>RCUU01001568.1_pt1 | contig 10712 bp, 5 predicted proteins | sample 2166211 | NCBI WGS metagenome assembly RCUU01 (sample SAMN09932620, study PRJNA488358) | compost metagenome | feature: garden; material: soil; isolation source: compost soil in phenylacetic acid-enriched culture | place: Germany: Experimental Botanical Garden Goettingen | collected 2016-01-27
CTGGGACACCAGCAGCAAGCCGCCGCCGACGTCCTTGAGCGAAAGGTTCATCTTGCCCTGTTCGTCACTGAACACCCGGTAGTTGAGCAGCTTGTGCAACAGCTTATCGGCGTGTTCGGGCGAATCTTCAGGCTCGACCGCCACCAATACCAAAAGTCCCTGGTCGATGGCGCCGACGATTTCCCCGTCCACTTCCACCCGCGCCGCGCGAACGCGCTGCAGCAGCCCTTTCACGCTTCTTCCAGGGGCAGGTCAAGCAGGCGGCGGGCCATCTGATCGGCGGCGCGCACCAGGGCGTCGGTGATGCCAGGCTCGGAGGCGGCATGGCCGGCGTCGCGAATCACCTTCAGCTCACTGTTCGGCCAGGCCTGGTGCAACGCCCAGGCGTTGTCCAGCGGACAGATCACGTCGTAGCGGCCATGCACGATGACCGCCGGCAGATGAGCGATCTTGGGCATGTCGCGGATCAGCTGGTCGGGTTCGAGGAAAGCATTGTTGATGAAGTAGTGGCATTCGATCCGGGCGATCGACAGTGCCCGTTGCGGCTCGGAGAAGCGGTCGACCACCAGCGGGTTGGGACGCAGGGTGGCGGTACGACCTTCCCAGGTCGACCAGGCCTTGGCCGCATGCATCTGGGCGATCTGGTCATTGCCGGTCAGGCGCTTGTGGAAGGCCTTGACCAGATCACCGCGCTCCTCGGGAGGGATCGGCGCGATGTAGTCCTGCCAGTAGTCGGGGAACAGGCGGCTGGCGCCCTCCTGGTAGAACCATTCGATCTCCTGCGGCCGGCACAGGAAGATACCGCGCAGGATCAGGCCATGGACCCGCTCGGGATGGGTCTGGGCATAGGCCAGCGACAGGGTCGAGCCCCACGAGCCGCCAAACAGCACCCACTTGTCGATGCCAAGGTGTTCACGGATACGCTCCAGGTCCTTGACCAGGTCCCAGGTCGTGTTGTTTTCCAGGCTCGCATGGGGCGTGGAGCGACCACAGCCGCGCTGATCGAAGGTGATGATGCGGTACAGGTTCGGATCGAAGTAGCAGCGACTCTGGGCATCGCAGCCAGCACCGGGGCCACCGTGAATGAATACCACCGGCAGACCTTCTGGCGAGCCGCTCTCATCGACATACAGCACATGCGGCGCTTCCACGGCCAGATCGTGCCGGGCGTAGGGTTTGATCTGCGGGTAGAGGGTCTGCATTGCGCACTCCGTGTGAGGATTATTCGGCCGTGGGCCATCATAAACCTGAATTGCACTTTGAGCATGTGTCTGTGGCGAGATCATGTTATGCAAGGCCTGCAAGTTGCGCTGGATAGCATCGGAGCCTTCGACGAAAGCGAGGCTCTCCATGATCGACCAGGCCAGACATCCCCTCCCCGATCCTTCCCACCCCCAGAACCTGATTGCCAGCAAGCTCCCCACCTGGATTACCAGCACTCAAGCTGCGGAGCATCGGCAGATGCGCCAATCAGCCAGCCTGCGCGATCACAGGTCCGAGCATGCCTGTCAGCAGGCCCCTGAGGTTGCCCGGCAGCTGGTGCACGAGTATGGCGAGCACCGGCTTGCCGAGGGTGAGTTGCAAACACGTCTGGCGACATTGCCAGCACTGGAGTCGTTCGCTGCCAGCCTACTGAGTGAAGCCATCCGCAACCGCTTCAGCCAGGATCTCGATGTCTCGACCACCTACCTGTTCAATGCAAGCAAAGCTGCCGCTTACAAGGACGCGCTCAATGGCGACCCGTTCGTCAGCAGCGACCGCGCCGTGAAGCTGGCAACGCAAACCCTGCTGCATTGTGCCCTGCAGAACTTCGAAGCGTTCGAGGCAGAGCCTGGCGGGTTGGAGGTGGCGGGCAACCCCTCGCGGATCCTTGACAGCAACAAGGTCAGCATCATTGCAACATCGGTGAAACAGCTGCCCATTGTTGCCGAACACTTCGCCGCGATGGTGCGTGAGCTGGATATTGGTGGCCAGTACCAAAGGCTGATCGATTCGCTGCATGCCGATGCAGATGGCCCCGACGGGTTGCGAAAGGTCTGCAGTCGCGCAGAAGAATCCGCTTTGCGCCTGCATGCACACAAGGCTTACCTGCTGGGGGCGATCGACCAGGCCAGCCATGAGACGCTGCTCAACCTTGTCCGCGACGGCCAAGCAGTCCATCTGGGACAACCCGTGCTTTGTTCACGCATGACGCTACTGGGCGCGACCCTCACAGGTGCCGCGGTACTAGGCATAGCCGCCCCCGGTGCGACCAGCGCAGGGAAGTTCCCGCCCCCCACGTTCCCTTATGGCGGCTGGCTGGCGATCTACTTGCCCGGCATGCCGGAGCCGCTGACGGTGCACGCCTCCAGAGCAGAAGCCGAGGCATTCCTGCTCAAGCAGATCACCGCGCTGCGCCTTCCCAGCCATCAGCACCTCATACCCGAACGAGAGAAATCCGCCTTCTTCAGGCAGCTCACGGACACGCTCGAGCCCTATACCTGGAACCCGGCGAAAGGCTTCAAAGAACGCATGCCGGACCCGGACGCGAGGATAACCCTCCATGTGCAGCCTTTCAGCCAACCCTTTGTCGACGAACTGGTCACCCAGCGCCTGCAGCGTCTCAGGGAGGATGGGTTGTTTCATGCCGTACCCACGGCAGCGGAAGACCAGAAGAGTGCCCAGAGGCGTCTGGCGTATTTCGAGTCGCTGGCCCTCGGGGCCTTGAACATCGGCGCCTTTTTCATCCCCGGCCTTGCCCCGCTGATGCTGAGCCTGACCGTGTTGCAACTGGGCCATGATGTCTACGAAGGTATTGCAAGCTGGGCCGACGGCGAACGCGAACAAGCCTTTGGCTACCTGATGGATGTGATCGAAAACGCAACACTCATTGCCGCGTTGGGCGCTGCCGGGGCATCAAACGGGCGCCCGGCGGTAGAACGGATTGCCGTGGAAACACCCTCGTTCATCGAAGAGCTCGACACCGTCGAGCTGGACAATGGCAGCCAGCGACTCTGGCAGCCTCGCCTGCAGCCCTTTGCCCATGACATCGTGCTGCCGGCCGGCAGCACAGCCAATGAATTCGGTTTGCATCAGCATCAGGGCAAGACCTGGCTTGCCATCGAAGACAAGACCTTTGCAGTTCGACAGATGGCCGACTCCGCTGACTACCGCCTCCAGCCCGTGGACGCCTCCAGCGGCTATCAACCTGCATTGCAGCACAATGAGGCCGGGGCCTGGCTGCTGCCATGGGACAACCCGGACCAATGGTCCGACATGCAGTTGATGCGCCGTTCGGGCCACCTCAGCGCCCGCTTCGATGACCAGACTGCCGTACATATCCTGCGAGTCAGCGGTACCGACCAAGACGCCCTGCGCCGGACCATCTGCAACAACCTGCGGCTGCCGGCGCTGCTGGAAGACACCCTGACACGCTTCGAAATGGACCGCTCGCTCGAGCAATGGCCTGGCGATCGGCAAGCCGAATTCGAACGTCGCTACCACCAGCTGCCTGCCAGTGAGTCGCATCTGGCGCACGTCATTGCGCAACGCTATCCCAATCTGCCGACGCCGGTAGTCGATGAGTTGCTTGGCAACGCCAACCCGAGCGAATGGCAGGCACTGTCCCAGGCCTTCGTGCCTGTTCGCATTGCCGAGGAAATACGTGCCTTCCAGCAGCAGATTCGCCTCAGCCGCGCCTACGAAGGGCTCTATCTGCAAGGGCCTCGCAGTTGGGACAGCGACCGCCTGGTGCTGCACAGCCTGGAGCGCCTGCCAGGCTGGGTTGCGGGCACTTCAATCACCCTGCAACAACGCCTGAGCCCGTTTCAGGTCGACAGCATCGGCGCGACGCTCGCTGCCCCGCAGAGCGCCATCTCCAGCGGGCACTCAGGCTACCTGGTCATGCACGCGGATGCTGACGAACACGCCAGCGCGGCGGCGCCCTCTATCTTTGCCGCACTTTTTCAAATCATCAGCCCGGCGCAGCGCGCAGCGTTGGCTATCGAAGATGCTGCAGGCCTGCGCCATGCCATCCAGCAGGCGCCCCTGATGCCGCGCGAGGACTTGAGAAAAATGCTCGGGATGCAGCCAGTACGGCCCGGCTATCGCCCGCCCATGCGCCTGGCCGATGGTCGACTGGGCTACCCGCTGGGCGGCAGTCGGGCACGTGCTGGCAGTATCTCGCGGCATAACCTGCTCTCGCGCATCCGCCAGCTCGGCCAGGCGGCGCCACAACCTCGGCCTGCCGAACAGATTCTGACTGCCCTGGAAAACCGGCAACTGAGCCGCGGGCACATTGACCAACTGCTGCAAGAGCTGGGCGAGCGGCACAGCCAATTGCAACGCCAGCTGACCGACTGGCGCGACCTGGCAACGTTGCTCCAGCGGCAATCGCCCGACGATCTCCAGCGCCTGCTGAACGCCCTATCTCAGCATTGGTATGACCGCGCATTCCTCAACGCCAACGAAAATCCGCCTCCACTAAGGCTGGAGCGGCTGTCGATGCTGGATTTCCCCCTGAACCTGCCCGAAAGCTTCACCACCGCTGTCGTGGACCTGCAACTTGTCGATACCTCACCAGAGGACTTCGCCGGCTGGGGTCAGCATGCGCCGCAACTGACCCACCTGCTGCGCCAGTTCAGTAACCTGCGCACGTTGCAAGTAAGCCGTAGCTACCGGGCCGACGCCTTACCCTCACCGTTTCAGTTCAGCCTGCCGTTGATCGCACAGCACTTGCCGCAGCTTGAATCGCTCGGCCTGATCAACCAGAACCTGTCACTTTCGTCCACCGACATCGATAGCCTGGCAGCCCTTGAGCACCTGCGGCGGCTGGACCTGAGCGGCAACCGCCTGTCCGAGCAGTACCCGCCCAACTTCAACGAAATGTCCCTGGACTTCCTTGGGCTCGAACACATGGAGCTGGATCATTGGCCAGACGGCCTCGGCTACAACAGCGTGACGCAGATCCAGCACCTTTCGCTGCGCGACAACCACATCACCTTGTTACCGGAGATCCTCCTCGACGGCCGCATCGCTGTGGCCGAGCATGCGCACATCGACCTGCTGGGCAACAGCATTCTCGACCAGCACCTACTGCGCATTCTGCTGGGCGAACAGGGGCGCGCCGCGCGTTTCCAGCTGCAGCAGCCCGCTGAACTCCAGCAGTACCTGGCCGAGCAACTGCAACAGCGTCAGCAACTGCACGAGTTCGTCGACAACTACGTCAATGCCTCAAGCTCCACGTCCATGCCGACCCAGGCCGTATTGACCTCTCGCACACGCATCGCCACGGCGGTGAACGAGTTCTGGCAGCACCAGGAAATGGGAACCACACATGCGCCCTTGCGCCTGGCCAGTGTCGTGCTCGAGCAACTGCCAGGTCACTTGCCGGTGTTTTTCTGCGAGCGTGTGCGCAACCTCACGCTGGAGGGCATCACTGGCACCACCGCGCACCTGGATACCGTGCTCAGCCAATTTCCCAACGTGACACGCCTGACCATCGAGGGTTATGCAAACGCACAAGCAAGCCTGCCCTCGGCCCTGCGACGATTGTCGCGCTTGAGCGATCTGGCTTTACGCAACATCGGCCTGGACGTTGACGAGGGCCTGCTCAGCGGCCTGGCCCGGCTGCACGGCCTGCAATCGCTGGACCTGAGTGGCAATCGGCTGGGCACCGTCACCCATGCGCCGGGAGAGCTGAGGTCGCTGCGCCGGCTTGACCTGAACGACATGGGCCTGAGCCAGTGGCCGGCCTGGGTCAATGACCTGCTGCCGTTGGACATGCTGGACCTCAGCGACAACCACCTGACCGAACTCCCAGACTTTGTTCTCGCCAACCTCGAAAGCGGGTTCCCGATCACGTCGATCCAGCTGTTCAACAACCCAATCAGCGACCAGACCTACCTGCGCGCCCGAGCATCATCCGACAGTCAGCACAGTTTCACGTTCGCCATGGACGTGCCGGACCACTTGACTGACTCATCGGACGACGCCACGCCATTCGGCCACTTTCATATCCCGCTGCTCGACCCCGCCGGCGACACGCCCAACCTCAATGACTGGCTGCTCGGCTCGGCGGCCGAAAACGAAGCGATGAGAGAGTGCTGGAGGCAATTGCAGTCCGCCCACGACGCGGAAAACCTGCTTGCGCTGGTAGGCCGCCTGCGACAGTCGGCGCCTTACCAGAACGCCGCGTCGCGCGTGGCCTTCAGCCAGCGGGTGCGCCAGGTGCTGGTCAAAGCCACGGTGGACAACGCTGACCGTGCGCTACTCAATCACCAGGCCGGTGAAGCATTGCTCCAGGACTCGGGCGATCTGACCTGCCACGACGGCGCGTTGCTGGTGTTTCAGGACATCGAGCTGTTCATCGCCAACCAGCGCCTGCAGATAGACCCGGCAGACTCGGAAGGCAACCTGTATCTGGAACTGCGCCGCTTGTACCGATTGCACGCACTGGACGAAGTGGCCCAGAGCGAAGCCGCCATGCGCGATGTGGCGGAAGTCAGGCTGACCTACCGGCGCGAGCTGAACGACTCGCTGCAACTCGGCCTGCCCAACGACAACCTGCTGTACGCGGTCAACGCTAGCCAAGACGAGTTGATCTACGCCGAACAGCAAGTCCAGCGAGGCGAACTCAGCGAGGCCTTCCTGCATTTCGCGGCCGGCAATGAGCGCTGGGTGCAACACCTTCGCCTTGCCCATGCAGAACGCTTCACGCAAATCGAAGCAGACTACCAGGCGCAAGTGCTGGCACTGCCGGAACAGTATCCAGACACACCGCTCGACCAACTCGGTCCACCGTTCGCCGCGTTGGAACGAAGCAGGCAAGCTCGCGAGCGACGTCTGATTCGCGAGCTCACCTCGTTTGCCAACCCGGAGCGCCGGCCTCGCTCGGCGAGCCAGTAGCGCAAACCGTCTGGCCGCTAGCGCCCGTAGCGCTCGCGACCCCAGACCAGGACGGCTTCGAGCAGCCTGCGCAGCACTTGCTGGGTCGGCTGCGCGAGGTCTTCACGGTAGGCAAACGGTTCGGTTTCCTCCATGTAGGTACTCTGGGCCAGCTCCAGCTGCACCGCGTGAATATGCCTGGCAGGGTCACCGTAGTGGCGGGTGATATGCCCGCCCTTGAAGCGACCATTGAGCACATGGCTGTAGAGCGTCGCCTCTGCGCAGACACCCTGCAGCCGCTCGGCCAGTTCGGGGTCGCAACTGGCGCCATTGAAGGTGCCGAGATTGAAGTCCGGCAGCTTGCCGTCGAACAGGTGCGGGATCAGCGAGCGGATCGAATGGGCGTCCCACAACAGTGCGTAGCCAAATTCCGCCTGCAGGCGTTCCAGCTCACTGCGAAGGGTGTCGTGGTACGGGCGCCAGATTTGCTCCAGGTAAGTCTTGCGCTCATCCGCAGACGGCACCTGGCCATCCTTGAACAACGGTTCACCCTCGAACAACGTCGCCGGGTACAGGCCGGTGGTAGCACCTGCGTACAACGGCTTGTCGTCGTCCGGGCGGTTCAGGTCGATGACGAAGCGCGAGTACTCCGCGGCCACCACACTGGCGCCCATTTCGCGAGCGAAGTCGTACAGGCGCGGGATGTGCCAGTCGGTATCAGGCAGGCTCTGCGCCTGGTCGACCAGCCCTTCGCGCACCGCCGGGGTCAGTTTGAGTCCGGCGTGCGGCATGCTGATCAGCAGGGGCAACCGGCCTTGGTGAAAACTCAGTACCTTGTCCATCTCGCCTCGCTCAGTCGGAAATTTCTTGGCCCTTGCGCACCACGCGCTTGGGCAGGTCGCCACCCAGCCAGTAGGCCAGGTCGGCAGGGCGCTCGATCTGCCAGGCGACGAAGTCCGCCACCTTGCCGGTTTCCAGCGAGCCGTGGCTGTGGCCCAGGCCCAGGGCCGTGGCGGCGTGCGTGGTGACACCGGCCAGCGCCTCTTCCGGGGTCATGCGGAACAGCGTGCAGCCCATGTTCAGCATCAGGCGCAGCGACAACCCCGGCGACGTGCCTGGGTTGAGGTCGCTGGCCAGGGCGATCTTCACGCCGTGACGGCGCAGCGCATCCATCGGCGGCAACTGGGTTTCGCGCAGGAAATAGAACGCGCCCGGCAGCAGCACGGCGACCGTGCCGGCCTCGGCCATGGCGATGGCGTCCTCTTCGGTCATGAACTCCAGGTGATCGGCCGACAGTGCCTGATAACGCGCCGCCAGGCTCGAGCCGTGCAGCGAAGACAACTGTTCGGCATGCAGCTTGACCGGCAGGCCCAGCTCGCGAGCCTTGATGAACACCCGCTCGACCTGTGCCGGAGAGAACGCCAGGTGTTCGCAGAAGGCATCCACTGCGTCCACCAGCCCCTCGGCAGCCAGGGCGGGCAGCATCTCGTCACAGATGTGCGCAATGTAGTCGTCCGCCCTGCCCGCGTATTCCGGGGGCAAGGCATGGGCCGCCAGGCACGTGGCACGCACGGCAACCGGCAGCTCGTCAGCCAGGCGTCTGGCGACGCGCAGCATCTTGCGCTCGTTGGCCAGGTCCAGGCCGTAGCCGGACTTGACCTCGAGCGTGGTCACGCCATCGCGCATCAGCGCCTGGACCCGCTGGCGGGCACTGGCGAACAGCTCGTCCTCGCTGGCCGCGCGGGTGGCCCGCACGGTGCTGGCGATGCCACCGCCCTGTGCGGCGATTTCGGCATAGCTCACGCCCTGCAGGCGCTGCTCGAACTCGCCGCTGCGGTTGCCACCGAACACCGCATGGGTGTGGCAGTCGATCAGGCCGGGGGTGACCCAGGCATTGCCCAGGTCCACCGTACGCTCTGCCTCGACCTGCTGCAGCGCGCTGCGTGGGCCGATCGATTCGATCAGCCCGCCACAGGTGACGATCGCCGCATCCTCGATGATCGAGTAACGGCCCTCGGCCATGGTTGCCACATGGCAGTGCTGCCAGAGGGTTCTCATATGCAATCTCCTGAACTAGCGGTGCGACTCGACGGTTTCCCCGATCAATTCGCCCTGCCCTGCGCGCGGCTTGCACCACAGCAGGTAGGACGCGACCAGGAACACCACCCAGACCACGCCGACGAGCAACGCCGCCTGGGTATCCGGGAAGTAACCGAGCACGCCAAAGATGAACACCATGAACGCAATGGCCATGGCAGGGCCATACGGCCAGAACGGTACCGGGAACGCCAGCTGGGCGACTTGTTCGCGGCTCATGCTGCGGCGCATGGCTACCTGGGTGAGCAGGATCATCAGCCATACCCACACGGTGGCGAAGGTGGCGATCGAGGCGATCAGCAGGAACACGTTTTCCGGGATCAGGTAGTTGAGCAGCACGCCGATCAGCAGCGCCGCGCCCATCACCACCACGGTCATCCATGGCACGCCGTGCTTGGACAGCTTGCTGAAAGCGCGTGGCGCGTGGCCTTGCTGGGCCAGGCCGTACATCATGCGGCCTGCGCCGAAGATGTCGCTGTTGATTGCCGAGATCGCAGCGGAAATCACCACGACGTTGAGCACTGCGGCGGCCGAACCGATACCCAGGTTGCTGAAGATCTGCACGAACGGGCTGCCTTCGCTGCCGATCTGCGGCCATGGGTACAGGCACATCAGCACGAACAGGGTGAGCACGTAGAACAGCAGGATACGCAGAGGCACGGCGTTGATCGCCTTGGGGATGACCCGCTGCGGGTCCTTGGCCTCACCGGCGGTGACACCGATGATCTCGATACCGCCAAAGGCGAACATGACCACCGCGAAGGACGCGATCAGGCCACCGATGCCGTTGGGCATGAAGCCGCCGTGATCGACCAGGTTGCTCAGGCCGATCGCGTGACCGGTACCCACCTGACTGAAACCGAAGGCCATGATGCCGAGGCCGGCCAGGATCATCGCGACGATGGCGCCGACCTTGAGCAGCGACAGCCAGAATTCCATCTCGCCGAACACCTTGACGTTGCACAGGTTCAGGCCGCCGATCAGGAAGACGATGCCCAGCACCCAGATCCAGCGGGCCACTTCAGGGAACCAGAAGCCCATGTAGATACCGAAGGCCGTCACGTCGGCGATGGCGACGATGACCATCTCGAAGGCGTAGGTCCAACCGAGGATGAAGCCGGCCATGGGGCCGAGGTAGGTGGTGGCGTAGTGCCCGAAGGAGCCGGCGACCGGGTTGTGCACGGCCATCTCGCCAAGGGCGCGCATGACCATGAACACGGCGGCGCCGCCGATCAGGTACGCCAGCAGCACTGCTGGGCCGGCCATCTGGATGGCCGAGGCAGAACCGTAGAAAAGCCCGGTACCGATAGCGGAGCCGAGCGCCATGAAACGGATGTGTCGGGCCGACAGCCCGCGCTTAAGACCTTGAGCTTGTTGCATGTCACGTCCTAATTTTGTTTTTGTGGTCGTGAGATCGAGGGGGCCGCGTTGCAGCCCTTTCACGGGTCAAGCCCGCCCCCAACAGGTTCAGCTCTGTGTGGGCGCGGGCTTGCCCCGCGAATGGGCCGCAAGGCGGCCCCAGAGGCATCACAGGCTAGGCAGAACCCCAGCTGGCAGCAGCCCGCTCAGGCTGCCTTTAGCCAGCAGCTCGACGGCCTTCTCGATATCCGGCGCAAAGAACCGGTCGCGGTCGTAGTGCGGCACTTCGCTGCGCAGCGCTCGGCGTGCCTGCTCCAGCTTGGCCGAGGTCTTCAGCCCCTTGCGCAGGTCCAGGCCCTGGCAGGCGCCCAGCCATTCGATGGCCAGCACGC
>RCUU01001571.1_pt1 | contig 10708 bp, 12 predicted proteins | sample 2166211 | NCBI WGS metagenome assembly RCUU01 (sample SAMN09932620, study PRJNA488358) | compost metagenome | feature: garden; material: soil; isolation source: compost soil in phenylacetic acid-enriched culture | place: Germany: Experimental Botanical Garden Goettingen | collected 2016-01-27
CGCTTGCGAAGAAGCAAGTGAGAAAGCGCTAGTTGGAATTAGGATATCTAGACCGACTGATCCCCCAACTTTATCCACATTTTATCCACAAGCAGAAGTTATCATAATTTCCCAAATAATAAAAAATAGCCCTACAAAGTAGGGCCCTGGCTTCATTCATATGGCAAGACATTATTCATTCTCCGCTACTCTCCCCGCCCCATTGCCGCCAGCTTGTTCACCGTATTCCAATTGCGTGCGGTAATGGAGGTGCCAAGCAGCTTGTCCAGCGGAACCTTGAAGAGTGAGGATTGGCTTACGCTCACCTCATACAGAGTGTACAGCTCTTTACCTATAACGCACAGCTTGTCCGCGCCATCGGCATAGGGGCGCAGCTTCTCCAGCGCCTCCTCCGAAGGAGCCTTGGCGAGAAAAGAAACGTACAGCCGCTTATAATCTTCCTGCGCCGGGAGCTCAAAAGGGTTAGCGGCTATAGCCGCCTCCAATTCCTCCAGCGTGCGGATGATCACGGAAACGTCGAAGCCAAAGGTGTCCCTGATTCCCGCGCTGATTGCCGCCTCAAGTTCAGCGCCAGCGGATTCACCGCTCTCAAACACCACATTGCCACTCTGGATGTAGGTGCGCACCCGGCCATACCCAAGCGACTCGAACATAGCCTTCAGAGCCTGCATCTTAATGATTTTGTTACCGCCTACGTTGATACCGCGCAGCAGCGCAATATATGTATTCATAGCGCACCTTCTTCCATTAATGTCCTGAACGAAAGGAACGGGAGTTCAAGCGTCTGCGGATTTCGCGGACCAGCTGCTCCTTCTCCGCAAGCGGAACGCCTTCCGTAAGCCGGGCCGCTGCTACCGGCAGCACCCAGGCATTCACTTCGGCGTAGGTAAGTCCCGATAGCCTGAGATATTCCCGAATGTACCCTTTCGTAAGCCTCTGCCTTATAAAACCCGTAACAAGTCTGGTAGCCAATGAGGCTCCGGGCGGCAAGGCTCCCATGCTGAACATAATTACAGACCTTGCCGCATCCCCGGCAGGATTGCCGGTTATCCCGGTCATCCAGTCGATAATCCAGGCCTGCCCGTCGATCAGCACGTTGTCCGGGTGGAAATCCCCATGCAAGAGCCGGTCTCCCTCCGGCAGCTGCTCCAGCTTGTCCAGAACGGGAGTTTTTTCCTCCATCGTGAGCATAGGGGCGGCAATGATGCTCCTGCTCAGGCTCTCCTTCTGCTTGCCAAAGGCTTCTGCCCCCTGGAGCTTATGCAGGTCATGATGGAGCGCAGCCAGTTGCCTGGTGTACCCGCCCAGCTTCCACGGCTTCTCGCCGATCAGTCTAAGCATGGAGCGTCCATGAATTTGCTGAAATATAATACCCTTGCGCTCCTCAATCGTAACCAGCTCAATAGGCTGAGGAGTCTGAATACTTTGCTTATAGACATATTTACTGATCTCATATTCGTGTTCCACATACTGCGCAGGAATATCCCCGCGATAGAGCTTCAGAATCCTCCCAGCCCCATATTCCCGGACCTCCGCAGTTCTTCCTTCCCCAATCCGCTTCCCCTGCATACCTTCCCCCTATCTACTCCAAATTAATACGCGTGAAATGCTCTACTACCGGAAAAGGGCTGTAATAATGATGCAAAAGCGATTTCCATTCCTGGTATTGGCTGGATTCCCTGAAACCCACAGTATGATCCTCCAGATTGCGCCACTTCACGAGCAGTAAGTATTTGTGATCATCCTCCAGACAATGCTGCAGCTCATGTCCCAAATAACCCTCTATGGAAGAAATCAGTGCGGACGCTTCCTTGAAGCTCTGTTCAAACTGGCTGGTAAGCCCCGGCTTGACCTGAAGCATAGCTGCTTCCAAAATCATCGCAATCATCTCCTTGTTGTATGTATGGCACGGATGCCTCAGCCTGTGAGTGCATCCCGGAAAAACTCGTGATAAAAATTAATAATAACCAGCAGCACCGCCAGTGACTCATTGACACTTCCTACTTCAAGGGCATGATTGGCGTCGTCGATCCGGTACACCCGCAGATTCTTTTGTCCGCTAAGCCCGGCGGCATGCTGTTCGGTGAATGTCGGGTCGCTGCCACCATAGATGATGCTGCCCCGGCTCTGCCGCAGCAGCGGAAGCGAATCTGCAACCGGGGTCAGATACAAATGCGAGGTCTTCTGCTGAAGGTCCATCTCTGCCGCCACTCTTCCGGCAATGATAGCCCCCATGCTTTTGCTGATGAAGAGCAGTTGCTCATAATCCGGAAGCGAAGCAAAGACCGCTTTGCATTCCTCTGCCACAATATCGATTTCCTCACGTTTGAGCTCTGCCCGAGCGCTCTGATAGCCATATTCCAGCAGCAGGATATCACAGCCATATTCCCGGGCCAGCTTGGCTGCATAATCCAGCAGCGAACGTTCGGCGGAGTAGTTTTTACCCGGAAAGACTACCGCAAGCACCTTGGATTCCTGTGTAATATACTTATGTCTGACTTCCCTGCCCCAATGCGAGGACATGACGATGCTTGATACACTCACCTGTGCTTCCTCCTTCGCCAGTTTTTAAAAATTCCAGAAGCTCTCTGCCTCTCATTATAGCTATCTTAAGCAAAGGTGGGAAATGAAAAAACGGTGCAGTCCCACGGAAGACCCACGGTCAGCACCGCTTCTATTGCTGTACGGCTGTTCTCTTGCTGTTTTTTCTGCGGGCCATCATTTCAGCGGCAATCCACAGAATCAAGGGAATAATCACCTGAAACGGAAGGGCGTAAATCTTGTAGATATGGTAGGCAAAATACTGCATCTGCATGATGTCCTTATAGATGAAATCTGCCAGATAAGCCATGATCAGCCCCAACTGAAGCACTACCGAACGGTAGCTGCTCAGCTTGAATATCTTAGCTATTCCATTGCTGGCCGAGAACAGGCATAGGCTCACTTTAACAAACAGCGCCGTGACAAACAGAATGGCGGACGATCCTTCGATTCGTGTCAGGAAATCTCCAATATTGATTCTGCTGACCGCCACATAGGAGGGGAAGTACAGGCTTGATAATATATCCGGACCCAAAACCAGCAGATTACGCAAAGTAATAACAAGCATAATGAAACCGGCAATCAGTGTGCCGCTAATCAGCACCCTTGCCGCCGAACCCTTTTTGGGCAGCGAACCAAAGGCACCCAGAAAAACTACAATTTCAGCAAACGGAAAGGTAAAAGAGCCCGCCGTGTCTGCAAAAACCAGCTGCCAACCGCTGTCCAAAACCGGCAATAAATGATGATATTGATATTTGGGGACAGAGAGCAGCTCTACCACTGTAATCACCAGAAATGTAAACAACAGCAGGAATTTGGCGCTTCTCCCCAGCACCTCGATTCCCCCCCTCACTACCCACACACACAGCAGGCCGATGACCAGCATCGGCGCCAGCATAGGTGTTGAAGTCAGGGCAACCGTCCTGCTGAACTCCCCGAAATTCCGCAGCACCAGCGAGCCCAGATGCAGAGCATACCAGATATACAGGCAGGAAAGTACTCGACCAATTACCCCTCCGAACACAAGGATTAACATGTCGTACAGATCCTTGCCGGGAAAAAGCACATGCAGCCGTGCATAAACCAGCATAAGCGGTATCGCCAGCGTCATGGCAAATATCAAGGCGATCCAGCTGCTGTTGCCGGACTGCCCCGAAGCCCCCATAAAAAGAGAACTGCCGGAAATGAATAGAACCGCTATACTTATAGACTGCCCTGCGGGTATGGTTTCCTTGCTCATCTTTCCTCCCCCTTATACAATCCGGTCCTAGAAAAGCTTTTTAACCAAGTACACAATCGGAGATGACGGGCTGGGAATTTCCCAGTGCATGGATAGCGCAAAGGCCAATGAGAAGGACACCAGGCATAGTACCGAGCATACGTAGAAGTCCCGCTTCTTTTTTTGCTTCAACAGGCCGTAAGGGTCCATTATTCCGACAATGGTGTAGATCATCAGCAGGTAAATGACCATATGAGGTTAGTCTCCCATCTTAATGGAGCGCGAGGTTTTGGCACTGCTCTCAATAATCACCTTGGAGTTTACCGTGATATCCATTTTAGCGAACTCATTGTCCCAGTTGTCGCGAAGCTTGGCCCAGTTCCCCGGCTGATGTTCATGAATGATTTCCCCATACCCAAAGACATCGGCGTGGTATTCCTGCTGTACCTTCCGGATAACTGACAGTATCTCCTCCTGGAGGGCTTTGCCCGCACGCTCTTCAATCGCACTGACATTTTCGTTGCCCGAGAAGCTTTCCGAAGTCATGACCTCATCCAGGTTGGTATGTGTAATCGTCTTAACCTGCAGTGTAAGCGCGCCGTCTACCAGCTTGGGCTTCACCTTGGTTCGGTTTGATAATATCTCCAGGGAGTATGTGGGAACCCCCTTCTGGTCATTCACCGCCAATACACCTCCCTTGATGTCGTCCTTGGCAAAAAGCACATTTTTGGTCTCTTTCCCATTCAGTTTCCCGATCATTTTGTCCTTCGAAAAAATGGCACAGCCGACAACCCGTTCATTTTTCTGCCCGTTCTGCTCATGGACTTGGATAAGCGGCGCCAATGCATGTTTGCCCGAAGTCTCCAGCTTGTCGATGAAATCCCATATTTCCACGGTCGGCGCACTGCTGGTGAACTTCTCGTCACGCATCATTTGTGCAAGTTCAAATGATATGATGGGTTCTGTGGTACTTTTCAGGTTCAGGACCTCCCGCGCGGTTGGCTCACTGGACACAAAAATGAACACATCGGACCTTGTTTCCGTATCTCTGCTGTACCAGTCAATCGTCTTGATCAACCCGCCGCGGGCGACGTCCTCGCTGAAAATGATCGACTTGGCATGGCTCCAGAACAGCTTCTTTCCGGTGATGGAGATCATGTTGCGGACAATGTCGAATATAGTGTTTCCTGTAAGACTGAGTGTTTTGGAGCCCGCATGGTTCTGATCAAGCCCCCCCTTGATGTCTACCATCTCCGCCGTCAGCTGGATCTTACCGTTAGCCTTATCCCTGTCGATGGCCACCCCGGCCACGATGGCCATATCATCGACCTCAGTATAATTCCAGCAGCCGCTCAGGCATGGCAGCAGTACCATACAGAGCAGCACTGACAACAGCCTCGGCACTGCTCTCATGGACTTCCAGCCTTTTTCTTGGGCGGCTTCCGCTTCATGTTGCGGGCACCAATGATAGCCGGGCGCAGGTACATATCCCACCAAGGGGCGCGGATAGCCGTATCCTTAATGTCCTGCGGGCGGATCGATCCGACACCCAGCATATAAGGAACCCCAAAGGAGCGGAGACCCATCAGATGAATCACCAGGCCGAGCAGCCCTAAGTAGTACCCGTAAATCCCCAGGAAAAAGGTTGCCAGCAGCAGCACCAGACGGATTATAATCATTGGCCCTGTAAGCCTTGGATTCAGCAAAGTCGTGATTCCGGTAAGACCTACTACAATAACCATAGGCGCACTGACCATCCGCGCATCTACAGCGGCCTGCCCCAGCACCAGTGCTCCGACAATGCTGACCGCCTGGCCGATCGAGGTTGGAATCCTGGACCCCGCTTCACGAAGGATTTCGAATATGGTCAGCATAATCAATGCCTCGACAACGGTAGGAAAGGGGACGGCCAGCCTGGCAGTGGCAATACTGAGCAGGAGCGGAGTAGGCACCATCTCCTGGGCGTAGGTAACCAGAGCGACATATACTGCCGGAATGCTGATGGACATTAACGCTCCGATGACTCTTAACAACCGGTTGAACGAAGCAAAATAAAAGTTAATGTAGTAATCCTCGGCGGCCTGGAAATTCTCGACAAAAACATACGGCAGCGTCAAGGCAAAGGGGCTGCCCTCGATCAGCAGGGCAATCCGGCCCTCCATAATCTTGCTCACCACCGCATCCGGACGTTCAGTGCTGCCGATCATCTCGAATGGCGAATAAGGCTCGTCACGGATAAGCTCACCCAGATAACCGGTATCCAGCACATGGTCAATCTCTACCCGCGCAAGCCTTCCCTGCAGCTCCGCCAGAATATCCGGTGAAGCCAGACTCTCCATATAACAGATACAGTACTGTGTTTTGGAACGCGTTCCGATATCACTAAAGACAAACTTCAGATCCGAGTTCTGGACTCTGCGGCGGATTAAAGTCAAGTTGACAAGCAGCGACTCCGCGAAGCCTTCTCTCGGACCGCGGACAGTCTTCTCCGTGGTAGGCTCTTCTATGGCACGCGTCTCCCAGCCCTGGGCATTAATATTCAGCGCCCCGGCATATCCGTCCAATAGAAATACCGTTTTCCCACCCACGATTGCCCCTACTAATTCATCCAGCTCCGCAGACACCATAATGTCACTGATATTTATAATCTCCGTGCGGATTTTCTCCATCAGCTCAGCGGGATTGCCATGGTCTTCTTCCTTGAACGGATACGTCATGATTGGCCTCGTAATACCGTTCTGTATGAGGTCCCGGTCAATCATTCCATCTACATAGATCAGACCGCAACGCACCGGTGTTCCGTGGTTATTCTCAATGACCCGCACCCGGAGCGTCCCGTCATTGCTAAATATCCGCCGGAACAGAGCTACAGTATCGTCCAGTGAGGGGCTAAGTGGCTGGGAGGAGGATATTTTGGAGTCCGTCTGTCCACCTTTCTGTGCAGCACCGGTGTTCTTCACAGCAGTCACTCCTGTCACAATTGTTTTGATCTGATTATCCCCTGACTCTATAACTCTTATACGCTCCGGAGCAGCGATACGGAGTATTGCTCTCAGGTATCCGGTTCAAGCAAAATAACCCCACCTAAGTGGGGTTATCCTTCCGTGCGTTTTCAGGTATGCTGCGGGTTTTGCTTCAAGCCCTTATTTATTTTCAAGCCAATTGCTGACTACCGGAAAATACGTATCCCACAGCAAATCGGCATTTCCGGCATCCAGCGCAATATGTCCGTTCTGAGCATTGATGATTTCAGACTCCCGGCAATCTATGAAAAACCGCCCGCCAACGCCTTCAAGCAGCGGCGAAGCCGCCACAAGCACAGAGGTTGCTGCGCCCTGTTCAGGGGTTTTCCATCCATCGGGCACATGCAGTCGATTGCCGTCAGCATCTGCAGCTCCCCAGCTCTTAAGCGTATCTGTATCGATGTGCCGCTGAAGATTTGTGGCAATGGCACCGGGCATAAGCGCGTTAGCTGTAATCCCGTCCTGCCTCCAGCGCTTGTCAGCGCCGACTGCCAGAAGAACGGTTGCTGCTTTGGATTGCATATAAGCTGTAATGGGATCATAGGAACGGTGCTGAAAGTGGATATCCTCAAAAGCGATGCAGTTCCCCAGATCTCCTGCGGGATCTGCTGAGGCAACTACTACAATCCTCGCAGAATGTGCCTTAGCCAGAGCCTGGTGCAGCCCTGCAGTCAGGGCAAAGTGCCCCAGGTAATTGGCCGCAAACTGTTCTTCATAGCCCTCGGCTGTCCGGCGGAGCCCGGGTATCGCCATTACACCGGCATTGTTAATGAGGACATCAAGCGGGCCTTCCCAGCTCGAGGCGAAAGCTGCGATACTCCGTTTATCCAACAGATCAAGCACAGCAGCATGAATATTCTTATTACCGGTATAGGCGGTGATATCTGCGGCAGCCTCCAGCCCGCTGTCCAGATTCCGCACGGCCAACGTCACTTCAGCACCTTGTCCGGCCAGCGCACGCGCGGTCTCCACTCCAATTCCCGAGGCACCGCCGGTGATCACGATGCGCTTCCCCGCCAGGTCAATCTCCTGTACGACTTCTTCTGCTGTGGAAGCAGCATGAAATGGCGTAGTGATTATGGTCATGGTTACACAATCTCCTTTTTGATTTATATTTGATGCTCTACTGCACCGTAACTATAAATCATTGGACATTTGTGTGCTTTTCCAAAAAGACCAAACCACTTGACGATTCGGTTCATTCTTTGGACTGAATCATTTGTCTAAAGGAAGTGGGAGAATAACCGGTGTCTTGTTTGAAAATTCGGGAGAAGTGCGCCGGATTCTCGAAGCCTGCGGAATAACAGATGTCAGTAACGGGCAGCAACGTGTGGGCAAGCAGTTCTTTGGCTTTTTCAATCCGCCGTTTGCGAATCCACTGATAGGGCGGCATCTGATAGATGGCATAGAAATCCCTTTTGAAGCTGGATAGGCTTCTGCCCGATAAATAAGCCAAGTCGGCCAAGGTTGCCGGGGTTGTTATATTCGTCTCTACGATGTCAGCAATCGAAGCCATCCGGACCGGATGGCGGAGCTGCAGCAGCTGATTCATAAGGTGACCGTCTGCAGCACCGAGCCCATAGAGAAGCTCCAACAGCTTGAATTTTACTAAATGATCATCAATGTCCCTGTCTTCGCTGAAATAAGGCTCTATCGACTCCAGGTACCTGGACAGTCTTTCGCTTACTGGCCGTATGCTTATCGGAGCCGGGGAGGCTTCCCTTTGCTCTCCGGGCCTGCTATTCGAAATGGCGGCAAATTCCTTAAGGAGATCATCGCTTAGGAAAAACATCCAATAATTCAACAGATGCTCCTCCCCGTCCTCGCCTGACTTCTCATATTCTACAACCATGGCCCTCTTCAAAAGAACCATCTCGTTCTTCCGGACGGTCACCTGCCGGTTTCCCCAGCGGACTCTATAGGTCCCGCTTAAGACAAACAGCAGCAAATGGTCCTCCAAAAACATCCGGCCTTGCGTGCCCAGCTCGGATATGCAGGTTTCCAGAACTGTGACGCCCTTCAGCCTGAGAATACGCTGAGTGCTCACTTCTGAAGTCAAACCGTAAGGAACCTTTACAATTTTACCATTCTTCAATTGCTGAGAACCTCCGCCTGAAATGTAATTCTGCTATAATTTCAGTAAATCTACTTTACCGTTTGGAAAAAGGAGTTCCGTTCATGACACCATTCACAGAAAAGGTCATCGCCGTCATCCGCTCGATCCCCGAAGGTTATGTCATGACCTACGGAGGCATCGCCCGCGCTGCCGGAAGCCCGCGGGGGGCCAGGCAGGTTGTGCGCATTCTTCACTCCATGAGCCGCAAATACAAGCTGCCTTGGCACAGAGTGGTCAATGTCAAAGGTGAAATCGCCTTGGGCGATGACGAATCCAGCTCCCTGCAGCGGCTCTATTTGCAGGGCGAAGGCATTGTTTTTGACGCAAAGGGTGTGATTGATCTTCAGCGGTACCAATATCATCCCGAGCCGGACGAAGACTATCTTCTGCCGCCTAAGGAGTAGGGTCGGTCGTTTCCTTTGCCCAGCACATTCAGCAGACAGTACATGGTCGCATATATAGCCAGCAGCACGCAGGCAATGAAGAGGCTGAAGAAGACGGACTGCCAGTTCAGGCTGTCCACAACGAGCTGGTATAGCTGATGCCGGTCGGTGAGCACATCCCAGCTGTTCAGACGGTAGACCCGGCCGAGCAATACGCCATAACCTCCGAGCCCGCAGGCGAACAGCACGAAGATCCAGGAGAGCAGCAGATTGGTTTTACGGTAAATAACGGCCTGGAACTGGTAGAGGGAGAAAAATCCGGTCAGCCAGCCGCTCCACGTGAACAGCAGCAGTGTAATCAGATCATACCAGAAGCGGCTTTGGACCGTTCCGCTGACAAAATACAAATTCTTTCGGATCATCAAATGCACCAGATCCGTCATGATATAAGGCGCGTTCGGGAAAAACAGCAGCCAGGCTATACCGAGCGGCAACACCAGCAGTCCGCCGGTTTTTCTTTTGTCCAGCTCATGGGCCGCCATCGAGAAAACGAACGGCAGCCAGGCCAGAAACAGATTCCAGATCAAAAATTTATAAAACGTATCCGTCCGCTGCGATACTACCCCGTAAACTGCCAGGGTCACCAGAGACAGTCCTGCTAAAAGCAGAAATACCTTGATGTAATTCAATTCCTTCATAAGCATGCAATCTCCTTATCAGTATTAATTCGTTGTTCTAATTGTACAAATTTTTCTATGTCTTGTACAAATCAGGCGGATTTCCGGATATGGAAATAGTGCTGTATCGGCATGTTCGGAATGAAACAAAGGTAGAAATCAGACCGTTGAGAAATACCGTTGTTTGGAGCCAGCACGGGCCTGGGAGCGGAAACGAGAGGTAAATGTGCTTTTGATTGCGGCAGTGGGGGAAGCCAAGTGGAAAAAGGAAACCTAATTCTACAATATTTCCTTATTAGAGAGTAGATGGGATAAAATAGTGATACTTTTTCCACTGGACCTTCCGGATTGATTGTTGCTCAGACAAATTAGTGATACCTTTTCCACCTAACCAGCAATCGAGCGTCAAGAAGATACGCACTCTCCTTACACAACCTTCTTGACACTGCCCATTTGGGCAGTAGGCACAAATACCTTTGATCTGGCTATTCCCGTACGGGCGGGCAGAATCAAAGGCACAAATACCTTTGATTTGGCTGTTCCCGCGCGTCACGGTAGAATCAAAGGCACAAATACCTTTGATCTGGCTATTCCCGCGCGGGCGGGCAGTATCAAAGGCAGAAATACCTTTGATCTGGCTATTCCCGTACGGGCGGGCAGTATCAAAGGCAGAAATACCTTTGATCTGGCTATTCCCGTACGGGCGGGCAGTATCAAAGGCAGAAATACCTTTGATCTGGCTATTCCCG
>RCUU01001572.1_pt1 | contig 10708 bp, 6 predicted proteins | sample 2166211 | NCBI WGS metagenome assembly RCUU01 (sample SAMN09932620, study PRJNA488358) | compost metagenome | feature: garden; material: soil; isolation source: compost soil in phenylacetic acid-enriched culture | place: Germany: Experimental Botanical Garden Goettingen | collected 2016-01-27
GTAGGGGAGTGTATAATGCCTACCAAAGGGATTTTTGGCAAGGTACTAAAAGGTGGAGCTATATTTTTAGGAGAAAAAATAGAATTATATTAGGATTTAATATAATAAGATAAAGATGTATTATCAAAATGATAATAAAATATCATTTTGAGAGTGGAAGGTTTATTTACTGAAAGTTTTAATGAATTCAAGATTATCCACAAGTATTTAATAAGTTGGTTGTTTTCAAGGCTTTAATGATTAATAGTAATAATTAATAGTGAATTGGCACAGTATTTGCTTATATAAATCATATGAGTATTTGAAAATAAAATTTAACTTTTAGATTAAAAACAAGTTCAATGAAGAGCTTTTAATTTCTAAATATATTTCTTTGGAATATATTTTTAATTAGGGATCACATTGGGCTTTTTTTAATTTAGTACTATTAAGGAGCGGAAACAAATGGACAACATTATAAAATGGAAATTCAATGAACTTGAAAATTGTGGTAAGGCTTCCACAGACTTTTTATCTAAAAAAGAAGTTTCTAAAGCTAAAAGCTTTCATGGTAGTTTTCCTCAATATGAGAGGACTCCTGTAGCATCTTTAGATAATTTAGCTAAAGAAATTGGTCTTGGAGGAATATATCTAAAAGATGAATCTTATAGATTTGGATTAAATGCGTTTAAAGTATTAGGTGGTTCTTTTGCTATGGCAAAATATATAGCTAAAAAATTAGAAACAGATATATCAGAACTTGATTATGAAAAAATTATATCTGATGAAGTTAGAGATAAGCTTGGTGAAATAACTTTTGTAACAGCTACAGATGGAAATCATGGAAGAGGTGTAGCTTGGACAGCAAATAAGCTTAAACAAAAATCTGTAATTTATATGCCTATAGGATCATCTTTAACAAGACTGGCACATATACAAGCTGAAGGTGCAGAAGCCTCCATTACTGATATGAATTATGATGATGCAGTAAGGTTTGCAGCAAAGTATGCTGAAGAGAACAATGGTCTTATGGTACAAGATACAGCTTGGGAAGGTTATGAAGAAATTCCAACATGGATAATGCAAGGTTATGGAACTATGGCACTAGAAGCTTCAGAGCAGCTAAAAGAGATTGAGATAGAAAAACCAACACATGTTTTTGTTCAAGCAGGAGTAGGCTCATTAGCAGGAGCAGTTCAAGGTTTTTTTGCTTCTGAGTTTGGAGAAGATTGCCCAACAACTGTTATAGTTGAATCAAATTTAGCAGATTGTTTTTATAAGTCGGCAGTAGCTGGAGATGGAAAAGCTTATGCTGTGGGAGGAGATATGCAGACTATAATGGCAGGACTTGCTTGCGGAGAAGCTAATACTATTGGATGGGAAGTTCTTAAAAGTTATAGCTCAGCATTTGTATCTTGCCCAGACTGGGTATCAGCAAATGGAATGAGGATATTAGGAAATCCATTAAAAGATGATAGAAAAGTGATTTCAGGAGAGTCTGGAGCAGTTACTACAGGACTATTATATGAAATAATGACTAATCTAGATTATAAGGAACTAAAAGAAGATTTAAAACTAGATGAGACTTCTAAGGTTTTACTATTTAGTACTGAAGGTGATACAGACCCAGCTATGTACAGAAAGATAGTATGGAAAGGTCTAAATAGTAAAGAAGAATTATAAAATAATTGAGGTGAAAGTATGTTATCAGAAGCAAGAAAAAATAAACTTACAGAAGTGTGTCAAGAACTAATAAGAAACAAAAGCTACTCTGGAGAAGAAAAAAATGTAGCAGAAGCTATTAAGACGGTTTTTGAAGAGTTAGGTTACGATGATTATTTTATAGATGAATATGGAAATATAATTGGACATATAAAGGGAAGCGAAGAAGGAAAGAAAATTTTATTTGACGGTCACATAGATACAGTTCCAGTACCAGATGAATCTAAGTGGACTCACAATCCTTATGGTGCAGAAATTGTAGATGGAAAGATATATGGTCGTGGAACTTCTGATATGAAGGGACAACTAAGTGCCATGATAGTTGCAGCGGCCTGCTTTGCTGAAGATATTAAAAAAGACTTTAAGGGAGATATATATGTAGCTGGGGTTGTACATGAGGAGATATTTGAAGGAATAGCTTCAAGAAAAATAAGTGAAGCTGTAAATCCTGATTATGTAGTAATAGGTGAATCTTCAGAGTTAAATCTTAAAATAGGACAAAGAGGACGTGCGGAGATAGTTATAGAAACCTTTGGAAAACCAGCTCATTCAGCTAATCCTGAAAAAGGTATAAATGCAGTATATAAGATGAGTAAAATTATAGAGAAAATTCAAGAACTTGAAACACCAATGCATCCAGTTCTAGGTAAGGGGATATTGGTGTTAACAGATATAAAATCCTCACCATATCCAGGTGCATCAGTAGTTCCTGATTATTGCAAGGCAACCTTTGATAGAAGACTTTTAGTTGGAGAAACAAAGGAAAGTGTATTAGCACCCATAAAGGCTTTTGTAGAAGAATTAATGAAGGAAGATTCAGATCTTAAAGCTGAGGTTTCTTATGCTAAAGCTACTGAAAATTGTTATACAGGAAGTACTATTTCAGGGGAAAGATTTTTCCCAGGCTGGCTTTATGAAGAAAAGGATGAATTTGTTCAAATAGCTTATGAAGGATTAAAAAGTGCAGGGTTAGATCCAGAAATAACTCAATACTCTTTCTGTACCAATGGAAGTCATTATGCAGGAGAAAAAGGAATAAGAACTATAGGATTTGGTCCATCGAAAGAAAACTTGGCTCATACTATAGATGAATATATAGAATTAGAACAATTATTTATTGGAGCTGAAGGATACTACGGAATATTGAATTCTCTATACAAAAAATAAGGGGTGTTAAAAATGAGAGTGTTAATTAAAGGGGGAACTATCGTTGATGGAACCTTGCAAAAAGGATATTTAGGAAACTTACTTATAGAGAATGACAAAATATTAGAGATAAGCAAAGAAGAAATAAAAGCAGAAGTAGATAAGATAATTGATGCAGCTGGAAGAGTAGTTTGTCCTGGATTTATAGACACTCATAGTCACTCAGATTTAAAAATATTAGATAATCCCTTTAATGAAATTAAGATAAGACAAGGAATAACTACAGAAGTATTAGGGCAGGATGGAATATCTATGGCTCCACTTCCTAAAGAATATATAAGCACTTGGAGAAAGAACTTAGCTGGACTTGATGGAGAAAGCGACAATATAGATTGGGAATATGAAACTACAGATAATTATCTTAAGCTTATGGAGAAAAACGGAGTAGGATTAAATGAACTTTATCTAGTGCCTCATGGAAATGTAAGAATGGAAGCCATGGGTTTAGAGGACAGATATTCAACAACAGAAGAAATAGAGAAAATGTGTGAAATAGTAAGAAGAGAAATGGAGGCAGGGGCTTATGGATTATCAACAGGGTTAATCTATATTCCTTGTGCATATTCCGAGACAAAAGAAATTATAGAAATGTGTAAGGTAGTAGCAGAATATGATGGGGTATTTGTAGTTCATCAAAGAAGCGAAGCTGATACTATTCTTAAATCCATGGAGGAAGTTATAAACATAGGAAGAGAATCTGGTGTTAAAGTTCACTTTTCACATTTTAAAGTATGCGGAAAAAATAACTGGCAGTATATTGATGGAGTTATTGAGCTTTTAGAGAAGGCACAAAAGGAAGGAATAAAAGTTTCTTTCGACCAATATCCATATGCGGCTGGAAGTACAATGCTTGGAGTAGTTTTACCTCCTTGGGCACATTCAGGTGGTACAGATAAACTTTTAGAGAGGTTAAAAGATAAGGAATTAAGAAAGAAAATGATCTATGATATAGAGCATGGCATAGATGGATGGGATAATTTCATAGACTTTGCAGGTCTTGATCAGATATTTGTAACCAGCGTTAGAACTAAAGAAAATGAACATCTAATAGGTAAAAATCTACTAGAGATAGGTGAGCTTAAAGGAAAAGATCCTTATAATGCAACTTTTGATTTATTGTACGAAGAAGAGAATGCAGTAGGAATGGTAGATTTCTATGGATTAGAGGAACATGTAATTAAATTCATGAAGAGGAAAGAGCAAAATGTTTGTACAGATGGGCTTTTATCCGGAAAACCACATCCTAGAGCTTATGGTTCTTTCCCAAAGGTTATAAATAGATATGTTAAGGAATTAAATATTCTTTCTATAGAAGAAGCTGTATATAAAATGACTTACAAAGCTGCAGAAGCTTTTAATATTAAAAATAGAGGAAGCTTAGAAGTTGGGAAATACGCTGATATAGTAATAGTAAATATGGATACGGTCAAGGATAAAGGAACCTTTGTAGATCCTACACAATATCCAGAGGGAATTGATTATGTAATCATAAATGGTAATGTTGTTGTGGAAGAAGGACAATATAACAAGATTATTGCAGGGAAGGTAATAAGAAGAGATTAAGAAAGTAAGGGGGCTAATCCTTTGATTATAGGAAATGGAAGAGTAATAACTAGGGATGAGGAAAATCCATATATAGAAAATGGAGCAGTAGTTATAAGAGATAACACCATAATAGCTGTGGGAGACTATTCAGTACTAAAAGAAAAGTATAAAGAGGAAGAGTTTATAGATGCAAAAGGTAAGGTGATTATGCCAGGTCTTGTTAATACACATATGCATATTTATAGTGCTTTTGCTAGAGGAATGGCAGGAAAAGGACCAGCACCTAAAAACTTCACTGATATTTTAGAAAATTTATGGTGGAGACTTGATAAAGGCTTAACTCTAGAAGATACAAAATATAGTGCTTATACTACTTACTTAGATTGTATAAAAAATGGAGTAACTACTGTTTTTGATCATCATGCAAGCCCTTATAGTGTTGAAGGAAGTTTATTTACAATAGGAGATACAGCAAAAGAACTTGGAGTTAGAACTTGTCTTTGTTATGAAACTTCAGATAGAGATGGTGAAGAGATTCTTAAAGCTGGAATAAAGGAGAATATAAACTTTATAAAAAAATACAATAATGTCAATGAGGACATGTTAAAAGGAATGTTTGGAATGCATGCCGCATTTACTCTTTCAGACAAAAGTTTAGATATGTGTAGAGAAGCTATGGAAGGATTAGATGCAGGTTATCACATACATACCTCAGAAGGAATAGATGATTTATACGATTCCTTAAGAAATCATGGAAAAAGAGTTGTAGAAAGACTTATGGATTTTGATATTCTTTCAGATAAAACCATAGCTGTTCATTGTGTTCATGTTAATAGCAGAGAAATGGAGATTTTAAAGCAAACAAATACAAATGTAGTTCATAATCCAGAATCAAATATGGGGAATGCAGTAGGATGTTCACCAGTTTTAGAATTTATAAAAAGAGGGATCAATGTGGGTCTTGGAACTGATGGATATACTAGCGACATGATGGAATCCATAAAGGTAGGAAATATAATTCATAAACATAATCTATGTGATCCTAATGTTGGCTTTAATGAAGTATCCTCTATGGCATTTGATAATAACAGAAAAATAAGCACTAAGTATTTCAACAAAGAAGTTGGAGCTTTAAAAGAAGGAGCTTATGGGGATGTAATTATTGTAGATTATAATCCTCTTACTCCATTAAATGAAAATAATATAAATGGACACATTATATTTGGAATGTCAGGAAGATGTGTTACAGACACAATAATAAACGGAAAAGTAGTAATGAGAAATAGACTAATAAATACAGTGGATGAAGAAAAGATATTCTCAAAATCTAGAGAGCTAGCTCAAAAGTTATGGGAAAGAATCTAAAATAAATTAATTAAGGGGAGTTAATTATGGCAAATTTAAATATAGATATTTTAGGTATGAAATTTAATAATCCAGTTTTTACAGCAGCTGGCCCAGGTGCTAAAGATGGAGATATGTGTGTAGCAGCAGTAAAAGGAGGAGCTGGTGGATTAGTTACTAAAACTATATCAGTAGATGCCGCAGATGTTCCAAGACCTTGTATGGGAGCAACTAATAGCGGATTTTTAAATACTGAGCTTTGGTCAGAATTGCCTAAAGAACAATGGATAGAAAAAGAGTACTTAAAGGCTAAAGAAGCTGGAGTTCCTATGATAGTAAGTATGGGATACACAAAGGAGCAGATTGAGATAGTTGCTCCATTAGTTAAACCTTATGCAGATGCTGTTGAGCTTTCAACCCACTATGTTGGAACAGATGTAACACCTATAGTAAATGCACTAAAGGCAGCAAAAGCAGCATTAGATGTTCCCGTGTTTATGAAAATGAGTCCACATACGGATATTAAGGTAATAGCTAAAGCAGTAGAAGATGCAGGTGCAGATGGACTTGTTATGATTAATTCCTTTGGTCCATGTATGTCTATAGATATAAATACAGGGTTACCTATAATGGGAAGTACGTCTGGATATGGATGGTTATCAGGAACAGCTATAAGACCACTTGCTATTAGATGTATATTTGAAGCTTCTCAGGTTGTAAAAATTCCTATAATAGGAGTGGGCGGGGTATCAAATGGAAGAGATGCTGCTGAAATGTTAATGGCTGGAGCTTCAGCTGTTCAGGTATGCACGGAAGCTATATTAAAAGGTCCAAGCATTTATGGAAAAATTGCTAAAGAACTTAATGATTTTTTAGATGCAAAGGGCTATAAAGATGTAAATGAAATAGTTGGACTAGCTTCCAAGAAGATAAATGAAAGAAACTTTAGAACTCACACAGTTCCTCCAGTAGTAAATCATGATAAGTGTATAACCTGTGGAATATGTAAGAGAAGCTGTGTATATGATGCTATAGAAATTGATGGAAAGCTTACTATAGATGATGAAAAATGCTTTGGTTGTGGACTTTGTGTAACTAGATGTCCTAAAGAAGCATTATCAATTTCCTGCGTTTAATTAGTAGATAAAGGAGTATGGTTATGGGAACAGTATTAATTAATGGTAGAGTTGTTACTCCAGAAGAAACCCTTGAATGTGATATAAGAATAGAAAATGAAATAATTGAAAGCCTGGGTAAAAATTTAATAAAGGAAAATGATAGAGTTATTGATGTAAAAGGAGCTTATATTCTTCCAGGAGCAATTGATACTCATACACATTTTGATTTGGATACAGGAACTACCTTTACAGCTGATAATTTTGAAACAGGAACTAAAGCTGCTATAGTTGGGGGAACCACAACCATACTAGATTTCGCAACACAAAATAAAGGGGAATCTCTAGAAGATGCTCTAAGTAATTGGCATAAAAAAGCTCAGAACAAAGCATACTGCGACTATGGGTTTCACATGGCAATAACTGATTGGAATGAAAAAGTTTCTAAAGACATGAAGTTTATGATAGATGAAGGGGTAACCTCTTTTAAAATGTATATGGCTTATAAAAACTTAAAAGTTAATGATAGGGAAATATACGAGGCTTTAGTTAGAAGTAAAGAAATAGGCGGACTTATAGGATTTCATTGTGAAAATGGAGATATTATAGATGCTTTAGTTTATAATGCTAGAAAAAATCATAAAACTAAACCTTATTACCATTTTAAAACTAGACCAGCGTGCTTAGAAAGTGAGGCTATTAATAGACTTGCTTCAATAGGAGAAGTAGCAAAAGCTCCAGTTTGGATTGTTCATTTAAGTACTGAAATGGGACTTAAGGAGGTTAAGAAGGCAAGAGCAAAAGGTGTAGAGGTAGTACTTGAAAGTTGTCCTCAATACCTCCTTTTAGATAACAGCTATTATGGAAAAGAAACAGATGAAAGCTTTGAAGCTGCAAAATATGTGATGTCTCCACCTCTTAGAGGAAAAAATGATAATGAAGCTCTTTGGGAAGGAATTAGAAATGGGGATATTGATTTTCTGGGAACAGATCATTGCTCCTTTAACTATAAAGGACAAAAAGATCTAGGAATAGATGATTTTAGTAAAATTCCTAATGGAGGTCCAGGAGTAGAACATAGAGTTTATCTAATGTATACCTATGGAGTTTGTGAAGGAAAGATATCAATAAATGAGATGAGTAAATTAGTATCAACTAATGCTGCAAAAAACTTTGGGTTATATCCTAAAAAGGGAATAATACAAGTTGGAAGTGATGCAGATTTAGTTGTTCTTAATCCTAACACAGAAACTATAATAACAAAAGATAAACAAACCCAAAATGTAGACTATACTCCTTATGAGGGCTTTAAAAGAAAAGGTTCAATTGAGCATGTATTTTTAAGAGGAAATGAAGTTGTAAAAGACGAAAACTTTATAGATAATTCACCAATAGGTATATATCAGAGGAGAAATATTAGGCGATTTAATTAAGGGGGCTAAGAGATGTATACATTTATTCTTAATAATAGGGAAGTTGAGGCTAAAGAAGATATAAATCTCTTAGAATTTTTAAGAGAACAGGAGGATTTAACCTCAGTAAAAAATGGCTGCTCAGAAGGTGCTTGTGGTGCATGTATGGTTCTTTTAGATGGAAAAGCAATGAGAGCATGCATACTAAAAACTTCAAAAATTCAAGGTAAACGCGTAATTACAGTTGAAGGTTTATCAGAGAGAGAAAAAGAAGTTTTTGCGTATTGCTTTGGGGAAGCGGGGGCAGTTCAATGCGGATTTTGTATTCCTGGAATGGTTATAAGTGCAAAAGCTTTAATAGATATAAACAATAATCCCACTAGTGATGACATTAAGAAGGCGCTAAGAGGGAATATATGTAGATGTACAGGGTATATAAAAATAGAGCAAGCGGTTAATATGGCTGCAAAAATCATAAGAGAAGGAACAGAAGTTCCAGAAACACACTTTAAGGGTGTTATGGGAGAAAACGTTCATAGGGTTGATGCCTTGGCTAAAACCTTAGGGACAGGTAAATATGTAGATGATATGAAAATTAATGGAATGCTTTATGGATCAGCTTTAAGAACAAAATATCCTAGAGCGTTAGTTAAGAGCATAAATATAGAAGAAGCTAAAAGAATCCCAGGTGTAATAGCTGTATTAACATATAAGGATATCCCGGGAAATAGATATTTAGGTCATTTAGTTAAGGATTGGCCAGCCCTTATAGCTGAAGGAGAGGAAACCAGGTATATAGGTGATTCTATAGCATTAGTTGCTGCTGAAAATAAGAGAGCTCTTAAAGAAGGTTTAGAAGCAATAGTAGTAGAATATGAAGAAAGAATTCCTTTAAGTTCACCAGAAATGGCTTTAGAAATAAATGCACCCAAAATTCACGAAAAAGGAAATGTACTTTTTAAACAGGTTTTAAATAGGGGAAATGCTGAAGAAGCCATAAAAAATTCTAAGTATGTTGTCACAAATAAATATTCTGTTCCCTTTACTGAACATGCCTTTATGGAGCCAGAATGTGCTATAGGTATGCCATATGGGTTTGGAGTTAAGGTTTATACTGGAGGGCAAAATGTATTTGATGATCAACATGAAATAATGTCTCTTTTAGGACTTCCAGAAGAAGAGGTAAGAATAGTTAGTAAATATGTTGGGGGAGGTTTTGGTGGAAAAGAAGATATGAGTGTTCAACACCATGCAGCACTCTTAGCATATATAACTAAAAAGCCAGTAAAGGTAATATTAAGCAGAAAAGAAAGCATAATGATTCATCCTAAAAGGCATGCTATGGAGATGGAGTTCACAACAGCTTGTGATGAAAATGGCATATTAACTGCTATGAAAGCGGTTGTTATATCTGATACAGGCGCTTATGCGTCACTTGGAGGACCAGTGCTTCAAAGAGCTTGCACTCATGCAGCTGGTCCATATAATTATCACAACGTAGATATAATAGGAACAGCTGTGTATACTAACAACCCACCAGGAGGAGCTTTTAGAGGCTTTGGAGTTACTCAGACAGCTTTTGCAACAGAATGTAATTTAAATCAACTAGCAGAAATGGTTGGTATATCACCTTGGGAGATAAGGTATAAAAATGCTATAGAGCCAGGTCAAGTTCTACCAAATGGACAAATAGCAGATGAAGGAACTGCCTTGAAAGAAACTCTAGAAGCAGTAAAGCAAGCTTATGAAAGTAGTCCATATGCAGGAATAGCTTGTGCCCTTAAAAATAGTGGGGTAGGAGTTGGAGTGCCAGACGTCGGAAGAAGTAGGTTGACTATTATAGCTGGGAAAGTTCATGTAAGATGTGGGGCAGCTTGTATAGGGCAGGGAATTGGAACAGTTAATGCTCAAATAGTATGTGAAACCACTGGAATAACCTATGACAAAATAGTTGTAGAAGATCCAGACACTCATGTTACACCAAATTCAGGAACTACTACAGCATCAAGGCAGACTGTATTTGCAGGAGAAGCTACAAAGCAGGCAGCTATTAAACTAAAAAAGGACTTAGAAAATAAAACACTAGAAGAACTTGAAGGCAATGATTATTATGGAGAATACAAAGGAGTTACTGATCCTATAGGTTCAGATAAAGAAAATCCAGTAAGTCATGTAGCTTATGGATATGCAACACAAGTTGCCATAATAGATGAAAAGGGAATTCTTAAAAAAGTAGTAGCTGCTCATGATGTAGGAAGAGCAGTAAATCCTAAAAATGTAGAAGGACAGATAGAAGGCGGAGTAGTTATGGGACTTGGTTATGCTTTAACTGAAGATTATCCCTTAAAGAATTCCATCCCAATTGCAAAATATGGAACATTAGGA
>RCUU01001573.1_pt1 | contig 10702 bp, 11 predicted proteins | sample 2166211 | NCBI WGS metagenome assembly RCUU01 (sample SAMN09932620, study PRJNA488358) | compost metagenome | feature: garden; material: soil; isolation source: compost soil in phenylacetic acid-enriched culture | place: Germany: Experimental Botanical Garden Goettingen | collected 2016-01-27
TCGGATAGGCTGCCGATATGCCTTATGCCGTCCACAAGAACCAATGCGATATAGTCATTGCAAAGATAGGTGAATCCCTCTCTCCATCCTACGGCCCTAACGGATAATTTGATGGCGGGAATCCTAAACAATGCGTAGATAATCACCAGCCTGATCAAGAGTGCGACATAATCGATTTGACCGAGTAGCTTGCTAATAATGAAATAGATCGCCAATTCTACAAAGGCACCCATACACGCATGATAAAACAGGTTAATATTGCTTGCTTTGCGCTGTCTCTTGGAATGTGTAGATAATAACCGAATGGCAGCCAATATAAAGCCAACCGGAGCAAATACATACGCAAACACAATAGTCGTATAATCAAACGCCGTCCGCTCATATTCATGCTTATATATCGGTTTGCCTGTTATTGGTGGCTGCCTACGTATATCCAATTTACTCATCTTATATCTCCCCTAGTTAAGTTATATCTACAATGCTCAGGGAGAACCTTGGCATTAACTGTACGATATCATCGTTCCACAGTAATCACAGCTCTTGGACTGGCTAGGTTGAACCGTGTTCTGTGCTCCGCATCCCGGACACCGGATGGACTTAGGCAGCTGAGGTGAGGAATGAGGCTGAGTATGTATCTGCTGTCCCGAAGCTTGGGTTCGATCTGTTCCTCCGAAGCTTGAAGTCCTTCCAGAATGAACAAGATTAGGTGATGTCATGGATGGCTCCGGCATCTGGCGCCCCTCGGAAAGTACAATATCAATCTCCAGTAATCCTTTATTCTTCAGATACTGGACATCTCTCCGAACATCGCTTTCGCTTTGGCCTATTCGTTCGGATATACTGCCGACATATCGGATATTTTTATTCTGAATCAGCTCTATATAAGAAGTGTTAAGCTTAGAAAGGGTATGTTTAGCCTTTGCTGTCACACTCGCAAGAATAAAAGCCGGAATCAAAAATATGACCGCAAAGCCAATCTGGATGGGTATTAAATCGGAAATTGAAGTTTCTCCATTTATAGCGCTAATAAACATAGCAATAGTGAGCTCGACAAATCCTCCGATAAATACATGCATGATCAGATTTAGATTGGTGGGTCTCCGATGATTTTTATAATGGGTTAGCATCAAACGTAACAATGCGAGTATGAGTCCAATGGGCATGAATAGATATGCTGCCGCAAGAACGACATAATCAAACCCGGTCCGATCAAATTTAATTAGAGGAACCGCTGCACTTCCCGCCGGGGTCGGTGAGGGCTCTTGTATGTTCAATCTGTTCATGTAGTTATTTCCTCCTATTTAAGTCCGGCTAATTCACGATTTCGTCGCTCAAGTGTTGCCGTAATACTTTCAGCCATTTCGTTGATTTCGGCTTGCCAGTTCTCATGTGGCTCTTTGGCCATGAGCAGCAGCTTCACATGATCATGTAATAGGGAGATCTGCTGATGCATGATATCCTCAGTAGCATATAAAGACGAATCTGATACAGGATCACTAAACTTGAATTCATCGCGCAACTTCTTGAGCACCTTTACAAGCTGTTCAACTTCGGGATGCTTCCAGCTACTTGCCAGCGTACTGATCTCATTTAATTCGCTCTGATGCTGCCGAAATGCTTGCAAAGATCTCTTCTCTTGCTGTTCTTCAGTTCCGGCATTCCAACCGTAGATCCCGATCGCAGCCAGAGTGATTCCACCAATCAGAACAATCAGCAGTTGAATGGCAGCATACCATAAGGGCGGCAACTCCAGCAGCCAATCGAAAACAATAGCGGATACGAATACGACCACCGCGTAGATTCCCGTAATGAATGCACCACTGAGAAGAACTGGTGAGGTGCGCTGTACACTGCCTGCAGTACGGAGCCAAAAAACACAATAGCCATACACCACACTCTCCGCCAGCAGAACAGCAACTAACGAAGTCACGAATCGAAACAGCGATTCAGAGAAGCCTAATCCAATGAAGGAAAACACCGTTAGTATTATAGCAGCCACATAAATGATGGTGATGGTACGAATAAATCTTTTCCCCTTGTTCATTACGTCCTCCTTCAACCTGCTTTCGTTCCACACTCTGCACAAAATTTCTGTCCAGGTTTCAGCTCATGCCCACAGCCTCCGCAATTAATAACCAGGCTGTCTCCACAATGAGGACAGAATTTCACCCCTGGTGTTACCATTTCTCCACATTTACCACAGGCTTTAGGCATTTCTTTTCCACAAGAGACACAGGAGGATGCACCCTCAGGATTATCCGCTCCACAGGTTGGACAAGCACGATAAGGATTGCCACAGCCAGGACAGAACTTAGCTCCGGCTTTCAGTTCATGCCCACATTCCAAACAATTAATTTTGTTTCCGGGCGATGTACTTTGCTGAAAGCTCTCCAGAGCATGCCCACAACCGCTGCAGAACCTTCCTTCTACAGGATTCATTACCCCACACTTAGAACAGGAACGTTCTTGGCGTACCACTGTAGTCCCTGAATCAAAACTCATCCCTCTCGTCATCCGATTCACCATATCCATTGCCGGACCAGCAAACCCCATGCCAAGTCCAAGCCCCATTCCGGTGTTCATCATACCTACTCCAAGATTGCCAGGATTGCCGGCTGCTTTTTCCATCGTGTTATAGCCCCGCTCCTGCTGATAGTTGAAGCCGATAATATCCATTTCTGCTTTTTTAGCTAAAGCTTCCTTCAAACGAATCGTTGCTGGATCATCATCTGGAATATTAATCGAATCAATAAAGAAATTATTTAGCTCAATACCATTGTCCAGGAAGGTTGATGCTAACCGTCCTTGAATATGCTTGGAGATCTCTGCTACATAGGCGTTAATCTCCAAGATGCTGATTTGCTTATGCACAAGGTAAGAAGAGATCAGCTCATTAATATTTGACATAAGCAAGCCACGGAAATAGTTCACGAGCGTGTCCTGATCAAACTGAGGAAGCGTTCCAACAAGCTGCAACAAAAATTTACGCGGATTATCAATCTTTACACCAAACTGTCCAAAGGAACGAACAGAAATCATAATTTTGTATTTAGGATCCTGGAGTTGTAAAGGTGCGCTGGTTCCCCATTTAACATTCATCGAATTGGTCTTGTTCACATACCATACTTCTGCTGTGAATGGTGACTTCCCGCCGAAAGGAAGATTAACGATATTAGATAAAATAGGAATATTCGCGGTGCTCAGGGTGTGTCGCCCTGCCGTAAAAGAATCAAGCGCTTGTCCGCCCTTGAATAGGATCGCCTCCTGGGACTCATTAACGATTAGTTGTGTCCACGTCCCTAACTCTTGGTTAGGATATTTCCATGCGAAAATTCCCGGAGGACCGTCGTACTTCACCACTTCTATAATTGCCATCTGCTATTCCCTCTTTCATCATCTATGATATATGAATAACGTATGCGTTCCCGGATGGGAAATTGTGTATTTCGATATTTATTGTATACGATATATATCGTGTTTTGGGTTCTTTTCACGAAAAAATAATACTCAATATGGAAATAAAAAAAAAGCGCGGCTGGTGTCTTCCTTTACAGGAGAACACAAGCCGCGCTTTGTAATCAGCTAAATCTTAATAGTAACTGCTGTTCTCAACGAATTCGAACTCGAAATCAGCAATACGGACAATCGTTCCCTCTACAGCACCACGTTTACGAAGCTCTGCATCCACACCCATATGACGGAGTGTCCGTGCCAGCTTCAGGATCGCATCATGAGTACTAAGCTGCATACGTTTCAGCATACGCTCGATCCGAGGGCTGCTAACAACAAATGCCTCATTATCACGTGTAATGGTAAACGAGTTATCCTCTTCAGCTTCCAGTTTATAAACCTTACGTTCCGTTGCTTCTGCCACTTCTTCAACGATTGGAGCCACCGGAATACTGTCAAGAATATCCGTTGCACGGTACAATAGCTCCTGCACACCCTGGCGGGTAAGCGACGAAATTGGCATGATCTCAAGATCAGGACGCAACTCAGCTACGCGTTCCCGGAAAGAGATCAGATTCGCCTCTGATTCGGGCATATCCATCTTGTTCGCTGCCACGATCTGTGGGCGATCAATCAGGTTAGCATTGTATTGCTTCAGCTCGTCATTAATCAGAACCCAATCCTCGAAAGGATCACGGCCCTCGGAGCCAGACATATCCACCACATGAATGATGATGCGCGTACGTTCAACATGGCGCAGGAACTCGTGTCCGAGACCTATTCCTTCACTGGCTCCCTCGATTAATCCCGGCAAATCCGCCATTACAAAGCTTCGGCCATCCCCAACATCTACTACGCCCAAATTTGGTGTAATCGTTGTGAAGTGATATGCACCAATCTTTGGTTGGGCTGCTGATACAACGGACAGCAATGTGGATTTACCTACGCTTGGGAATCCTACAAGCCCTACATCAGCCATTACCTTCAGTTCCATAACTACATAACGCTCTTGGCCTTCTTCACCGTTCTCCGCAAGTTCTGGTGCAGTATTATTGGCTGTGGCAAAACGAGTGTTACCACGGCCACCACGGCCACCACGAGCCACAACAACCTGCTGTCCATGACGAGTCATATCAGCAATGATCTCTTGCGTATCATCATCAATCAGAATGGTTCCTGGTGGAATTCGCACGATCATATGATCAGCATTCGCTCCATGTTGGCTCTTGTTCCGTCCCTTAATGCCTTTGTCCGCTTTAAAATGGCGTTGATAACGGAAATCCATCAACGTACGCAAGCCCTCATCTACACGGAAAATAACGTCGCCTCCACGGCCTCCATCACCACCGGCAGGACCGCCCTCTGGTACATACTTCTCCCGGCGAAACGCAACGAGACCATCTCCGCCGTCACCGCCTTTAACATAAATCTTAGCTTTATCTACGAACATTAATGTTCACCTTCCTCACATTTCAAGCGGCAAACGCAGCTCTACATAAGCCTTGCTAGCCTTAAACTGCTCCGCTTTCATGATTTTTCCTTGTACTATATTATAAATTTGCCCTTTGAGCTGCTCGGGATTGCCATGCTCTCCCTCACTTTCGAAGGAGATAAGAATGTCTCCTCCATCCTGAATAAAGCCAAGACGCAGCTTGCGCGTTTCACCCTGAGGAGCCAGTCCGTTATATTGATAAGCCCGCACGGTCTGCATGATCACTGAAGTCAGCTCATCTCCTGCTTCCCGGTTTAGCTTGTCCTCCAGCTGCAATCCTTCCTCCACTTGAACTTCCAGTTCTAGACTCGTCCGGTAAGTTCGGAAAGATTGGATATAGAAGACCAAAGAAGGAATACCCAGCTTAGCGATACGACTATCAAGTGCTATGCGTTCCTTTATTCTTTCCACACACTCCACAGATTTATCAGGCTTTCCAAGCTGAATATATCCGTAAAGAATCTGCAAATCATTCATCCAATCATGACGATGATGATTCAGTGTCCGAATCGCCGCCTGTTGCAGAGTGTTCTCTTGTATACGCAGTTCCCGTTCCCAATGACGCTGGCTCCAAATCAAACTGAAAGCAACCGTTACCGCTACCCAAACGCCAAGCAACAGACACGTCAAAAGGGAGGTATGCCAATACACGAGTCCTAAAGGAAGCATTACGGATAACATGACTGCCCAGATTGCACTTTTCCAGGATTTCATTCTTTCTCCCCGTCCCTCAGTTCGCAAAATTCATGACTTCGTTTAGATTATTGTTCTCATCAATTACCATTTCCTAGTATAACACAGCAGTTCCATGTAGTTCACCAGAGATAAGCTAACCATGAGAATTTCATATATGTCTGAGGATGTTTATGTTTTCTTATAACTCTGAAGGTATATGTTTCTAAAGTGCTCAAATAGGTATCACAAACAATTCTGAATATTCTACAAAAAAGCCTCCGGCACTCATGCCGGAGGCTTCTACATGCAAATATGGTTCCGTAAGCTTACGCTTCCAGTGCCGCTGCTACCGGAGCGACATCAACTGGGTATACGCTCACTTTTTTGCGATCGCGTCCCCAACGTTCGAACTTCACTACGCCATCCACCAATGCGAACAACGTATCATCTTTACCGATGCCTACGTTAGTGCCTGGGTGAATTTTTGTTCCGCGTTGACGAACCAAGATGTTACCGCCGGTTACTGCTTGACCGTCAGCACGTTTCACGCCAAGACGTTTGGAATGGGAATCCCGTCCGTTTTTTGTGGAACCTACACCTTTTTTCGATGCGAACAATTGAAGATTCAATTTCAACATGTTGTCAACCTCCTTCTTTAAATATTTACTTGCTCTATTTGAAGATACTTTCCGTATGATTCTGCGATATCATTTAGCATCACGACCATGGATTCAAGCAGCAATTGTACCTTCGCGGAAGTATCGAAATCATCAATGGAACTTAATGTTCCACTTAGGAATCCGTTCTTCATGGACGTATCCATGGAGATCCCGGTCAAAGTCTCAATCGAATTGACGGTTCCAACCGTTACGGCCGAAACTCCGGCACATACGATATCTTCGCCACGCTTGGCATAACCCGCGTGCCCTTTTACCTCAAAGCCAACGATAGTCCCTAGATCCGAAGATCGTGTAATCCGTACGTTAATCATCCACGCACCTTCTTACGCTTGAATCTTCTCGATAGTTACTTTCGTGTACGGTTGACGATGGCCTTGTTTCTTGTGGTAGTTCTTCTTAGGTTTGTATTTGTAAACTACAACCTTAGCGCCTTTACCATGTTTCTCGACTTTAGCTGTTACAGACGCGCCGCTTACGAGCGGAGTTCCTGCAGTCAGACCACCTTCGTTAGAAACAGCCAATACACGGTCAAAAGTTACACTTGCGCCGTCTTCAGCTTCCAACTTCTCAATGAACAAAACATCGCCCTCTTGGACTTTGTATTGTTTACCGCCAGTTTCGATAATTGCATACATTTTACTTGCACCTCCTCATGTCTCAGACTCGCCTAGTCTAGGTGGCAGATTCCCGTGGGAACTACACTTATGTACCCGATCGGAGCGGTTACAGCATGTGCAGGATTGAATAAATCAAACACATACTTGAAGATATTATCATACTTATCGCCTATCGTCAACTCATTCCATCCATTCTCCAACTTTTCCTGTTCCTCCACAGCATTGACAAAGGATAGGCGCGAAGCTCGCTGAATCATGTCTTGCCTTCTTCCGGGTCATCTCAAGGAGTCCAAGTCTTGTCCAACCGAGAATATGGGTTTTGGTTCGATCCTTGCAGATCACTTTCTCCAGCCGCTCGGTAACCATTTTACGGTGTATTTCTTCCTCCATATCAATAAAATCAACAATAATGATTCCGCCCGTATCTCGTAAACGGATCAGACGGCCAATCTCCTCTGCGGCAAGCAAATTCGTATTCGTCACCGTCTCTTCAAGCGATGCTCCTCCGGTGTATTGCGCGGTGTTGACATCAATAACAGTGAGCGCCTCTGTCTCATCCCAGATCATTGTTGCTCCGCCCTCCAGCGTAATCTTGCGGCTGAAGCTTTTATGCAGTTGTTCCTGAACCCCGTAAGCTGTAAAAATGGACTCCGGTCCATTATACAAACTTACAGGCTTGTACCCATCAGGTGCCATGTCATCCAGAAATGCCTTGGCTTCTCTAACAGCAGCAAGAGAATCTATAATCAACTGATCTCGCTGTGGATTAAATGCATCTCTTATAAAGCGCTGAACAATACTAAGATCACGATGCAACAAAGCCGGGGCTTCTGCGGCTTGTGCCCGACGTGTAATGTTATCCCATTGAGCCCGTAGAAATGAAAGATCACCTTCCACCGCTTCATGCGGCTCATCCTGAGAGACGGTCCGCATAATCAGTCCCTCTTCTTTTATTCGCAGACGTTCACCAATTCCTTTTAACCGGCTACGTTCTGCATCGCGACTTATTTTTTTGGATACACCAACATAATCGGCAAAAGGCATATACACCATCCAGCGGCCAGGTAAAGTATAATGGGTCGTTACACGTGCACCCTTGCCGCCACTCGGCTCTTTTCTTACTTGTACAACAATATCCTGACCAGGCTGCAAAAGCGTCTCGATAGAGGGCTTCACTTCCGGCTGTTTATCCAAATGAGGGTGTAATACATCATCAACATATAAAAAAGCATTCTTCTTCTGTCCAATGTCAACAAAAGCAGCCTGCATACCTGGAAGTACGTTAATCACACGGCCTTTATAGTAACTGCCGACCAGCCCTTGCTGCTGATCGCGTTCAGCCGCGTACTCCACAAGCCTTCCGTTCTCCAGAAGAGCCATTCGGGTAATGTGCTGCGTGCAGTGAACGATCATCTGTTTCATGGCTTCACCTCTGGTTTCGTTCATTCATTCACTCATCTCTTCTCACTCTCTGCATAAATACATTACATTCCGAAGTAGGTAGATATTAAGCGCTGTTCCGGCACAACAGCAACAACATTTCCTTTGCCGTTTAAAACATAGATAAAATGATATTGATTACGTTTAAATAGACGCAATATATCATCTAAAGGTTTCGGAGATAAGGCAACAATTGGACGAGCCACACTTCCTGTCCGTAAATGATACTCATAAACAGCCTCCCGATTCATTAAAAATGCAACAAATCGGTACGGTAAGTTCCGATGATCCGTGAAATTTGCATACAATAGGAAAGCACCAATCATGACTATATTCAGCCTCAAGCCTCCACCCGCTCCAAGGGGCAGCAGCGCATAAACAATCACAAGAATGCTTGCAGCAATACTCACTCGTCCGCTCCATAGCAAAGTATAGTAATAAGGAAGAAATAAACTAACTGTAGCCTGAAGTACTTTGCCCCCGTCAAGCGGCAGAACAGGCAATAGATTAAAGAGTGCAATAATGGCATTAGCCTGTATAAAATAGGTTAAAAATTCATGATTGCCATATCCTAATTGCTGAAGTCCAAGCGCCATAGCAATCATGATTCCATTTTGCAGCGGACCGGCAAGTGCTATGCCAATCTCACGACTAGCTGTAAGCCGCCCATGATCTTCAATAACCGCAACTCCGCCAAACGGAAGAAGCTGAACCGATTTGACCGTAACACCAACGAGAAGGGCAGCCACTACATGTCCAATTTCATGAATGAGGACGATCGTAAATAAAGTAAGCAACTCCAGAAATTGTCCTGTGAGTACAGAGAATAACATGATGATTACGAACAATGGATGTAGTGACAGATCAATCCCTAAGATCCTAATCAAACGATACCACTTCTGTAGGATCAATATAAGTCTTGTCTTTCATCACGGCAAAAAACAGCGTTGGTACTGAGGAGCCCTCTTTCTCCAGCATCCAACCGAGTTCATCTCCACTTTGAATCCAGTCATCAATCTCCAGCTTGGTGCCATTTAAATGTCCGTATTCTGCTGTGATTCCTCCAGAATGTTGGACGGAAATTCGAATGCCACCGTCCAATTCTTTGGAGATAGAAAGAACGCGTCCCATGTCTATACTCTTCACCGTCACATTTGAGGTTGAATCGAGTTGAGGCATAATTTCCACACCTTTTAGTGTGGAAGCAAAGGGCTCCACAATACTTCCGGCTACGGGAGCACTGAACTCATGATGCGCTGCTGCCTTTTGAGCAGGTTCATCTTTGTCACCAAATATCGGAATGAACGCCGGTGCACCATTAAAATTCTCCTCATACCAGACCCGAACTGCTGCGAAATCCATGTCATTGCTCAAAGCATCACTTATAAAAGCTTGAACTTTAAAGGACCATGGCTGGTGAACCGCAAAAACACCCCACACTGCTCCAAACACAAGCACACTGGCAACCAACCGTCGAATAAAACCGGCAGTAAAATTAGAGCCTCCACCACCAGGCTCCTCCCAACCCCCACGTCTTTCTTTCCACATCACTTCTGGATCAGGCTCTATGGATGATTGCTCCTCATTCCTCTTAAACCCCGTTCCCCATTCCTTGAAGCTCGTACTCTTTTCGGGCATAACGAATAACGGAGGCACCTCCGCTGTTTCTATATCCGGGATTTCCTCCAGCAAACTACGAATACGCTCCTTGCGGCGATTCTTGATATCTGATTTGAGATCCATATTTATCCCTCCGGACGGGCTTGTTTTACTTCCATTTTATGAAGCACGGAAGGCTCTTTAGAACAAGCCCGCCCAAGACGGAGCACTTAAATGCCAGAAACATTCACATATTCTTATATTTTCAAAAAAATAAATCCCACCCTTAGATTTCTCTAGTGGTGGGACCGTCTATGCCTCTATAGTAAGATTGGTAGGTGCAAAATTAAGCCATACCGAAAAATTTCTTGAATTTCTTAAATGCTCCCGGTTTCCGATCAAGCTGCATTAGCGGTACGGCATCACCTAAAATTCGGCGTGCAATATTGCGATAGGCAATAGCTGCTGACGAATCGGGGTTCATTACTGTAGGTTCCCCGCTATTTGCGGCTTTAATGACCAATTCATCGTCCGGAACAATTCCGATAAGATCAATATTCAGCACCTGTATAATATCCTCAATATCAAGCATGTCCCCAGATTTCACAAGACCTGGACGAATACGATTTACCACTAGTTTTGGCGATTCCACATGCGACTGTTCAAGCAGTCCGATAATACGATCCGCATCTCTCACAGCAGCATGCTCTGGTGTGGTAACCACGATCGCTTTATCCGCACCGGCAATC
>RCUU01001575.1_pt1 | contig 10695 bp, 9 predicted proteins | sample 2166211 | NCBI WGS metagenome assembly RCUU01 (sample SAMN09932620, study PRJNA488358) | compost metagenome | feature: garden; material: soil; isolation source: compost soil in phenylacetic acid-enriched culture | place: Germany: Experimental Botanical Garden Goettingen | collected 2016-01-27
TGCGTTCAGCAGCGGATAGGCTTTGAGTGCGCCGATGACGGCTTTGGTGAAGAAGGACATGAAGCCGAGTCCGACATCATGCTTCTCTTTGAAGGCATCCTTGCGGCGCTTCCGGAGGTCGAGGATCGCGGTCATGTCCACCTCGTTGAAGGTGGTCAGCATCGCCGCAGTCTGCTGCGCCTCGACGAGGCGGCTTGCGATCGTCAGCCGTCTGCGCGACATGCGCTTGCGCTCGACGGCTTTGCCGTCCTCCTGCGGCGTAGAGCCAGCCGCCGCAGGTTTCGCCGGAGCCGGCTTGGCAGCCGCCGGCAGAGCGCTTGGCGCAGCGGCCCCCGGCCCGGCTGCGCCGTGGTCCTTCACATCGGCCGTAGCGATCCGGCCGATAGGGTCGCGGGCGCTGACCTCGCCGAGGTCGATGCCCCGCTCCCGCGCAAGCTTGCGCGCCCCCGGCGAAGCCAGGGCCGCAGAGCTAGCCGCCGCTACTTCAGGTGCGGCGGGAACAGCTGGCGCCGCTGCCAGTGGAGCGGCAGGGACGGGCGCTTCGCTGCCCACAGCTGCGGCTTCCGGCTTGCCGCTGTCAGCGGCCTGCGGCGCTGCTGCGCCGGCCGTGCCGGCACCGATGATGCCGATCGCTTCGCCGACGGCCACATTCTCGCCGGCCTGGCGCAGGATGGAGGAGATGACGCCGTCCTCCTCCGCACTGATCTCCAGGTTGACCTTGTCGGTCTCCAGCTCAGCCAGCACATCCCCCTGGCCGACCGTGTCGCCCTCTTTTACCAGCCATTTGTAGATGGTTCCTTCGGAAATGGATTCACCCAAATCGGGTACTTTAATTTCGGACACAGGCCGTTACCTCCCCAAATAGAATAGTTTCGTTATCGTGACACCGCCCTCTAGCGGGAAGACGGTACAGATGCTTGTACTTGCGAATTCAATTTCAGGGCTTCTGTAACTATACGACGCTGCTCAAAAGTATGCACGTCGGCATAACCGCTGGCCGGGCTGGAACGCTCCGGACGGCCGATATACTGTACATTAACGTTCTGCGGGGCGATAGCCCGCAGCCGGGGCTCGGCATAACTCCAGCCGCCCATATTCTTCGGTTCTTCCTGCACCCACACGATTTCTGTAAGCGAGCCCATTGCACTCAGGTGCGCGGCCAGTTCCCGTTCAGGGAACGGATACAGCTGCTCCAGCCGGAGGATATGCAGCCAGGACCAGTCTTGATCTTTGCCAGCCTCGAGCTCCGTCTGCAGATCGAGGGTCACCTTGCCGCTGCAGACCACCAGCCGCTTGATCCCGCCGGGATTGCCGCCGAGAAGCGGCTCAGGCAGTACAGGCTGGAATCCGCCCGAAGCCAGGTCGGTTCCGGCGGAGGTGCTGCGCGGGTTGCGGATCAGGCTCTTGGGTGCCATGATCACGAGCGGGCGGGCCTCACCCTTGCCGCACAAGGCTGCCTGGCGGCGCAGCAGGTGGAAATATTGTGCGGCGGAGCTTAGGTTCGCCACAGTCCAGTTCTCTTCAGCAGAGAGCTGCAAATACCGTTCCAGACGTGCGCTGGAGTGCTCAGGACCCTGCCCTTCATAGCCATGCGGCAGCAGAATCGTCAGATTGCTGCGCTGCGTCCATTTGGCGCGTCCGGCAGCGATGAACTGGTCAATAATAACCTGTGCCGCATTGGCGAAGTCGCCATATTGTGCTTCCCAGATCACGAAGGTTTCGGGTGCGAACACATTGTAGCCGTATTCGTAGCCCAGTACCGAGGCTTCTGAGAGCGGACTGTTGTACACCCCGAAGGAAGCCTTGGAATCGCTAAGCTGGTGCAGCGGGGAGAACAGCCCGCCTGTCTCGCTGTCGTGCAGCACCAGATGACGGTGGGCGAAGGTTCCGCGCTGGGAATCCTGGCCGCTTAACCGGATCGGGGTGCCATCCTTCAGGATGGTGGCGAATGCCAGCGTTTCGGCCAATGCCCAGTCGACCCGTTCACCGTCATTCAGCGCATCCTTGCGGCGCTGAAGAATCCGCTCCAGCTTCGGATAGACCTTGAAGCCGTCCGGCACCGTCAGGAGCTCACGGTTGATCTGCTGCAGCTGTTCCAGCTGCACTGCCGTGGACTGCGGCTGGGCTGCTTCACTCTGTACCGGAACGGAGGTTTTGGTTTCGCCGTTTTTGTGCTTGCCATCCTTCATCAGGTCGTAGGCTTGCTGCAGTACCTTCTCGGTCTCCAGATTCATCTGCTTCACATCATCCGCTGTGATGATCTTCTCCTGCTGCAGGCGTTCTGCGTAGACACGGTACACAGTCGGATGGTTGCGCACTTTGCCGTACACAATCGGCTGGGTGGTCTCCGGATCATCCATTTCATTATGGCCATGACGGCGGTAGCCGATCAGATCAATCACGAAATCCTTCTTGAATTGGTTGCGGTACGCGCTGGCCAGACGGACGGCAGCGATGCAGGCTTCCGGATCATCGGCATTTACATGGACGATAGGGATTTCATAGCCTTTGGCAAGATCGCTGGCATAATGGGTGGAACGGGAGTCTTCACTTTCGGTGGTGAACCCGATCCGGTTATTGACGATAATATGCACGGTTCCGCCATTGGAATAACCTTTAAGTTTGCCAATGTTGAGTGTTTCTGCAACGATGCCTTCACCTGGAAAAGCGGCATCGCCGTGCATCAGCACAGCCATGGCCTTGTTCGTGTTGAGCTGTGGCAGTCCCGGGGAATTCCGGTCCTCCTGAGCTGCGCGTGTAAAGCCTTCAACAACAGGATTGACGAATTCCAGATGGCTCGGGTTGTTGGCCAGTGTAATGCGGGTGCGGACAGTCTCGCCTTCGCGCACAGCGCGGTCTGCCCCCAGATGGTATTTCACATCCCCGGTCCAGCCGTAGTTAATGCCCATGGAGCCTTCGGAAGGGAAGAGCTCCTTGTTAGGAGAGTGATGAAACTCCGAGAAAATAATCTCATAAGGTTTCCCGAGAATATGAGCCAGCACATTCAGGCGTCCACGGTGGGCCATGCCCATCAGGATATGCTCCGCACCATCATGCGCGGCAGCACGGACAACCTCATCCAGCATGGGAACCAGCGCATCATTGCCCTCCAGGCTGAAGCGCTTTTGGCCGACAAAGGTCTTATGCAGGAAGGTCTCGAACTGCTCTACCTGGATCAGACGGTTCAGCAGCTCCTTGCGCTCGGTATTATTCAGGGGTGCGGGAGAGCTGGTGGACTCTGCCTGGCTGTTCAGCCAGCGCAGCTCCTGTTCGTCATGCACATGCCCGAATTCATAGGCGATAGTCTGTGTATAAGCCTGGAGCATCCGGTGAACCGCATCCCAGGCCGTATGGACATCCGGTGGCGCATTCTCCCAGATCAGCGAGGCGGGCATAGCAATCAGATCCTCGCGGGTCAGATCATAGGTTTCATAATCCAGCCATTTCGCCATTGGGTTGTTCGCCTGCTCCAACGGGTCGATATTGGCGGCCATATGGCCATATATACGAATATTGGCGATTAGCTTGGAAGCTCTTACGGCCTTTCTCAGCCACTCGGTGCCTCCCGAAAGAGCCGGCTGCGGGGCTTGAACGGCATCCGGAGCAAGTGGAGGAGGGCCGGAAACAGTAAATAGATCACGGTAATGATGTTCTACTGAAGAGGGATCTTTAACGAATTGCTCATATTTCTCTTGAATATAGCCCAGATTGGGGCCGTGATACTTACTCCAAATCGATTCGTTATAGGGCTCTTTGACTGCCATGAATACATCCTCCTAACGGATGAACTCCACGTGGCCGCATGAGGCTTGAGCGATGGGTGGAGCTGCGATGTTTGCGGTTTCATTCCTCATCCTATTGTGCTACTTTCAAGATGTGTAATCAATTCATACTTTCGGGGAATCCGTTCGCAAAACGGCATGATTCAGTCCGGAAACGATGAAGAACGGATATTGTTTCCCGGAGGCGGGACTCGAAGGCCGCTCCTCCAGTAACATTTACCCACTTATGAGGTGGGACTATCCAAAAACCGCTCCTTAAGACACATTTATTGGACAAAGGTTAGCAAAAAAAGCTATTCTTTTGCACTACTTAGCATAAAAAATTTCCAGAAATCGACACACTTTTCGCGCGAGATCTAGTATAATGTTATTGCGGATAACGGTTTCATTGTTTTCTAACCAGATCCTTTCATGTAAAGGATCCAGTAAAGGGTAAACCTGCCGAAAGGCAGGGACACAAAGTCTCGGGTCTACTGTAGAGATGCTGCAGCTACTACGACGGCCGGACTGCCTGGGGACGCAAAAATTCTAGGAGGAGATATCTTGGATAAGTCCAACCAGGGGAATGACGGAGAACTGCTGATGGGTGATCTGGATCTAGAATGGGTGTATTTGCTGATGTCTGCCAAGAAAGCAGGAATCGAAGCGGATGAAATCCGCAGGTTTTTAAGCGAGAAGACAGCATTACAGGCGATGTAGGGGCGTTTATTATGCGGGAATACATACAGAAAAGGGCACAGCGTTCACACGCTGTGTCCTTTTCTGTATCGCTGAAGCTTGCGGACGGGCGTTATGATAGATCTTTCTGCTCCAGCCGCCATTTTTGGTAATCAAGAAACTCCTTGAATTCCCGCTTGCTTATACCTGAAGCCATCGCTTCCTGAACGAGCCGGAACCATTCGCCGTCCAGGGAGGATTCGTCAGCATCCGAAGGTTCGCCATAGAGCAGGCTGTGGATGGAAACCTGAAGCGCATCAGCGATTTTTTCGATAAATTGGATAGAGGGATTAGATTGGATATTTCTTTCTACATTGCTTAAGTATGATTTCGCAACATCAGCCTTGTCCGCCAGTTCGGATAAAGACCAACCTTTTTCCACACGGAGATGGTGTATGCGACTTCCCATATTATCCGGCACGATAACAACGCCCCTCCGTACTTTTTGTTAAAATATAAGGGTTTAACTGTTGTATGTCATCAATCATCCTTATATTTCTCGCTGAAACGGATGTGTCCTTAAGGACAGCATAGCCGTTTCCACTTGTCAGTATAACAAATTTCCTTAAAACGAACAAAAAACATTATTACAAAAGAAAAACAGCCTAATCTGCTCCGAATCCGGAATCAGGGTAGGCTGCTTCAGAATGCAGTCCGCTATGAATTAATAATCTTTTTTGGGGCCTTGTTTGGCTTCGAAGTTCCAGATCAGCTTCAGCTTATCCTTCTGGAAGTAGTTCTGTGCTTCGCCAGTATCCACGAATTCGAACTTGACCGTAAAGCTGTCGCTGCTCTGGGCTTTGATGCCGTCAGCTTCAGTGAAAATTTGATCCCATCCGGTATTGTTCACAAGGTCTGGCGTTTGGCCCTTCAAGGCATCCAGTGTAGTTTCGTACACCACAACTTCCGGTGAGATAATCGTTCCTTTATCATTGTTCTTCAGGAATTTGACCTTGATGAATTTGCTGAGATCCACACCGTTGTTGTCGCCGAGGGTATCTGTAATCTCAGTGGTGGTTTTCAGCAGAATCGAGCCGATATCGAGAGTTCCGTCATTTTTAAGTTTAAAAGTTTTGGTTACAGTGTCGCCCGGTTTCAGGTTTTGGATATCCACGATAACGGAAGGATCGGAGTTCAGATCCAGTGTGCCTGCTGCGAAAGTTGCCGTACTTGTCGCAGTGTCGCTGAAATATGCGAAGGTTCCTCCGCCAACCAAAGACAAACCGAGTGCTGCCGATGCGATGCCAAGACCCAATGTTTTTTTGATACCCATATTCGAATTCCTCCTCTGATTTGTGTAGCTGCTGATAAATGTATATTGTATCTTCCGTTTCGTAAGCGGAAGCGGACAATCTGTCAGGACGGTATGTCAGTTCCAGAAGGTGCTTGGGGAAGCACGGTGTTCTTTTTCTCAAGCGCCGACAGAGCCTTCCAAGAGCTGTAGAGTGCGTAGAGCAGGAGCAGCAGTCCAGGCACGATCATCAGGACCACACTGCCTGCTTTGGAGGCGGCAAAATTCATGGCATAGCCTACATAAGGAACGGTGACTCCGGTATACTCGGCCACAATATTCCCGGAACTGACAGGCGTCATATCCACAGCGTCATTGTTGTCGCCTTTGGTATGATAGACCACCTCGCCTGCAGCGTTTTTGGCTGAAGCATCCACAATGCGGTGAGTGATCAGAATATTGTCCTCGCTCATAAAGGTAATGACGTCGCCCTTCTTGAAGCGGGTCATATCTCCCCCGGGTTTCAAGGCGACGATGGAGCCGGTCTGAATGCCAGGTTCCATCGAACCGGACAGCACCGTTTTGATCTCATATCCGAACAGGGCAGGTTCACCCCCTGAAGCTCTGGAAACTACTACGGCTGCTGCCAGCACCACGAAAATCAAAATCATGACTGCGGATATTGTATGGCTGATTATTTTTTTGATAAGCATGTCATTCTCCACCTTTAATGAGTTGTGGCTCCGATGGCAATACGGCCGTTTCCGGACCCGGAATCGGAGGCTCTGTTGCCTGAGGTTCTTGGGAAGGTGCTTCCGTCACGTCTCCGTCTGGAGGTGTGACCGGGTTGCCGGCGGTTGGTGCCGGGGTGGTGCTCGCTACCGGTTCTTCAGAAGCTCCGGCGTTTACTGCTTCAGGCTCAGGAGTGGCTTCCGGCTTGGCTTCTGGTGTAGCTTTCGGCGTGGTTCCAGGAGTTACCTCAGGTGAGGCTTCAGGTGTAGCCTTTGGTTCAGCCTGGGCCTTCTCTTCGTTTTCCTTTTGCTGCTTCTCATGTTCGAGTTTGGCTTCTTCGTCCTTTTTGGCCTTATCCAGTGCGTCCTGGCGGGCTTTCTCCAGTTCTTCAAGCCGCTTGCTCCGGGTCTGGCTGAGAAGCTGCTGCTGAAGCTCCAGCCCTGTAATATCAGCGGTTACTGCATCTCTGGCGCTGTTCAGCCCGGCCTCCAACTGCCCGTAGGAAGAAATCAGCTCATTGGACACATCTCCCGCAGGCTGGATAAATGCAGTCAAGACCGGAAAGGGCTGTAATGGTTCTTCCGCGCTAAAATGTAGTTGGTTGTAAACAGCCTCGTCAACAGTTAAAGGGGATGGAATCATGTTGCTCTGAATGGCCCTCAGGTAGCTGACAATTCCGGCTATGGAAGCACTGAAGGATTCAGAGAGCACACCGCTTTGGCTTATACTGCTCTGCAACTCGTTAAAGAATTGTTCATCCCTGATTTCCAGGCAATTGGGATCCAGGTCGATCATATACCCTCCAATCTGTACCAGGACCGCAGCCGCTGCGCTGATCTCTGCGTGAATCCCGTTCCATATCTCGCTGTTTGCCGCCGTTTGTCCGTTAATGGCATCCAGATCCGACTGAAGTTCTGTAATCTGCCTTGAAAGCTCTTTTTCCGCAAGCTCAAGCTCCTCCAAGGACATGGACTCAATCCCGGAAATGCCTGGGACGCTTGCGTGGAGGGTGTAGCTCTTCAAGGATGCTTTTAGAGCTGCAGCCGTATTGAGATGGTCTTTCAACTCATTGAGCAGCTGTTTGATGGATTCAGGGAATACCCTGCAAAAGCCAATCGTACTCACGGTCTCTGCGGTACCGTTAAACCCTCCATAAGTGCTGCCTATCTGGCCGGAGGTATACAGCAGAAGAACGGATACGGCCATTCCGGACTGCAGGATGCGAAGACCGGTTTTATGGTTTTTTCTTTTACGCCGTCTGGCGGATCTGGGGTACAGAGGCAGGCCCCCCTCTCATGGCTTCCTAAGTGATCTTATTCGCTATATTCGTTCTTAATTAAGAACGTTTTCGTAAGGAAATCATACACTGCCGACCGGGGAAAAGAAAAATGTTAATTTCGTCTAAATGTTCGTAATAAAGATCAAATATTATTGATTATCTGCGAATATCTGATTATATCGCTGTTTTTCGAAAAATGTTCTTAATAAAGAACGGGATGGTGAAAGGCTGGCTTGTCTGATGGTGAAAGGCTGGCTTGTCTGATGGGGAGCGTGGTGGGGAGGCTGGGTGAGGGGATTTAGGGATTAGTCGGGAGGTCCTGGGGGCGAAGGATTGGGATGGGCTGGAGATGGCCTGGAGGTGAAATGAGAGGTAAAAGTACCTCTGAATCCGGCCAAAGTAGGCCGGGGGACGAAATCAGAGGTAAAAATACCTCTGAATCCGGCCAAAGTGGGCCGGGGGACAAAATCAGAGGTAAAAGTACCTCTGAATCCGGCCAAAGTGGGCCGGGGGACGAAATCAGAGGTAAAAATACCTCTGAATCCGGTCCAAAGTGGGCCGGGGGACAAAATCAGAGGTAAAAATACCTCTGATTCCGGCCAAAGTGGGCCGAGGGACAAAATCAGAGGTGAAAGTACCTCTGATTTCAATCCAATTCCCCCGTATCGCGGAACGAGCCGGTTTTGGTAGTCGGGATATGGATGGTGTCGCGCATGTGCTTAACATCGCTGATGGGCGGGAGTCCGAACATGCGGGCGTATTCCCGGCTGAACTGGGACGGGCTCTCGTAACCGACGCGGTAGCCTGCGTCAGCGGCGTCCAAAAATTCTGTGAGCAGCAAGCGGCGTGCGACTTGCAGCCGTATAGCCTTTTGATACTGGAGCGGGCTCATAGCGGTGACCTTTTTGAAATGCTTGTGCAGGGCGGAAGGGCTCAGGTTGACCTCCTTGGCCAGTTCTTCAATCAGAAGCGGCTTGGCATAGTTGCGGTTGATCAACTGGATCGCCTCAGAGATGCGGTAGGCATGGCTGCCGATAAAGGCAAACTGTGTGATGGACGCCCCCTGCTCGCCTTGCAGCACTCTATAAAGAACCTCACGGGTGATCAACGGTGCGAGAATTGGAATATCTTCGGGGCTATCCACAAGTTTAACCAGCCGGAGAACGGCATCCAGCAGCGAAGGTGTGGAGTGGCTTACGATAATTCCTCGGCCTGTTTTTCCATCCCATTGCTGCGGGTTGTCCTTGACGATATCGAGGATGATATCCGGGGTGAAGTTCAACTGGAGACTGAGGTAAGGCACTTGCGGCGACGCCTCTGTGATTTTTCCGATAACGGGCAGATGGACAGGAGTGACCAGGTAGCTGGCCGGATCATAGGTATAGCTTTCATTGCCTACGGTGGCTATCTTCGAACCTTGCACGATAATGCACAGGGAGGGGACGTTAATGGAGTGTCTTGGCTCCAGCACATAGGAAGAGCGTCTGAAAAAAAGTGAAGGTACACCCGAAGCATGTGCTCCATCTGAAGGTGTATGACGTTCAATGCGTAAAGCCAGTTCACGCTGATATTCTGAAATCGGGGGATGGGTGACCGATAGACTCATGGTTCTGTGCTCCTTTCCGTACTGTCAGATGAGCATAGTGTAACCACCAGGGGCAGGATTAGGCAAGGATTGAACATGAATGGTCTACCTTATGCCCATGAAAAATCCCCATAATGAACGGGCAAGCTACAGCACAGACTGTGGCTAATAAGCAATCGAAAGAGGGATTCGGATATGTCGGGAATCGAAGGCAAGGTTATAGCGATTACGGGGGCAAGCAGTGGAATTGGTGAAGCAGCGGCGCTTTTTCTCGCAGAGCGGGGAGCGAAGGTTGTGCTGGGTGCGCGTGGAGCCGGACGTCTGGAGGCTCTGGCGGCCCGCATCGCGGATTCAGGCGGTGAAGCCGCATATGCAGCTACAGATGTGAGACACCGTGATGACGTGCTGGGTCTGGTCAATCTGGCCTGTGAGCGGTACGGCAAGCTCGATGTTCTAATCAACAATGCCGGCGTGATGCCGATTTCCCCCCTTGATGAGCTGCGCGTTCAGGATTGGGAGGATATGATCGATATCAATGTAAAAGGTGTACTGTACGGAATTGCGGCTGCGCTGCCAGTGTTCCGCAAGCAGGGTTTCGGGCATTTCGTCAACACGGCTTCTACCGCAGCATTCCGCATTGTGCCTAACATGGCCGTGTATGCCGGGACGAAGTTTGCTGTGCGCGCCATCTCGGAGGGGCTGCGCCAGGAGGCCGGCGATAAGCTGCGCGTGACGATTATTTCGCCGGGGATGACCCGGACGAACTTCGCGGAATCCATGACAAACCCGGAGATCAAGGCCAAGCTTGAAGAGTCCCGGGATGAGATCGCGATGCCGGCGGATGCCATTGCCCGTGCTATCGCATATGCCATCGAGCAGCCGGAGGGTGTTGATGTGAGCGAGGTTATTATCCGTCCGACTGCCCAGGGATGAGCGGGCACTAACCGGCACAGTGGAGCAACAGAAGCGAAAAAGTGAATATTAAAGTCAAAGCCTGGTACCTTCTACAGGCATCACCTAAAGGCTTTCACAGGAAAGCTGTCCCGTAAACATACGGTTTTCCGGGAGAATGCTTGGCCGCTTTTTGCTGTAGATTCTTCTTCACAGGGGGCCGGGAAATCCAAAAACGGAAGAGTAGGCTCACGGGGAAGCAGCAAGGTAGGGAGTGGAATAAGTCCACTTAAATGGACGAAAAAGCTTCCTGAAGAAGGAATAGTGGGAAAAAGTAGAGTTAATTTAAGCGGATTTGGCGGTTAAAAGGCCAATCTGCCGAATTAGTTATCCTTTTTCCAACTAGCACTTGCGGAGAAGCGGAATGGGGGGATTTAAGTTCCCTTTTTCCACTTAGGCTTGCTGTCGATCCAAACAG
>RCUU01001577.1_pt1 | contig 10671 bp, 13 predicted proteins | sample 2166211 | NCBI WGS metagenome assembly RCUU01 (sample SAMN09932620, study PRJNA488358) | compost metagenome | feature: garden; material: soil; isolation source: compost soil in phenylacetic acid-enriched culture | place: Germany: Experimental Botanical Garden Goettingen | collected 2016-01-27
GGATCGGTAACTCCCACCGGCTTAATAACTGCCCGTTTACGTGGCAGTTCCTTACCCGCCAAACCAGTAACCTGGTATTTGATCTTGGTCGGAGTTGTAGCATCAGTTACTTTTAGTGCATGAGGATTGTATTTAGTTACTTTGGCGAAATCCATATCCGGAGTCTCAAAGTTAATGGCTCCTGTAGTGCCTGTAGCAATTGATTTTACCGGTGCTGTACCCGTTTGATCCGTAGTCGGCTCAAAATAGGTAGTGGTGGTTGTAAAGTTAATACCACCTTGCGTCAAATCAATCGTAACAGCGTCCACTTCAGGAGCACCTTCTTCATCTACGCCCCAAATGAATTCTCCTGGACCCGCAAATATTTGGTTAACATCACTCATATCGTTGTTGCCTCCTTTGAATAAAATTCAAAATTAGTCGAATACATAGGGTGGTCCTTTTCGTCCAGCCCTAAGTAAATTGGTTGCATAGTCTCGGTACTGGCAAAGACATAAGTGCTACCTATCATGTAATTTGGCTTGCGATGTAATAGCTTTTTCAAAGTCTTCGCCAGCGCCTCAGTAGCCGCCAGGTTTACAGGCGAGGTCTTATATGACTTCCCTTTGACAATGATCTGGTACGTCGGTCGCTGAGTCGGAACGTATTTGTCCGGAGGATATCCACCGGAATCCATCACGTACAAGGTCGGAAGTTTCGCCTCGACGGGATCCGCAGGAATAAAATTAGGATCTGGATACACGGAATAGCCTGCTGCGGTCAGGTAAGCAATCAATTCAGATGCAAGCACTGCATCACCATCCTTCTAGAAGCCCAGAGAGCTCCTCCATAATCCATTGCTCATTCATCTTAAGAGCATTCTCCAAAAACTTCTTACCAGGAGAGTATCCATTGTAATCACCTTTGCTGCGAGTTTTTTCGCCAGGTTGGAATTGAACAACTGCACCGCTTTTTGTCCTTCTGAATCCTTCGTGCTGAACTATTGCATAGGAATTCACATCAACGGTAGCCCCAAGATCGATATAAGCCAGCCCGATTAAATGCTTGACCACGTCTATATCCAAAGCTCCTACCAAATCCCCTTCATCAATAGGAGCAAGTCGTTTGGCATCGTGTATGATCTTCAGCGCAATCTTGGTCAGCTTCTCTTCCAATCTGCGATCGATCTCACCTTCTAAATCATCTAACCTTCCGATGATCCTATCCAGTCCCTCGATATTGATCGAAAAAGTATTTCCATTATCCATAAAGGACCACTTCCTTAACATCGTCGGTACCGATAAACTTCCGAATCTCGTAATGCTTCACATCGATTCGGATCTCATCACTGAGCACATTGGTATAAAGAAGCCAGTCGTCAAAGCCTATAGCATTGATTCCTTCCAGATAGACAGTGTAAGCGACAGTGATCTCCTCGCCCTTTGCGTTCTTAACGAGCTTCTGCTCCTCGACCACCCTGGCATCCTTGATAACTGGATCAGCTGGGATAGGCCGCCCCCAATCATCGACACCGGGGTGATAATGGATTACGGTCGCAGGATATCCGAAAAGGCTCATATAAGACACCCGCCGTATTGCAGATCGGTGCTGTCATCGTCATCAGGCACAATTTCAAACGCAGGCGTTCCAAGCAGCTCCCGCACGTCCGGCGCGACTACATCTCGGATACCGCTATAAGTGACCCCTTCACCGTGGTCATCAACCGATTTCACACCGTGTTTTTGATACTTGAGCGCCGGATCCAGTCCTTCCATCTCCCAGATAGCTTGCAGCGCAACAATCTCCACGGTCTGGACTGCTGTCGGATACCAACGGGCAAGGTTACGCTCCGCTTGTTTTACAGCCAATGGCTGCTTTGGAGGTTTCTTGTCCCACGCTTCGGTGTCGAGAACATTATCTTCTATCCAAAGATTGACTTCTTCGGTAGTAGCCATATTCCATCACCTACTTCTTCTCTGCTTCAGCGATGGCATCAACCAATTCCTCAGCTGTCTTATCTTCCGTGCCCTCAATACCGAGCTCAGCAGCTATCATCTGGAGGTCAGATTCCTTTTCTGCGATAGCTTCCTTTAGCTTGGATTCACCCAAACGTCCAGCATTGGCAACACCGAGCGCCTTTCCTCGATCCCGCAATGCCTGGAGCTCGGAATCATCCTCCGGCAACGGCTCGACTTCCTCGGCATAGCCCTGAGCAATCAGATCTTCAGCAATCTCGTCAGCTACCTTACGGATAATGTCTCCCGTCTTCATCCATTTGCCGCCGTTCTTAACTACGCCTTTTAGCTTAATATCCACTTGATTCATCCTTTCTAGGTTGATAAAAAGAACGGAGCCCCTAAAGGAGCTCCTAAATTACAGTTGCAGAAACAACACTGTCTGCCCAAGCAAACGCTGGGAAATTCAGAGCCACACCGGCAGTACGGATGCGGATCGGATTCTTCGTCACATCGCGGAAAACGTAAATGCCCATGTCTCCGGTCTGCTCAGCTTCGATCTCAGCAATCATTTCCTCTGTGGTCTTAGCCCATAGATAGTTACCGAGTGGACCGTCAGGCAGCAGGATAAACCTGTTCTCCGGCACCATACGAACCGTAGTAAATGCCAACTTACCACCAGTCAATGCACGGTCCTCAGTACGGGCTTGTGTATCGTAAGCGACTAAGGTCGGGAATTCCATTTCTTCAAAAACGGAATCCAGTTGCGCCTTTGTCAGCTGTGGAGGCTGTGCTTCACCAGTTGGGTTACCATGGTAATGCCGACGAATACCCAGGTTACGCCGCAGGTACGTTATGATCTTCTGAGAAGTCATGGCACGGCGCAGTCGGATACCTTTGGCTCTCCACAAATCAACCCAGAGTTGAATATCATCCAATGGCGTGGAGTGAACGAAATCACTCCATAGGTCTGATCCTGTGAGAACAGGCTTTTGCTCGGAGGTATAGCCATAGTCAACATCGACCTTGACATTGCCTTCGTTATACACAACCTTCCCGCTCCATACGGCTGTTAGCGCAGTCCATTCACGCCGTGCTCGAATAGCATCTACAGTAAACTGTGCATCGTTGAACTGTCGGCTACGAAGTTGATTGACCTCCTCAGACCGCAGACCATAGCTTTGCGATGCTTGCAAAGCCATGCGCACAAGGCGTTCGTCCATATAACGACCAAGTTGAATTTTCGGAATCTCAATGCGACTTCCCTTCATGCCTTCGCGGGAAGCATACTCAACTTCCGTCCCGAGTTCTGCAATCTTCGCCATGACTGGAAGACGTGCAGATTCTTCTTGAATCACGTCCACTGTCAGCTCGGCTACTTCACGCGGTGGAAAGAGAATAGGGCTGATGTATTCGTTGGATGTTTCAAGATTACGGGAATAGACGAGCAAGTCATCTCCTGACAATGCTTCTTCCAGCGTCAGATCAATCGGATCACCGGCAGCAAACAACTGCAGATTCAACTTCAGGTGACCACCTGTGATAATTTGTGGGTTCATTATTGTTCTTCATCCTTTCTCTAATTGGAGATTATTCAAAAACAATGTGTGGCATTTTGGTGCGCAAGGTATCGTCAATAGTGACTGGTACGCGAGCAGCGATGACCTTTGCAACCTCGTATCCGCCAACAACATGATCGCCGTCCTTGACGTTTATGCTCCGTTTAAGGATAACTGTTGGGTTTTCGCTGCCGTCCGTGCCAGCAGCTTTGTAAGGTACGTACTTACCGGATGCGGTCAGCTTAGCCATTGGCATACCCTTTTTAATGATCTTGTCTCCATTGACGTCCGCCGTAACGGCAGCAGAATCTATGGTGATCCCGTTGGTCACCTCGCGAATAACTTCAAATGATGCCAGAATTTCATATTCATCCTGGACAGTGAAACGTGGTCTTGGTTGCAATCTCATGAATTATTCCCTCCTTATTTTTTGGCCCATGGATCATGAGCTGTTGTACCACCGACAGCACCACGGTTCTGAGCTAGTCTAACGATTTCCTCTCGACGCTTCTTCTTATCATCAGCAGTGCCTCCGGTGATGTCGGCGCCGAACTTCCCGCCACCTTGTTTTGTCTTAAGCAAGTGTGGTTTCTTCTTTGCTAGCGCCTCCAGCGCTTCCTTGACACCCGTCAGATTGCCTTTTTCGTCTTCCTTGGCAGCAGTCAGATCAGCAAGGGCGAAAGCATCCTCCCAATCGGCAAACCCGAGTTCGTTTGCCAGTACCTTTACCTCGGCAGTAAGCAAGCGCTGGAAGATTTTCTTGTTCTGCTCCGTTTCGCGCTCCTTGATTTGCTCGTCAACCAGACGGCTGACCTCGGCAGGATCAAGTGTTCCCTTGTCTTTATCTTTGTCCTTGTCTTTCGGAGGCTTCAACGCTGCTTGCATGGCTTCAATCGAGTCATAACCCAAGTCTTTTGCCAGCGTCTTCTGAGCTGCCTTCTCCGCACGAGAAAGTCGAGATTGTACAGCAGCATCAAGCTCAGCTTGCGTAAAGGTCTTCCCCTTGTTCGGATCATTTGGATCAGAGTTAGGATTCGGATTAGGGTCCGGGTTTGGGTTAGGATCTTCAGCAAAGAACTGTAAATCCAAAGGGATCCGTGATGCTTTTCTTATGATATATTCTTTCATAGTATTGACCTCCTATTTAAGTCCGGGTGGACTGCCTACCGCAGCTTTTATAGCGTCATCACGGCGTTATTGGACAAAATAAAAAGCCGCTCTGTTCGAGCGACTTTAATAACATAGTTTAATTAATTCAAGAGAATTTTTTATTTTCTACCCATCCCTTGAGTCCATCAATGTTTCCTATAACTGATAATTCTTCGTCGGTTAAAAGCCTTATTATAGCATCTTTAAGTATCCAATACGCATCTCGAACATCTTCTTGTGTTACGCTATTACTTCTGCCGTGAGCTATTGCAGACCTTTTATCATACATTCGTTTTACGATTCTGTTAATCTCGAGTCTATCAGCAAGGTTCTTTCCTAAAACAAACGCTGTGAACTCTGATAGTTGATTTGCAATTGAAGGAGTAACCAAAGATCCTTTAGATTGCAAATTAAACAACGATTCAAGTGCGAACATATATTGAACAAAAGAGTTCGAAAGGCTTTGTTCATTAAGACCTTTGCCAATCCACTGAATAGCAGAATATATTCTATTCTCCATATCATTCTTTTTATCTTTTAAACCTATTTCCCAAATTCGATTGTATCCGCACGAAGAATCACAAACAAAATCTTCTTTTATTTCAAATCGGCTGAATTTTCCGTTGACTGAATGATTGCTGAAACCATTCTCTTCTGAATAAACAAAAGTTGGCATATACCCAATAGGCTTATAATTAATAACAGTTACATCATAAACATTTGTCATCCCAATCATAAACCTTAATATATTCTCAAATTCTTGAAACTTGGGTAATGAAAGAGCTTCTGCTTTTGTACCTGAACGATTATTCAATTCTAGGCTTATGAAAGTATCTACCTGCTCGATAAATTTTGTTTCGGTACGATAATACTCTTCAAAAAAAATGAATTTTTCAATCAACAGTGCTTTGTGGTTCCTAACATCATATAAAGTGTATCCACCCACTGTTATTGGATTGTCTCCTACCAGTACAGCATTATATACAGGCTTGAAAATCTCCCATTTTTGTACAGGATGTTCGAGATATTGATTAATAAAATTATTTATACTTTCTTCCTTTAATTCAACAATGCCCGCTTCTATTTTCCCTAGAAACTTGAAGACATCTTTATCAAACTCATCATATAAGACAGATTCATCTAGCCGAGGGTATAAGCCCCAGAACTCATCGACTTTAACTCTATATTCACGATAATGTATTTCTTGCAAAAACAAAACAATGCCTAATTCGTTATCTGTTATATGATTACAAACTCTACCACCCTCAGAATTGTAATTTTTACTTACTAAATCACAAAGTACCTTTACGATCTCCAAAGATTTCATTTAATCGCCTCCTTATATCATTATTTCATCCATCCGGTTATGGCTCAATTCTAAATATCACATTTGCTTTTCTGTACAACTCCTGCAACTCCCCATACTTGGCCGTTCCGCGCACCTTATTGCTGGCAAACTGCTTCAGATCAGGAGTATCATTCGGAAGAGTGGCCTTGTACCTGATCCACTGCTTCCGAGTCTCATTCTTCCGCGACTTCTCGCGCTGCAGCTCATTGTACCGCTTCATGTTTGCTTCGGTGCGGTTGTCCTCAAATGGTCGACTGCTGTCCTTGATGGTCTGCTCAACCTCTTCCAATGAAGTATAATCCTCAACCCATAGAGAAATCGAGTGAACACAGTGGCTATGATAAGGAGGTCGCAGGTCCAGCTTCGGGAATCGCTTGTCATTACCACTAATAGAATAAACGCGACCCTGATACTTGGCACACAACGAACAAGTGATACCAACAAAGTTTACATACACCAGGTCTTGCCCGTTCTGAACAGCCATGTTTTCTGTACCAGTGACATGTGCTTTGCGCTGGTGATATTGCACAACCCCAGCCATGTACTTGTCGGCTGGGATCTCAGCACCATTCTTAGCAATCATCCCGGTAATGCCCTGCTTGTTTACCTTAGCTACTGCATTTTGTGTAGCCTGTCTCCGGCTGACGCCTTCGATAAGCGACTGTTCATTCGCGATTCTGACTGCATCCTCGATACGCTGCTTGGCATCACGGCTCATGTGCTCTGATGCTACCAAGATGGAATAAAAGCCCTCATCTGAGATTGCCTGTGCCGTTCCTTGATGCACAACAGCATTAACGGTAACATCCATTACTTCCCGAGCAATGCCGGCAGCAACAAGTTGTGCAACAGCCGCATTAGCTCCGTTGTGGTATTCTATTCCTATAAGATCAGCTAGCCCTTGTCCAGCATTATTAGTCAACTCATCAATAATTGCATCCACCTGCTGAAGTAGCTGCTGCTTACGGCGATTTGAAATGTTTCCGTCAAGCAGTGTTTGAATCAAAGCACGCAAGCGTTCATCCGTCTGGATATATAGCGCAATCAGTTCTTCTGTCGCAGCCATACTACACCGTTACCCGGGGCGGCTGTGTGAAGGTGGGGTTCAAGGTGTCAACCGCATTCTCATCTTGGATCTTCTGGATCTCAGCTGTGATTGCTTCCTCCGACCAATCAGGGTGCAGACGTCGTACTGTGGTTTCAAGCGACTGGACGCCTTTGTCATACTTATCCGTTTCTTCTGTATCCTTCTCACTATCTGCCTTAGGTAACATGTCTCCCCATTCAATGACAGGGTTAACAGGTTTTAGATCAGCACTACCAAGCGCATTTTCCAATAGCATACATTTCCTGATAGCATCTTTAATGGCTGCATCGAATTTGCCTTTGATCGCATCTGCTTTGATGACTGACTGTATCCAGAGGTACAGTAGTGCAATTCCGGTATCTCCTTTGCCATCTTCCATGCCAGCAGCCTGAATAGATGTCTTGGATACAGCCAACATATACCGAATCAGACGATTAACGTGTTCGAAGGATTGTGTTGTCTTCGCATCCCAGGTAATGTACTGTGGAATCGCTCCTGTTTTTTCATCGAATGAAACAACCTCAAGATCTGCACCACGAACAAATCGAGCGCCATAATCACGCTGATTCTGATTAGCTACGGTATCCCAAAGCGCTCGAGGAATTGCCAGCTTCGGCTTACCGTGCTTATCGAAGACAATGGAATCCCGCGTAATCGTCCAGTTAATCTCCTCTTGGATAGTATCGATATTCCGAAGAGCAGAACGGCCACGGGGGTGTAGCAGAGTTTCATCATTTATAACGAAACCACATAACAGCTCTGCTACATCCTTTAATGTCTCATCTTCGGGGATCTCGATTTCATATTCTTCAGCATATAGTTTGATATCAATTTCATCGGCAACTGTTTCGCCGTCCATCTTAAACACCATCTGCTGAATGGTAAGACCTTCTTCACTCAACTCTTGGCGCTCCACTCGGAGAAACTTCAACTTCCCGCCTCTGCCATCATCCCACTCCTCAATCCAAGCAAGGTCAGCCCCATTACCATCCTCGTGTGGAAAGTAACGATCACCGAGTAGCCATTCGAACCAAACCTTACCCTTGGTGCTCCGTCGGATCCTATAAGCGATCAATCCATCGACCTGATGCTGTGTGACAGCTGCCCATATCTTGTCATTCGGTTTAGATGCACTAACCACAGCTGAAACAAACTCCAACTCCAGTCCCGCTTCTACATCAGCTGACACATTGCCAAGAGCTCGGTTAATGAGATCAGCTGGTACCTCAGCAACCAGACTGGCGAAGTTGACCACAACATACTGGTGCTCGGAAGTTATCTTGATGTCCGGCGTAATACCGCGGCGGATCAGTCCGGGTCGTGACCGCCGGATAACTCGCTCTGTGGTTTGGATGCTTCGAGCTCGCGGGAATATCTGGTCATGATCGCCGCCGTAGAGCAGCCGGTAATATTTCATGTCCTCAACCTCAACGTCATACGGTGGTGGTGGGAAACGCTTCTTGCTGTAAATGATGGTCACGGTTCAGTCCTCCTTTCTGGGAAATAAAAAAGCCGCTCAATGAGCGACTATAGTTCTTTCCATCCTTTTTCTAATGCAGTTTTTAATTTTTCATTCACTTCATCTTCTTCAAGACTCGATGAAGTGTGTCTTATAAGAAAGCGTCTATTTTCGCCCTCCCAAGTTAAACCAGTGACCGGTATATCAATTCCCAAGTCAATATCTTCCCATTTCATGCCTATGATCGGTACAAAAGGCAACTCTGTATCAATAAAAATTTTAACACGTCTTCGCCCCAAGGGGTTTACTTCACCCGACAAGGTTTTTTCTATCCTTATCTTGTAACTTTCCATTTCTATCATCCTCTCATTGTATCATCACCTTTACGATTTTATCATAAATTACCAGCCTGAAGGCCTTTGATTAGCATAAAGCGACTCTGGCCGTCTCAGTGGCTCAGCCGAATAGCGAAGCGCGGCCATTGCATCATCAAAGACTTTAACTGGTTCATCCAGGTATAGTCCTGTCTTCTTATCCTTCCGCCATGACCACTGCTGTATCTCCTTGATGGTGTTGACGCAATCGGGATGAATATGGATCTTCCGCTGCTTCAAGTAATCGATCTGAGCTTGTACACTGCCGGGTTCCTTCATGACACCGGAAGCATTGTAGCCGGCATTCTGCCACATCTGAATACGGTCAGGCTCGGCGGAATCGCAGTACATCGCCAGATACTTACTGAGTCCCTGCCGATCAGCGAGCTCAATGATTCCATCCGTTGCCATATCATGGACATAAATCTCATTGCACACAAAAAACTCACCGTCTTTGACACCAACCGTGAGAATGGCGTTTGCATGGTTAAATCCAAAGTCCTGCGCATGGTGCATACTATCGAACATCTCAAATGAAGTTTCAAAGTCATGTACAATAAAGTTCTTGAAGATCAGGCCTCCAAGCTCGCCCCATTCACCAAGCCCATATATTTCGTATCCTTCAGGGTCCTGTTCTTTACGCATCATCATGCGACGGTGATAAGCTTCATCGATAAAACGATTCTGCAGATACGTCGAATGATGCGTCAGGATATCAGGGCTCTGGTAATCGAAGTACTTACGCTTGATCCAATGCGTAGAAGATACCGGGTTAAAGCTGAAAGTGATCTGATAATAGAGATTAGGATTCAGTAGAACCCCACGCAGACGGTCATCTAAAATATCGACATCGGATTCTTGCAACTCCGTTGCTTCCTCTACCCAGATCCAGACCAGCTTTCCCTTCGTGAAGGTGATGGATTTGACCTTTTCACGGTCCCGTACATCATTCATGCCTCGGAATATGATTTCATTGCCCGTGACACGGCTGCGGATCATAAGTGGCGAACGAAGGACTTCCCAATATTCCTCAGCACGGTCGCCGTATATACGGTTGATCGCTCCGACCAGCTCAGCATAGGTGCTGTTTCGATTGGTCTCGTTGACCTTCCGGACACACAACAGGTTGGCGCCCTCATACTTTGGATCACCAAGCTTCAGTATGTAATCCTGGGCTATATTAACGGACTTGCCCGAACCGGCGCTGCCTCGAAGTACTCTATACCGATGAACAGAACGGTTTATCAATTTGAAATGGGAATTAAAAGAAACGACTACTGGGACACTCATGAAGTATCATCCCCATAATCAACAATGATGTGCAGCGGTGGCTTGGATCCATCACCTGCACCCTTCTTATCAAGCAAGGATACTTCCTTCTTCAGCTTTTCAACACGCAGCTGCTGCTCAGTATCCGCATCACCTTGCCGGCACATTTCATCGTACTGACGGATAAGATTCTGTAGTGTGGTCATAGCCCGGCTTTGTGCAGTCAAGAAGGTGGCATGCTTATCCCAAGCAAACTGAATCTCCCATTCGGTTTCTTCGTTGTCCGTTTTCTCAGTGGTAACCAACTTGGACTTCTTTAGTTCCTTGGTTAAGTCTGCTTGATCCTTAACATGCATAATTTGTTGTGCTCTAATGATAGCCGCATACTGAATCGTGATTTGATCCCACATCATATCGATGGGAGAACGGGTTTCAAGTTGATCCATGATCTCAGCTGTATCATCCGGCAGAAACTTGCGGAAGAAGCCATGA
>RCUU01001578.1_pt1 | contig 10652 bp, 12 predicted proteins | sample 2166211 | NCBI WGS metagenome assembly RCUU01 (sample SAMN09932620, study PRJNA488358) | compost metagenome | feature: garden; material: soil; isolation source: compost soil in phenylacetic acid-enriched culture | place: Germany: Experimental Botanical Garden Goettingen | collected 2016-01-27
CTCTATTACCATAATATATTATTACCCAATGGGCAAATTTGCACAATGGGAAATTTGTTAAGGCTGTACCGCCAGCGGGGACAAACCGGACCCGGCGATGGAGGTCACTAATCGCTAATCGGCTCCGATTCGCTCGTATGCAATAGCCTTGGCCATTAGTCGGCCAAAGCTAATTTATTGCATAGGAAATTATACAACGGAGTGAAGCGGAGAGAGAGGACCTTATTTTGTGAAAAAGCCTGCTTTTCTGGATGATCCGGACTCAGAAGCCCTTATATCCGTCATTTGAGCCTAGAATGAGGGGAGATCCAGCAAATAACGCCTTCTCTGTCCGTTTGACCCGCAGAATGGCTTGATCCGACCCAACAACGGATTTCCTGTCCGCATCACTCGGGGAAAGATCGGGAAGGGACCCCAATATGTCTTCAGAGGGAGCCAGGCCAAATCCGCACGTTCAACCCTGTGTGTTCTAACCAAGTCAAACGACTATAATCTTGCCTTTTGTATAACAATTTGGGCCTAGAAAGACCCAAGATTTATTCACCCGCCTGAGTGAATTTATTCTTGCTGATTAGTTTACAGTACGTTTGTATCAAAAAAAGTTGATAATAATCAATTAAAAGTCGGATGACTCTAATATTATTAAGCCCGAATTAAGGTGCTTATAATAATATTCCGCATAGGGTAGCCTATTTTTTGTTTGAGCTAAATGAACAAGTAATATGAGCTTCTCAGTAAAGTAATCTTGCCAGTTTTCAGTTATTCTAAAGGTAAGCGTTGATCGTCATAACTGAAAGGATGAAATTGAAATGGAAACATGTGCAGTTGATATATTTGCGTTAGCCCTAATAGGTTTAAGCAAGGTTATTCGTGAGCAGGTGCAGAAAGAAGTGAGGCGGGACCGCCCATGACGATGAGATCCGGCAAAATGATCAAGGCGCCTCAAGAACTGGCAAACACTCCGGACAGAAAAGGAAGCTTGAAGCTGGATGGGATGTCCGTTGTCGAATTCTGTTATTATACGCATGGCAGAAAAGGAACTTATTTTCTGAAGGATCATCTTCTGCTGATCGTCAAGTCAGGTGTCTATACTCTTCGGTTTGGTGAACAAGAGTATACGGTGCGAAGCAACGAAATGATGTTTATTCATAAATCGATAGGTATCGAGTACGTGAAATCGGGAGCACCCGATTCCGAATTCATTCTGGACTATATGATGTTTTTCCTAAACGAGAAGATACTGGAGGAATTCCTGAAATTCGCCGGTTTAAAACCGGTTTATCCGGTGAATGATGTTGTTCCGGTAACGGTCTTTCCGATAAACAGTCATATTGAAAGCTATATCGAGTCGTTACAACCCTATTTCGAGAAGCCCGACGAAGTCAATGAAGGTCTGGTTCGCGTGAAGCTGATGGAACTGTTGTTTCACATGGCGGATTCGAATGAACGTTTTCTCTATCAGTTGATGCAACCCATAACCAAGGACAAAGGCAGTATTGCGAAGGTGATGGAGGATAATATCACGAATCCTGTTTCCCTTAACGACCTGGCCTATTTGTCCGGAAGAAGCCTGGCGACGTTCAAAAGGGATTTTCAGGCGATGTACAACACTTCTCCACTCAAGTGGATTCGCAATCGGAGGCTGGATAAAGCCGAGGAGCTGCTTAAGGAAACAGCGTTATCAGTCACCGATGTCTGTTTCTCGAGCGGATTCGAAAATATCGCCCACTTTTCCAAAGTGTTCAAGGAAAGGTTCGGACTCCCACCGTCGGAGTTTAGGCAGCATCAGAAGTTAGGGGAGGATATCTAAGGAGCTTACGCTAGCTGCCCCGAAAAGCGATGCTTCACGGGCGCCTGATTTGTGCATGCCGTTTCGCGGAATTCCGCGGAACGGTATTTTATTATTTGCAGAAAAAAAATGAGCTAAATAAACAAATAAAATGAGCTTGTCGGCAAAGAAACTTATCGGTCTTAATGTTACTCTTACTCATGCGGTGCAACGCAGCCGTTACAAAAAAAGAAATAAGGAGAGAATTCCACATGAAAACACTTGTTCTCGTTTTTCACCCCAATATATCTGCTTCCCGCGTCAATCGCCGCTGGGTGGAAGAAATGGAGAAACAAGATAACGTTACCGTTCACCGTGTCTATGAAGCTTATCCCGATGAGCAGATCGACGTCGCAGCCGAGCAGAGTCTATTGGAGCAGCACGACCGCATCGTTTTGCAATTCCCTTTCTATTGGTACAGTACACCTTCATTGCTGAAAAAATGGGAGGATCAAGTTTTTGCCTACGGGTGGGCCCATGGAAGCAAGGGGGACAAGCTGCACGGCAAGGAGCTGCTGCTTGCGGTTACCGTCGGCGCCGGTGAAGAATATTATTCGTCAAACGGTACGTTTAAATACACCGTCCAGGAGCTGCTGCGTCCTCTTCAGGCAACAAGCAACCTGATCGGAACCCGTTATTTGACACCTTATACCGTATACGGAGCATCGCGGATGGCCGACGAGCAGCTTGAACCTAGCGCGAAAGAATACGTCGCTTATGTATTGAAACCTGAAATTGCGCCGCTTGCTGATCGTTAATGGTCTGAACGATACAATTAATGATTATTTGAAATCAGGAGGTGGATATATATGCCAAATTCAGAAGAACTTTCTCCCGTAAGGAAATTACTCGGTGATTTTGCACCCAAATTTGCCGAATTAACCGAAGAGGTATTATTAGGAGATGTGTGGACGCGTGAAGAGCTTTCTCCTCGTGACCGCAGTTTAATTTCTGTATCCTCTTTAATCACCGGTGGAGATACAGAAGCTCTGAGAATTTATTTAAATGGAGCGAAAGCAAACGGTCTTTCGGAAGAAGAGCTTATTGAAGTCATAACTCATTTAGCTTTTTATGCTGGTTGGCCGAAGGCGATGTCTGCCATTAGGGTTGCCAAAGAAGTGTTCTCGAAAGAAAAATAACGATGAAGGCGTGAAAAGTAATGAACTTTGATAAAAAGCGGAAAAGTAAAAAATGTAGGTGTTTCCATTACAGCTTGCTCTACCGTTCCTCTGAGGAAGCAGGAATTATTGATTACCAGAGATAATAAACACTTTGCATTGTTTTATTCATAAATGGACAAATCCCTTGAAATTAACCATGGGCAGTATTTTAAATGCGAATATAATATTCAACTTGTGCACATTAAAAATTTCACGGAGGCATAAACCCATGACCATATTCTTGGAAACAGATCCGGAGTTTGTGGAACGATTTAACAACTTTGCGTTTGATGAGGTCGTGAATCAGGACGATTTGGATGACCGGACTCGTATGATGGCCATTTTATCCGTTTTAATTGGCTGTCAAGGACTTGATGAGTTTAGAGCTATGCTTCCGGCAGCATTCAACTTTGGCGTTACTCCAGTGGAAGTGAAAGAAATAGTCTATCAGTCCGTGCCTTACCTGGGCATTGGAAGGGTGTCTCCCTTTTTGCCTGCGGTAAATGAGATATTGGCTGATGGAGGCGTGGAACTGCCTTTACCAGGACAGGCTACGACAACCAAGGAAAACCGTTTGGGAGCAGGAATACAGGCGCAGGTAGACATTTTTGGTGAAAGCATGCGGGAGTTCTGGAAATCGGGACCGGAAGAGAGCCGGCATATCAATCACTGGCTTGCAGCTAACTGCTTTGGGGACTATTACACCCGAAAAGGGCTTGATTACAAGCAAAGAGAGATGATCACCTTCTGCTTTCTTTTGGCCCAAGGCGGATGTGAACCTCAGCTGACTAGTCATGCTGCCGCCAATATGCGGCTTGGAAATGATAAGCAGTTCTTGATTAAGGTGATTTCTCAATGCCTGCCTTTCATCGGTTATCCTCGCAGCCTAAATGCTCTCTGGTGTGTGAATGAAGCAGCAGCGAAATCGGAATAAGGAGGAATTCATGATGGAAAATGAACATCTTAGCCATAGTACCATTTTTCCGTTGGGGGAAAAGGTACAAGTAAACTTTACGGGTGACGCTTACCTGCAGATGGTGTTTACCGACCCGACGCCGCTGAATACCGCGATTGGGAATGTTACCTTTGCTCCCGGAGCCCGCAATAACTGGCATGCTCATCAGTCCTGTTAGTCACCGGCGGCAAAGGCTGGTATCAGGAAGAAGGTAAACCTGCCAGATTGCTCAAGATGGGGGATGTGGTCAATATTCCACCTAACGTAAAACATTGGCATGGAGCGACCAAAGACAGCTGGTTCGTTCACCTCGCCATGACTCCAGGACCAACAGATTGGTTTGAGGCGGTAGAGGATGAATGGTTTGATCAACTGTAGAGATGAAGCACCGGAACTTTTGAATCACTGGAAGTGGAGGTTATTCTTGTGGAATATATCAAATTTGGAAATACGGGAATGGATGTCTCGCGGATTTGTCTTGGCTGCATGAGCTTCGGGGAAGTCCGGTAAAGCCAGATATATCGGAGCTTCCGCCATGTATGCCTGGCAATTTCAAAAGGCGCTGCATGTAGCGGAGAACAATAACTGGACTCGTTTTGTTTCCATGCAAAATCATCTTAATCTCATCTACCGCGAAGAGGAAAGAGAGATGATGCCGCTTAGTAAGGATCAGAACATTGCGGTAACGCCTTATAGTCCGCTTGCATCCGGAAGATTGATCCGCAATTGGTCGGAGACCACGCATCGGTCCGAAACGGATCTTATTCAAAAGTCAAAGTATGATGCGACTGCCGATGCAGACCGGTTGATCGTTGAGCGGGTGGCATCGGTAGCAGAGAAACACGGCGCCCCCCGGGTCCATATCGCACTTGCATGGCTGCTGCAGAAGGAATCGGTAGCTGCTCCTATTGTGGGCGTAACGAAGATGACGCAGCTTGAAGATGCAGTAGGTGCTCTTTCGGTGAAACTAACCCCTGAAGAGGTTTCATACCTTGAAGAACTATATGTCCCGCATCCTGTAGTTGGAGCCCAGTAATAGCCTGATATCACAAAAAGGAGGATCAACATGGAATATGTAACATTGAACAACGGAGTTAAGATGCCGATTCTAGGATACGGCGTGTACCAGATTCCCGATCATGCGGAATGCGAAAGATGTGTGCTTGACGCCATAAGCGTGGGCTACCGTTCCATTGATACAGCACAGGCCTACCGCAATGAAGAAGCAGTGGGCCGTGCGATCAAGAAAAGCGGAGTTGCCAGAGAAAGGTTTTTCATCACTACCAAAGTTTGGATCTCTAACGCAGGTTATGAAAAAGCCAAAGCATCCATTGAGGAATCGCTGAGAAAGCTGCAATTAGATTATTTGGACTTGGTTCTTATCCATCAGCCATTTAGTGATTATTATGGAACCTACCGCGCGATGGAAGAACTCTACAAGGCGGGGAAAATCAAAGCCATTGGAGTCAGCAATTTTTACCCGGACAGATATATCGACCTTGTTAAGTTTAGCGATGTGGTTCCGGCCGTCAACCAGGTGGAGACCCATGTCTTTAACCAGCAGGCCAAAGCACACGAAATTATGAAGAAGTACAATACGCAGATCGAATCCTGGGGTCCGTTTGCCGAAGGGAAAAACAACTTCTTTACCAACACAACCTTACAAGAGGTTGGCGATCAATATCACAAGTCTACAGCCCAAGTTGCCTTGCGTTTCTTAATTCAGCGAGGTGTGGTCGTCATTCCAAAAACGGTCAACAGAAATCGGATGGAAGAAAATTTCAACGTATTTGATTTTGAACTGACTGCCGGGGATATGGACAAAATAGCGGCACTGGATACCGGAGAAAGTGCATTTTTCTCCCACTCAGACCCGCAAACCGTTGAATTTTTGACCGATTACGCCAAAAAAGGGTTGGAATAAGTTTTTAAGAAAAGGTGGAGAATGGATATGAAAGCAAATATTATGTACGCTGCTGGTGATGTTCGTATAGAAGAAGTACCTGTTCCGAAATTGCAAGAACCGACGGATGCCATTATAAAAGTGGTTGCTGCCTGCATTTGCGGAAGCGACCTGCATCCTTATCACAACATGCATGCCCATGAACATGGCGAAGGCGAAGCAATGGGGCATGAAGTAATTGGAAGAATTGAAGAGACGGGTTCAGATGTTTCCGGGTTCAAGAAAGGCGATTTGGTTGTCGTTCCTTTTGCTTATGGTGACAATACCTGTCCGTTTTGCCAAGAAGGATTGATGACTTCTTGTGTGCATGGGGGCTTTATGTCTGGCTGTCAGGCGGAATATGTTCGAGTGCCGCAAGCACAAGGAAGTATGTTCAAATTGCCTGACGAAATTGATGAGAACTCTCCTTTATTGCCGTCCCTGTTGACATTGTCTGACGTATACGGCACTGGCTATCATGCAGCGGTGATGGGAGGCGTGAATGAGAATAAGACTGTAACGGTTATTGGCGATGGTGCTGTTGGTCTTCTTGCCGTTCTGTCAGCGAAGAAGCTCGGCGCTAAGAAAATCATTCTCATGGGCCGCCATAAGGAACGGACAGATCTTGGTATTGAATTCGGAGCCACGCACGTTATTCCTGAGCGCGGAGAAGAAGGTATCGCGAAAGTCCGGGAGCTGACGAATGGGGAAGGAACACATGTCGTTCTGGAATGTGTAGGACTGATGCCTGCTTACGAAATGAGTATTGGAGCCGTCCGGGCCGGCGGGGTGATCAGCCGTGTTGGTGTTCCACAGTATAATGAAGCTCCCGTCGGTTTTGCAAGTCTTTTCGGGCGTAATATTACGCTTACAGGGGGGCCGGCGCCAACCCGTGCATACATGGAAGAATTGTTACCGGACATCCTTGACGGAACCGTTGAACCTGGCCGTGTTTTTGACGTAACGGTTGATCTGGACGGTGTTCCAGAGGGTTATCGTGCTATGGACAACCGTGAAGCACTCAAAGTGTTGATTAGACCTTAATCTTATGAAAAAAAATAAAATTCCACATCCCTATCCGAACAGGCAGCTTTTAAGTTGCCTGTTTTAAATTTTGAAGGTTAATTTCTCTGAAGAGGACGTTCCACTGGCACTGCTTATGGGCAGTATAAGCTTAATCTCTCTTGTAAGCCTTTCAGGACTTCTTCCGGTATCTCCCTGACCTTGATATCTCCGCCTAGGAACAGCAGCCAATTGGTTATTTCGGTTAATTCTTCTGAATGATCAACATTGATAAAAGTCTTTAAGATGGCTGTGGTTTGGTAAGGATTCGTATATGAAATTGAAAACTTTAGAGGATGGTATTTTTTAAACTGGGCAATCGCCTTTGGACCAAATTCAAGCACAAGGTTGATTACTTCCTCCTGCTTACTTAGTTGTTCTAAAATCTTTTTCTTGCTTACTCTTTTTTTCGCAGGGTATGGTTGAACACTGGTAAGATTGTCGACAGGAAAAATCCGCTTCTTTTCTTCCTCTAAATCAAAGCCTTCAATTAGCCATAAGCTTTTTTCACGATATAGGTGCAGGAGATAGATTGGATAAGACTTTATTTCCTTCTCTTCATGAATGGAAACCAACAAATAGCTGTCCAACAAAAGGATTTGGATGAGTTTTTCTAACATCGGATGGGGCAGGTCTGACAGATCAAGCAAGTCGGGATTATTGGGGTTGGTCCCTTCAAAAAGCAATATTTGATTTAAAAGAACAAGGTCATCCTGCTGGTTTTCTGAGATGAGGCCCAGTAATTTTTCAGCTAGAGACTGACGACTCTTTAGATAAGGGAGTTGCTGATTTCTTGTGGCCATAAAGGCAATAAACAGAGCTTTAATTTCATTATCGGTAAAGCGGACTGTGGGCAGGACAGAATTGTTCATGACAAAATAACCGCCATCTCTCCCGACTTCAGCGACAAGCGGCATCCCCATAGTTTCAATTTCTCTGATATCTCGAATAGCGGTCGAACGGGAAATGTTAAATTCCCGCATGATTTCAGAAATGGTAAAGTGGGCGCGGTTGTTGATATAACGCATGATGATATTAATCCGTTCAACTTTTTTCATCGGGCCCTCCAAAACAGTATCATTTTTTGACATGATTTAAAGCTATTATAAACCTATCAAGTGAAAAGACAAATCATTTGAAAACTTAAAAAGAGGAAGGTTTTGAATATGGCCAATTATACCCTTGAGGAAAAAGACAGCTTTATCGTTTTAGGTATTGGAACTGAGCTTAAGAGCGATTACACAGACTATGCTGGCATAAACAAGGAGAAGGCCGACTTTTGGCAGGCAGTGGAGCAAGATGGAAGGCTTGACACTTTAAAGGCCATTGCCACCAATGACTACATTTTTGCCGTGAATGAAGCGGTGAATAACAAGATGATGTACTATGCCGGCGTCATGACAGAGGCAACGGTGCCAGAAGAGTCCAGGATTATCCAGTTCCCTAAAGGGGAATACCTGGTTGTTAAAGGGGAAGGAAAAACAGCTGATGAGCTGAGTAATACGCTTGCGGGTATTGCCTTTGGCCAAGTCTTGCCAGAAGCAAAGAATTTCGCCTATGTTGGCGGGCCCAATACAACGGTTGAGATGGGGCAGCGAGATGGCTTAGTAATTGGGGAAATGTGGATTCCTGTGGTTAGGAAATAAAGAGATAAAGGGAGGCTTAAAAATGTCGTATATCGTTGATTTTAAAAACGTGTCTACGGTTGGTGTAGAGTCTTCACCAGTTGCAGAAGCGCTTGCTGGACTACGAGCTAATGAAGCCCGTTACTTTATGAATAAATATAAGCACGAATTTGCGGTGGTACCAGCTAGCGAAAGCCAGGAGACCCTTGATTATGTGAACCGGATTTTGAAAGAAGAACGGAATATTGAATTTGCAGCCAAACCTCTGGAAACATCCCGTTTTCAAGTGGAAAATATCCGGTTTGCCTACGTTTTTTACGAGGATGGTCTTGGGCTCAATGTCATGTATACGGTTGATGACTCTAAGAAGCGGGCCGTTGGGTTTAAGCTTTCTGAGGGGATGGAGGTACCGCAGGAGTTAGAAGGGAAGTTTAAGTTTGCCAGGCAGAAGTCCAAACTGGCCGGAACCATTCGGGGCTCGTTTTTTGTAATCAAAGGTCAATATTAAAGCAAGCAAAAGTGCTTGAGCAAGGAGCCAATGCCCTGCTTGGACTATAGAATTAGGGATGGAGGACAGTTCCATCCCTATTTTTTATTTTTTTGCTTCGAAATCGTAAAAGACTGACCGGGTAGCAGAAAACCAAAAAGAACCTTAGTAAAATACTCAGGCTCTTACATATTGCATATATACAGGCACGATGATATAATCTATTTGCCACTTTTGAGGAGAGTTGTGACATAAATATCTTATCTTACATTTTAAGTGTAACATGCCGGTGAAATCCTTGTCAACAGTTTTTTTCTCAATTTAATGGTTAGGGGAGATTATGAATGAGTGCTTTGGTTCTCGGTTTTCAGGAAGTGGAACATTCGCAGCTGTTGCTTGTTGGCGGAAAAGGGTTGAACTTGGGGAAGTTATCCAAAATTGAAGGAATCCAAGTGCCAGAAGGTTTTTGTGTTACAACCGCGGGGTATCAGCAGGCCATCGGACAAAACGAAACGTATCACGCGTTGTTGAAGCAGCTCACCTTGTTAAAAGTAGAAGATTGGGATTCCATTCGTGAAGTCAGCAGAAAAATTCGCCAAATCATTATGGAAGCAGAAATGCCTTCCGATGTTGTCACAGCAGTAACTCACTATCTCTCCCAGCTTGGTGATGAGCATAGCTTTGCAGTTCGTTCTAGTGCGACTGCTGAGGATCTGCCGCATGCCTCTTTTGCCGGCCAACAAGACACCTTTTTGAATATCATCGGCGCCGATGCAATCCTGCAGCATATCAGCAAATGCTGGGCTTCCCTGTTTACGGACCGCGCGGTAATTTATCGTATGCAAAATGGTTTTGACCACAGTCAAGTTTATTTATCCGTTATCGTACAAAGGATGGTTTTCCCGCAGGCTTCGGGGATTTTGTTCACCGCTGATCCGATTACTTCCAACCGGAAGCTGCTGTCTATCGATGCCAGTTTTGGGCTTGGCGAAGCACTGGTCTCAGGCCTGGTCTCTGCCGATTGTTATAAGGTACAGGAAAAGGAAATCGTTGATAAGAGAATTGCAACCAAAAAACTGGCTATTTATGGACGAAAAGAAGGCGGAACAGAAACCCGGCAGCTCGATCCCGGTCAGCAAACGGCTCAAACACTTACTGAACCCCAAATTTTACAGCTGGCAAGCATTGGAAGGCAAATCGAAGCTCATTTTGGCTGCCCGCAAGATATTGAATGGTGTTTAGCCGATGGTACTTTTTATATTGTCCAGAGCCGGCCCATCACTACTTTATATCCGATCCCTGAACAGAATGATCAAGAGAATCACGTTTATGTGTCTGTAGGTCACCAACAAATGATGACAGATCCCATGAAACCACTGGGCTTGTCTTTTTACCTGTTGCTAACTCCAGCGCCTATGCGTAAAGCAGGCGGAAGGCTGTTTGTTGATGTTTCGCTTATGCTGGCTTCACCTTCCGGCAGGGAAACTTTAATAAATGTCCTGGGAAAAAACGATCCGCTCATTAAAGATGCCTTGACGACCGTCATAGAGCGCGGGGATTATATAAAATCGGCACCGGATGGTAAGGCAGAAC
>RCUU01001579.1_pt1 | contig 10649 bp, 9 predicted proteins | sample 2166211 | NCBI WGS metagenome assembly RCUU01 (sample SAMN09932620, study PRJNA488358) | compost metagenome | feature: garden; material: soil; isolation source: compost soil in phenylacetic acid-enriched culture | place: Germany: Experimental Botanical Garden Goettingen | collected 2016-01-27
CATCTTGGCGTGGGTCTTGAAGCCGACCACGCCGTAGATCACCACCGCACCGGCTGCCTGCAGGCGGCTGGCCATCTGCAGGTTGGACTCTTCGTCGAAGCGCGCGCGCAGCTCGATCACCGCGGTGACTTCCTTGCCGTTACGCGCCGCGTCCACCAGCGCATCGACGATTTCCGAGTTGGCACCGGAGCGGTACAGGGTCTGGCGCACCGCGAGTACGTGCGGATCCTTGGCCGCCTGGCGCAACAAGTCGACCACGGGCGTGAAGGACTCGAACGGGTGCATCAGCAGAATGTCCTGCTTGCTGATCACACTGAAGATGTTGTCGGCGTTCACCAGAAGCTTGGGGATGGCCGGGGTGAACGGCGTGTATTGCAGCTCCGGGTGGCTGTCCAGGCTGGTGATGCTGAACAGGCGGGTCAGGTTGACCGGGCCGTTGACCTGGTACAGCTCGCTCTCGCTCAGGCTGAACTGCTTGAGCAGGTAATCGGACAGGTGTTTCGGGCAGGTATCGGCCACTTCCAGGCGCACGGCATCGCCATAGCGGCGCGAGAACAGCTCGCCACGCAGGGCGCGGGCCAGGTCGTCGACCTCTTCGGAGTCCAGCGCCAGGTCGGCGTTGCGGGTCAGGCGGAACTGGTAGCAGCCCTTGACCTTCATGCCCTGGAACAGGTCATCGGCGTGGGCGTGGATCATCGACGACAGGAACACGTAGTTGGCGCCCGGGCCGCCAACCTCTTCAGGCACCCGGATAACCCGCGGCAGCAGGCGCGGCGCCGGGATGATCGCCAGGCCCGAGTCGCGGCCGAAGGCATCGACACCTTCAAGCTCGACGATGAAGTTCAGGCTCTTGTTCACCAGCAACGGGAACGGGTGGGTCGGGTCGAGGCCGATCGGGGTGATGATCGGCGCGATCTCGTCACGGAAGAAGCGGCGCACCCAGGTCTTGAGCTTGGGCGTCCAGTAGCGGCGGCGGATGAAGCGGATGTGGTGCTTCTCCAGTTCCGGCAGCAGCACGTCGTTGAGGATCGCATATTGCCGATCGACCTCACCGTGTACCAGGTCGCTGATCCGTGCCAGTGCCTGGTGCGGCTGCAAACCGTCGGCACCGGCCTGTTCACGGGCGAAGTTGATCTGCTTCTTCAGGCCGGCAACGCGAATTTCGAAGAATTCGTCGAGGTTGCTGGAGAAGATCAGCAGGAATTTGAGGCGTTCAAGCAGCGGGTAGGACTCGTCCAGCGCCTGTTCCAGCACGCGGATGTTGAACTGCAGCTGCGAAAGTTCGCGATGAATGTACAGGCTGCTGTCGTCCAGGCCCGGGATGGCGATTGCCGGCGCCGGCGCCGGCGCGGGGGTCGGCGTCACTACTTCGACCACTGCCTCGACCACCGGCTCTGGTTCCGGGGCCGGTGGCAGGTCGGGTGGCGTCTGCACCATCTCTTCGGGGAGCTCCTGAGCATCCTTGATCGCGACAGGGGTTAGCACTTCATTATTCATCTGACGTTCCTGGAGGGCGTTACCGCCCCCTCATCAATTGAGCGGCACGAACGGCGAAATAGGTCAGGATGCCATCGGCGCCTGCCCGTTTGAAAGCGGTAAGCGACTCGAGAATCACGGCCTCGCCAAGCCAGCCATTCTGGATTGCCGCCATGTGCATGGCGTACTCACCGCTGACCTGATACACAAAGGTCGGCACCTTGAACTCGGTCTTCACCCGGTAAACGATGTCCAGATACGCCATGCCCGGCTTGACCATGACCATGTCGGCGCCTTCGGCGAGGTCGGTGGCCACTTCGTGCAAGGCCTCGTCGCTGTTGGCCGGGTCCATCTGGTAGGAAGCCTTGTCGGCCTTGCCCAGGTTCAGGGCCGAGCCGACCGCATCGCGGAACGGGCCGTAGTAGGCGCTGGCGTACTTGGCCGAGTAGGCCATGATACGCACGTTGACGTGCCCCGCCACTTCGAGGGCCTCGCGGATCGCCTGCAGACGCCCGTCCATCATGTCCGACGGAGCGACCACCTGGGCGCCAGCGTCGGCGTGGGACAAAGCCTGGCGCACCAGTGCTGCGACGCTGATGTCGTTCTGCACGTAGCCCGTTTCATCGAGGATGCCGTCCTGGCCGTGGGTGGTGAAGGGGTCGAGGGCGACGTCGGTGATCACCCCCAACGCCGGAAAGCGCGCCCGCAGCGCACGGGTCGCGCGCTGGGCAAGGCCATCGGGGTTCCAGGCTTCGGCACCGTCGAGGGACTTTTTCTCGCTTGGCGTCACCGGGAACAGCGCCAACGCCGGAATACCCAACTCGACCCATTCCTGCGCAGCCTCCAGTAGCAAGTCGATCGACAGGCGCTCGACGCCAGGCATGGACGGCACTTGTTCACGACGATTGTCACCGTCCAGCACGAACACCGGCAGGATCAGGTCATCGACGGTCAGGGTGTGTTCACGAACCAGGCGGCGGGAGAAGTCATCGCGGCGGTTGCGGCGCAGGCGCGTAGCGGGAAACAGGCGATTGGCGGGGGTAAAGCTCACGGCAGACTCCTGAGCCCGCGCAGGCGGGCTGGCGCGACAGTTATAAGCAAGCATTATGACGCCTGTGTTACACCCATAAGCAAGCTTGCGACTTGTGGCCGAAGGCATTCTCCTTGTAGGAATTGTTCACGTCGAGACACATTTGGACACTTTCATGAATGCGCGTGAAGGGGTAGGCTGCGCGTTCATTTCGCCAGCACCTCAGAAAATGCTTCAACAATTCCTGCAGGATTTCGGCTACTTTGCCCTTTTTCTAGGCACCTTCTTCGAAGGCGAGACCATCCTGGTGCTTGCGGGATTCCTTGCGTTCCGCGGTTACATGGACATCAACCTGGTGTGCCTGGTGGCGTTTTTCGGCAGCTATGCCGGCGACCAGCTGTGGTACTTCATGGGCCGTCGCCACGGGCGCAGGATCCTGGCACGCAAACCGCGCTGGCAGGCGATGGGTGACCGGGCGCTGGACCACATCCGTCGCCACCCCGACATCTGGGTACTGAGTTTCCGCTTCGTCTATGGCCTGCGCACGGTCATGCCGGTGGCCATTGGCCTGTCCGGCTACCCGCCACGCCGCTATCTGCTGCTGAATGGTCTTGGCGCTGCCATCTGGGCTGTGGCCCTGGGCGCGGCCGCGTATCACTTCGGCGCCATCCTCGAAGGCCTGCTGGGCAACGTGAAGCGCTACGAGCTATGGGTGCTCGGTGGCCTGTTGGCGCTGGGCGGCCTGCTGTGGCTGCGCCGGCGCTTCCGCACGTTGCGCGCGGAGCGCAAGGCGGCGGGCAAGGCCCAGGCCCCAGAGGCTGAGCAGGCTGTAAGCCACGAGCAGCAGCCAGGCCAGCGGCACGACCACCGCTAGGCCCAGTGCGCCGGCCAGGTACAGCGCCGGCGCATTCGCCAGCAACCGTACCAGCTCCAGGCGCACGGCCCATGGCCGGTTCTCCAGCAACGCGCCCAGCACGAACAAGCCAAACGCCATCAGCGCCCAGCCGAGTACCAGGGCGGCGGTTGGCACGCGTTCGGCCACCTCCATCAGATAGCTGCCCAGCGCCACGTAACCCACGAATTGCGCCGCCACATAGGCCTGCTGCGCACGGCCCAGGGCAACCTCGAACTTGCGAAACAACGCCAGGTCCTGCTTGGCCTGCGGGTAGCGTGCGGCCACATCGGCCGGGCGCCAGCCGGTGGGCATGAACCAGATGCGCAGTTTGTCCCACAGGCTGTCGGCGCGCCGAGCGTCGTGCCAGAGCTGGGCATAGAACTGCAGGTTGGCCCACAGCGGGTTCCAGCTGGCCAGCGGCGTGGTCACCCCGAACACCACCGGCTCGGCCGGGTCCTCCTCTTTGAAGGTGCCGAACAGACGATCCCAGAGAATGAACACGCCGCCGTAATTGCGATCCAAGTAAGCAGGATTTTGCGCATGGTGAACGCGATGGTTGGATGGCGTGATCAACACCCACTCAAGCCAGCCCAGCTTGGGAATGTGCCGGGTATGCACCCAGAACTGGTACAGCAGGTTGAGCGATGCCACGGTGATGAACACCAGTGGCGGCACGCCCAGCAGCGCCAGCGGCAGGTAGAAGACCCACGAGAAGATGAACCCGCTACTGGTCTGGCGCAGCGCGGTGGTGAGGTTGTACTCCTCGCTCTGGTGATGCACCGAGTGCGCAGCCCACAGCACGTTGCGCTCGTGGCCAAGACGATGCAGCCAGTAGTAGCAGAAGTCGTACAGGGCAAAAGCCAGCAGCCACACCCACCAGGCTTGCGGCGGCAGGCGCAGCAACGCCATGTGCTCGAACGCCAGGGCATAGGTCACCAGCCCCACCCCTTTGGTCAGCAACCCGGTACTGGTCGACAGCGCGCCGGTGCTGAGGCTGTTGATCGAGTCGGCCAGGGTGAAGTTGCGCTGGCCGCGCACACGGTCGGCCAGCAGTTCGACGGCGATCAGCACGAAGAAGAACGGCACGGCCAGCAGGATCAGGTCCATGGGTACGACCTCAGACGTTATCCGCCAAGATTAGGCCGCGCTTGCAGGAATCCCTATGGCTACATCTGCCAAACTAGAGGACATTTAGCGCCTCGACACTGGAGTAATGAGCATGACAAAAAAAGTAGCGGTGATTCTTTCCGGCTGTGGCGTCTATGACGGCGCCGAGATCCACGAAAGCGTGATCACCCTGCTGCGCCTCGACCAGCGCGGCGCGCAGGTGCAGTGTTTCGCACCGAACATTGCGCAGATGCACGTCATCAACCACCTCACCGGTGAACAGATGCCCGAATCGCGCAACGTGCTGGTCGAGTCGGCGCGCATCGCCCGCGGCGAGGTCACGGACATCCGCGAAGCCCGTGCTGAAGATTTCGATGCGCTGATCGTGCCGGGCGGCTTCGGGGCGGCGAAAAACCTGTCCAACTTTGCCGTCGAAGGCGTTGCCTGCACGGTGCAACCGGACGTGCTGGCCTTGGCCGAAGCCTTTGCCGAAGCGGGCAAGCCGGTGGGGCTGATCTGCATCTCGCCGGCCTTGGCGGCGAAGATCTATGGACCAGGCGTTCTGTGCACCATTGGCAACGATGCCGACACCGCGGCTGCGGTCGAGAAGATGGGCGGCATTCATGAAGCGTGCGATGTGCATGACATCGTCGAGGACACCGACCGCAAGCTGGTGACCACGCCGGCCTACATGGTGGCGAAGTCGATCAGTGAAGCGGCCGGTGGCATCTACAAGCTGGTGGATCGGGTGCTTGAGCTGACCCACGAAGGCGAACAGTAAGCACCCGCTGCACAGCGGCCCGGCTACCCCTTGGCCAGGCGAGCGAGGATCCGATCCAGCGCATTGGCAAATGCCTGTTTCTCCCGCTCGCCATAAGGTGCCTGGCCACCGCCGACCTGGCCCTGCTCGCGCAACTCGGTGAACAGGTTGCGCACCGCCAGTCGGTCGCCCATGTTGCGCTCGTCGAACTCGCGCCCGCGTGGGTCCAGCGCCGCTACTCCCTTCTTGATCAAGCGATCGGCCAGCGGTACGTCGCTGCAGATCACCAGCTCACCGGGCACGGCGTTGTCGACCAGGTAATCGTCCGCCGCGTCCATGCCGCTAGGCACCACGATCAGCCGCACCACGGCGAACGCTGGCTTGGGCTGGGGCTGGCCAGCCACCATGACCACCTCGAACTTGCGCTTGAGGGCGAATTTGACGACCAGGTCCTTGGCGGCCTTAGGGCACGCGTCGGCATCGATCCATACACGCATTGCAGGTCATTCCTCTTGTTCATGGACGGGCTGGGCAGCCTCAGTTTGCCGCAGCCCGGCGTTTCTCGGCCAGACGGCTGCGCCCATACAGCACAACGATAGCCAGCAGCGCGACAGCCTGCGCACTCAGCGAGTAGGCATCGGCATGAATCCCCAGCCAATCGAACTCGAAGAACGCCACCGGTCGCGTGCCCAGCACGCCGGCCTCCTGCAGCGCCTTCACGCCATGCCCGGCGAACACCACCGACAGCGCGCACAGCAGCGCGGCGTTAATGCTGAAGAACAGCGCCAGCGGCAACTTGGCCGAGCCGCGCAAGATCACCCAGGCCAAGCCCATCAGCAACACCACGGCGGTAGCGCCACCGGCCAGCACGGCCTGATGCCCTGCCGGGCCCGCCTGCAGCCACAGGGTTTCGTAGAACAGGATCACCTCGAACAACTCCCGGTACACCGAGAAGAACGCCAGCACGGCAAAGCCGAAGCGCCCGCCACCGCTGACCAGGCTGCTCTTGATGTAGTCCTGCCAGGCCGCTGCGTGACGACGATCATGCATCCACACGCCAAGCCACAGCACCATCACCGCAGCGAACAGCGCCGTGCAGCCTTCGAGCAGTTCACGCTGCGCGCCGCCCACGTCGATCACATAGGCCGCCAGCGCCCAGGTGGCGAAGCCGGCGACCAGGGCCAGACCCCAGCCGACATTGACGCTGCGCACTGCCGACTGCTGGCCGGTGTTGCGCAGGAAGGCGAGGATCGCCGCCAGCACCAGAATCGCCTCAAGGCCTTCGCGCAGCAGGATCAACAGGCCGGAAATGTAGCTCAGCGACCAGCTCAGGCCGTCGCTGCCCAGCAGCTTGGCCGCTTGGTCGAGTTTGCGCTTGGCCTCGCTCAGGCGCTGCTCGGCCTGGGCGACGGGCAAGCCATCCTGGAGCGATTGACGGTAGGCCATCAGCGACCTTTCGGTGTCCTTGCGGGCCTGGGCGTCGATATTGTCCAGCGAGCTTTCCACCAGCTCGAAGCCTTCCAGATAGGCCGCCACCGACAGGTCGTAGGCCTGGTCATGATCACCTTCGCGGTAGGCCGCCAGGCTCTTGTCCAGGGTGCTGGCGGTGTATTCGAGCAACTGCGCCGGGCCGCGCTTGACCTGCGGCGGCTGGGCACGCTGGGCGCGGAACGCTTCGATGGAAGCGGCGCCTTCGTTGCTGGCGACTTCGGCCGGGGTCTGACGGGCCAGATCAGCCAGGTTCCAGGTTTTCTCGCCCTTGGCGGCTTCCGGCTTGGCGCTGAAACTGGCCACGTAGGCCGCCACATCCCAGCGCTGACGCTCGTCGAGCTGATCGGCGAACGACGGCATTTCGGTGCCTTCGATGCCCAGGCCAAGCGTGTTGTAGAGGTCGAACAGGCTTAGCTGGTCCAGCCGCTCGACGTTGCGCAGGTTGGCGGGGGCTGGCTCCAGACCCACCCCGGCGGGGCCGTCACCGGTACCGGTTGCGCCATGGCAGATTGAGCAATTCTGCGCGTACAGCGCGGCGCCACGGGCCGGATCCGGGGTAATCACCGGGGCCTGGCTGACCTCATAAGCCACTGCCAGCCGCGCCCCCAACTGGCGGGCCTGCCTGGCGACAGCGGTGCCTTCCTGGCGCTGGTCGATGGCCTGGCGCAGTGCCTGTACGCCCTGCTCCAGGGCATTTTGTTCGGCATGCGCAGGTAGGCCTTTGAGCAAATCGGCCAGTACCGCGCTGAACTCTTGTTGCTCGCGGTATTCGCCATCGTCGATCACCTTGCCGCCTTGCACGGTCGGCGGGTAGTCGGCGCCAATGTAGTCGAGCAGGTGCAGGGCCTTGGTCGCCTCGGCGGGCGCTTCGGCCAGCACCAGGGTGCTGCACAGCGCCAGCGCGGGCCACAGCAGCCAGGCAAGCAGACGGGAACGGGTATTCATGGCCAGTCTCGAAGGGAATGCGAAAGAGAACATTGTTCACTTCCACTTTCCGTTGCTCAAGGCGCCCGAGCGGATTTCATGAAAAATCCTGCAGCTAACTCAATCCCGTGAGCGCAGAAGCTGCTTAATCATCACTCCCAGCATCGTCTCACGTAGTTTGGTGGTGGCCGTGCCGGGGGAAACCATTTCGGTCCGATCCTATGCCGGCCCGTTGTTGATCAGCCACTCCAAATCAGGCAGCTTTCTCTTTCACTATGAAATCCACCTCCAGATCCGCGTTCGCCAGCAGGTTTACCAGCGCATCCAGTGAGAACTTATCGATCTTCCCGTTCAACAATTCACTCAACCGCGGCTGCGTCACGTGCAGCCGACGTGCCGCTTCCTTCTGCGGGAGATCCCAGGACCTCACGGCCTTGCTCAATACACGCATCAACTTGGAGCGCAGCCGAAGGTTTTCGGCTTCTTCAGGCGAATCGACCAACGCATCCCATACTGAAGTAGAGCGTTCATTTGCCATGGTTGGACCCCTTTGTTTTACAACAACATCATGTTGAATGGTCATATCGAGTCGGACTGAACTGAGGCTGTCCCTAGCAACGACCTGAACCGAGCTCTCGCTACATCGATGTCGCGCTTTTCCGTCTTTTCAGTAGCCTTGCGAAACGCATGCAAGACATAAATAGCTTCCGGTCGATTCACCACATAAATCACACGAAAAGCTCCGTCCTTACATTTAATGCGTATCTCCCGCACGCCCTGCCCCACGCTTTCCATCGGTTTCAAGTCCGTGGGTTCCTCGCCATCCTGGATCAAATCCAGTTGATAACCCCCGCGTTGCCTTGCCACAGGCGGAAACCTGCGTAGATCATCCTTACTGCTGCCAAGCCACTGGATAGGCTTCTGATCGTCCCGCATGCATGCTCCTTCGCCGTCGACGACACTTGATGTGCTCGCTCTTCATGACTCGCCCTCTGAGGTGAGTTGAGCCACGCTGCGTCGCCGTCTTTCTCAAATGGCACTGCAACAGCGTGAAGGAACCTACAGGCATAAAAATATATCGATATCGATATATTTTCAAGCGTGCGGTTGAACTTCGGTTTCGACACCGGTCGAGTCAGCGCTGGCTGAGCGGATGGGCAGCAAGAATGAGTCAACGCGCCTGGAGAGGGCGGCAAGAGGAGATTATTCCCAGTGCGTTCGGGAGCCAAGTCAGCACCTAGCGACATGCTCTATAGGATTAATCGCTAAAGAATCAAAGCTGAAAAGTTTTGTTTTAAGTAGTAAAAGCTATGCAGCAAAGGGGCAAGATTGACGTCTCCCTCAGGCATGGAGGAGCGCTTGGCTTCGTTTGTGCCGCGAACGGTCCACCCTCGGGGCCAAAGCCATTTCACTGTTCACCAGTGTCCTTCCAACCCCCACCCAACGCCAGAAACACCCCAATCTGCCCCACCGCCACCTGACCATTCGCCGCCGCCAACTGCGCACGCATGTCGGTATACGTGCGCGTCGCCTGCAAATCCGCCAGGAACGACTCACGCCCTGCCTGGTAATACCGGTGCGTCTGGTCCGCGGCTTCCTTCGCCGACTTCTCCGCCTCGGCCAGCGCATCGCGCCGATCGAGCAAGGCGCTGTACTGTGCCAGCCGGGTCTGGGTCTCGCGAATGGCGTTCAGCACCACCCCGTCGAAATGCGCCAGCGCCGCCTGGGTCGAAGCCTCCGCCATGCGAATACGCGCACGGGTGCCGTTGGTGGGGATGGTCCAGCTGATCTGCGGCCCAAAGCCCCAGCGATTGGTCGCGGGCTCGCCAAGGTTTTCCAGGATACCGATGGTGCCGACCTGGGCGCCGATACTGATGTCCGGGTACAGCGCGCCCGTGGCCACGCCGATGTAGGCCGTCGCGGCAGCCAGTTGGCGCTCGGCCTGGCGCACGTCTGGCCGGCGCTTGAGCAGTGCAGCGCCATCGCCTACCGGGACCAGCTGGGCCAGGTGCGGCAGTTCGGCACAATCGGCGGTACCCGCCGGCAACTGGTCGACCGGCTTGGCCAGCAGCGCGGCCAGGGTGTACAGGCCGGTCTCGCGCTCGGCCTTGAAGCGCGGCAGTTCGGCGCGCAGCGACTTGAACTGGGTCTGCGAGCGGGTGACCTGGGTTTCATCGCCACGGCCCGCATCGCGCAGGCGCTGGTTCAACTGCACGCTCTGCTCCTGCAGGTCGAGCGACTCGCGGGCGATGTGATACTCCTCATTGGCGGAGCACACCTGGGTATAGGCCTTGACCACGTCGGCCACCAGGGTGATACGCGCCGTGTCGGCGGCGGCCTGCACGGCGTCGGCATTGGCCTTGGCCGCTTCGGTGCCGCGCTTGAAGGTGCCCCACAGGTCGAATTGGTAGGAGGCGCTGATGATCGCCTCGCCAATGTTGGCCACCGGCACTTTCTCGGGCAGCAGGAAGGCTTCGCCGGATTCCTGCAGACGCTGGGCGCCCAGTTTGACCCCGCCATTGAAGCCGCCCTGCGACTCGGCCACTTCGACCTGGGCGCGGGCCTTGGCGATATTGGCCGCCGCCACGCGCAGCTCGGTGTTGGCGCTCAGGGCCTGCCGCACCAATTGGTTGAGACGTGGATCCTGATACAGCTGCCACCAGTCTTCGGGCACCGGCGCCGACACCACGCTGTCGGCATCCTGGCGCAGCGGGCCGTTGAGGTCGCTGCGCTGCACGGCGGCGTCTTTCGGCACTTCATAGTCCGGGCCGACCAGCGCGCAGGCGCCGAGAGACAGCGCCATGCCTATCAGTATCAGGTGTTTCATGGGCGCTGGCCCTCGATGATCGAAACCGTCGCGGTACGGCCGGCGATCATGCGGAAGTCTTCCGGCACTTCGTCGAAGGCGATCCGCACCGGAATCCGCTGGGCCAGGCGCACCCAGCTGAACGCCGGGTTGACGTTGG
>RCUU01001580.1_pt1 | contig 10643 bp, 9 predicted proteins | sample 2166211 | NCBI WGS metagenome assembly RCUU01 (sample SAMN09932620, study PRJNA488358) | compost metagenome | feature: garden; material: soil; isolation source: compost soil in phenylacetic acid-enriched culture | place: Germany: Experimental Botanical Garden Goettingen | collected 2016-01-27
TTAGCATGGGGGAGTTGCGCAAGCGCCTGATTTGGTCTGATGCCGCGATGGCCGTCTGGATCGACATTGATTCGGACACGGCTTTGCCCGAACCGATAAAGGTTGTAGAGCTGGAACGTCTGCTGATGGACGGGGAACTAGTGTGTATTGTTGACCCATTCGAGGAGGCGGTTCTGCGGGAGGTGGAGGAAGGCTCTCTGGATCAGCAGAAGCGCGATGCTGCCTGGGAAATGCTTGCGAATGTCGCTCAAGACCCTGGGCTGTTCATTCGCAAATCAAGAGGGCAAATCCTCATAGGCATCATGGAACGCCATGGTGTTACTAAGCAGACGGCATACAGGCTGTTGAGGCGCTATTGGCAGCGGGGTATGTGCAGGAACGCCCTATTGCCGGACTACGTCAATTCGGGCGCGCTCGGAAAACGACGAAAACCAAGCCAAGCCAAGCTGGGCAGACCCAGGATTGTGAGAGAGGGGCGGGGGAGCAACGTCACACCGGACGTGGAACGTATTTTCCGTCGAGTCATCGATGAGCGCTTACTAAAGCAAAAACATCCGTCTATCCCAGACGCTTACGCATCCGGGTTGAATCTGCTCCACGCAGTCCTACCGATGCGGTCTGTCGCCGAGCTGCCGACTTTGGCGCAGTTCCGCTACTTCTACAAACGTGAATACCACTTCACGGAAACGTTACCAAACAGGATGTCCGCCGTTGATTTCGCCAAGGACATCCGTCCGATCACAAGTACATCGACGGCCGAAGTTCTGGGCCCTGGGTACCGCTATCAGATCGACGCTACCGTAGCTGACATCTATCTGATTTCAGAGCAGGATCGCAGCCGCATCGTCGGTAGGCCCGTCGTGTATATGGTGATCGACGTGTTCAGCCGTATGGTTGTTGGCATGTATATCGGTTTCGAGGGACCTTCCTGGGTCAGTGCAATGATGGCTTTGGCCAACACGGTCACCGACAAGGTCGAGTACTGCCGCCAGTATGGCGTGGATATCGATGTTGGCGATTGGCCGGTTAAGGGCTTGCCGGATGCGCTTTTGGCCGACAAGGGCGAACTAAACGGCACCAAGGTCGAAGCATTTTCCAAAGCATTCGGTGTTCGTATCGAGAATGCGCCGGCCAGGCGCGGGGATGCCAAGGGTATCGTCGAGCGCTATTTCCGGACGGTACAGGAGAATTTCAAGCCCTATGCCAGCGGCGTGGTCGGAGATACCACAAGTCGGAAAAGAGGTGGCCACGACTACAGGCTCGATGCCAGTCTGACGCTAGGCGAGTTCACTCGAATCATCATCGCAGGCGTACTCTGGCATAACAACTTTCATACGCTGGGCAAGTACGACAGAGCTGCTGGTATGCCGGGCGGTCTGCCGGCTATACCTGCCATGCTGTGGAGTTGGGGGCTGGCCAACCTAACTGGTCGGTTGCGCACTGCACCTGAAGATCTGGTCCGGATCAACCTTTTACCTCATGATCAGGCCACGGTTTCGGAGCTGGGAATCAGGCTGTTCGGCTGCTTCTACACCTGCCAGGAAGCAATCAAGGAGGGTTGGTTTCACCGAGGCCAGGGGCGTAGGCCGACAGGGGTAACGGTCGCATACGATCCGCGTAGCGCCGATCACATCTATCTGCGGCCATCTAATAGCCTCAAGGACTACTGGATTTGCGATCTTGCTGACCGTAGTCGACGTTTCAGGGGGATGACCTTCTGGGATGTCTGGCTGTTGTCCAGAGAGGAACGTCGTAGCGATGCCAACGCGGCGGCGGAGGCCTTAGTGGAGAGAGGCAAGCTTCTGGAGCGGATCGAGTCCATCGTTGCCCAGGCAGAGGATGCTAGTCCGGTCAAAACGGGTATGACCAAGAAGGATCTGGGAGCCCAGATCCGTGAGAACAAGCAGCAGGAAAAGCGTCAGGAACGCCAGAAAACGGCATTCAAACCGGCGAAAGTGCAGCGAGAAATACCTGCCGAAGTTATCCCGCTGCGAGGCGAAAAACAGGAAGACTATGCCTTCCCAGATCTCAGTGACCTGATATTCAAGGAGGAAGATGATGACTGAAGAAACCCGGCGCGGAGTTATCCCTCCGGCTCGTTACCATGAGCAGCAGCTTCCCGAGTATCAGGAAAACCCGCTCATCAGTGCATTGCCCCCGATTCCTGATCTGCAGGAGGTGGTCGGCTTGTTGCAGAAGCTTCCCAGTTTCGAGCCGCAGGAGGTACTTCTGGATGGTCGGCTCAGGGCTCATGCCATCGCCCGCCTGTTGCACGGCTTCTTCCAGCCGCTCAGCCACCACTTGGAGCTGGAGAGCAAGATCAGCCTGATGATCCGTCAGGGCTACATCGGTCGGAATCCGGCCAGCGGTGCCTGGTATGCACACATGCAGAATGGCTATCGCCGGATCGAGGAGGAGAATCTGGATGCGGCGGTTTACCAGAGTGTCTCCTCCACGGCCAACAGCTTGTCGCTATTCGGCTGCTCAGGTTGCGGGAAAACGCGCACTCTTGAGCGAATTCTGGGCATGTACCCCCAGGCTCTTCATCACCAAGATTACAGCATCACCCAGCTGGTTTACCTGAAGGTCGACTGTCCCATCGACGGTGACCTGGATGAGTTGTGCCTGAGTTTCTTCAACGAGGTAGACAAGATTCTAGGTACGCTCTATAGCCGCACCCATGGTCGCAAGAAGCTGGGAACCAAACGCCTGATGGCATCCATGTGCCAGATAGCCAACCTACACGCGCTTGGTGTGCTGATCATCGACGAGGTTCAGAACCTCAACCAGGCCCGCTCCGGTGGTGCCGAGAAAATGCACAATTTCTTCGTGTCGCTAGTGAATACCATCGGCGTTCCAATCATTCAGGTCGGGACCCATCGAGCCAGTAAGTTCTTTCAGCGCACATTCCGAGCTGCGCGTCGGGTCTCCGGGCTGGGCAGCATTCGCTGGGACAGGTTGCCTCGGGACGAGCACTGGAAGCGCCTGTTGAAGCGGCTCTGGAAGTACCAGTGGCTGCGAAGTGCGACGTCGCTGGACGACGAGTTGGAATCGACCATGTACGACCTCACCCAGGGGGTCATGGACATTGTCATCAAACTGTTCACGCTGGCGCAGATCCGGGCGATAGTGACAGGCGTCGAATGCATCAAGCCACTGTTACTACGAAAGGTTTTCGAGGATGAGTTCAAACCGGTCCAGCCTATGCTGGCTGCCTTACGGAGCGGTAGACCTGAACTGATCGCCAAATATGACGACCTGCTGATGCCTGAGATCGAGGGACGGTTGCTGGCCTTGACGCGCTCTCTGGATAACGTCCCCCAACCGAAACCGCCGACACCTTCGGCTGACGACAAGGCGAAGCGACTGGCTGCCCTGCTCGAAGAGATGGAAATACCTAGGGATATCGCTATTCCCATGGCCGATGAACTGGTGGCAGAGAATCCGGGTATCCCGCTGGCGGTCCTGATCCACAAAGCCACGGCCTACCACGTGCAGGAGATCCCTAAGAAGCTCAGTATTTCTAGGGTAAAGCGGACAGAGTGGGGATGCCTATCCGAGGAGGATCTGCGCAGGCGTTATGCTGGCGGGCCTGAGAGTGAGGTCTACGACAGATTTAAACAGGCCGGCCTGATCCTAGATCTACGGCCTTTATTGAAGGCGAGCTAACATGTATTTCCCCAGGCTTTATCCGGAGGAGCTGCTCTACAGCGGCATAGCTCGGTGCCGGGTACATCTGGGGATAGGTAGTCATAAAACGCTGCTGCACATGCTGTTCGGTGACAGTAAGGTAGCCGCTATAACCGACCTGCCCACGCACTTGGCCGTTCTGGCGAACAATACTGGGTTGGATACGGCGAACGTGATCATGCATCACACGCTGTTTCCGCTCTATGCCCCCTTCATTCCACAGGACCGTCGTACTGACCTTTTCCAGGCCATGCTCGCTGCCGATCGGTCGACCATCGGTCTGGCTGGGGCTTCGACGGCCATGGTCAAGTGGCCCGAGTGGCTGCGTTACTGCCCTGTCTGTTTCGAGGACATGGCCGCCTGTTTCGGTGAGCCCTACTGGCGGCGTAGCTGGCAAATGCAAGGAATAGATGTTTGTCCTGAGCATGGCTGTCAGCTCTTGGATTCACCCATTCCGTTCCGTCGAGCGCAGCGACACGAGTTTCACCCAGCCTCTCCACTGTTTTTGTCCCGTAATGTTCGCGCTAGCCTCGCAAGCGAAGAGGCAATCAGGCTCGCCAAGGCCGCTACGCAACTTCTGGCGCTCGAAGAGGCGCAATCACCTGGCTACGACCGCTGGACCAATCTGTACCGGTACATGGCAGCAGAGTGCGGTGCCAGGCGCGGCCGACAGGTCAGAGCCGAGGTCTTATGGGAGAAGATCCTTGCATCTCACCATAGGGATTGGCTTGTTGTGAACGGTTTGCTGGCAAGCGGGGAACCTCCACCCTGGCTGTTGGCGATGTTCAGGAAGCATCGCAAGGGATTTAGTGCGCTGCAGCATCTGATCATTTGGACCAGCTTGCGCCCTGACCAGCATGCTCGCGATCTGATCGACGAGGCGAAGACTCGCCAGGTCGATCTTTCCACCGAACATTCAGTGCAGTTGCTCTCCGACGAGTTTGAGCAAAAGCAGCAGTACCGAGCTGTTTGGCTGCAGGCACTGGATAAGAACGGTGGAGCCAAGGCAGCCAGACAAAACGGAGGGAAGGCATGTTACGCCTGGCTTTATCGTCATGACCGACGTTGGTTGATAGCTTCGAACAAGGCTAGGCAGCGTCGACAGGGCAACAACAGCCACATAGACTGGCTAGCACGCGACAGGAAGTTGGTGCGCCTGCTGATCCGGATTGGCAGAAACAGCGAGGAAGACCTGAGTCTTCCGCGCAGGAGCCGCAACTGGTTCCTGCAGCAGCTACCACATCGGGCATCAGTCGAGCACCATCTCGACCAACTGCCTACGTGCCGCACCTTCCTGGATCGCTATGCCGAATCCGTCGGTGAATATCAGATCCGTCGCCTGACTGTAGCCGTACAGGAGGATGTAATGGATGGTATACCCATGCCGTCCAGGTGCTGGAAGCTAGAAAAGCGTTGTGGGTTGGAAAAAAGCAGGGAGGCACCGCTGACTACTGAGTTCATTCGATTGATAGGACGATGGATTGAATAGGACCTTTTTCCGTCAGATTCAGACCGGATCTAAGCTGCTGGCTATTGGAAACTTCTATAGAGCATTCTCCCCGGAAGCTCAGTGGCGTCTGGCTGCACTGTTTCAGTGCGATGGTCAGTCGCAATTTAAGCGGCTTTCATTGGAAATGTCCTGTGTCCTCGCGACTGGTCGCGAGTTTCTTGAGGAAGACGCGGTTCCTTTCCGCTCCAGTGGTTTCAAGAAAGCGGTGGTGCTGCCTGCAATCGATACCTGGCGGGAAAGACAGTTGGGCGAGTGTCCACGTCTGGCCAGAAGGCTGGCAGCAAATCCTGAGATATCTGCACAGCGATGCTTTGTATTCGAGGTCGATGGCCTGACAGTCTGGCTACCGAAATTTGAGCTTGCGCGAAAACTATACTTTCACGCGGCTTTTATAGTCCGTGCAGCCTTCGCACCGAGTGGCCTAGACATGGTCTTCACGATCTACAGAGAGGGCGATGTTGTTCATATTCATACTCCCCCGAAGACGGGTGCGCCAAGTCAGCTTCTTAAAATCAAGGGGTACAGAGACCATTTAAGTTGGCTGCTGCTGAATCAGGATGTGAAGCGATCCTTCGAGTCAATCTGGCAAAGCCTCAACCGAGCGCAAGAGCAGGTGTCCCAAAAGTCGGACTATGCCAGATGGCAGTTCGACTTCCAGGCACCTCCTTCTCTTGCGGGTACCATGATGGATGTGCGAGGCCCCTTTGACCCAGAAAGCAACGAGTTGCTGGTCTGGGAGATCGAAACGCTTCAGGGACTCCGGTTTAGCCATCATGGAGAAATTTTTTTCCATCACCCTGCTCTCAAGTTAACAGCCAGGGGAGAGGGCTCCGGCTGCGAAACTGTGCCATCGGGAGCTGAAGAGGTAGCGGTGGAGGTGGATGCTGACGAAGATCCTACTGTAGCGAAGGAGCCGAGTTTGATTCATTTGCCTGTTGAGGGAATCAAATTTGATGCTCAGATGAATACGATGATTGCCTTCAACGGGGAGCATGCCTGCGGTCATGGCAAGGAGGTCGATGATGAGCAATCTCCGGGCAAAGAAAGCAAACTCCTCGGTGTTGCTGATCCCGTGAGCGACGGCAGCACAGCTCCAGGGGAGTTCCAGAAACTGGGAGAGATAGAGGACAAGGACAAGGACAAGGACAAGGACAAGGAGCATGATCGGTTTGTTGGTCGCTTCTCGCTGCTCCGTGAAATCATTGAGCAGATCCCCCACGAGTCCGATATTGCGCTGGTATCACTGGATGTGAAACCACTGCCTCCTGTTCCGCGCTGCAGCTACCATATGTTTGATCACGAAAAGCCACGCTGCTATTTGATGGCAATGTTCAAGCTGAAAAACGGTAATCAACGCTACCTTCTAGAAATAGATACCTCAGACAATCGTAAGACCATGTCAACGCGAGTCATGGGCTTCAAAGCAGATGTTGAGGTAGAGAAATGCATAGGCCGGATCTTGAAAAAGACAGTGAAGGGCTCGTTGCGCTGGCCAAGCAATATGGCGGACTTCTGTGAGCCTTTGCACTCCGTACATCACCCGAAAGAAAGCCAATCTGGCACCAACCCTACCAGGGTGAACGACTGGAAGCAGCGTATACGTGATGTTCTGAAGTGATCGCAGAACTCTGCTAGAAGGCATCGCAAGCTGATCAAACCTGGGCGGCGGCAAAAACTGAGTGCAACACCTGACCTTTCCGGTACGGTGCTGCCCCTATGTCTTATTCCGAACTCAGCGTTGAAGAGCGCGCCACCATTCAAATCGGCCATGCCCAAGGCTTCAGCCTGCGTAGGATTGCCTGCTTGATCACCCGATCTCCTTCGACCATCAGCCGGGAGCTGCGCCGCAATCGAGATGCCTGCGGCGGCTACTCGGCCCGCGTGGCCCAGCAGCAGATGCAGGCCCGCCGTCAGGTTTGTCGACCGATGCGAAAGCTGTTGCCGGGTAGCGAGCGCTTCGAGTTGGTGGCCCATATGCTGCGTGAGCGTTTGTCTCCCGAGCAGATTGCCGGCAAGCTGCGCAGCATGAACATTCCCAGCCTCAGAGATGCCTACGTCTGTCGCGAGACGATCTATAACGCGATCTATGCCTTGCCGGTCGGCGAGCTGCGTAAGGAGCTGATCATCTGTCTGCGCCAAAGCAAGACGACGCGCAGGCCGCGCTCTGGTGGCGTGGATCGGCGCGGCCAGATTCCCGAGATGGTCAGCATCCATGTGCGTCCGCCGGAGATTGAAGACCGTCTGATGCCGGGGCATTGGGAAGGCGACCTGATCAAGGGTAAGGCCAACGCCTCGTCCGTAGGCACGTTGGTGGAGCGCACCAGTGGCTACCTGATGCTGGTGAAGATGAATGATGCGACGGCAACCTCGGCGATGGAGGGCTTCAGTGCAGCGCTCAATGGCATGCCGCTGGCAATGCGTAAGAGCATGACCTACGACCAGGGCAGGGAGATGGCGCGACACGCCGAGATCACCCAGAAAACCGGCATCGCGATTTACTTCTGCGACCCGCACAGCCCCTGGCAGCGCGGCAGTAACGAAAACATCAATGGCCTGATCCGCCAGTACCTGCCCAAGGGCACGGACTTGTCGGGACACAGCCAGGAAGAACTGGATGCCATTGCCTTGCAACTGAATATGCGCCCCCGTAAACGCTTCGATTTCAAATGTCCGATCGAAATGATGAGTGAGGTGATGCAAAAGGCCATGGCTATGCGGCACGATGCGCCCACTTCAATCCAATAACCGTGTTGCACTCAGCTCCTGCAACCGCCCTGGTAAAGGTACTGCTGAAAACCCACAAACGCTTTCCGTATGCTATCTGGAGTCTCAGATCAGCGAATGGATACGCAATCGCTTGTTGTAATTGAGCTAGTGGCCCCAGCTTAACTTCGTCGAGCTCATCCACGTCGGCGCAGAGCAAGTACGAAATTCAAAAAAGCCTGCAGCTTGTCGACAAGCTTCTTATCGAGCACGCTTCTTGCGTGCTCATCCCGCTGCTCACCGGTGAGTGGGGTACTGACCGGGACGGTCGAGGGAAAACGCGGGTATGAGCTACCTTTCTAAGGTTTTCCTGAGCGACAAGATTAGCTAGCCGAGTTGTCACTCTGACACTGGAGGCAGGAGGGACGCTGGATCACAAGCGAGCTCGCCTGCGATGCGGTATAGCTTCTCTACGGTGATGTTGACTTCGCCACGCTCGATTCGCCCTACGTAGCTACGGTCGATATTGCACGCCAGCGCCAGTGCATCCTGGGAAATCCGGCAGACCTTCCTCTGCATTCGGATGCGTTCCCCTAACGCTTTTGCCAACTTATCCATGACCGTCTCAATTCAACTTGAGGCGGCACTATCGTGCGTTTGCGGATGCACAGGCCACGGACTATAATCCTCATTAATTTAGTGTTAGCTCTTCTGAGGCCTCAATGAAATCGGCCTTCCTTACATTCGACAGATCCCTGCATGAGCTGCTTCAGGAACGAGGACGTTCAACGGCTACGGCCCGTGAACTGCGCGAAGCCTATGCTGCTCCCCTGAATGGCGTGAATTGATGCTGCGCCTCCCCTGCCAGAGTGCAGCAGCGTACGAATTGCGTGTGATAGTCCGAGAAATTGGTTGGCCAAATTATCGGATGCAGCATGTGGATCAAATCGTAGGTAACAGTAACCGTGCTTAGAGTTCGGAGGTCACTAAATGGCGGACGCAAATATTGAAAAAATCAGTGATTTTCTAACAAGTGAAGGCGAGGCAATACCAAGCGCCTGTGACGATGAAGTGGCTGGCATCGCGCTGGCTCAGAAGCTGTACCCAGGCAAACCGTACTGCTCAGTAAGGCAATGGATTCTCGTCGATCTCGATATTTCAGACGATAAGAAGGCGTTGGTTGCAGAGCAAGGTTTTCGGCCAATTCTTCTCTATGCCCACGCCGTAGTAAACGACAGTGCTTGCCGATTTTCACCAGGCGATTGGGTCAGAAGCACCCTCCTGGTCGATCTAAAGAGTAATTTTCTTTTTGAAACCAGAAATAGCGTTTACATCCTTCTAGGTGCAGGAAGTCGGAAGACAGCAGAACCAGCTGTCGTGACCGGCATATTTTAATGAGCTGCGGAGAGTTGCCGGATGACAATGCCCCACGAGCGTTCGCGTTCAATTGTGCAAACTCAGGAGTTCTTGGAACGCCCCTTCGCTATGTGAACTGCGCTTTCGGCCTTGTTCCCTTGCCGATGCACTACGACTGTCAACATGGCGAGATTGCATGCGAAACACGCTGGCACGCAATACTCCTCTGAGCAGAACTTTTGACTTTTACTGCGGGTAAGCGCCTCGCCAGCCGGGCAGGTGTATTCGTATTTAGCGGTGTTATAAATGAAGGCGTCCTTATTGAAACGCCCATCAGCCTTAGCTCCAGAGGTCATCGGCTTGGGTATATAGGCGGTGATGTTGGCGTCGTGACAGGCCAAGATTTCTGCGCTTTTGAAATAGCCTCGATCAGCCACCACGGACAGTGTTTCTGAGGCCATAGTTTCCCGAGCTTGCTTCGCCATCGAGCTGAGCTGGTCACGATCAGAACCGCTGTTGGTAACCTCGTGAGCAACGATCAAATGGTGCTGCGTATCGACTGCAGTCTGTACGTTGTAGCCGACGATACCGTTACCGCGCGTCATCATCGAGCGAGCATCCGGGTCGGTCAGTGAAACCTGCTTGTCTGGCGATTTGTTGAGCTGAGATTCGATCCCCTGAAGCTCTTTCATCTGCGCTTTGAGCTTGGCTACTTTCTCTTCCAGGCTCGCAGCGTCTGGCTCAGAGGCGCTAGGCACTTGCCGATCAGCAGCATCTAACGCGGCCAAATAACGATTGATGCTCGACTCAATTTCTTCCATGCGCCGCTTCAGTTTGGCGCTAGTAAAATTACGGTCGCGGTTGTTCATCGCCTTGAATTTGCTGCCGTCGATGGCAACCAGGCTTTCACCGAACAACCCCAACTGCTGGCAGAGCAAAACGAACTGGCGGAAGACGCCGCGAAGGGCCTTGCTGTTGTCTTTTCGGAAGTTGGCAATGGTCTTGAAGTCAGAGAGCCTGCATGATTCATTCTGCGCAGTTACTTCACTCCGCGCTCTTCAATCACGTCAGTGTCGAACAAGGTCTCCAGCTCCGCACGTGCCTCGCGTGCGGTCTGGACCACGGCGCTCAGGTCGTTGTAGACCTGATGTTGGGCTTCTAGCACTGCTTCATCATGGCGCTGAAAACGGCGGATTCTGGCAGCGGCCTGTTCTTCGCTGAGGCCCAGGCCGAGCAGCGCTTGCCGGCTCATCTCCAGGCCAGAGTGAAAGGTTTCGCGGATCGGCACCACGCCCAGATCGAGTAGGCGGTGCACATGCTGGCGGTTGCGGGCGCGGGCGATGATCTTGATGTGTGGGTAGAGCCGGCGCACCAGTTCGGCCGT
>RCUU01001584.1_pt1 | contig 10634 bp, 7 predicted proteins | sample 2166211 | NCBI WGS metagenome assembly RCUU01 (sample SAMN09932620, study PRJNA488358) | compost metagenome | feature: garden; material: soil; isolation source: compost soil in phenylacetic acid-enriched culture | place: Germany: Experimental Botanical Garden Goettingen | collected 2016-01-27
CGACACCGGAGCAGTACACCAAGGAAATCACCATCGCCAACGACGGCATCGTCAACCAGGCCGCGGTGTACGCCTATGCCACCCACAGCTTCGAGACGATCGAGCAACTGGACCGCTGGGGCGTGAAGTTCGAGAAGGACGAGACCGGCGACTACGCGGTGAAGAAGGTTCACCACATGGGCGCCTACGTGCTGCCGATGCCCGAGGGGCACGACATCAAGAAAGTCCTGTATCGCCAACTCAAGCGTGCCAGGGTCGAGATCAGTAACCGGGTCATTGCCACCCGCCTGTTGACCGATTCCACGGGGGCGATCAATGGCGTGATGGGCTTCGACTGCCGCACCGCCGACTTTCATGTGATCAAGGCCAAGGCCGTGGTCCTCTGCTGCGGGGCGGCCGGGCGGCTTGGCCTGCCAGCGTCCGGTTACCTGATGGGCACCTACGAGAACCCTACCAACGCCGGCGACGGTTATGCCATGGCCTACCATGCGGGGGCGGAGTTGGCGAACCTGGAGTGCTTCCAGATCAACCCGCTGATCAAGGACTACAACGGCCCGGCCTGTGCCTACGTCACCGGTCCATTGGGCGGTTATACCGCCAACAGCAAGGGCGAGCGCTTCATCGAGTGTGACTACTGGAGCGGCCAGATGATGTGGGAGTTCCACCAGGAACTCGAAGGCGGCAATGGCCCCGTATTTCTCAAGCTCGATCACCTGGCCGAGGAAACCATTCAGGATATCGAACAGATCCTGCACAGCAATGAGCGCCCCAGCCGTGGCCAGTTCCACGCCGGCCGAGGTACCGACTACCGCCAGCAGATGGTCGAGATGCATATTTCCGAAATCGGTTTTTGCAGTGGCCATAGCGCCTCGGGAGTGTGGGTCAACGAACGGGCCGAGACTTCGGTCAAGGGGCTGTACTCGGCCGGCGACATGGCGGCGGTGCCGCACAACTACATGCTGGGCGCCTTCACCTACGGCGAGTTTGCCGGCTGTAACGCCGCCGGGTATGTGGCTGGACGCGAGCACAGCGAGCTGAACCAGGCACAAGTCGCCACCGAAAAAGCCCGCGTCTATGCACCGTTGTTGCGTGAGAACGGGCTGCCGCCGGCCCAGGTGGAATACAAGCTGCGACGCTTCGTCAACGACTACCTGCAGCCGCCGAAGGTGACGCGCAAGATGGAAATCGGCCTGCAGCGCTTTGCCGACATCGAGGCCGATATCGGCCAGATGAAAGCCGGCAATGCCCATGAACTGATGCGCGCGATGGAAGTCACGGTGATCCGCGATTGCGCCGAGATGGCCGCCCGCGCGTCACTGTTTCGCAAGGAGAGCCGCTGGGGCCTGTACCACCATCGGGTCGATTACCCGTTGCGCAACGATGCCGAATGGTTCTGCCACTGCCATTTGAAGAAGGATGAAAACGGCGCCATGACCAGCTTCAAGAAGGCCGTGGAACCCTACGTGATCGCCCTGGACGAAAGCGACCAGCAGGCCTACAACCGCCTGCGGGTCGGCGTCGCCTGATTATTACCTGACAACCGAAGGATGCGAGCCATGGCCTATCAGCCCCAGGACATTTTTTTTCGCAGTACCGCACCGGTCACTGTCGATGAGGACAAGTGCATCGCCCACAAGGGCTGCACCGTGTGCGTGGATGTCTGCCCCATGGACCTGCTGGCAATCAACCCGGCGACGCAAAAGGCCTACATGGCGTTTGACGAGTGCTGGTACTGCATGCCGTGCGCAAAGGATTGCCCGACGGGGGCGGTAAGGGTGGAGATACCTTATTTGGTGCGGTGAAGCTGCTGGCCACCCCTCACCCCCTCTCCCTATGGGGGAGGGGACTGTTCGAGGGTATACCCAGCAATTACATACGACACAAAACAGCCCCCTCTCCCCTTTGGGGAGAGGGTTGGGGTGAGGGGTGAATTTCCAGTCCTCTCCCTAATGCCCACCGGCCAACCCACCGGACGCTCGACTCAAGCGCCATTGCCCGGCGCTGTTGCGGCACCAGGACGGTCGGCAAGTGCCCCGTCTGACACCCCTCGGGCTCCCACTGGATAACAAAAGGCCTCGATTTTCCATATGACTGAATTAACGAGTGATAACCCCGCCATTCTCCAACTGCTGCCACGCCTGGGTAATGATGACGCTGGCGTGCGCCGTATCGCCTTGATCGATCTGGCTGACCTGGAAGACCCGGACGGTGTGCCCTGGCTTATTGCAGCCCTGGCCGACGACCCGTCCGAGGAGGTCCGCGCGCAAGCGGCAAGCCTGCTCGAAGCCTGGGAAGAACAGGCCGTGGTCGAGGGCTTGTGCCGTGCCTTGGCCGACCCCGACCACAGCGTCCGGGGGGCGGCAGCGCAAAGCCTGAGCCAAGTGAAAACGGCTGAAGCCGGGCGGGTGATCCTGCCCTGGGCTGAACATGCCGACGTGTTTGTGCGCAGCAGTGCCTTGCGTGCCTTGCGCGAACTGCGCCTGGCTGAAAGTGTGCCGGTTGCGCTCAAGGCGCTGGTGGACAGCCAGGCCAGTGTCCGTCGCGAAGCGGTGGGCATTCTCGGCTGGCTTAAACAGGCCACGGCTGTGGCGCAACTGGCACGCCTGGTCAGCGGCGATCCGGATACCGAGGTGCGACGGGTGGCTGCCGGTGCCTTGGGCTTTGCCAGTTCTGCGCCCGTGTTGCAGGCATTGGTGGCAGCACTGGGTGACAGCCAGTGGCAGGTGCGTGAAGAGGCGGCCACCACCCTGGGCAAGCTCGGTTTGCTGGATGCAGGGCCTGCGTTGGTGGGCGCGTTGAGCGATAATTATTGGCAAGTGCGGCTGCGTGCGGCCCGGTCACTGGGCAAGCTGGCCTATGCCGACGCCTTGCCGGGGCTGGTGGAATTGCTCGAGCACGCCATCAGCAACCTGCGCAAGGAGGCCGCGCTGGCGCTGGGCGAACTGGCCGACCCGGCCGCGATTATTGCCCTGCAGGCCCGGGAAAACGACAGCGACCCGGAAGTGCGCAAGGCCGTGCGAATTTCCCTGACGCAACTACGCGGTGGCCACCGTTGAACGGCCCCCGCGCCATCGGCAATGCCCTCGGTCGTGGCGAGCTGAGGCTGGAATGGGCCGATGGCAGCACGCAATGGCTGAGCCACGCCCGTTTGCGCGGCAGCTGCCCTTGCGCCCAGTGTCGAGCGGCCCGCTTGCGCGGCCAACTCGACCTGGTCTTGCAGGGAGTGCGGTTGATCGATCTCACGTCCCAGGGTTATGGCGTGCAGTTGCGCTTTGACGATGGCCATGACCAGGGTATCTACCCCTGGGCTTACCTGCGCGGGTTGGGTGGCTGATCGTTACGGCTTGGTAACCGGAGCATGGCTTGGCAAGCTGGCCATGAAGGCGTGGATGTGCCGGGCAATTTCCACCGGTTTTTCTTCCAGGGCGAAATGCCCGGCATCGAGGAGGTGGAAACGGGCATCGGGCACGTCATCGAGGTAGGCATGTGCACCCGCCGAAATGAACGCCGGGTCACGCTCGCCCCAGACAATCAACGTGGCAGGCTGCTTTTCCCTCAGGAAAGCCTGCCATTGGGGATAGGCTTCGATGTTGCTCCAGTAGTCTTGAAACAATTGGACTTGAATCTTCCGCTCTTTATCGGTCTGCAGGAAAGCGAGGTCATGAGTCCAGTTGTCGGGGCTCATCAGAAACTCTCGGCCTTTTACATCTCGTAAATATTGACCGTGCATGATTCCGTCGCGGCTGACGTACGAATAGAGTTTGCTTACATGCTCTGGCGAACGGTCTTCATGGGCCTTGCGAAAAAATTCGACGCGTGCCGGTGTCAACCCTGCCAAGTAAGCATTGGCATTCTGTACGATCAACCCCTGCAGCCGTTCAGGCTGGGCGAGCATCAAGCGATAACCCACCGGTGCTCCGAAGTCCTGCATGTAGAGGCTGTATCGTTTGATTTCAAGTTTGTCCATCAGGCCGGCAACATGCTTTGCGAGAACGTCGAAGGTGTAGGTGATCCGGTTCGGGTCAGGATGGTCGCTATAACCGGAGCCGATATAATCCGGAGCGATGACATGGAAGTTTCCAGATAGCAATGGAATCAAATTTCGATAAGTGTGGGATGTGGAGGGGTATCCGTGCAGCAGCAGAATGGTCGGTTTAGAGCGGTCGCCGGCTTCACGGTAAAAAACCCGCTGGCCATCGACCTCTGCATGTCGATAAGTAGTCGGTGCAGGCCATGCCAGGGTATCGGCAAAGGTATTGGCAGAAAAGCAGCCAATGAAAGCGGCCAGTAACCCCATTGCAAGTGTTCGGTTGAACAGGCGTTGAATTCCATTCATTGCATTGCTCCTTGATCGAAATTGCCGACACGGCTGCCGGAAAGTAGCAAGTGGGTATTTACTCAACAAACGGACGATCATTGCTATTCATTGCTATTCATTGCCAGCTTGTAACATTGTGAATGCCGAACATCCTGTCACCGATCATGTACGTGGTTTGTTCAATGCTGTATCTTGCGCGTCCTTCGGTCTCCCACGCTGCATTTCGGTACCGTGTCCTCATTCATGTTGCTGCCTGTGCAAAGCCGGTGGCACTTTACCCAAGGGAATGACATGACCTTCCTGATCAATACACTCAATACTTTCTTCTGGGGCTATGTCCTGATATATGGGCTGCTGGCAGTCGGTATCTATTTCACGATCCGGCTTGGCTTCATGCAGTTCCGCCACTTTCCGGAGTTCTTCCGTTCGGTGCTCAGTGCAGCACCGGCCGATAAAAGTGGTATCACACCGTTCCAGGCCTTGTGCACCAGCCTGGCATCACGGGTGGGCACCGGTAACCTGGCCGGTGTGGCCGTGGCATTGACCCTGGGCGGGCCCGGGGCGATTTTCTGGATGTGGGCCGTGGCACTGGTGGGCATGGCCACCGCGTATGCGGAAAGCACCCTGGCCCAGCTGTACAAGGTACGTACGGCCAAAGGCGAGTTTCGCGGCGGGCCGGCGTTCTACATCGCCAAGGGGCTGAAGGCACCCTGGGCCGCTTCGGTTTTCTCGGTGTGCCTGATCCTGGCATTCGGCCTGGTATTCAACGCGGTGCAGGCCAACTCGATCGCCGATGCGACCCTGGGAGCCTTTGGCGTGTCCAAGGAAGTGACCGGTATCGGCCTGGCGTTGCTGGCCGGTATTGTCATCTTCGGCGGCATCAAGACCATTGCGCGGATCGCCGAATGGGTCGTGCCATTCATGGCCGGTGCCTACCTGCTGGTGGCGGTTTACGTGATCGTTACCAACCTGGGTGATGTCCCGGCCGTACTGGCATTGATCGTCAAGAGCGCGTTCGGCCTGGAAGCCGCCGCCGGCGGTGTTGCCGGTGCCATGCTCAACGGCATCAAGCGCGGGCTGTTTTCCAACGAGGCCGGCATGGGCTCGGCGCCCAACATTGCCGCGGTGGCCACGCCCACGCCTCATCACCCGTCTTCCCAGGGCCTGGTCCAGGCGCTCGGGGTGTTCATCGACACCTTGCTGATTTGCACCGCCACGGCGTTGATGATCATGTTGTCGGGCGTGATCCCCGGCCCTGACCTGACCGGTACGCCCCTGACCCAGGCGGCAATGAGCGTGCACATTGGTTCTGCGGGCAAGTACTTTATCGCCGTGGCGATTTTCTTCTTCGCCTTTACCTCGATCATCGGTAACTACAGCTACGCCGAAAACGCCATGGTCTACCTCAAGCTCAATAACCGCATCGGCCTGTTGGTCCTGCGTACGGGGGCATTGGCGATGGTGGTCTGGGGGGCGCAGGAAAGCGTCTCGACGGTGTTCGATGCAGCCGATGCGGCCATGGGCCTGATGGCGACCATCAACCTGATTGCCATCTGCCTTTTGTCGGGGCTGGTGGTCAAGCTGACCCGCGACTACTTCAACCAGAAGCGCGAGGGCACGCCGCATTTCAACCCGGCCGACTATCCCGAACTGGCCGAGCAGATCGATCTGGAAATCTGGAGCAAGGCGCCGGAGCCATCCGCAAACGCGACCTCTCGTCAAGGTGGCCGGGCAGACCAATTGGCGCCCTGATCCATCCATCTGCGCCCCCGTGCCCATCGACGGGCACGGGTAGGCGTAGTGGCCAGGGCACTAGCCTTTTTTCACCAGTTCCATCATGAGTGGGGCAACCTGCTCATCGGTCATGGCGGGGAAAACTTCCATGTCGAGCATGTCGTTCCAGTCCAACACCCACTTCTGCAACAGCGCCAGGTCAGCGGTTTCGGCAACGCCAAAGCCGCTGCGCCGCCCAACCGCGTGCCAACGGCCCAGCATCGTCACCCCTTCAGGGGGCAACGCGCCGCCCGACTCGATAAACCGTTTCATCGCCTGGTTGCGGCAATCGTGCCTGATCGTCCAGCTCAGGATAAATAACATGGGCCACCTCCGGAAAAGGTTGGCACCTGCGGCCCACCGGCTCATGGCTGGTGCCATGGCCATGGCGAAATCCGGGATTGGCATTGCATAGGAAGGAATAGCAGGCCGATGACCATGCTGTACGACCGCTGATCCTGCCAAGCATTCTTTTGACTACACGATCCCGTAGCAGTTGCCGCCAGGCTGCGTCAGAACCCCTGCGTAACATTCGGTGCAGACATGCTTCTTCCCAAGCTCTTTAAAGACTGTAATTTGGAATAATTTCACAGTGGAAGAGGGGCACGGATGCCTTCAATTAAAAATGCGTTTCGCTTAAGTATCGGCAGGCACAGCGAACCTGGTTGTATTTATCTGCTTACTGTCGTGGTCGATCGAAGAAAGCCTGTCTTCCGGGATTGGAGAGTGGGGCGCTTGGTAGTCGACCAATTCAAGGCAGCTCACGAGCAACAACAGGTCTCGTCACTGGCCTGGGTGGTCATGCCCGATCACTTCCACTGGTTGCTGCAGTTGCACGACGCCTCTCTTGCTGAACTGATGTGCCGGGTCAAGTCCAGGAGCAGCCTTGCGGTGAACGCTAAATTGGCCCGTAACGGCCGCCTTTGGCAAAAGGGCTATCATGACCGCGCAGTGAGCCGTGAAGAGGATTTGAAAGCCATGGCTCGTTATGTGATTGCTAATCCAGTACGGGCAGGCCTGGTACAGCGGGTTGGTGATTACCCTCTTTGGGATGCGACTTGGCTTTGAACTCATGCTCCGTCATCTAGCATCAACTGTCTTGTTCGGCACCCTGTTCGGTCCCTGTAGGAGCTGCCGTGAGGCTGCGATCGGCTTGAAGCCGCGCACGACCAAAGCGGACATTGGATTTCAGACCACTGAAGGGCCTTCGGCCCTTGTCGCAGCCTGACGGCAGCTGCTACGCAAACCGCGCGATTACAGGAATCCGTAGCAGCAACTGTCTCGTTCGGCTTATTGCGTCTTCCATTCTGTGCCATCGCAAGGGATACGCCGCATGATTCAGCGGGCTGCCACCGTCTCGGGCTGCCATCCGCCCCCCAGCGCCTTGTAGATCGCCACGATGCCTTGGTACAACTCGACCTCGGCCTGGGCCTGGGCGTCTTCGGCATTGAGGCGTTCGCGTTGGGCGTCGAGCAGTACCAGGTAGTCCGAGGTGCCTTCGCGGTAACGCACTTCGGCCAGGTCCGCGGCCTTGCGGCTGGACTCGCTCTGGCGGATCAGCGAAAGCAGGCGTTGCTGGCGCTTGCCGTAGTCGCTGAAGGCATTTTCCGATTCTTCCAGGGCCAGCAATACTTGCTGCTCGTAGGATGCCAGTGCGCCTTCGGCATCGGCGTCGGCGCGGCGGATCTGGGCGCGCACGCTGCCCAGGTCGAATGCCGCCCAACTGATGGTCGGGCCCAGGGCCCAGGCGTTGGCGGCCGACGAGCCGATCTGTGAACCCCGCGCCGCGGTGAAACCGAGGAAGCCACTGAGGCTGACGCGAGGGAACAGGTCGGCCGTGGCCACGCCAATACTGGCAGTGGCGGCGGCCAGTTTGCGCTCGGCGCTCATCACATCGGGGCGACGACGCAACAGCTCGCCCGGATCGCCAACCGGCAGGGCCTTGGCGATGGCGGGCAACTGCGCCGGGCTCAGGTCGACGCTGAGCTGGTCGGGACGTTGGCCGAGCAGGGTGGCGATGCGGTTGCGCGCGCGGATCTGTTCGGCTTGCAGTTGCGGCACGCTGGCTTCCACCGCGGCCAGGCGCGCATCGGCACGCACCACGTCCAGTTCATTGCCCACGCCTGCATCGCGCAGGCTTTCGGTGATGCCGCGTGATTCCTCCTGGTTCTTGAGGTTGGCCAGGGCGATGTTCTCCCGCAATTGCGCACCGCGCAGTTGCCCATAGGCATCGACCAGCTCGGCGATCAGGGTAACCTGCAGTTGATTGAGGTCGGCTGCGGCGACGTCCTGCTCGGCCTCGCTGACCTCGATCTCGCGCTGGATGCGCCCGAACAGGTCGATCTCCCAGGCCATGTCCAGGCCCAGGTCATAGCGCTCGATATTGACGCGATGGTCGGTCTGGCCGGGAATCTGGCTTTTGCCCAGGTCGCTGCTGGCGCGCGCGGTGACTACCGGCAGATCATTGTTGCTGACGTCGTCGCGGATCGCCCGGGCAGCCTTGAGGCGGGCGAAGGCCACGCGCAGTTCACGGTTGCCTTGCAGGGACTGGTTGACCAACTGGTTCAAGGTCGGGTCTTCGAACTGCCGCCACCAGATGGCATCGAAACGGCTGCGGTCGAACTTGCCTTGGGCATCGCTGCCGTCGGCGGCACTGATATGTGCCGCGGCTGTCCGGGGCACCTGGTAGTCGGGCCCGACCGCGCAGGCGGCCAGGGCCAGTACCAACAGGCTGGGCATCAACAGGTTGTAATGCTTACTCATGCCTGGCTCTCCAGTTTCAGCAGTTTGGCGGCTTTGCGTGCATCGCTTTTTTCCACGTAGCGGCGGATCAGCACGAAGAACACCGGGGTCAGCAGCAAGCCGAAGAAGGTCACCCCGAGCATCCCGGAGAACACCGCCACGCCCATTGCATGGCGCATCTCGGCACCGGCACCGGACGACAGCACCAGCGGCACCACGCCCATGATGAAGGCGAAGGAGGTCATCAGGATCGGCCGCAGACGCAGGCGGCAGGCTTCCAGCACCGCGCTGAGCGGGTCCAGGCCTTCCTCTTGCTTGTCCTTGGCGAACTCGACGATCAGGATCGCGTTCTTGCACGCAAGCCCCACCAGCACGATCAAGCCGATCTGGGTGAAGATGTTGTTGTCACCACCGGACAGGATCACCCCGGTAATGGCCGACAGCAGTGTCATCGGTACGATGAGGATCACCGCCAACGGCAGGCTCCAGCTTTCGTACTGGGCAGCCAGCACCAGGAACGCCAGCAACACGCAGAGCGGGAACACGAACAACGCAGTGTTGCCCGAGAGGATCTGCTGGTAGGTCAATTCGGTCCACTCGAACGTCATGCCGTTGGGCAGTTCTTCCTTGAGCAGCTTTTCGATGGCTTTTTCAGCCTGGCCAGAGCTGTAGCCCGGTGCCGCTGCGCCGTTGATCTCGGCGGTGACGAAGCCGTTGTAGTGCATGACCCGATCCGGCCCCGCGGTATCGCTGACCTTGATAAAGGTCGCCAGCGGGATCATCTCGCCCAGGTTGTTGCGCACCTTCAACTGGCCGATCTGCTCGGCATCGAGGCGGAACTGCTGCTCAGCCTGGACGTTGACCTGGTAGGTGCGGCCAAAGCGGTTGAAGTCGTTGGCATACAGCGAACCCAGGTAGATCTGCAGGGTGTCGAAGATGTCATTGATGGCCACGCCATGGGTCTTGGCCTTTTCCCGGTCAATGGCCGCATCGACCTGGGGCACGTTGACCTGATAGCTGGTGAACAGGCCCGCCAGTTCCGGCACGCTCTGGCTCTTGGCGATGATGTTCTGGGTTTCCTTGTACAGCGCCTCATAGCCCAGGCCGCCACGGTCTTCGATCTGCAGGCGGAAGCCGCCGATGGTGCCCAGCCCCTGTACTGGTGGCGGCGGGAAGATCGCGATATAGGCGTCTTCGATGTCGGCGAACTTGGCATTGAGTGCAGCGGCGATGGCGGCGGCCGACTGGCTCGGGTCCTTGCGCTCGTCGAATGGCTTGAGCGGGGTGAAGACAATGCCGCTGTTGGGGCTGTTGGTAAAGCCGTTGATCGACAGCCCCGGGAACGCCACGGAGTTGGCCACGCCCGGTTGCTTGAGGGCAATTTCCGACATCTGCTTGATCACAGCTTCCGTGCGGTCGAGGCTGGCGGCATCCGGCAGTTGGGCAAAGGCCACCAGGTACTGCTTGTCCTGGGCCGGTACGAAACCAGTCGGGGTAGTGGCGAAGCCCAGCCACGTCAGGCCCATGAAGCCGGCATACAGCACCAGGGCGATACCGCTGCTGCGAATGACCCGCGTCACCGTGCCGACATAACCATGGCTGGCACGGTCGAAGAAGCGGTTGAACGGGCGGAACAACCAGCCGCCGAGCAGCTTGTCGAGGAACCGGGAGAAGCGGTCCTTCGGTGCGTGGTGGTCCTTGAGCAAGACTGCGGCCAAGGCCGGCGACAACGTCAGCGAGTTGAACGCCGAGATCACCGTGGAGATGGCAATGGTCAAGGCGAACTGCTTGTAGAACTGCC
>RCUU01001585.1_pt1 | contig 10626 bp, 13 predicted proteins | sample 2166211 | NCBI WGS metagenome assembly RCUU01 (sample SAMN09932620, study PRJNA488358) | compost metagenome | feature: garden; material: soil; isolation source: compost soil in phenylacetic acid-enriched culture | place: Germany: Experimental Botanical Garden Goettingen | collected 2016-01-27
CATATATACTTCTTCTACGCTTAAATGATCCTTCTCATTGTCGAGCAGAACGTTCACTATAGCTTCACGCTGAGGCGTTAATTTATATTTTTGCGCCGCAAACAATTGACTGATATTTGATATTTGATCCATTTGGTCTCCTACCTTCCCGGAACGATTTAACATCCGTACCCTCTGAGACGCTCCTATTTATGCAGTTAAGACAAACCATAAATAGTAATCGTTACGATATAATCATAACAAAATTAACCACGAATGAAAAGAGCCTGACATCATTATATCATTTCATGCCACTTATCCAAAGTACTACACCCCAATCTGGCCTATATTTCTATTAAAATCTACTTTTTCGTGAAATAATACAGATTAGACCGCAACCTTTCCATAATTTACAACGTTAAAGGAGTGACAAAGGCTAAGGAGCCTATCCATACAACGAGGTGAAAAGACATGAACATGAAAAAAAGCACACTAGCAGCGATCACAACCGTAGCCATTTTCTCCTTTTCTTTGGGTGGTCAGATGTTTGCAGCTGGGAACACCTTTAAGGATATTGATAACATAAACGGTAAAGAAAAAATTATTTCTTTAAAAAATCAAGGCTTAATCAAAGGGGTTAGTGAATCTCAATTCCTGCCTAGCTCCAAAGTAACGACAGCACAAGGGATTCAGTTCATTTCGGGTGGTCTCCAGCTTAGCCTTGCCGCCATTGATTTCAACAAAGCTCCTGTTGCCAGCGGCTTGTTCACAAAAGTCAAAGATAAAGCATGGTATGCTGAAGCCTTTATTAATGCGCACTACAATCATGTCGAGCTCCCCAAGGATATTGATCCAACCCAAACAATAACCAAAGAGGAATTCACTAATTACCTAGTACAAGGGGTCGAAGGCATTGGTAATCTGCCAATGATTAACATAGTGCCCGTAGATATCACTGACGATGCTGCGCTGAATCCTTCTTATCAAGGCAGTATTCAACGTTCGCTTAAATACAAGATCAACAGTTTAGATGCCAATGGGAAGTTTAATCCGAAAAGCGAAATTACACGTGCCGAAGCTGCAATTATGCTTTATAACGCTTTGGAATTTCTAAAGACCGGTCTGAAATCCTAACCTGTAAGTGGTACTCTACTGATCTGGAAAAATGTACACGAAAAAGCAGTCCAGGAATTGTCCTGAACTGCTTTTTTGCGATTTGATATTCTTCTATACTTCCTCACCACTAATTCTGTTCAGAAATTGCAGCGCACGAGGATGTTTCGGATGCTCAAGAACCTCTTGCGGAGTCCCTTGCTCCAGAATATGGCCACCGTCCATCAGAATGATCCGGTCAGCCACATCAGCTGCAAATTTCATCTCATGGGTCACAATCACCATGGTCATTCCCTCAGCTGCTAACTGTTTAATAACCTTTAGCACTTCACCCACCAGCTCAGGGTCGAGCGCCGAGGTAGGCTCATCGAACAACAGCACCTCTGGATCTACTGCCATGGCACGAGCTATGGCCACCCGTTGCTGCTGTCCACCAGACAATTGGTGCGGATAAGCATCCGCTTTGTCTGCCAGGCCTACTTTTGCTAACAACTGAAGGGCACGTTCACGCGCTTTGTCCTTGGATCGTTTTTGGACAGTCACTTGTCCCTCCATCACATTCCCAAGTGCAGTCATATGCGGAAAAAGATTATAGGATTGAAAGACCATCCCCGTTTTTTGACGTAACGCCAAAATGGATTTCTCCGGGATTTTCTTGTTATCTGTGAAATTAATTTTAATATCACTGAGCGATAAGCTTCCTTGATCAGGAACCTCAAGCAGATTAAAGCAACGTAATAGCGTAGTTTTGCCTGAGCCCGATGGGCCAATAATGACCAGAACTTTGCCATGCTCCATTGTGAGATCAATACCCTTTAATACCTGCAGCTCACCGAAGGATTTATGCAAATTAAGTATTTCAATCATAACTGTTTCTCCTTTAGCTCGCAGAGTAACGACTCAGTCGTTTTTCCAAGTAATTTTGCAGCGCTGACAGCACAGAGCAGAACAATAAGTAGAATAGTCCTGCTTCAGTGTACACCAGCAGCGGTTCATACGTTGTAGAAGCTACCTGTTGTGCAGTTCTAAACATCTCCGTATAGGTAATGATTGCTGCCAGTGAAGTGTCTTTGACCAAGCTAATAAAGGAATTCGATAACGGAGGTACAGAAACACGCGCAGCTTGTGGCAGAATAATGCGGCGCAGTGCTTGCGCACGAGTCATTCCTACGGAGAAGGCCGCTTCCCACTGCCCTTTATGTATCGATAGGATAGCCGCACGTACGATTTCAGATGAATAAGCCCCAACACTAAGCGTAAATCCAATGGTCGCGGCTATGAAAGGATCGAGCACAATTCCAACTGCGGGCAATCCATAGAAAATAATAAAAAGTTGAACCAACAAAGGGGTGCCACGAATGACCCATACATAAAAGCGGGCGATTAACTTCGGAAGTACCCATGGGGAGAGACGAGAAAGTGCGGTCAATATTGCTAATATCAGTCCCAGTACAAATGATATCAAGGCTAAAGGAATGGTAAAAGCCACCCCGGCTTTAAGCAGGGGTAGCAATGAATCTAAGAAAATTTGTATTTTGCGGTCATCCATTTTCAGACATCCTTTTTCGGCTCAAAGCTGGTTTAGCTTCTGAAACCTTGTATTATTTTGAAACGTCAGCACCAAAGTATTTCTCAGAAATCTTTAAGTACGTTCCATCACTCTTCATTTCAACAATTGCATCACTGACTGCTTTCACCAACTCATCGTTGCCTTTCAGGAACACAGCGGCGCTTTGTGAACCGTCAGGAATCTCATCGACCACTTTAATTTTCACATCAGGCTTCTGTTTTTTCAGATCCAGATAAGACAAACCATCATTTACAGTTGCATCAATGCGGCCTGAGATCAGCAGATCCATCGCTTGGTTAAAGCCGTCTGTAGCCACAATTTCAGCACCGTTCTCACGGGCAATATCGGATAAGTTACTGGTCAGGGATTGTCCGGCTTTTTTACCCTTTAGATCAGCAAAGGTTTTAATGTCCTCATTATTTTCACTCACAATCAATACCGCTTTAGAAACGATATACGGTTCAGAGAAATCATATTTCACTTTACGTTCTTCATTAATGGATACTTCGTTAAAAATTACATCAAACCGCTTGGCATCCATCCCGGCAAAAATACCATCCCACTGAGTCTCAAAAAACTCAGCTTTAACACCGAGACGCTTCGACACTTCCTCAGCAATTTCTACGTCAAAACCGGTCAGTTTGCCCGAAGCATCATGATAAGTAAAAGGAGCATAGGTCCCTTCTGTTCCTATCCGCAATTTGCCGCTAGCTTTAACAGCTTCCAGGCTGTTGTTCGCAGTAGCTGTTCCGCCATTAGTTCCAGCGGAAGAGTTCGTGGAAGTATCGGTATTCGAATTATTGCCGCATGCCGCTACAAACACCACGGTTAACGCCAACAATATAGTTAAACTTAGTTTTCTCATCATTAATTCCCCTCTCTTTACCCGGAATTTATCCGGTAGATTGTATACTACACTGGCTTCTGTTAGCCGTCAATGATTTTTTCCGATTATATACATCGGAATTGTAATATTAGGTAAATCTCTACCCTTATATTACCCATTCTTAGAATAATCCTTCACAAGATCCTCTCTTTACATCTCAGAAAGTTATGGTATATTTATAAACAAATTAAATATGGACCTGTTATTTCACTAGGGGAGTCGGCCGACTGAGACGGAGCTACAAGCTCCGGACCCTTGGAACCTGATCTGGATCATACCAGCGGAGGGAAGTGGAGCAGAATTTTCATCGCATGCATTTTAGTGTTACGTTGCAGAATGAACTTTTTGACCCATTTATTTCCCTTCGGAAATGAATGGGTCTTTATTTGTTTACCTGCTATACAAAACTTAAGCGCATGCTTACGATGCCAGTTTTGTCGAAATTTCTCTAGAAGCCTATGCTATACAAAACTTAAGGTTATGCTTACGATGCCAGTTTTGTCGAAGTTTCTCTAGAAGCCTATGCTATACAAAACTTTTAGGAGGTTAAATCATTACGACAATCCTATCTATTGACGGGTTAACCTATTCTTTTCCCGAATCAAAGCAGCCCCCCATATTTGAAAACTTAACCATGGAAATTAGGCAAAGAGAGTTTGTCTCTGTCATCGGGGCTAGCGGATGCGGGAAAAGTACACTTTTCAAAATCATCGCCGGCTTGCTCGAACCCGCTCATGGGAAAATAACGATTCATACGAATCGGTCAGCCTCTACTCGCTTAGGTCAGATCGCTTACATGCCGCAACAGGATTTGCTGCTGCCTTGGAGAACGGTGCTTGAGAACTGTCTTTTGCCCTGGGAGGTTAAGCCAAAGTTCAGTAAACCACAGACGATCTCTCATATTCGGGAAATGCTGTCACGCTTCGGTTTAGCCGATGTAGAGAAGGCATATCCTCATGAGCTATCAGGTGGCATGAAACAGCGGGTCGCATTTCTGCGAACGCTTGTAGCTAGCGGTGGGGACGGTCTAATGCTGCTAGATGAGCCATTCGGGGCGCTCGACGCTATGACCAAACGAGAGATACATCGTTGGCTATTAGAGCTTTGGGATGAACGGAGTCAAACGGTGATGCTCATCACCCATGATCTGGAGGAAGCTCTATTGTTAAGCGATCGAATTTATTTATTGTCCGGAGGCGCGAATAGTGAATTACAGGAGATCGTCGTTGATTTACCATCGCCAAGACATTACAAGATGAACTATGAACCTCAGTTTATAACCTTACGGGAAGAGTTGGAGCGGAGACTTTATGTTGCCCATACCTTTTAAAAAACATCTAGACCATTACGGCCCATTCCTTCTGCTGATGTTGTTCATTCTTGTGATCTGGGAGTCCGCTGTTCGTTTTCATTTGATTCCAGCCTTTATCCTCCCGGCACCTTCTTCAATAGGGATTGCATTGATCGAACACAGGCAATTACTCCGTCAGCATTTATTGGCGACGTTGCAGGAAATATTAGTAGGTTTTGTGCTCTCGGTTATCTGTGGTGCCCTGCTCGGCACTGGAATGTTCTTGTTTCGACCACTTGAAAAGGCCATCTATCCCTTTCTTATTATCAGTCAGACGATCCCGTTAATCGCGCTATCCCCCATTTTTATTATGTGGTTTGGATATACGCTGTGGAGCAAAGTCGCTGTTGTGTTTCTAACGGCTTTTTTTCCAGTCGTAGTGAGTACATATGATGGACTTCGTACTAGTGGTCAGGCATACAAGGACTTATTGCTAACCTTTGGTGCAAACCGCCCGCAACTGCTGGCTAAAACTCAAATTCCACTGGCGCTGCCCTCTTTTTTCTCAGGACTAAAGCTATCCATTGTATACTGCGTGATTGGAGCAACCATCGGCGAATGGCTCGGCGGCAGCAAAGGACTCGGTTACTTTAGCCGAAGAATGGCTGGGAATATGCAAAGTGCCGAAATGTTCGCCGCAGTATTTCTATTATCCGCGCTCGGTGTGGTGCTGTTTCTACTGATAGCTCTGCTCGAAGCCATCATTTTAAAGAAAAGAGGATCTGCTCGATGAATCAATTGAACCTTCAAAGAAAATGGCTTATTCCCATATGTCTCATCTGTTCTATCCTAATCTTAAGCAGCTGCGGAAAAGCTTCCAACGAAACAAAGTCTTCCGCTAATGCTTCCAATAACGAAAATAAGCTAACACACAAACTGACGATTATGCTCGATTGGTATCCCAATGCCGTGCACTCTTTTTTATATGCTGCTGAGCAAAATGGATATTTCAAAGACGAGGGGCTGGACGTAGAAATCCAAATGCCCGCAGACAGTAATGATGCACTGAAGCTTGTGGCCGCGAATCAAATCGATTTAGCGTTTAGTTATCAGCCCCAGGTGCTCATGGCACGCAGTGAGAACATTCCAGTACGTTCGATTGCAGCCATTGTGAGGCATCCACTTAATCATTTAATGGTACCTCAGGCTGGAAACATCCAAAGTCCCAAAGACCTCACAGGTAAACAGATCGGGTACTCTTCTATCCCTCTTTATGAAGCCATGATTCGTACGATGATTCAAAACGATGGGGGTGACCCTAACACCAGTAAACTAATCGACGTAGGTTTTGACCTTATTCCAGCGATTGCGACCGGGCAAGTTGATGCCATTATGGGCGGGTTCATTAACCACGAACAATTAATTTTGGAAAAAGAAGGGCATCCCATACACTCGTTCAACCCTACAGACTTCGGAGTACCCGATTATTACGAGCTAGTCCTTGTGGCCAGCGATCAGGGTGTACAAAATTCGGAGTCCTACTTCAAGAAGTTTCTAAACGCCATTGCTAAAGGACAGCAATTTGTACAGGAGAATCCGGAAAAAGCGTTAGACTCACTGCTTGCGCACGAAGATGCGAGCTCTCCACTCGATAAGCAAATTGAAGAGCAAAGTCTGGAGATTCTACTGCCGCTAATGAATGCGGGTGACCAAGATTTTGGATATCAAGCACCCGCGTCTTGGGAAAAAGTAAGACAGTGGCTATCAGACAATGATTTATTGTCTACTGACATCAAAGCTGAAGATGCCTTTATTAATCTTTAATCTTTAAACATAACTATTCACTTCATAAAACTTGAGGAGGAATTAACATGAGTTATCTATCCAAATTACGGGAATTCAATCCCTTGGTTCACAATATTACCAACATCGTGGTAGCCAATTTTTCAGCAAACGGTCTTTTGGCGCTTGGTGCCTCCCCCTTTATGGCAGATGCTCACGAAGAAGTGGCAGATATCGCCGCATTTTCGGCTGCAGTGGTGCTTAATATCGGCACATTAAATGATTACGCCATTCAATCCATGATCCTCGCAGGCCAATCTGCGAATAAGCACGGCGTTCCCTTAATTCTAGATCCAGTAGGTGCGGGAGCAACTTCTTATCGAACAACTGTCACTCAAAAGCTTGTGAATGAGATGCAAATTACCGCTCTGCGAGGCAATGTGGCTGAAGTTGCCAATGTCATAGGTGAAAGCTGGACTATTAAAGGGGTGGATGCAGGTGAAGGTGAGGGCGATGTAGTCGTCTTGGCGGAGACTGCCGCGCGAAAACTAGGTTGCACCGTGATTATCACCGGAAAAGACGATGTGATTACCAATGGAGTGAACACCTACATTACCAGCAATGGTCACCCTATTCTAACAAAAGTAACTGGAACCGGATGTCTGCTCAGTGCAGTAGTCGGTGCATTTCTAGCGGTAAGTGAAGGAGCATCTCTTGAGGCCGCAGTGGAAGCAATCTCTTTCTACGGAGTAGCTGCTGAAATTGCCGCTGAACTAACCACTGGCAAAGGCCCGGGGAGTTTTCAAATTGAGTTTCTAAATCAATTAAGTTTGGTCACACCTGAAATTTACAAAGAGAAATCCATCATCAAACCACTCAGATAACGACACACAAAGGAGTGAACACAATGACTATATCCAAAGCATTAACTATAGCCGGCTCGGATAGCGGCGGGGGTGCCGGGATTCAGGCAGATTTAAAAACCTTTCAAGAGCTTTCTGTATATGGCATGTCCGCACTAACCGCAGTAACCGCCCAAAACACACTAGGAGTTCAAGGCGTATATCCGTTAACTCTGGAAGCTATTTCGCAACAGCTTGATTCCATTGGACTTGATTTGAAGCCCGATGCTGTGAAGACCGGGATGCTTTTTAACAGTGACATCATTCGTATTGTAGCTGAGAAGATACAGAAATATAACTGGCGTAATCTTGTAGTTGATCCTGTCATGGTTGCTAAGGGTGGATCTACCTTGTTGCGGGAGGAGGCTGTTCAATCCTTAATTAGCCACTTGCTGCCCCTAGCATTAGTGACGACACCCAATATTCCAGAGGCCGAAATGATGACTAACAGAAACATCACCACCATCGACGAACGTAAAGAAGCAGCCAAAATCATACATGCCATGGGCTCTAACTATGTAGTCCTAAAAGGTGGGCATGATACCTCCACTACGGCTGTTGTGGATCTGCTATATGATGGTCAGGAGTTTATCTTTCTGGAGAGCAACCGGATTCAGACCAGACATACCCATGGCACAGGCTGCACCTATTCAGCAGCAGTCACTGCCGAGCTAGCCAAAGGTAAATCCGTGTCTGAAGCGATGCAAACCGCCAAAGCATTTATACAAGCGGCGATTGAAGACGAGCTGGGTATCGGGGCTGGCCATGGACCTACCAATCATTTCGCTTATCAGACTAGATTGCGAGGGATGAACCTTGAAGCGAATCGACAGTGATCAACTACGGGATTTATTAAAAGTCTATTTCATTATGGGCAGTGTGAATTGCCTTAAATCCCCAGCCAAGGTGTTAAAAGAAGCTGTTGCCGGAGGCATAACGATGTTCCAATTTCGAGAAAAGGGAACGGGAGCATTAACTGCCGAAGTTAGATTTAATTTAGGAAGACGGCTCCAAAAGATATGTCGTACACACGGCATCCCTTTTATCGTTAATGACGATATTGATTTGGCGATCGCCTTAGATGCGGACGGCATTCATGTTGGACAAGATGACACCCCTACGCTAGCGATTAGGCAGTTGCTTGGGGAGGATAAGATCGTTGGTGTGTCCGCTCATTCGCTCGCCGAAGCTCAACAGGCCATTGCGGATGGAGCTGATTATCTAGGGATTGGACCTATTTATCCTACTTCTTCCAAGGACGATGCCCAAGCGGTTCGAGGCACAGCAGTGATTGAGGAAATACGAAACAGCGGCATTACGGTTCCTTTGGTCGGTATAGGAGGGATCACGGTGCATAATGCAGCACCGGTATTAGCAGCTGGTGCGGACGGTATCTCCGTCATCTCAGCGATTGCGGGCGCTGATGACATCGCCTCAGCAGCCAGAGGATTTGTTCAGGAAGTTAATTTAAGCGGAACATAAGCTCACTCCGTTCTTCGCCGCTCAAATGCCGCCATTGTCCTCGCTCCAGACCAGCAAGTGTAATATTCATGATTCTTATTCGTTCTAGCTTAAGTACTCTATATCCTAACTCTTTGCACATTCTGCGTATTTGCAGATTAAGGCCTTGAGTTAGGATAATTCTAAACTCATAATCAGTGATCGGGTACACCTTACAAGGTTTCGTTGTGACGCCAAGTATGTTTACACCGCTGGACATTTCATGCAAGAATTCTGGCAATATTGGCCTTTCTACGGTAACCACATATTCCTTCTCATGCCCATTCTCGGACCGCATCATTTTGTTTACGATATCGCCATCGTTCGTTAATAGAATGAGACCTTCTGAGTTTTTATCTAATCTCCCGATCGCAAAAATCCGTGAAGGATACCCTACAAACTCGATAATATTCCCAGCCACATTCGGAGCTGCGGTACAGGTAATTCCGATTGGCTTGTTCAGCGCAAGATATACCGGCTCCCCTTTGCTGGTCGTTATAGGCTCTCCATCTACGGATACGATATCCTCTGGATCTATAAGATTATTTACCTCACAAACGACGCCATTAACCGCGATTCGGCCGGCGGCGATTAACCGTTTCGTTTCTCTTCTGGAGCAGAAGCCTGTCTCACTTATATATTTATCAATTCTCACGATGAACCTACTTTCTCATGGCATACTTATACTTGCCTCTATCCATAAAAAAACACCTGATTTTAACGATCAAAATCAGATGTTAACCTTCAGGAATAACCCAGTTCAAGGGAGCTATTTCGTGCTTCCGCTTTTTTTCACGTTATTGCCTTTGTTTCCACTTGCATCTTTAGCGCCTGGACCCGTGGTTGGAGCACCTTTTGCAGGTTTAACTGGCTTCGCTGTTTTGTTCCAGCGTGTCCAGCCTTTACTCCCCGTACCTCTGCCCGTGCCGCCACCTTTACTTTTTGCACCCATGATATCACTCCGTCAGTCATTCAGAATTCGTATAGTTTATACACTTAACCTATCTTACCACACTCTCGTTGATTCTGTTTAAGCATCTTTATTCATTTCATAAATACTAAAGGAATCCTCGTGTATTTCAATGGCAATTTCGGTACCTTCTTTTTCAAAAAATTGCACATGCCCTAACCGCTTATCCTCCAGCTCCACCCAGCCTGTATCTTTCAACTTATTAAAATAAGCATCCGGTCGATAAAGACCTTGTTCTCCACCTATATGATCTAATTCGTACATTACTCCTATTTTTACATTGGGGTTACTAGAAGTTGTTGTGACTTCGATTTCTTTGGCATTTTCCGGTATAGGAATTTCAGCATTGATGGAAGACACGCCATACTCTTGTTCTTCATAAGTAGATGATGTACAACCGTTCGTGAATAGTATTAACAGTAGCAATATAAAAGATAATAAATATTTATTCAAATATATCAGCTCCTTCACTAACTAATTTTACCAAACAAGCCCATTAAAAAACACCCCATCCAAAACTAAGCTTGGATGAGGTGTCAATTTCGAATCTGTTTTAAAGCCCACATATCTTATTTCGGTTGAATATAACCTTCTGCTTTCAGAAGCTCAGCGATCAATACAGCACCGCCAGCT
>RCUU01001586.1_pt1 | contig 10614 bp, 5 predicted proteins | sample 2166211 | NCBI WGS metagenome assembly RCUU01 (sample SAMN09932620, study PRJNA488358) | compost metagenome | feature: garden; material: soil; isolation source: compost soil in phenylacetic acid-enriched culture | place: Germany: Experimental Botanical Garden Goettingen | collected 2016-01-27
TGAGCGTCCATGGGGCGTGAGGAGTGATGCTCGATGACGATCGATGAACCCTTTGCAACAGGTCAGGCTGCCCAGGGCAGCAACGATCTGGAACAGCCGTTGCCGCTGTCCCAGGCCTTGCTGTTGCCGCGTTTGGTGATCGAAAACACCACGCCGGTGATCGAAGGTGGGCTGTACGCCGCCAAGGCCATTGTCGGCCAGGCGGTCACGGTCTCCAGCAAAGTGTTTGCCGACGGCCACGACAAACTGGCGGTGATACTGCGCTGGCGCCCGGTGCGCAGCGAAAGCTGGCACGTCGTTACCATGACCGACCGCGGCAATGACCTCTGGGACGCCCAGTTCAGCGTGCAGGAGGTGGGCCGGTTCCTGTTTTCCATCGAGGCCTGGATCGATCGGTTCGCCAGTTACTGCTACGAGCTAGAGAAAAAATTTGCCGCGGCGGTGCCGGTAAGCCTGGAACTGCAGGAAGGTCGCTTGCTGCTCTTGCAAAGTGCCGAACGCAGCGAAGGCATTGGGCAGCAACAGTTGCAGCGCCTGCATGATGGTTTACCCGGCATGGCCATCGAAGACCAGGTTGCCACCCTGCTCAAGGCCGAGACAGCCATGTTGATGGCCCAGGCCGACCATCGTGCCTACTTGAGCCGCAGCCATGAGTTTCCCCTGGAGGTCGAGCGCGAGCGCGCCCAGTTCGCCAGCTGGTACGAGCTATTTCCACGCTCGATCACCGACGATCCCGCGCGTCATGGCACCTTCAACGACGTGCACAAGCGCTTGCCGATGATTCGCGACATGGGCTTCGACGTCCTGTATTTCCCGCCCATCCACCCTATTGGCCGCAGTTTTCGCAAGGGCCCGAACAACGCGTTGCAAGCGGGCCCCGATGACCCCGGCAGCCCGTACGCCATCGGCAGCGATGAAGGCGGCCACGAGGCGATCCATCCGCAGTTGGGCAGCCGCGAGGATTTTCGCCGGCTGGTGGCCGCGGCTGCCGACCATGGCCTGGAAATCGCCCTGGATTTCGCCATCCAGTGTTCCCAGGATCACCCCTGGCTCAAGGAGCATCCGGGTTGGTTCAGTTGGCGACCGGACGGCACCATCCGCTACGCGGAAAACCCGCCCAAGAAGTACCAGGACATCGTCAACGTCGATTTCTATGCCGCCGATGCCATACCCAGCCTGTGGCTGGCGCTGCGCGACATCATCCTCTGCTGGGTGGCCGAGGGCGTGAAGATCTACCGCGTCGACAATCCGCACACCAAGCCGTTGCCGTTCTGGCAATGGTTGATCGAAGACGTGCGCAGCCACCATCCGGACGTTATCTTCCTCGCCGAGGCCTTCACCAAGCCGGCGATGATGGCGCGCCTGGGCAAGATCGGATATTCCCAGAGCTACACCTATTTCACCTGGCGCAACACCAAGGCCGAGCTGCAGACCTATTTCTCCGAGCTGAACCAGCCACCCTGGGCCTACTGCTATCGGCCCAACTTCTTCGTCAACACACCGGACATCAACCCGTTCTTCCTGCATGACTCCGGCCGTGCCGGCTTTCTCATCCGGGCGGCGCTGGCCACCATGGGCTCGGGATTGTGGGGCATGTATTCAGGGTTCGAGCTCTGCGAGTCGGCGCCGATTCCAGGCAAGGAGGAATACCTGGACTCAGAGAAGTACGAGATTCGCCCGCGGGACTTCAGCGCTCCGGGCAACATCATTGCCGAAATTGCCCAACTCAATCGCATCCGCCGGCAAAACCCGGCCTTGCAGACGCACCTGGGCATCGAGTTCTACAACGTGTGGAACGACAACATCCTGTACTTCGGCAAGCGCACGGCCGACCGCGGCAATTTCATCCTGGTGGCCATCAGCCTCGACCCGCATGCCGCCCAGGAGGCCCATTTCGAATTGCCGTTGTGGGAACTGGGCCTGGACGACCACGCCGCCACCCACGGTGAAGACCTGATGAGCGGCCACCGCTGGACCTGGTATGGCAAGACGCAATGGATGCGCATCGAACCCTGGCACCTGCCATTCGGGATCTGGCGCATCGAAAAAGCCCTCTAGAAGGAATCGACAATGGCGAAGAAAGCGCGCTCTGCCGCATTTATCGATGACCCCCTCTGGTACAAGGACGCGATCATTTACCAGGTGCATGTGAAGTCCTTTTTCGATTCGAACAACGATGGCATCGGTGACTTCCCTGGCCTGATCGCCAAGCTCGACTACATTGCCGAACTGGGTGTGAACACCATCTGGCTGTTGCCGTTCTATCCATCGCCACGCCGTGACGATGGCTACGACATCGCCGAATACAAGGCCGTGCACGCCGACTACGGCACCATGGCCGACGCCAAGCGCTTCATCAAGGAAGCCCACAAGCGCGGCCTGCGGGTAATTACCGAGCTGGTCATCAACCACACCTCCGATCAGCACATGTGGTTCCAGCGGGCCCGCCACGCCAAGCGCGGTTCGGCGGCCCGGGATTTCTATGTGTGGTCCGACGATGACCAGAAATACGATGGCACCCGGATCATTTTCCTCGACACGGAAAAGTCCAACTGGACCTGGGACCCGGTCGCCGGCCAGTACTTCTGGCACCGCTTCTATTCGCACCAGCCGGACCTGAACTTCGACAACCCGCAGGTGATGAAAGCGGTCATCGGGGTGATGCGCTATTGGCTGGACATGGGCATCGACGGGCTGCGCCTGGATGCCATCCCGTACCTGATCGAGCGTGACGGCACCAACAACGAAAACCTGCCCGAGACCCATCAGGTCCTGAAAAAGATCCGCGCCGAAATCGACGCCAACTACCCGGACCGCATGTTGCTGGCCGAGGCCAACCAGTGGCCCGAGGACACCCAATTGTATTTTGGGGAGGCGCAAAGTGCCGATGGCGACGAATGCCACATGGCCTTTCACTTCCCGTTGATGCCGCGCATGTACATGGCCGTGGCCCAGGAAGACCGCTTCCCCGTTACCGATATTTTGCGCCAGACACCGGCAATACCAGCCAATTGCCAATGGGCGATCTTTTTGCGCAACCACGATGAGCTGACCCTGGAAATGGTCACCGACCGTGAGCGCGACTACCTGTGGAACTACTATGCCGCCGACCGCCGGGCGCGGATCAACCTGGGCATTCGCCGGCGCCTGGCGCCGCTGCTCGAACGCGACCGGCGCCGGGTCGAGTTGCTCAACAGCCTGCTGCTATCGATGCCAGGCACGCCGACCCTGTACTACGGCGATGAAATCGGCATGGGCGACAATATCTACCTGGGCGATCGCGACGGTGTGCGCACGCCCATGCAGTGGACGATCGACCGCAACGGTGGCTTTTCCCGGGCTGACCCGGCGAGCCTGGTACTGCCGCCGATCATGGACCCGCTCTACGGCTACCTGACCGTCAACGTCGAGGCCCAATCGCGCGACCCCCATTCGTTGCTCAACTGGAATCGCCGCTTGCTCGCCGTGCGTAAGCAGCAAAAGGCCTTCGGCCGTGGCAGCCTGACCATGCTGTCGCCGAGCAACCGGCGCATCCTGGCGTATATCCGCGAGTACACCGGCGCCGATGGCAAGACTGAAATCATCCTGTGCGTGGCTAACGTATCGCGGGCCGCACAGGCGGCTGAACTCGAGCTTTCCCACTACGCCGACATGGTCCCGGTGGAAATGCTCGGGGGCAGTGCCTTCCCGCCCATCGGCCAGTTGCCGTTCCTGCTGACCTTGCCGCCCTATGGCTTCTACTGGTTCTTGCTGGCGCCGGAAAACCAGATGCCGAGCTGGCACATCCAGCCGGCGCAAAGCATGCCGGACTTCACCACGCTGGTCCTGAAAAAACGCATGGAAGAGCTGCTGGAGCAGCCTTCGCGCGGTACGTTGGAAAACAATGCCCTGCTGCAGTACTTGCCCAAGCGGCGCTGGTTCGCCGGCAAGGATGTGGCCATCGAGCAGGTGCGCATTGCTTATGGCGTGCGTTTCAATACCGCGGACTACCCGGTGTTGCTCAGCGAAATCGAAGTCACCGGGGCTGGCCAGACCAGCCGCTACCAGATGCCGTTCGGCTTCCTCGCCGAGGAACAGATCAGCAGCGCCTTGCCGCAACAATTGGCCCTGGCCCGGGTTCGCCGGGGCCGCCAGGTCGGCTTGATCACCGATGCGTTCAGCCTCGAGAGCTTCGTCCGGGCCCTGATCCAGGGCATGCAAGCGGCCACGCGTCTGGCCACGCCCGAGGGTGAGCTTATCTTCGAGCCCTCCGAGCAATTGGCCAGCCTGAAACTGGGCGACGATGCGCCGGTGCGCTATCTGTCGGCCGAGCAATCGAACAGCTCGGTGGTGGTCGGCGGCAGCCTGGTGCTGAAGATGATTCGCCGGGTCAGTGGAGGGGTGCACCCGGAGTTGGAAATGGGCGCGTATTTGACCCAGGCCGGCTTTGCCAATATCTCGCCCTTGTTGGGTTCGGTCAGCCGCATCGACCCTGAGGGCGTGCCACACCTGTTGATGATCGCCCAGGGCTACCTGAGCAACCAGGGCGACGCCTGGGACTGGACCCAGAACAACCTGGAACGGGCGATCCGCGATGAAATGGCGCCGGCCCATTCCGAACAGGAGCAGCACTCCAATGCACTGGCCGAACTGAGCGCATTTGCCGCGTTGCTCGGGCAACGCCTGGGCGAGATGCACCTGTTGTTGGCGGCACCGACCGACAACCCCGATTTCCGTCCACGGCCCAGTACGCGCAAGGACAGCCAAGCCTGGAACAAGAGCATTCGCGGCCAACTGGAGCACGCCCTGCAGCTGCTGGAACAGCATCGCGGCGACCTGCAGGAGAGCGACCGCACGATAGTCGACGAACTGCTCGAGCAGCGCAAGGACCTGCTTGCCCAGGTCGATGCCCTGTGCAAGCAGGCCGTGGGTGGCTTGATCATGCGCGTACACGGTGACTTGCACCTGGGCCAGGTGCTGGTGGTGCAGGGTGATGCCTACTTGATCGACTTTGAAGGCGAACCCGCTCGCCCATTGGACGAACGGCGCGGCAAGTACAGCCCGTACAAGGATGTCAGTGGTGTGCTGCGTTCGTTCGACTATGCCGCCGCCATGGCCGCCCGCAATGCCCAGAGCGTCGACACCTCGGCCCAGGCGCAGCAGGCCCGCCAGCGCGTCGCCAGGCGCTACCTGCATGGTGCCCGGCACGCCTTTATCGAAGCCTACGGGCTGGCCACGGCGAGCCTGCCCCATGCCTGGGAAGACGCCGAAGGCGAAAGTGCCGCACTCGAATTATTCAGCCTGGAAAAGGCCGCCTACGAAATTGTTTACGAAGCCGAGCATCGCCCGAGCTGGCTGGCCGTGCCTTTGCATGGCTTGTATGGGTTATTGAGTACCTGGGGAGAGCAGTAGATGAACGTGCACAGAGAGCAAGCCAGGGCCCAGAGCGGAGCGTTTCCGCACAAGGCCGACATTGAGGCGCTGGTACGGGCCGAACATCATGACCCGTTTTCGATCCTCGGGCCGCACCGTGATGGTGCGGGTGGCCAATACATCCGTGCGTACCTTCCCAATGCCTTGAGTGTACAAGTGCTGGAGCGCAGCAACGCCGAACCGATCGGCGCCCTTGAACAGGGTGAGGTGCCAGGGCTGTTTGTCGGCCACTTCGCCACGGAGCAACCCTACCTGCTGAACATACAGTGGGCCGGCGGCGAGCAGGTCAGCGAAGACCCCTACAGCTTCGGTCAACTGCTCGGCGAGATGGACCTTTACCTGTTCGCCGAAGGCAATCATCGCGACCTGAGCAGTTGCCTGGGCGCCCAGGTCATGCGCGTCGACGGCGTGGATGGCGTGCGCTTCGCGGTGTGGGCACCAAATGCGCGGCGGGTATCGGTGGTGGGTGACTTCAATATCTGGGATGGTCGCCGCCACCCCATGCGCTTGCGGCACCCCACCGGGGTCTGGGAAATATTCATCCCACGGCTACAACCGGGCGAAACCTACAAGTATGAAATCCTCGGCAAGGAGGCGATCCTGCCACTCAAGGCCGATCCGGTGGCCTTGGCCACGGCGTTGCCCCCCGATACCGCGTCGAAAGTCGCCAAGCCGTTGCACTTCGAATGGCAAGACCAGCAATGGCTGCAGCAACGCGGTGAACTGCACCGCACCAGTGCGCCGCTGTCGATCTACGAATTGCACGCCGGCTCCTGGCAATGCGAGACGGACGATGTGGGCGAAGTGGTACGCCTCTACAACTGGCGGGAGCTGGCCGATCGGCTGATCCCCTATGTGCAGAAGCTGGGTTTCACCCACATTGAACTGATGCCGGTCATGGAACACCCCTTCGGCGGTTCCTGGGGCTATCAGCCGCTGTCGCAATTCGCACCCAGCGCACGCTACGGTTCGGCCGAGGACTTTGCCGCCTTCGTCGACGCCTGCCACCGCGCCGGTATCGGCGTGATCCTGGATTGGGTGCCGGCGCATTTCCCCACCGATGTCCATGGCCTGGCCCAGTTCGACGGTACCTCGTTGTATGAGTACGGCAATCCGCAGGAGGGCTTCCACCAGGACTGGGACACCCTGATCTACAACCTCGGCCGCACCGAGGTGCATGGTTTCATGCTGGCTTCGGCGCTGCACTGGCTCAAGCATTTTCATATCGATGGGCTGCGGGTCGATGCGGTGGCCTCGATGCTGTACCGCGATTACTCGCGCAAGGCCGGGGAGTGGGTGCCCAACCGCCACGGCGGGCGCGAGAACCTGGAAGCCATCGATTTTGTCCGTCACCTCAACGATGTGGTGGCGCTGGAGGTGCCGGGCGCCCTGATCATCGCCGAAGAGTCCACGGCCTGGCCGGGCGTCAGCCAGCCGACCCAGCTGGGCGGCCTGGGTTTCTCCTACAAGTGGAACATGGGCTGGATGCACGACACGTTGCATTACATGCAGAATGATCCGATCCACCGCACCCACCACCACAACGAAATGAGCTTCGGCCTGATCTATGCCTACTCCGAGCATTTCATCCTGCCGATCTCCCATGACGAAGTGGTTCACGGCAAGCATTCGCTGATCGACAAGATGCCCGGCGACCGCTGGCAGAAGTTCGCCAACCTGCGCGCTTACCTGACCTTCATGTGGGCGCACCCGGGCAAGAAGCTGTTGTTCATGGGCTGCGAGTTCGGCCAGTGGCGTGAGTGGAATCACGACAGCGAACTGGACTGGTACCTGTTGCAGTACCCTGAGCACCTGGGGGTGCAGAAACTGGTCACCGACCTCAACCACCTGTACCGCAACGAAGCGGCCCTGCATGAGCAGGACTGCGTGCCCCAGGGGTTCCAGTGGCTGATCGGCGACGATGCGGCCAATAGCGTGTTTGCCTGGTTGCGCTGGAGCAAAAGCGGAGAACCGTTATTGATCGTTGCCAACTTCACCCCGGTGCCCCGCCACGGTTATCGCATTGGCGTACCCTTTGCCGAACGCTGGAACGAAGTGCTCAACAGCGACTCGCAACTGTACGCGGGCTCCAATCTGGGCAACGGCGGCGGCGTCGCGTGTGAGCCGACGCCCAGCCATGGCCAACCGCTTTCTCTGTTACTCAATCTGCCACCCTTGGCGGTGTTGATCCTGCGCCCCGAAGCGTAGGGGCGTTATCTGGGCGTGCGTGCTTACCAGCGCATGCGCACGCCCAGGTTACCAATCACGCCATTCAAATCGTTGTCATCCACGTCGCTGCTGTAGTCGGCACTGACGAACAGGCTGACTTTGCTCGAAACCCGTGCCACCAGACCCAAGCCCAGTTCCACAGTGGTGGAGTTGCGGCCACTGCTGATCTTGTCGACCTGGTCGAGGCTCACTGTCTGGTCGTTGGAGAACTCGTGCCAGACGTTGGTACGCACATAGGGTTCCACCGGCATGCCGCGCACGGTGTAGCTACCGGACAGGCGTGCCCCGACACGACCGGTCCAGGTCGGCATTGAGTTGTAGGCCTGGAGCACATCGGTCGAGTCCTGGGCGCCGGGGAAGAACTGCTGGTTGATCAATTGCGCTTGTGGTTCCAATACCCAATTCTTGGTGACACTGATGGGGAAGCCACCTTCGACCGATAAGGTCAGCGCATGGCCGTTGCCGTCGATCCGGTCGCCGCTGTCGGTGCGGCCGGTGCCTTCGAAACGGGTACCCATGGCCACGGCATCCAGATGCCAGCCCTGGTCATGGTTCATGCTCCAGTAAACGCCCAGGCTTTCGCCTTCGAGCTTGACCGAGCCGCGATTGTCGCTGGTGCGGGGGCGCATGCCGTCGGTTCCGCTCTGCAAGCTGTTATGACCGACAAAGAAACCGACGCGATGGGTCTGTGCGCCGGAATCGCGTACGAACAGGTCCGGGCTGACTTGAAGGGTGTTGCTATCGGCGAACCGCAACTCCTGCGGGCCGGCGCTGCCTGGTTTTAGCGTCACGGGGAAGTACTGGTTCAGGTTGTTGATGACTGTGGTTTGTTCCAGTGTATTGCGTTGAGCCAGGCGATCCTGCAACGAGCCCAGGGTCTGGAAGGTCAGCCCACTGGGCGTTGCATTGTTGAGGGTGAACATCGGCGTGGCCAGGGCCATGGCCGAGAAGGGGTCTTCATCGGCAAGGCTGTACGCAAAAGCTTCTACCGGAACGGCCAGCAACAACGAGGTGGACAGGACGCAGAAGGCAGGGTGCAGGCCAAAGGAAGCGGGCGCTTTTTTCATGACAAATCTCCTCTGATTTAACAGCCAAGGTTCTGGCCAGGAGACACGCCGGCTGTACAACTTCACTAAACAGAGGGCGGCCGAAGCCAGCAAGCCAAACCTGAGCATCGAGCTGGAAGGCCCGGGCTAGAGGTGTGGCAAGAGTACTCGTGTGAGTAGGTTTTGTTACTTGAAGTCAAGGAGAGGACTGGCCTTGCGTCAAGAATTCGTACGATGGGTGGTAGTTGCAAAATTGCAGATGTAAGCTATTGAAATGGCTTACTTATCTACTCCCCATAGCCCTCTGCACGATTTAAACCCTCTCGGCTATGCCGAATGATTTTAAAAATGCACCTCTACCGCCAGTGGCAAATGGTCGGAAAGGTGCGTCCAAGGTTTGTTCGAAAGGATGGTCGGCGCATGGCTGCTGGCATTGCGCAGGTAGATGCGGTCCAGGCGCAGCAATGGCCAACGCGCCGGGTAAGTTTTGGCCAGCCGGCCATGGTGGCGTTCGAAGGCTTCGTGCAAGTAGTCATGCCGGGCGAGGGTCACATTGCCCTGCTGTTTCCAATCGTTGAAATCGCCGGCGACGATCACCGGGGCATCGCCAGGCAGCGAGTCAAGCAGCCGGCAGAGTAGTTGCAGCTGCTGCTGGCGATGGCTTTCCAGTAACGACAGGTGCACGCAAATGGCGTGGACCTCGCCGCGCCCCGGCACTTGCAGCACGCAATGCAACAAGCCACGCCGCTCGGGGCCGGTGATCGACACGTCGAGGTTGCGGTGGTGCACGATGGGGTACTTGGACAGCAAGGCATTGCCGTGATGGCCATGGGGGTAGACCGCATTGCGACCGTAGGCGAAGTCGCTCCACATGCTGTCGGCGAGAAATTCGTATTGGGAGGTTTGCGGCCAATTGTCGACGCGCAGGGAATGGCCGTTATGTTCTCCGAGGACTTCCTGAAGAAAGACGATGTCGGCGCCGGAACTGCACACGGCCTCGCGCAGTTCGGGAAGGATGAAACGGCGATTGAAGGCGGTGAAACCCTTGTGAGTATTGACAGTCAGGACGCGCAGGCGGTGGACGGCGCACGGCTCGGTCGGCTCATGGCGATCGGCAGTGCCCAAGGCGGCGGGTTCGGCAGTCACGGTCACTCCTCAATCGTTGGTCCCTTTGTTAATGCGACTGGTATTTGCGCGGTCAGTTCCGGTGGTGTTGCGCACGCATGCGGAGCAATGCCAGCGATGCTGGCGACGCGGTCTGTCTACCTTGCCGAGGCGATACCAAGGGGGCTATTGCTCCTCCTCCCGCTCCAACTCAAACAGCAGCAGCGACCTCCCGGTCACCTCGAACTCGCAGTCGAATTCCCAGGTTTCGCGCCCGCGCAGGGTGGGGCGGTTGGTGTCCACCAGGCAGTTCCAGTGTTCGCCTTCGGGTACGTGCGGCAAGGTGAAATTAACCACCTCATGGTGGGCGTTGACGATCAGCAGCAAGGTGGCATCGGCGCCTGGCCTGCGGATGCCGGAAACCTGGGCACGACCGTCCATGAGCATGCCCAGGCAGCGACCATGATTGTCCTCCCATTGCTCGGTGGTCATCTCGCTGGCATCGGGGGCCAGCCAGGTGACGTCCTTGACGCCGATGTCCTCATTGAAGTCGCCGACCAGGAAACGCCCGCGGCGCAGCACCGGGTAACTCAGGCGAAGCTTGGTCAGGCGCTTGACGAACTTGAGCAGCGACTTGCCGTCTTCGTCCATGTCCCAGTTGACCCAGCCGGTTTCGCCATCCTGGCAATAGGCGTTGTTATTACCGTGTTGGGTGCGACTGAACTCATCGCCAGCGACGATCATCGGCGTGCCCTGGGCCAGCAGCAGGGTGGCGAAGAAGTTGCGCATCTGCCGCAGGCGCAGGGCGTTGATTTCAGGGTCG
>RCUU01001590.1_pt1 | contig 10593 bp, 11 predicted proteins | sample 2166211 | NCBI WGS metagenome assembly RCUU01 (sample SAMN09932620, study PRJNA488358) | compost metagenome | feature: garden; material: soil; isolation source: compost soil in phenylacetic acid-enriched culture | place: Germany: Experimental Botanical Garden Goettingen | collected 2016-01-27
TTATATAACCGGGCCTTGCTCTTGCCGAAATTCATGACTTTACCGCCGCCACCTTGCGCCTGGTTAAACAGGAAGAAGAACAAGATGAACATAATGACTAGCGGGATAATAGAAGAAAGGAATGTCAGCCAAATGCTGGTACCTTCCATTTTCTTCTGAGTTAATTCAATCCCATTAACATCACTGGCTTGAATCAGTTCATTGATAGCAGCATCTGTTGGAGGAATATATGTGGAGAAGCTTTTCGATTTAGTATCGGCAGGCAACTCTCTATATTCGCCTGTAACTAAAAAGGCATTACCCTCAAACTGAACCGTCAAATCCTTCACATTGTTGCTCTTGATCTCCTGCCGTAACTCGTCGTATCTAGGGAAATCGGCGGCTTCATTTCCATTGCTCACAAACTGGACAATACCCACCACGACTAAAAATAAAATCAAATAAAAACCAGAATTCCGGATGAACCGATTCATCCCCTACCTCCTCTCGCAACACTCAAGTTATTGTACCATAGCCTCTTGGCACACCTCAAATAAAGGAAGCCAAGGGTGCCTGATCCGTATAATCAAGGCATTCAATAGTTCAATTGGAATAAATCTCAGGCTTCAGTACTCCAACATATGGGAGGTTCCGATACCGCTCGGCATAGTCCAATCCATACCCTACTACAAATTCGTCTGGCAATACGAAGCCTGTATAGCTGGCTTCAAGATTAACCGTACGACCTGATGGCTTATCAAACAAGGTAACCACAGAGATAGAAGCAGCATTACGGTTGCGGAGCAGCTCAATCAAATAGCTGAGCGTAAGACCACTGTCGATAATATCTTCAACGATCAAGATATCGCGGCCTTCTACCGATACATCCAAATCCTTAATAATTTTGACAACGCCAGAGGACTTGGTGGATGCTCCATAGCTGGATACTGCCATAAAATCCATCTCAACAGGTACTGTAATGGCTTTAACCAGATCTGCCATAAATATAAACGCGCCTTTTAGTACACAAATGACTAAAGGGGTACGTCCTGCGTATTCTTTGCTCAGTGTTTGGCCGAGCTCCTTAATTTTCTGCTGAAGTTCCTCTTCGGTGATCAAGACTTCTTGAATATCATTTTGCAACTTGCGAAACCTCCTAAGTTATACTATGAAAGACTTACTTCGACCATTACGTTTCTTCGCGGTCATCCAGCTCTGCTAGAGACAATAGAAGTACCGAGGTCGTGTGCCGCCCTACTGCGGCATGCATCGAGCGTCTTACGCCCGGAATCCAGACGATATTGCCCAAACCATCACAAACGAGGGGGATCATTGAGCGTTCAGCAGCAGGTATTTTATCATCAATATAAATATCTTTTACCTTTTTGCTTCCGTTTAATCCCATGACTCTAATGGTATCTCCAGGCAATCGGGAACGAATCGTTAATGGAAAGACCAGATCATCACGGTCAAACCAAGCCGACATCTTCCCATAATCCTCCCCCTGTACAAAAAAGTTTTCTCTCTCCAGCACCGCCATCGACATCACCTTACCAATTTCCTCCAATTTAAGCTCGGAGTCCGGTAAAAACAGACGATATGTATAGCTTGCCTGTTGCTGTGCGGGCTTGGACGAGAACAAGATGATATCATATTGCCGCACACAAGTCAGGCCTCCACCCAAATCCAAACTCCAGGTGGTGGGATAGCTCTGCAGCGTTCCCCGACGTACAGATTCAATCTTGGAGAAATCAAGGGCAGATAGATCCGCCGACAGATAATTTAATATTAGTTTAATCAAACGCCGTTGTAAAGCGGAGGGTATGGCCGCAAATGAAGCTCTGTTAAAGGTATATTTCCCTTCCCCTTCCGAAACCAGCTCCTCAAAGCATTTTACCGCAGATGCCTCCATATATTCATCCTCAGCTCCCGCAATTTCCGCAAGCTGCACGAGTGACTGCCTCACTCTGCCATTATATCTTTCAAGAAAAGGAAGAACTTCCAATCGAATAGCATTGCGTTTGTATTTCGTCAGCAGATTGGTGGCATCCTCGGCATAGGTGAACCCTTCATTCTGACATAACCCAAGAAGAGCCGTTTTGTTAATACGTAGGAATGGACGAATGAGTTCCACCTTTTTTTCTGTTCTTTTCCACTTGATACCGGACAGTCCCGATAAGCCGCTTCCTCGCAATAGACGCATGATCACCGTCTCTGCCTGATCATCCGCATGATGAGCCAGGGCAACGGAACGCGCACCATACCGGTGTGCGGTATCAATCAGAAATTCGTATCGCTTCTCACGCGCGGTCCCCTCAGGACCAAGTCCGCTCTCTTTGACCAAAGAAGGAATATCGAATTCGGCTAACTCAAAGGGCAGTCCCAGATCTTCAGCCATGCCACGTACTAGCTCTACCTCTTCCTTCGACTCCGGTCTAAATCCGTGATTCACATGAGCGCATATTAAGGTAAGCGGCATAACCTTTAAAGATATTTCATGCAAAACATACAAAAGAGCCACAGAATCCGGGCCGCCGGAAACTGCGACTACAATGGTGTCATGGGGCGCCCACAGCTCATGCTCGGCTGCTGACTCCAATACTGACTCCACCAGTCCATTCATTTGCTCCATATGCGGCCCCCCTTTTCTCTACTATATGTATAAGTTCAAAACCGAAATACCCAATAAATCGTAAAGGCAAGCACAAACAAAGATAATGCAAAAGCATTTTTGAGCCAGCGAGGTGTGTCCATACTATCAGGTCGCTTTCTACGCGAATTGTAAATATGGTTACGCCAGACCTCTGTAGCATCTGCGGAGCCGGAGAATCCTCCTTTTAGCGCTAAACAAATCCAAGAGGATAACTTCTTGTCGGGTAGATTTCTGGCTAACTTAAACAGTTCATCTACACTTCTTGTCTGCGGCAGCTGTAACGCAGCTTTCTTGAGCCCCTCTTCATTCAGAAGACGGAGGCACAGCACAGCAAAGGCGAATAGATCATACGCCTCATCACTCGTACGGCTGCCTGCATTCCAGAAGCCACGGTCATGCCATTCGGTAAATTGCTTCACACTGCGGCCTTTAGGACTTGCACCTCCAAAATCGATCAGCTCCACTTGACCGTATTTGGACACCATTACATTCTCCGGCTTTAAATCTCCAAACACAAATCCGCATTCATGCAATGTGCGCAACTTATCGAGTAAGCCAAGCCCCACCAAGCCTAACCAATCCGGTCCGTTCTTCGATACAAAATGATGCAATGGCTTGCCTTCAACATACCGCATGACATAAAAGGGTGCATTATTTCCATTCGCAAAATCATCCGATTCCAAAAAATAAGAAGATAATGGAGATTCACGGCGAGCACGGTGTTCATTGCGCTTTCGACGCGATTGCAGCGACGTCAGTACATTGATCTCCGATTGAAGCTCAAGTGTATCGTATCCGATTTTTAGCGCGTACCATTCCCGTCTGCCTTCTCGTTGCACAAGATATACGGTTCCGTTCGCGCCCCTTCCCAGCATCCGTTCCACGACATAACGGTTTCCACGCCATTTGCCGGTGATTAAGGTGCCAGTAGGATAGGACGGATTAGACGACATACCCACCAATCATCCCTTCTCTTTCGTCATGGTCATCCACTCGGTGTCCACGATGTTCATCCAGTGTATCATAACGATAATGTTCAAGCACCTTGAAAATAGCTGGACCCGTCGGTGTCGCGCCTCTCATGTGTAATTTGGAGAATAGCGTACGAATACCTGACATATCCTTGGTCCAATCTAAATCAAGCCGGGCATCCTCACTGCTGTTATTTCCAGGAAAATGAAACACAGCAATCTCGCTCTTTCCTTCCCTTGCTTCCAGACTGAGCGCCAAATCGCGAATCGCATCTTCCACTGCACCCAATTTAGGCTTCATACTAGCACTTGCATCGATAAGGAGCGCAATGCGCAGCGGCGATGTTTCTGTTAGTTCATCTACAACTGTAACGACCTGTGAGCGTTGAACTGGTGGTAGCTGCTCCAGCGACCCTTCACCTAGTATCTTTTTTACCTCTTTATTAACCGCTTGCTGGATCGTCTGAACCACGGTCTTTCGTGTCATCATCTGGATCGTCTGCGCCAGCTGCGGCGTTCCTACTATACGGCTAAGACCCCCACCGGCCTTAGCAATGTCAGCGATTTCGCGACTCCCGAGCTCCCCAATCGTTCCATAATCCACCACACCAACTACATTTACGGTGATTCCCTCCTGCAGGGCATGCGCCGCTGCCATCACCGGACTTTCCCCTACGTTTGAACAACCGTCAGTAATGAGCAATATTTGCTTCATAACTCTCCACTCCCCTTTGTTTGAAACCTCTGTTTCTAGCATATCCAGAATAAGAGATTTCAAACGTTCGCTTTTGTGGGGGAAATTAGATCTTTGCATGCGCTGCGGGGTGATAGTGAATAGGGGAACTGCGAGAATTGTTGGGCTTTCGATCGCTGTTGTCCTCAGATTCCTTGATTAGAACCGCCTGCTGCGGTTGGAATCCGAGGACAAAGGCGAACGCTCCGCTTCTACAGCTCCAACATTCTCTCCGTTCCATTCTTTCACTATTTGCAAACAGCTTAGATCTAAAGATACCGTCCCAAGTCAGCCGACCTTTGAAACGGGGGGAGCAGATGCCGGCAAGTCACTAATAGACTCGCCTCGATAGACTTGCTGACAGCACGACGCTTGCGCGCGTGCTTGGAAACCGTACAATCAGCACGGCACTACGCGCGTGTCCAAAGAGATACAAGCAATACGACGCTCGCGCGTACCAAACATAAAAGACGAGAACCCGCTTAAACCTAACTTACCGTACGCGGACGCTCCATACGACCGATGCCCGGCATATGCAGGCTGGACCATTCTGGATGGAAATGATCTACACGACTGACGACAATCGTCATGTCATCATGGATCTCATTGCCCTGATAACGGATTACCTTATCCAATAGGCTGTCCGCCAAATCTTGAGGATCATCTCCCTCAAGCTCTTGAATCAACCGTTTCATCCATATCTCCTTATTAACGGCATATCCAGGCGCATCATAAATACCATCAGTCATCATTATCAAAATATCACCCGCACGAAGCTGCATGCTAATCAAATCTATATCAATATCCTTAATGATTCCTATAGGCAAATTGCTAGAAGTTATCGGAATAACCTCACTTCCCCTCCGGATAAAGCTCGGTGCGGAAGCAATCTTCATAAAGGTAGTCTGTGCCGAATATTGGTCGATTAGAGCCATGTCGACTGTAGCATAGAACTCGTCTGGAGAACGTAATAAGAGAATAGAGTTTACCGACTTCACAGCCAGCTTCTCATCCATTCCGGATTGTAGCAGCTTTTCTAACATGCCGAGGGCGGCACTGCTCTCCATCCTTGCCCGTTCACCATTCCCCATTCCATCGCTAATAGATACCGCAAACGTACCATTGCCCAGTTCAACAGTGCTGAAGCTGTCACCAGATAACATATCTCCTCCTTTAGAAACTACAGCCACTCCCGTGTTTACCTCAAAGGCTTTAGCTGATCCGAAGGTAACCATCGACAATCCTTCCCGAGGATGGACTGCCGTCTCGCTCATGACAGCAATATTCTCATCTAGAATGTCAGAAAGAAGCGGAGCAATCATTTTGCGGCATTCATCAAAACCACGAGTATAGGCATGCACCACCTCTATTTCTACACGCCCAGGGTCCAGACTTAATATTTCGATGCCATGGATAGACAACCCCAATTTCTCCAATGTCTCACGAATTTGAGCTTCCTGGCGATACATAGCCTGTCCCTCACGTTTGATTTCACGCGCTAAGTCCTCCATAACCTGCGACACGCCCGATAACTGCTCGGCAACAAATTGACGACTATCGTATATTTGTCTTTTCCATCGCATATCATGTTGGTAAAGATCATATTGTCCTTTCATGACTTCAAGCACTTCACCGGTTTTACCACAAATCCGGCTCCATTCCGGAGGCAGCTGAGCTGCTGTAATATCAGGGCATTCTTCAACAGTAGTCATCATATCTGTCATATATCTGTATGTTTGATAGAATTTTGCATCCCAGCAGTGCGAACGCCGAATGCATCCTGCGCAAGCTCCCTCTGTCACCGTACTCATGAAATCCTCCATCTCACGGTCTGACTTCCCTACTTCTCCGGCGCGTGGAATCTGCCCAAAGCTGCTCGACAGCTGCTGGAACACCTGTGAGAATTGCGTCACCCGTTCTGCCGTTAGATCCCTTACCCTTCGCGCATATTCATGCTGAGATCGGCTATGATCTGACGTGCCCGGAACATATTTAGCAATAGTAGATATCATCGCCTTAGGCGTTATAAGAAATAGCACTACCGCCACGCAGGTCTCCCATGTTGAGGCCATCATATCACCCGGACCCGTAAAATAGACGGAAAGGATCGTTGATCCCAGCAGCATGCCGATAGATACCGCACCCTTTCGCCCACCCTGCATCATTCCCGCTAGCATACCGGAAAAAGCAAGCAGACTCATCTGATAGATGGCACTGATATCCGCTAAACTTAGAATCAATCCGGTCACAACCCCGACAGCCGCACCAAGCGGAGCACCCCCTGCCATCGCGAAGAGTAGAATCAAATATCGTGACAATATATGCTCTAAAGACAAACCATTAAGGGTCCAACCCACAAGACCAGTCATTACTGAGGCAAGCAAGATAATAAGACATAGAATCTCCTCGTTCCTGAGCGCTCTACTCTTTTGCTTATAGGTTAGTAGAGGAAGCGCTTGAATGAACACCAGTGTAAGCACAAAGCCCAATAAAGCATCTAGTGTTATCATCATAAGCGGATACCAAGAAAGAGAAGGGCCAATAACGATCTGGAACAGACCAACCATAAATGAAGACACGAACACCATAAGTGGTGCATAGGACAAATCTATTCGTTCATAACTTTCCAGGCCTTTGTAAACTAAAAAGAAAATAATCAGTTCAGCAGTAGTAACTAAAGCTCCGGGGAATGGAGTGAAGAGGCTTCCAGCTATAATTGCCGCAGCCACAGGTACAATAGAGTCGCGACGCATAAACACAATGACGGCAAAATATGCGACAGCAAAAGGGGATAGCTCGTCCAGGATCATGGCTCTACCCAGCAGAAATCCCATGAAACTGAGCAAAATCATCCATTTCTTCGCGGCTATAAGCTGAAGATACCGCTGCTTCTGACCCCAAGCTGTAATGCGCGTACGTAAAGCTTGTCTCTGCTTCTTATCAACACTTCCCACTCTTGTCCACTCTGGCAAATTTACCACATTGCTTTTACTCATTCCCCTACACCACCCGTTTAAGAATTTATGGTACTCATTATATAGCCGAGGAATTGAGAAAGTTTGTCAAAAATGGAGGGACACGCACAAGAAATTTCCGACAAAAAAGCCTTCGGCCGCGTTCCCTAAAAAAGTGGTTGTATCCCTTGCGGGGCGGTAGGTTGATTAATTTCAAGATTGTTTACAACGCGGTTTCACGCGCTGAGCAGGCGGTCATTCGTCAGCGATTGCCCTAGAGTTATGTGAGAATGGCATAGATGCTGTCGGCAATTTTATATGACATGACAAAAAAACCGCAAGGGCGAAATGCCCCTGCGGTTATTTATGATGTACAGGTATTGGATTATACGCGTTTGGCTCCACGGCCTCCACGCTTTCCTTCTGTGTTCTTCTTAATCGAAGATATCCGTTCTTCGCTGTCTTTCAGGAATCGCGACATTTTATCCTCGAATGAAGGTTTACCGGCTGCAGGCTTAAATGGACGCCCACCCCGTTCACGATTAAATCCACCGCCGCCTCCACCACTGCCGCCGCCACCGCCGAAACGGTCTCCGCCGCTAGGACGTTCTGGTCTTGGAGCTCTAGGCGGACGTACTTCCGATGCTGGCTTGTCAACAGCCTGCTTAATGGAAAGTCCGATCTTGCCGTCCTTATCGACGTTGATCACCTTGACTGTTACTACATCACTAATCTTCAGATGATCGTTAACATCCTTGACATAATTATCGGCGATTTCCGAGATGTGAACGAGACCTGTGACACCTCCTGACAGATCCACAAATGCTCCGAAATGCGTGATGCCTGTCACTTTGCCTTCTAACTTGGTGCCCACTTCAATTGCCATAGAATAAAATGATCCTCCCTTAAAAATATACAGACGAATATAAAGTCCATCCAGTCTGCGGTGATTTGATTATACAGTAAAGAACAAATCAAGGCAACACAGCGAAAGCCTCTTTTAGCCTGCTTTATTCCCCTGATTGCTCTGTACGAATAGGTGTTTCGCCTGGCGGATACATATTGTACCATTTGCGCGCCAATTGTCCGATATACTCATCGTCTTTCAGGCGGGAGACTTCATATTTCAATTGATTCAGGGAAGCCGTCACCGTCTCATGGCTTTCCTGCTTCTGGGCGAGCCGCTCACTCTTGTCCGCAATCACCGCACTCTGGGCAAAGAAAATATAACCGGCCCAGCCGAAAAACACCGCGACGACAAGTGTCCATATGACTCTTCTTCTCTTCGCGCCTGCGGCCGAAGCTTTATGGTTATTCTCCTTGACTTCCGCAGAGAATCTGTTCATGCAGCGTACCTCCAGTTCAAGATCAGTGTTTCCGTTTGGTGTGTATCCATGCCGTGAATCTCGTGATCCAGGCGCTATGATATAGCCGGGAAGCATGTGGAGAGATCCACCTTACAGGAAATACCCAAATGGGCTTCGTTAGACGCAGCAGCAGCTTAAGAATAAATAGAAGGATACGGCCGAGCAGCAGCAGTGTGCCTCTAATGAGGCGCCACAACCAGCGCAGCGGAACTCCGATCAACACTTCTATAACCCTCCATAACAGTCTGCACGTATACTGAACCGACTGAATTAACATTACCACAAATCGCCTTACCGTAACACTGAAGATCAAAAAATAGATCCATACGCCTAGAAAGAGCCCGACAAAGACATAAAACCTCAATTGTCCCTGATTTCCGGCATAAAGCATGCGAAAGACCAGCAGCGCCGCCCATAGCCAGTACAGCAAATCCAGCAGCGCATTCAGCCACTTGGGAAAGCTTAATTTCAGCGACAGCACCCGGTAGCTGTCATAGGCCAGTCCCATGGCTGTGCCGGCCAGCATCATATAGAACAGGGTCATCCACTGGATTGCGGGATTCATTTAAACAGCTTGCCGAGTATTCCTTTATTTTTGCCTTGCGCTCCGGGATCCAGATAAATCAGGGAATGCACATTGCCTTCCAGAGACAATAAGCCATTCTCCAGACTTAAATTTTTGATATGTAAATGATTCCCGCGAATGGTGAGATGGCCAAGCTCCGTACGGAGCAGAAACTCCTCGCTGTCGAAGCTTTCGACATTCTGTACGCCCGTAAGCTCAAGCTGCTTGCGGCTGTGCATGTGCAAATCGTGCTGTTTATTGACCTTTGTTGGCTCGATCATAGCATGTACCCCTCCTTCTTGATTCTAATCTATGGGGGAGGGAGAGATTATAGAACAGCGGCTGCAGCAAAAAAAAGCGCAAGCTCTGCACGAATGCGGAGCTGCGCTTTTCTCAGAAATCTTACGAATCCGTTTACCAGTCCAGGCCGTTGCTTTTGACAACAGGCTCTTCACGGAGCAGTGTGTACATGCCGGCCGCCTCGTCCTTGCGGGTCGTTTCAACCAGCTTTTCCACTTTGACCGTTACAAGCTTTTGACCGAATTGTACGGTAATCTCGTCACCGATCTTTACCGTGCTGCTTGGCTTCGATTCCCGCCCGTTGATAAGTACCCGGCCTTGTTCGGACACATCCTTGGCCACTGTTCGGCGCTTGATCAAACGGGAGACTTTCAGGAATTTATCGAGACGCATTAGTTAACGGCTTCTTTAAGCTTGTTGCCAGCCTTGAAGGCCGGTACAGTCGATTCAGGAATTTCAATCGGTGTGCCCGTTTGCGGGTTGCGTCCGGAGCGTCCGGAACGTTTGCGGGTTTCAAAGGTACCGAATCCAATAAGCTGAACTTTGTCGCCTTGTGCAAGTGCATCGGTAATTTCGCCCAGTACTCCGTTCAATACGGCTTCTACATCTTTTTTTGCCAATCCGCTTTTCTCGGAAATGTTGTTAACCAAATCTGTCTTGTTCATAATTTGAAGTTCCTCCTAGGATACGAAAAAATAAATGAAACGCGATTGTGCCGCAACGGTTCTGCCGCAAATCGTCATTTCGTCTTTATGATATTCTTGATGCCAACCCGAATTCCTGCCATGAATCGCCGATTTTTTTAAAAAACAGGCCCTCACCGGAAAAACCGGACTTATTAGCACTATAAGATTATAAACTACTCTTTGCATTTTAAATCAGAGATCCGCGCGCATTCACAGCATTGCCGCTTTACAGGTCTGCTATACCGGATGAACGGCTGGTCTATAAAATTGGGGAATGTTTGGACTTCCGGCCACTGCCCGTCTGCAGATTTCTTGAATCATCCCGCTTCTGGCGGTGGAAATCCGCAGACTGATTATGCTGAAGATAACGAGCTTTCCTACGGAA
>RCUU01001591.1_pt1 | contig 10592 bp, 12 predicted proteins | sample 2166211 | NCBI WGS metagenome assembly RCUU01 (sample SAMN09932620, study PRJNA488358) | compost metagenome | feature: garden; material: soil; isolation source: compost soil in phenylacetic acid-enriched culture | place: Germany: Experimental Botanical Garden Goettingen | collected 2016-01-27
ATTCAATAGTATCTGTCTAATCTGTTGTTGGTGTAGGCGTTCTCCGATGACTACAACTGTAGCATCGGCAGTTAGCATTAAGTCCGGTCCTGGATTCACATGTTTTGTGTGATTTTTCTCAATTACAGCAATAATAGTTGCTCCGGAACGTTGACGAATGCGCAAATCACCAATCGTTTTACCGATCGCTTTATAATTAGGCTCAAGTCTGTACCATTCAATAATAAGGTCCCCTAGTGCTACTTCGATATTCTCCAAAGCCGTAGGCTGATACGTAATTCCGCCAATAATTGCAGACACGTATCTCGCTTCATCATCGTCAAGACTAACCATGGAGATGCTGTCATCAGGATTATCATTGTCATAATGGTAAATTTCACGACGACCATCATCATGAATAATAATGGTCAATTTTTCACCACTGCGTGTTTGAACTACGAATTTTTTACCGACTCCCGGTAAATCCGTTTCTTTCAGGTTCATTTGCTTCAAGCCTCCAGTATTTTAGATACGCAATCATTTTTTTATTGCACAAAATTCCTGCACATTCCTACAATATGCTAATAGAAAGGTCAGGGCTCAGAAGGACTGCGCGGAATAACAAATGTTATGCCACGTACTTGCTCGTGAATTTAATGGGTAACAGGATTTTGCGTTTAAGAAATAGGCAAAAAAACGGACGAAACATAAACATAAGAGCAAGGGCTGCAAAGGGTAAATAAAAAGCAACCGGTACAGAACGAAAAAGGAGAACTCTGTCCTGAGAGAAATACTTGGTTTTCTGCGGAGCAGTTAAGCGCAGCTGTACTTTGTGAGCTCGATTGAAATCATTAGCTTCAACACTTTCTTGCTCAATCCTTAGATTCTGCTCAAAGTATGCGGATGTGCATGGAAGACAGAAAACTATAAATAGTGCCAGAATAGCTGGAAATAAGAAATACCGCCTATATAGATTTTGTCCCATTCATTCACCCACCTTCTATAACACATTCTTACTCTTACTTTAGGATAGCATAGAACAATGGGTTTCTCAAAAGAGAAAGTCAAGTTATATGATTAATCATTAGAAACGATCTTTACATATTCTCTAGGCAAAAAAATGATATTTGGCTGTTGTCGCGATTTTAAGGAGTAGGTTTGATCGTATGGGGAGGAATTTAAGAGCATGTCCTCTTTAAGAAAATAACTTAAGCACATAGCTCCAACCATGAGCAAAGAAAAAATGAGACATGAAAAAAAGATCTTGGACATCATAGAATCGTCTCCTTTCTTGTTCATTGGTTTCCCCAATTAGATAAGCTGTATACAAAGAACGAATACTCATATTTATAATTTAAGCAATACGGTTTACTTTTATTTTTAAAGAAGGTATATTAGTTTTTGAAATGTTCAATTCATAATCGAATATGCTTGTCATGGAGGAGCCTGCCAAATTGCGGGCTTTTTTTGTTGTTTTTCAGTCATACTTTTGGATGTTTTGTAAAAAAATAGAAGAGAATTGAATTTTGGAGGAGGATCAAGGTTGTCACTACTGCATGTTGTTGTTTTGGTTCCATTTATTTTAGCCGTGCTAATTCCATGCTTACCACAAGCAATGCGTAGAATTCATGGGGGGTGGATGGTGCTACCGCCTGTATTACTACTTTTTGTTTATTTCTTGTACCAGATTCCTGACGTACAGCGAGGGGAGAATTCTTTCTCCAGCTTGCCTTGGATTCCATCGCTAGGTATAGAGTTCAATGTAGTTTTGGACGGACTTAGCTTATTATTTGCGCTGCTTATTACGGGAATAGGATCGCTGGTTGTCCTGTACTCCATTTTCTATATGGATAAAAAGAAGGAAGCGGTAAATCGTTTCTATACGTATCTTCTAATGTTCATGGGAGCGATGCTTGGTGTAGTCATTTCCGATAATTTGATGGTGCTGTATGGATTCTGGGAGCTGACCAGCATTTCATCCTTTCTGTTAATCGCTTTCTGGGATTACAGGGAGAGATCGCGTTATGGTGCGCTTAAATCAATGCTGATCACAGTGTTTGGCGGAATGGCCATGCTTGGGGGATTTATTCTAATCTATGTTATGACAGGAACTTTCAGCTTTAGAGCCATCATTCAGAATAGCGATCTTATCTTTGGGCATCCGTTAATGATTCCCTCGATCATTCTTATTTTACTTGGAGCATTTACGAAATCTGCTCAATTTCCTTTTCATATATGGCTTCCTGATGCCATGGAAGCTCCTACTCCGGTTAGCGCATATCTACATTCTGCGACGATGGTGAAGGCAGGACTGTACATAATAGCCAGATTTACTCCTGTTTTTGCTGGTGAAATGCTATGGTTCATGACGATCATCCTCATAGGGATCATCACAATGATCTTTGGTTCAATTAAGGCAACGAAACAATTTGACTTGAAAGGTATGCTTGCTTATTCGACGATTAGCCAGCTTGGTTTGATGATGACTTTGTTTGGTCTTGGCGCAGCGGGATATCAGAGTACAGGAGACCAACATTCCTTGCTCTATGTCGGAGCAACGACTGCGGCGGTTTTTCATCTGATCAATCATGCTGTTTTCAAAGCATCTTTATTTATGGTTGTCGGGATTGTAGACCATGAGACAGGAACACGTGATATTCGTAAGCTCGGGGGCTTAATGAGATTGATGCCGATTACTTTTTCGGTGGCATTGATCGGAACATTGGCTATGGCAGGTATTCCGCCTCTTAATGGTTTTCTAAGCAAGGAAATGTTCTTTACCGCGGTCTTGAATGCAGGGGAACTGGATATTGGAAATGCCGAGATGTGGGGGATATTGATTCCTGTTGTTGCTTGGGTAGGCAGTATCTTTACATTTGTCTACTGCATGATATTGTTGCTACGAACCTTTACGGGCAAACTGCAGCTTGACCGCTTATCGCTTAAGCCGAATGAAGCAGGGATGGGGCTGCTCGTGTCACCTGTTATATTAGGTTCATTAGCTATAATATTTGGGCTGTTTCCAAATTTACTATCCTACACGCTGATAGAGCCGGCACTTGCTGCCATCCATCCGGGATCATTAGCAGCCGGAGAGAAGTTCCTTGTATCTATTCATATGTGGCATGGCTGGACGGCAGAAATATTCATGACAATAGGCGTTGCAGCTGCAGGGATTATAGTATATCGGTTGTATCGAAAATTCAAAAAACTAAGTGAACCTTTAAGTGAGAAGCTGACATTAAATCGTTTGTATGATCAAGGCTTAGCGCTGCTTGATAAAGGATCAAATCGCTTGACTAGCGGTTATATGACAGGCTCAGTAAGACATTACTTAATTTATATTTTTGCTTTTATGATTATTTCCTTGTCCATAACTATGTGGCTCACAGGCGGCTTGCAAATCGATCTTGGAGGCAATGCGCCGATTTCTTTATATGAAGGAGTAATTGTTCTCGTATTGATAAGTGCGGCGCTGGCTGTTCCCTTCTCCAAGTCTAGAATTACTTCAATCGTCCTGACAGGGACCGTTGGGTACATGGTAAGCTTGTTATTTATTATTTTCCGCGCACCTGATTTGGCATTAACTCAGATGATCGTGGAGACCGTCTCCGTGACTTTATTTTTGCTTTGTTTTTATCATTTACCGAAACTGAAGAAAGAGATGACGAAGCTTAGTTTTAAAATGACTAACTTCCTTATTTCATTAGGTGTAGGTGTTATCGTTATTCTCATCGCATTAAGTTCCCTCACTGCAGGAAAAAGCTTTTCTTTTCAATCGATTGCCGATTATTTCTTGGGGGAAAGCTATGCAGCGGCAGGCGGGAAAAACGTGGTGAATGTTATATTGGTCGATTTCAGAGGTTTTGACACCATGCTTGAAATTACAGTGCTTGGCATTGCTGCCCTAGGTATTTATTCGATGATTCGTCTTAGTATGGCGCCAGATTCGAATAAAGTGAGCGAACAAGCGTTGTTTAGAGCTAGAGTAGGGATGAAGAGTAATGACATGATATTAAAAACAATTTCTAAAGTCGTTGTTTTTATTATTTTAACCTTTTCAATCTATCTCTTCTTGTCAGGTCATAACGAACCAGGAGGAGGGTTTATTGGGGGATTAATGACTTCTTCAGCTCTTGTACTTGTTGCTATCGCCTTTGGAATGGATATGCTGAATAGCGTCGTGCCTGTTAATTTCCGAAAAATGATTGCTGCAGGTATGACAATTGCTTATTTGACCGGTATTGGCTCCTTATTGTTCGATGCTCCTTTCCTTAGTCACGCGTTTGGATATCGGCATTTACCATTGTTAGGCGAGGTTGAGCTCGCTACGGCAGTCATATTTGATCTAGGTGTATACTTGACGGTTGTCGGAGTAACGATGTCGATCATCATTAGTATCGGGAGGGATAACAAGTCATGGAAATAATAATGTCTGTGGCAGTGGGACTGCTTTTTATGGTCGGGGTTTATCTGATCCTCTCCAAAAGTTTGCTTCGCATCATATTAGGAACTTCACTGCTTTCACATGGGGTTCATTTGCTGCTTATGACCATGGCTCGCCTAAAGACGGGAGCCGCTCCGTTGCTTGGGGAGCATGCATCGAACTACGTTGATCCAGTACCTCAGGCGCTGATTTTGACTTCAATTGTAATTAGCTTCGGAGTTACCTCGTATTTCTTTGTATTGGCATATAAAGCTTATCAAAAGCTTGGAACAGATGATATGGAAGAATTGAGGGAGGAAGCGAATGAATAATTTATTAGTGTTTCCTCTAATCATTCCGTTACTTACGGCAGTTGTTCTGATATTCTCACATCGCAATATCATGATGCAGCGCCTGATTAGCGTTCTGGGCAGCATATTAACGATTGCTGCTTCTGTAATCATTGTATTTCAAGTACGTTTTGAAGGGATTCAAACATTGTTTATGGGGGGCTGGGAACCGCCTTACGGTATAGTATTTGTAGCAGATATGTTTGCAGCGCTTCTGGTACTGACCACGAGTGTAATTGGATCGGCCTGTATCATATTCGCATTTAGAAGCATTGGAGAAGAGAGAGAGAAGCATTATTTTTACGCCTTTGTGCAATTCTTAATTGCAGGCGTTCACGGATCATTTTTGACAGGAGATTTGTTCAATTTATTTGTATGTTTTGAGGTCATGCTTATCGCTTCTTATGCGCTAATTGTTTTGGGAGGCACAAGACTCCAGCTTAAAGAAACGTTGAAATATATTTTGATTAACATTATATCCTCTACTTTGTTCGTGGCAGCAGTTGCTTATTTATATTCAATAACGGGCACTCTCAATATGGCCCATCTATCCAGTCGCATTGTTGAAGTTGGACAGGGGGGGATTATAACCGTTGTTGCCGTATTATTCCTGATCGTATTTGCCCTAAAAGCAGGATTGTTTTTGTTTTTCTGGCTTCCGGGCTCATATACTGCTCCACCTACTGTAGTAAAAGCACTATTTGGGGCATTGCTAACCAAGGTAGGTCTGTATGCCATCATTCGTACATTCACCTTGATTTTCTATCACCAGCCTGACGTTACACATCATTTGATCGGATGGATGTCAATCGCGACAATACTTCTAGGCGGATTCGGATCCATTGCTTATTCAGATGTAAATAAGATCATTAACTATAATGTGCTTATAGGTGTTGGCTTTATTGGCATCGGTATTGCTGCAGCAACTCAAGACTCGTTGAACGGGATCGTGTACTATTTAATTCATGATATGTTGGCCAAAGCACTCCTTTATTTGTTGGGCGGAATGCTCGTTGTTGCGGCGGGAACCAGCGATTTTAAGCAGATGGGCGGGTTAATTCATCGTCATCCGCGTTTAGGCTGGATGTTTTTTATTACAGTTATGGCGCTTGTCGGTGTTCCTCCTTTAAGCGGATTTCCGGGCAAGCTGCTCATTCTTCAAGGAAGCTTCAAAGCGGGGGAGTACCTTTACGCAGCAGTCGGCATTTTATCCAGTTTATTTGTACTTTACTCTTTAGTTCGTTTGTTTATAGGGGCGTTTTTCGGGGAAGAAACGTCCGTGCAAAAGGTTGCACCGATTCGAGGGATGCTTCCTGCTGCAGGGTTGCTGGTGTTAATAATCATCATAGGAATTTGTTCGGAATGGTTACTCCCTTATATTAGTCAAGCGGGAGATGTCTTGGTAAATTCTGACCTCTACATTGAGAGCGTCTTAAAGGAGTAGATCTAATGGCGCTTCAAATATTGTTAAATGTAATTATTGCCATCGTTTGGATGCTATTAACTAATGATAGCTCACCACAAAAATTTATTGTTGGTTATATCATCGGTGCAATTTTGATCGGTGCTCTACGGCGATTTTGGCAGAATGGATACTATTTGAACAAAGTATGGGCTGTTATAAAGCTGATTCTGTTATTTAACAAGGAACTGGTGAAATCCGGAGTTGATGTCATAAAACATATTCTTCGTCCTAAGTTACAAATACGACCGGGTATCTTTGCTTATACAACGAAGCTTGAGGGTGATTGGGAAATAACACTGCTCTCTTGTCTAATTACACTTACTCCAGGTACGTTGACTATGGAAGTATCAGAAGATGGAAAAACGTTGTATATTCATGCCATTGATATTGGAGAAGTTAATTTGGTAAGAGGGCAAATTCGGGACACGTTTGAAAAAGCGATTATGGAGGTGACTCGTAAATGATGAATACTTTACTGTTTGTTGCATTAGCCATTCTATCTCTGGCTATTATTGGTTGTATGTATCGTCTTCTTAAAGGCCCCTCCATGGCAGATCGAATTGCGAGTCTGGATGCGATCGGAATTAATCTGCTGGCGATGATTGCAATCCTTTGTTTGGTCCAACGGACGCTGGTTTACGTTGATATTATTTTGCTAATCGGCATTCTTGCATTTATTGGAACAACTGCCTTTGCCAGGTATATTGAAAGGGGGATTGTAATTGAACGTGGTGACGATGCATCAAATTGGTGAGATTGTAATCGGCCTTTTTATTATTCTGGGGGCACTTTTAAGTGCATTAAGCGCCTTTGGTCTTGTCAGATTGCCGGATGTATATCTTCGATCTCATGCAGCTACGAAAAGCACAACTTTAGGTGTATTGTGTATATTGATCGGAGCCTTTCTGTATATTTGGATTTATATGGACCATATCAGTGTCAAGCTTCTACTTGGCATACTGTTTGTATTTATTACGGCACCTGTTGCAGGTCATTTGAATGGAAGAGCTGCATATCGTTCAGGCGTACCATTGTGGGAAAAGAGTGTTCGTGATGATCTGAAGAAAACAATACAAAGAGATTCGCTCAAATAACCTTTTTGTTATGCCGCAAGCCCCTTATCCGGGGCTTTTGTTAATTCGCAAACCAGATCCATACTTTAGCAGGACACGTACCTCGACTAAGGTCTAGGATGAAAAACCGTCCACGGTCCGTTTTGAAGAAGTGCAATTAACCCTAGAATATAGTCATAAGGTTGTTAATTTGAGAGGCGGTGAATATTAAATGAGAGGGAATCGACCTCAAGGCTTTGCGATAATACTTATTGCACTTGGTGTTCTGATCTTGCTTGGCAAACTGACGCCACTATTTGGAAGCTTGTTCGGTTTACTGATCGCGATTGCGATGATCGGCCTTGGATATTATGGAATACGCCGAGGGAATGCGTTCTTTGGATGGATTGTTTTGTTCTTCGGAGTGATCTCCCTGATTTCCAAGCTGGCTTGGTTAATCGTTCCGGTAATCGGGATTGGATTAATCTTGTACGGCATATCAACACTAAGAGGGAAACGGAGTTACTAATACAATAAATGGAACATAAGAATTTAAACCGTAAGGTTAGGAGGGATGGGATGTCATGAGCGTATTTCGTCGAGTGCGTGACATTACAGTAGCTAATTTGAACGAACGTTTGGAACAGTCACAGGACCCGGTTCGGTTAATTGACCAGTTTCTAATCGATACACGTCAAGAAATAGCTGAGGCCGAGAAGCTTCATTACCAATACGCAGGTCATACAAAGCAGCTTAAACAGCAAGTGGATCAGGCCAAAGTGATGCGCGACAAACGTGAGGAACAGGCTTTGCTGGCACTGAAAGCGGGAGAAGAACATCTCACTAAGCTGGCATTGCAAGAAAAAATGCTATATGAAGAAAAAATCGAGCAGTATTCTTCATTATATTCACAAAGTCTGGAATCCCTTCAGGAGCTTGAGAATCAACTACATGAGCTCAAGACCGAGTATCAAGTCGTTTATAGTAAACGGCAGTACTACTACGCAAGAATGGAGACGCTTCGTCTTCAGCAACGTATGAATAAACGGATGAGCGATTATGGCATGCAGGATGTGCCTAAGATGTTTAACCGCCTGGAGGATCGGGTATCCGATATGGAATGGGAAGCTCGCAGTCTTCGGGATCTTCGCAAAGCAGGTCAGGATTTCGCCAGTCAGGCGGGATCAGTTATTCAATCTACTTTAGAAGAGGAGCTCTCCCGGTTGAAGCAGAAGCTGAAGGCACGAGGGGAGGAGTAACAAGAAATGGCTAATTTATACCGCTCAAGACGAGATAGATGGGTTACCGGATTGCTTGGCGGACTGGGCGAATATTTTGGAATCAGTACGACGGCGCTTCGTATCTTAACATTGGTTAGTATTCCTTTTACGGGCGGGACAACAATATTTATATATTTGATTGCCTCACTTGTGATTTCCAAGGAACCGTACCAGCCGTTTGATCCTTATCATAACTCCGGGTGGCAAGGCGGTTACCAAGGCGGCAACGGCTACGGAGCTGGTCCGGGATCACAACGTGGGCCGCAAGGATATAACGAGCAGCCGCCATTCGGAGGATATTCATATCCGGGAGGTTCACAGCAACAATATAACGGACCTCGTAACGGACCACATAAAAGTACGGAATTTGGTGCAGGAGACTCATCGAATCTGGATTCCATGATGCAAGATATTGAGAAAAAGGCTATGAAAAAAGAACTTGAGGAGCTTCGTCAGAAGCTTGCTAAATATGAGAAGGGAGAAGTGTAAACAATGGGAGTATTTAAAAGAATTAAGGATATTACAAAGGCGTCTGTAAATGATTTGCTCGATAAGGTGGAAGATCCGGTTGTTATGCTAAATCAATACCTGCGGGATATGGAGGCAGAAATCCGTGACGCAGAGGTAACTGTAGCTAAGCAAATGGCTAATGAACGCAGAATGAAACAGCGTTTGGATGAAGCGATCCGCATCTCTACACAAAGAGAAGCTCAAGCTGAGGTTGCTTTGAGAAATGGTCAAGAGGAAGCTACACGCAAGCTGCTTGAAGAGAAAATTCATTATGATCAAAAGATCGTGGAATTTACAGATCTGCATATTCAAGCTGAAGCACAAGCAAGTGAATTAAAAAATCAGCTTCATGAAATGAAAGATGAATTCTACAAGCTTCGCAACAAACGTAATGAGCTTGTGAGCCGTGCTCAAATGGCCAAGGCCAGAAAGCAAATGTCTCAAGTCAGCAGCATCCATACCATTGAGAGCGGCAACGCCTCGTTAGGCTTCCATCGCATGGAGGAGAAGATCATGCAGCTTGAGGCAGAAGCAGAAGTGTCCGGCGCAATGTACCGTGGAACGACTACCTCCACTTACATCAGCCCTGCTGATGCAGAGAAACAATTGAAAGTGGATGCTCAGCTCGAAGCACTCAAAGCAAAGCTTAGTCCTTCTGCTGCCAAACAAGAGGAAAAAGCAGAATAAATCGATACAACTATAAGAAACAATGTGGTATGCTAGACGATAGTAAAGCCATGCGATATGAGTTATCATATCGCTATGGCTTTTCCAATTATATGAACCTGTAAGGAGGTGCGGCATGGATAGACGGAAAAGGTTCTTGGCCATCGGTCTGATTGGACTTGGAGTTCTATTAATATTCGGTAAATGGTTGAGCTTTATCACCATTGTCGCCCTCGGTTTTATTGTTTACGGTATTTATAAAATTCGTAATGGCGAAGAAGCAAGAACAGGCTATATTTTATTGGCTGTTGGCGGCGGTTTAATATTGCTCGAGCATTTTATGTTAGTCATAGCTATATTGATGATATCCTTAGGATTTTATTACGCGAAGATTAGAAAAACTCAACCGGAAGGCAATTATACGCAAAAACAGAATATTACATCGAGTATTCATTGGGACCTCGATCCATGGAGCTTGAGAAATACAAGCATGTGGCATATTTTCGGGGAACTTGATATCGACCTTTCTTTGGCTATAGTAGAGGGTGAGGGTTCTAACAACATTCTAATGTTTCAGGGAATTATCGGTGATATCGACCTTGTTGTGCCTGAAGACTACGGGGTAGAAATTGAAGCTTTTGTTATGTTTGGGCAAATCGATTTTGAGCCTGACCGGGAGAAAGGGATGCTGAACAAATTGTATTGGAGATCTCCCAATTATGATGAACGTGAACAAAAAGTGAAGATAATCATCTCCTATGTTATTGGAGATGTAGATATACGATTAACCTAGACAGGAGGATCACTTGCGCATGAAGAGTAAAAAACCGGGAAATATGGTTTCTCGCAGTATGCGGGAAGGGG
>RCUU01001592.1_pt1 | contig 10590 bp, 8 predicted proteins | sample 2166211 | NCBI WGS metagenome assembly RCUU01 (sample SAMN09932620, study PRJNA488358) | compost metagenome | feature: garden; material: soil; isolation source: compost soil in phenylacetic acid-enriched culture | place: Germany: Experimental Botanical Garden Goettingen | collected 2016-01-27
CAGGATGAATCGCTGTTGTTTCCGTGAATGCGCCATGACCGGCTCGGCAGATTCTACCTGTCAGGGGCCGTGCACCTGTGGCGTGCCAGCTCCCGTTCAAGCGTTTTCAACCTGTGCCTTGTGGAACAGCGCAAACAGTTCTTGCGGCGATTTTACATTCAACTTCGCGTAGACATGCCGGCGGTGCACCTTGACGGTTTCGGCCGAGATCCCCAGCTTGCTGGCCACTTCCTTGTTCGAGCAGCCGCTGAGGATCAGGCGGATCACATCCAGCTCCCTGGCGGTCAGCGGCGTGCCGAGGCGCACCATGGCCTCTTCTAGGTTGGCTTGCCAGCGAGGTGCCTGGCGTGGCGCGCTTTCAGGCATCGCCGCCTCGAAAAACATGCGTTGGCGCATCAGGCCCACGACCCACGGGCGAATCATCTCCAGCAGCGAAACCTGCTCCGGCGTGAACAGGTGCCGGCTGCCCAGGGACAGGCACAGGCTGCGCACCTCATCGAGCCGCACGTTGTAGTGCAGTTCGTCCTGTTTCACATAATGGTTGAAGTAGCGCTGGTGGTATTCGGTGTCCCTGAAGCGCTCCGGCGCCACGTCCGCCAGGCGGAACAGCCCGGTGGCCGGTTGCTCGCGGTTGGCGATGTAGAAAGGGTCGAGTAGGTACATGCCCTTGATGTAGTCATGAAACAGCGGGTCGGGGCCTTCTCCCTCATACGGGCTTTCAGCGAATACAAACGGGCAACCCTCGCTGAACAACAGCACCGCCCAGTTATCGATCGGTACGTATTCGCCTATCAAGCGGCTCAAGGTTCGCCAGAAATCAGCCTTGTCCAGGTGTTCGATCACGTGGCCGGCAGCGCGATGCCAGGCCATGTCCTGGAGCGTTGGTGTCATGCATCTACCCCCTGGGGTTAACCACTCGACGTGATTGGAAACAGGCTGAAAAAACGCATAATTGCATCGACCTTTTGCAAAAGTCACTTATTTCCTGACCGGGAATCAGCCCGATAACAAGGTCCGAATATGAAGCTCGAACTGGTACAACTGGCGGGGCGCGATGGCGACACCGCCTACAATCTGCGACGTACCCTGGACGCCATCGCCCACTGCGCGCCAGGCGTCGATATCATCGTTTTTCCCGAAGCACAGGTCACCGGCTTTCTGAACCAGCAGAACATTGCCGAACAAGCCTTGACCCTCGACAGCCCCAGTATCCTGGCCATCCAGCAGGCCGCGCATGAGCGCCAGGTGGCGGTGGTCGTGGGGCTGATCGAGAACGACGGTGGGCAGTACTACAACACGACACTGTTCATCACCCCCGAAGGGGTGCAGCTCGGTTACCGCAAGACCCACCTCTGGGTTTCCGAACCCGGGCTGGTGTTGCCCGGCGACCGCTATGGCACCGTGGCGTGGCGGGGCGTGCGCATCGGCCTGCTGATCTGCTACGACACCGAGTTCCCGGAAACCGCCCGGGCTGTGGCGGCCCTGGGCGCCGAGCTGATCCTGGTCACCGATGGCAACATGGAACCCTATGGCCACGTGCACCGCACCTCGGTCACCGCCCGTGCGCAGGAAAACCAGGTGTTTGCCGTGGTCGTAAACCGGGTCGGGGAGGGGGAGGACAATACCGTGTTCGCCGGTGGCAGTGCGGTGGTCGACCCGTTCGGGCAGGTGTTGCTGGAAAGCGGGCGCCAGGAGTGCCGGCATGTCATCGAGTTGGACATGACTCAACTGGCCGATGCCCGTGCGCTCTACCACTACCAGGCAGACCAGCGCTTCCAGCTGCCCGGTGAGCGCATCGAACATGCCGATGGCCGACGCGAACTGCTGATTCCCTGAGCAAGGCTTGACGTGCCCAGCACCACCGGGCTCGCGCCAACGATAACAATAATCCAGCGACAGTCAGCGGACTGCACGGTCGCCAGCCGGCACTCCGCCAGGAGCCTTCCATGAAGCTTCACCCTTTACTCAGGTTCGGTCTCATCGCACTGCTCGGCACCACCTTGAACGTTGCCCGCGCGGAGCCCGCCCGCGTGCACCTGTATAACTGGTCCGACTTTCTGGCACCGGAAACCCCCAAGGAATTCCAGGCAGATACGGGTATTTCGCTGATCTGGGACGCCTTCGACAATGCCGAAGTGATGCAAAGCAAGTTGATGGCCGGGCGCACGGGTTATGACGTGGTGATGGTACCCGACGACCTCTTGCCCAGCCTGGTCAAGGCTGGAGTGATACAGGCGCTAGACCGTGAACGCCTGGGCAACTGGACGCACCTGGCCCCGGAAATCCTGGAAAAACAGCAAGGCAACGACCCGGGCAACCGCTACGCCGTTCCCTACATGTGGGGCACGACGGGCATTGGCTATGACCAGGTCAAGGTCCGGCAACTGCTGGGTACGAACGCGCCGGTGGACTCCTGGGACCTGATATTCAAAGAAGAGAACATCGCGAAGCTCAGCAAATGCGGCGTGGCGATGCTGGATGCGCCCGTGGAGATCGTGCCTATTGCGCTGAGTTACCTGGGGCTGCCACCGAACAGCAAGGAGCCTGAAGACTACCGCAAGGCTGAAGCGTTGCTGCTCAAAGTCCGCCCGTACATCCGCTATTTCGATTCCTCGAAATTCACCACCGACCTGGCCAATGGCGACATCTGTGCCGTGGTTGGCTGGGGCGGCTCGGTGTACAACGCCAAGGTCACGGCAGACCACGCCAACAACGGCGTCAAGCTGGCCTACAGCATTCCGAAGGAGGGCGCGCCGGTCTGGTTCGAAAACATGGTGTTGCTCAAGGATGCACCGCACCCGCAGCAAGGTTATGACTTCATCAACTACATGCTGCGCCCGCAAGTGATCGCCAAAAGCTCCGACTACCTCGGCTACCCCAATGGCAACAAGGACGCCACGGCCTTCATCAATCCGCAGTTGCGCGACAACCCGGCGGTATACCCGCCGAAGGACGTCATGGCCACGCTGTACCCGCTCGAAACGTTGCCGCTCAAACTGGAGCGCGTGCGCACCCGGCTCTGGAGCAAGGTAAAGAGCGGTACTTGATGGTCGCACCTGACCCTTCGCATAACAAAAATCCGCTTGACCGGAGTACGCATGACTCTCTCTGCAGACTTGATCATTACCCACGCTGACATCCACACCATGGACCCTAACCTGCCCAGGGCCCAGGCCATCGCCGTGCACCAGGGGCGTATCGTCGCCGTGGGCGATAACGGCGATATCGAACGCATGGCGGGCGCCGATACGCGCCGCATCAACGCACAAGGGCGGCTGATGTTGCCTGGCCTGCAAGACACCCACGTGCACTTTCAGCTCAGCAGCGCCGACCTCTATCACAATGCCTCGCTATACGCCGCGAGTACTCTTGATGAACTGCTGAGTTGTATCCGCGCGTTCGCCGAACGCCACCCCGACAAGGCGTGGATTCGGGGCGTCGGCTTTTCCTCCAGCCTGTTCAGCCCGGACGTGCTCACCAAAGAGCTGCTCGACAGTGTGACGGGCGGGCGCCCGGCACTCATGCTTGCCAACGACTACCACAATGGCTGGGCCAACAGCGCTGCGTTCGGGGTGGCCGGTGTGCGCGCAGGAAGCCCTGAGCCGCAGAACGGCAGTTATGTGCGCAACGCCGACGGTACGCCCAAGGGGTGGCTGTTGGAGGATGCGATCTGGGCAATGAATCGTATCGCCCCCGGGTACACTGACGAGGAATACCTCGAGGCCATGCAGCACTTCAGCAAGGCATTCAACCGCCGGGGCATCACGGGCGTGCTGGATGCCATGGTCAACCGCAACTACATGAAAAACTACCAGGCGTCCTATGAGCGCGGTGACCTGACCCTGCGCGTTCGTGCCACCTCCAAGGTCTTCGCGCACAAGCCACTGGACGAGCAGCTTCGCGAACTCCAGGACCTGCGCAACACCTACCAGGGCGACCGAGTAAGCATGCACTCGGCCAAGTTCTTCCTCGACGGCGTGCTGGAAAGCGGTACGGCAGTGTTTCTGGAGCCGCGAAACGACACCGGTGGCAACGCCGAGTTGATGTTCACCCAGGCGCAGATCAACGAGTACTTCGCAGCCTTCGACCGGGAGAGGTTCCAGTTGCACGTACACACCATCGGCGACGGTGCGGTGCGTGCTGCGGTGGATGGCATTGACCACGCCCGCCAACAGAATGGCCAATGGGATTCGCGCCACCAACTCGCCCACCTGCAGGTGGTGGCCCCGGTCGACATTCCCCGCTTCACCACCCTGGGCATCCTGGCCAACTTCCAGCCTTTGTGGGCGCAGCCGCAACCTGAAGCCGACGCCATCGCCCACGCCATGCTGGGCGAGCAACGCAGCCAATGGATCTTCCCCATCGGTGAGTTCGTACGCAAAGGCGTGACGTGCATGATGAGCAGCGACTGGGGCGTGAGCACCTATGACCCCTTCCAGATCCTGCAATCTGCGGTCACCCGCCAGGCACTCGATGCCGGCCCCGACGACCCGGTGCACAACCCGCATCACCGCATCAGCATTGAAGATGCACTGCGTGGCTATACGCTCAATGCGGCCCACGCCGCCTGGCGGGATGACAGTACCGGCAGCCTCAGCGTCGGCAAGTACGCGGACCTGATCGTGCTTGACCGCAACCTGTTTGAGATCGCGCCCGGCGAGATCGCCCAGACCCAAGTGCTGCTCACCCTGCTCGAAGGCCAGGAAGTCCATCGAGACCCAGGCTTCGGCTGACGGGCCGCCCCGCAACGGGGCCAATCCCGCCACGCACCCCTCTATCTCGCGCCGGGCCTTCAGGCCCAGGGGGCAGTGCGCGCGCGAGGCACCGGGTTTGTCATTACAACAACAAGAATCGGGAGTACTCAGCATGTTCTTCATCACCCCGGCACGGGCGCTTTCGGCGCTTGGCGCCTTACTCAGCCCGTGCGCCTTTGCCGGGTATACCTTCGAAGCTGGCGACGTTACAGGGGAAGCGACGCTGGCCGCAGGCATAGCCAGCATCAGCGCCCGCAACGTCAATTTCGGTGCCGGGCGCGTGGACCTGCGCAGTGGCCGCAATACCGGCGAGCGGGCTGTCTGGCAGGAGATGTACCTGAAGCCCGGCGCAACCCTGCGCTATCAGATCAGCCCCGAACTGGAAGTGTTCGGCGGCGCGTCTTCGGTGGGGGCTGCAACCTTTGGCGACGGCGATGCGGGCGGCTACACCCGCAGCTCCGATCATGGGCTGGCCATCGAAGCCTTTTACGGCGGCGTGCGCAAAGGGGACTGGTCGTTCAGCGCCGGGCGCCAGGACTACAAGGTCGGCACCGGTTTCATCGTCATGGACGGCAACCTCGACGTGCTCGACGATGCCGCCTACTGGATTGGCCCACGGACTGCGTTTCGCGACGCTGCGCTTCTGGGCTACAGCCACGGCCCGCTCAGCGCCCAGGCATTCAGCTTGCGCACGGATGATGACCTGGGTGACTTTCGCATGAACGGCCTGAATATCGACTACGACCTGGTCGGTACGGTAACCCTGGGCGCCATGGCGATGAAGGTCGACGCCCTGTCGCACGAAGCCGACAGGTTGACCCCGCGTGACGGCATGCAGGTGTACAACCTGCGCGCGCTGCAAGGCAAGGTGCCGTTTGTCGACGACCTCACGCTGCACGGCGAGTATGCCGTCCAGCGCGGCGCGGGTGCCGGTGTCGACTACGACGCCAGCGCTTGGTATGCCCAGGCCGACTATGCCTTTTCTTCCGTGCCCCTGCAGCCATTGCTGAGCTATCGCTATGCCGCCTTCTCAGGCGACGACGACCCGAGCGATGGCAAACAGCAGGCCTGGGACCCGCTTAGTAAAGGCTATGTCGACTGGGGTACCTGGTTGATTGGCGACGTCGTCGGTAACTATCTGCTGTTCAACAGCAACGAACGCGTAAGCCAGTGGGCACTACGCACGCACCTGACTCCCACGCTGAACCTGGGCGGCATTCATTACCAGTTCAACCTGGATGAAAAAGTGCTCAACGGTGGGGCCGTCAGCGATCGACGCTTCGCCGACGAAAACGTGCTGTTCGTCGAATGGACACCCACAGCCAGCGTTTACACCAGCGTGTCCTACAGCTGGGTCAAGCCCCTTGCCGCCGCCCGCGAAACCTACGGCAACGACGATTTCAGTGCATTCGAGATGTTCGTCTCGTACCGCTATTGAACCAAACCTGAAAGCGGATGCGGCCCGGACCGGCCGCATCTGCTTCATCACCAACAGGAACACCACCGTGATCAATGCAGCTTCCGTGGGCCGCAAGGCACCCCTCTACGCCGTCCCCCCGTTCATGACTGAAAGGGAGTTTTGACATGGCCGATAATCCCGTCAAATTGACCGCCAGCCTCAGCCTGACCTCGGTGGTGCTCTTCGGCCTGGCCTACATGGCGCCTAGCCTGGTGCTGGTGATTTTTGGTGTCATTGCCCAGGGCAGCGCCGGCACAGCGCCTAGCGCCTTCCTGTTGGCCACCGGCGCCATGCTGTTGTCGGCATTGAGCTACGCCAAGATGGCCAGGCTGTTTCCGGTTTCCGGGTCCGCCTACTTCTACGCCCGGCAAATGCTGGGCGGCCAGTTAGGGTTTCTGGTGGGCTGGCTGGTGTTGCTGGACTACCTGTTCATGCCCATGGTCGCCTGGTTGGTGCAGTCGGTATTTCTCCATGTGCAATTCCCTGGCATACCGTTCTGGGGGTGGATGTTGGTCAATATCGGGCTGACCACGCTGGTAAATGTCCTGGGGCTCAGCCTTGCCGATCGCACAAACAAGTTGCTGACAGGGCTGGGCCTCGCCCTGGTGTTGCTGTTTGTGGTGTTGTGCCTGATCCACCTGTTGCATCAGGCCCCGGTGTCCCTGACCGCGCCCCTGTGGAACGCCAGCAGCACCTTCATGGGTGTATCGGCAGCGGCAGCCGTGGCGGCCTATTCCTATCTGGGCTTCGATGCGGTCACCACCATGGCCGAGGAAACGCGCGACGCCAAGCGCAACATCCCGCGCGCCGTGGTGCTGGTGATGGCGACGGCAGGCCTGCTGTTTGCGCTGGTCGCGTACATCATGCAGCTGGTCCATCCCGGTGGCGTATTCGAAGATGCCCAGACGGCGGCCTACCTCATGTCCATCGAAGTAGGCGGGCAGGTCTTTGCGGACTGGCTTAACCTCGGTTTGATCATCTCCGGGTTCGCCTCAGGCCTCATCGTGCAACTCAGCACCAGCCGCCTGCTTTACTTCATGGGCCGGGCCGACATACTGCCCAAAACGTTTTTCGGCACGCTCAACCCCAAGACCGGGGCGCCGGTTTTCAACCTGTTGCTCACCGCAGTGATCGGGTTGCTGGGTTTGAACCTCACGCTCGAAATGGCGACCTCCTTCATCAACTTCGGCGCCTTCCTTGGCTTCACTGCGGTGAACCTGTGCGTCATCTGCTACTACTACCGCGCTCGCCGGCGCGAGCGCCTCGGGCTGGTGAGTTATCTGTTGTTTCCACTGCTGGGTATGTGCGTGAACCTTTACCTGGTAAGCCAGCTAAGTGCGACCGCGATTGTCATTGGGCTTTGCTGGCTTGCCCTTGGCGTGGTCTACCTCACCTGGCTGACACGCGGTTTCCGCCAGCCTGCGCCCGACCTTCGGCCGTAGACGCCTTGGGGTGGATAGCGACGGCCGTGTTTCGCCCGTCGCTGTGCGTTGTCAGACCCAATCTCAGCAGCGCTAAGGGTATATCGCGCGCTATCCGAGCAAGCGATTGCCACATAGTGGCCCATTACGATGTGAGGAAGTTGGCGAACGAAGGTGCCCAAGTTGACGTCGCATCCACTGTTCCAGTCAAGCGTGCAATAGCCACCGTGTACGCCGGTGCGGAGTTTGGCTTCCATATAGATTCCGTTGTGAATCAGCGATGACGCAGGTGGCAGGACCTGCCGTCCATGACATGGAAGCCGCTTACACGCCTGCGCTGTGCATGTGGGGGCTGGGCTTGCCGGCGGTGGGCTGTGAAGTGCCCCAGCACCCAGGGTCTGCTCTGGGTCGATAGCCGTTATCCATATGAGCGGGCGCTTTCGACCTATGGCTGCGCTTCGCGGATCCGTGCCTTTCTGTTTGCCGATCAGCTAGGGATTGGTTCTTCTTGAGTACCAATTTATGAGCCGATCAGCTCTCTATCGCAGGCAAGAGGGTGGGTAGGATCAACACAGCCTTCCAGAAGGAACCGTTATCTCTTGTCGTTAATGAGGTGTGCCATGCCCAAGGTTGTTCACTTTCACCGTACCGGTGACGCTGATGTTCTGATCCTCGATGAAGTCGCAGTACCCACGCCGAAAAGCGGCGAGGTTCAGATCGAAGTAAAAGCTATCGGTTTGAATCGTGCAGAAATCATGTACCGCACTGGGCAGTACGTGATTGATCCCCAGTTCCCAGCGAAGCTGGGCTATGAAGCGGCCGGCATTGTACGCGCGGTTGGCAGTGACGTCCGCGACCTTGTTCCCGGTGACGTAGTTAGCGTCGTGCCGGCATTCTCTTTCGCTGATTACGGCATGTATGGCGAGGTGGTCAATGCGCCTGCGCATGCTGTCGTCAAGCATCCGTCCAACCTCAGTTTCGTGGAGGCAGCGGCCAGCTGGATGATGTTTGTTACTGCATACGGCGCCCTGATTGAGTACGGCAATCTACAGGTTGGCGAAACCGTGCTTATCCCGGCTGCGTCGAGCAGTGTCGGCCTGGCAGCGATCCAGATCGCCAACATGCAGGGAGCCATCCCGGTGGCCCTTACCCGCACAAGTGCCAAGCGTCAGGCGTTGCTGCATGCAGGTGCAAAACATGTCATCGCCACCCAGGAAGAGGATCTGATTGCCGAGGTGGCAGCGATCACCGAGGGCAAAGGTGCGCGTATTGTTTTCGATCCGGTTGGTGGCCCCGAGGCAACCAAGCTGATCAAGTCCATGGCCAACAACGGGATTTTCTTCCAGTACGGCGCTCTCGATCATCGCGATATCCCGGTTCCCGTCTTCGACATTCTTGGCAAACACCTGACCGTGCGCGGCTACGAGCTGTTCGAAATCACCACAGATATTCAAAAGCTGGCCAATGCCAAGGCATTCGTTGCCAAAGGCTTGGCAGGTGGTCAGCTCAAGCCCGTCATCGACCAAGTCTTCCCGCTCAATGAAATTGCGGCAGCACACCGCCGAATGGAGTCGAATTCGCAGATCGGCAAGATCGTCGTCGTGGTTGACTAAATAACATCCTGCGGCAGTGAGACTGGCGTCGTACGCCATCGCTGTTTGCTTCCAAGCAGTGATGGCTTACTTTGTTTTGGTGTCTGAGAGAGGGAGCCTAGCTTCGCTATCGTCCTCAGTGCAGAGTACGTCTGTCCCAATGCACAGGTAACTGGAAGATGGCGATGAACCTGATTGAAGCCATGCAAATGTTCGTGGCGGTGGTTGAGCATGGCAGCTACACCAAAGCGGCCGAGGCACTCAATGTACATCGCCCGGCACTCTCCAAGCTCATCCAAAATCTCGAGCACGAATTGGGAGTGCAGCTGTTACACCGCACCACGCGCAGAGTAAACACCACGCCCGCTGGCGATGAGTTCTACGAACGCAGCCTGAAATTACTCGCTGAACTAGCGGACACACTGGACTGGTTTTCGCCGACTCGTCCGCCGCGAGGCAAGCTCAGGATCGACATGCAGACCGTACTCGGTCACGCGGTGATAATCCCGCGACTGCCCGAGTTCATGGAGCGCTACCCTGGCCTGGAAATATCTCTGGCAACCTCTGACAACTTGAACGACCTTATCGCGGAAGGCATCGATTGTTCCGTGCGGCTCGGTGATCTGGATGATTCGAGCCTGGTTGCCAAACGTATCGGCGAGGTCGCTTTGGTGACCTGCGCGGCTCCCGCCTACGTAAAGAAACATGGTTTACCCGGCACGCTGGATGATCTGCAGGCGCACCTGGCAGTCAACTTCATGGTTGAGCAGCGCCGCCAGATCATGCCTTGGCGATTCAGGGCCAACGGTAAAATGATTAGCGTAAAGATGCGCAGCGGCATCGTCGTCGACAATGCCGAGGCTTTGCTCTACTGCGCACTGGCGGGGATCGGGATGGTACAGGGGCTGCGCCCGGCGTTGCAGCGATACATCGATAGCGGGCGTGTAGTGGAGGTTCTGCCGGATGTTCCAGTCGAGCCGAAGACCGTTTCCGTGCTGTTTCCAGATCGCCGTCATCTGTCACCCAATGTGAGGGTATTTGTCGAGTGGGTGAGTGGGTTGTTCCAAGAGGAAAGGTATTAGGGGCGGTTATCGAACGTCAGCGTTGGGTCGGAAGCAGCCGTTCCCGACTGGTCGCTTTCGACCCTGAACGGACGGTCATACTGTTGAGTTCGGAGTGGGCTTGGAGGTGTTCGTCATGACATTTCTGGCGCTTACCAGATCGAGCGCCGCCCGCGCGGCGCTCGATCTGACAGACGTTGAAAATATCAAAGCTGACACCTCTATGCCCAACACCTACCGTCCGCTCAGGGTCGATAACGGCCCGTCATGCACGCCAATCGGCCCGCAAAATACCGTAATCGA
>RCUU01001598.1_pt1 | contig 10571 bp, 8 predicted proteins | sample 2166211 | NCBI WGS metagenome assembly RCUU01 (sample SAMN09932620, study PRJNA488358) | compost metagenome | feature: garden; material: soil; isolation source: compost soil in phenylacetic acid-enriched culture | place: Germany: Experimental Botanical Garden Goettingen | collected 2016-01-27
AATTTAATCTGCAATACCCATCCCCGTACTCCTCTTAAGGATCTGGTTCCCCGAATGGCAAGTGCATTTCTGCGAATCTGAAACTCCTCCCACACCATGGGCAGAAGCCGGATCGAGGCCATAAAACTGTATGCATACTTTGGAGGAAGCTTCGCTTTTTGCATCAAGGCATAGAATAAAGATACGGAAGGAGTTGTCAGAACAAATAACAAGCCCTCTGCCGCAAATGTTACTGATTTGATGCCGATATGCAAGCCGCGGAAAAAGCTTTCTTCAGAAATCCGAATAAGCCCCCACGTCCACCACATGGTATCCCCTTTGCCAAAAAGAATCATGCTGGATGAGGATGAGACCAATACAATGCAAAAAGACAACACGATGATCATGATTTTCCAGAAGGCATAACCGCTCTGCCAGAACAATAAAGCAGTAAAAACAAGCATTTGATAGAACATAAAATCCATTCGGTGCGTAAACAAGGTCATCAAAAACAACAAAATCATACATACCAGTTTGACTACCGGGTTAGCCAGATGCATCCATGTCTTCGTTCGAGGAATGAGCAAGCTTCTTAGCTTCATACCATCACCTCCACATCCCGATGTTGATCATTCGTCACGTGGACCAGATTTTGTCCTCGATCCGTCAGACTTTGGAACAGCTCTCCCTTTCTTACTTCCCAGCGATGTGTCGCCAGTCGATGGGCGATCATTTCCTCATGCGTAACCATGATAATAGCAGCACCACTTTGCCGAAGCTCCTCACACATCTGCAGGATCGCAAACGTATTTACCGCATCCTGCCCGAAGGTGGGTTCATCAAGGAGCAGAACCGATTTCTCAAGTACAACAGTGCCTGCTACGCTTAGTCTTCTCTTTTGTCCAAGTGATAGCTGAAAGGGATGGCGCCCTTCAAGTCCTGAAAGACCAAATTGTTCAAGGGCTTGATTCACTCTTCTTTGCAATTCCTTGTCCGATATACCTGCTTCTTTTAAAGAATATGCAATTTCGCTGCTTACTTTATCCTCGATAAATTGATATTCAGGATTTTGAAATACAAATCCAATATGCTGTGATGTTTGCCGGATTTGCAATTTCCGCTTCTTCTTGCCCACTAACTGCTCTCCCTGAAGGAGATAGCTGCCTGACGTATTTAAAAGTCCCATCAGACTAAGCAGCAGAGAGCTTTTACCCGCTCCGTTCGGTCCTGTAACAGCAATGAAATCACCTGGATAGACGGTTAATCGCTCTACGTTGATGACAGGCTCCCCATTTCGAATTCCACAGAAATCCTCTAATTCGATAACAGGACTATGCGATAAATGTGAATTTCCCGATGCTTGTATCTTGCCTGATACTAATGATTGTCCTGATGTTGACCGAAAAAAATCCTCCCATACGCCCGGATACCATATTCCGTACTCTACAAGCTCTATTTGATATTTCTTAAATATCTCCGTTGGCGACGCCAGAGCCAGTAATTCGCCCCCAGGTCCAAACAAGGCCACCCGATCGACTAAACCCAGCTTAAGCAATTCTTCAATTCGATGCTCAACAATAATTAACGTACGGTGATTCGAAATATGATGAACGGCTTGCCATATTTGCTCTCTGCCATCCGGATCAAGCAATGCTGAGGGCTCATCAAGGAAAATAACCTCAGGATTGCACAGCAGCACCGATGCCAGTGCCAATCGCTGCTTCATGCCCTGGGACAAGGAATCTATAGGAACATGCATATCCTCAAGCGCCAGGCCTACCTCTTGCAGAACCCTGCTCATTTGCCGGGGCATGTCTTCTCTTGGAATACTCAAATTTTCCAACACAAAAGCCAGCTCTTCATCTACATACGGCATGCAAAACTGAGTATCCGGGTCCTGAAATACAATTCCGCGCGACGCAGGTATCGTTCTGCTTGAGCAGCGCATCGGGGCTTCAATCAGCTCAGGAATGATACCCGACAGCACCTGCAAAAGTGTAGATTTCCCACAGCCGCTCGGGCCCAGCAGCAACATTTTCTCGCCTCGCCTTACCTCCAGAGACAAATCGTTAAACACACGGGAACGCGACTGCTCGCCGGAAAATTTCAGCCTTAAATCCGTAACTCCTGCGACAATGTCATATTTTGTTTCGTGCAGCTCATTCATAGAATTGATTTCTTTCATTTCATCTAGTCATCCAATGCTGCATAATCGCTGTCACTTACAGGCCGCAGCTGCTGTGTGACACCTGTAGCTTCGACTGCTCTCGCTATCGCATAGGCCAGATAACCCGTAATCAATGCCGCACTTATCATGCGCAGAACATACTTCGTAACAAGCAGCCAGGTTTCATAATCAGCAACATAGCCATAGTAGATGTCCGGAATGATGGAGCCGATTGCGGCGCCAATCCCGGCTAAAGCCGCCACCCAACCTGAAAATTTCCGATAACGAAATGCCGCAAATACCAACTCGGCGCCTAATCCTTGAAGCACACTATATAATAACAGCTGTATCCCCCATTCACTGCCAAAGAGAATCTCTACATGAGCCGCTGCAACCTCAGCAATAAGCGCCACGCCCGGTTTGCGAATCAACAAGAACACCAGTGTAGCCGCTATGAACCACATGCCGTATACCAATTCATCGGCCTGCGGAAACAACGGGGAGAAAAGATTATAGACCGAGCTCCAAAAATGATATACAACACCCAGTACAATCGATACGATCACCGTCACTAGCAGATCACTTAATTTCAGCCCTCTTTTTACTGGTTTTACAGGTACAACTTCCTTCACTTCTTGCATCTTTACCACTCCTCTGCTTTTTTGTACTTTCGGCATAACAAAAAACCGGCTGAATAAATTCAGTCGGCATAGGTCCACGGAAAAAGATATACACCCGTTAATTAACGGACGTGCGGATTCTCTACGCTGGCATTATCCAGATCAGATTAACGGTCCGCAGCGGAATATACTGCAATCTCAGCTTGATTCACTCAAGCCCCCGTACCCTATTTTGTTAAATTCAATATAACGAATCGTTCTCAAACAATCAAGAAAAATTAATTATTACTATGATGCTGTTGATTTAAATCCTATTCTATGTCAATATAAGCGGAAGTGAAAAACCGGGAGTTCCCAAAGAAACAGGAGGATACAATTTGGCCGCTAAATGGATGATATGGATGACTGAACTCACATCACGCAAATGGATTTCCCGGCTCATGGGTAAATTCTCACATTCGAATATAAGCCGCTATTTTATCCCTTACTTCGCAAAATCATATGGCATTCCATTACATGAAGCAGAAAAAGAAATAGGAGATTATCCTACACTAAACTCATTTTTTACACGCAAGTTGAAGCCTGGCATGCGCCCGATTCATCAGGACCAAGCTGGAATGATCAGTCCTGTAGATGCCCTGGTTACATTCATGGGACCCATTCAAACGGGTACGATCCTGAACGTAAAAGGCCAGGATTACTCTCTGGATGAGCTGCTGAATCATTCGCCAAGGGCTGAGGCCTACAGACATGGCTATGCATTTGTACTCTATCTTAGTCCTACCGATTACCACCGAATCCATGCTCCGGTAACCGGAAGCAAAATAGAAAGTGATCATATCAAAGGAAAGGTCTATCCGGTCCATGATTTTGCTATGCGTCACATGAGAACTGTACTTAGCCGTAATGAACGCTTGATTACATACATTTCCCATGAACATGGAGAAATCGCGTTAGTGAAGGTTGGAGCGATGAACGTCAGCAGTATTGTATACTCTAATGACAAAGCAACACAATGGCAGCAGGGAGACGACCTCGCTTACTTCGAGTTCGGATCTACCGTTGTCCTTATAACCAGGAACAACACCTTTGAGCCGTTGCCAGAGCTTGAAGTGGGTCACAAGGTGCGAATGGGTGAACTGCTTGGCAGATTTAAATGAGGTATAAGATGTCAATAGGTTCAAAAACAACTGTTAAATGAAAATAGGGGAATAAGGAGATATTTCTCCTTATCCCCCTTGTTCTATCTATATTGCTCCGAAAACACTACTTAACGTTAATAGAACCTACAGAAGTGGTGAGCGTTACACGTGGTCCACCGTCTCCCCGCTTGCTTTCCCCTTTAGACGCCCCGCTAATATCACCTACATCAGCATCTAAATCAAGAATACAGGAAACCGCTTCAGCCAGCTTTAAATCGATGCTCCCGACATCAGCTACTGCTTCGAGACTACTCTCACTATCAATTTGACCTATTTCAAGGTCAATGCTGCCTGTGGAGGAGGATAATGAAGAATTGCCGGAAAAATGTGCCCCTGTCACTTTTATTGAGCCTACATCGCTTTGGATTCGGTATTCACCAGTAATATCTGCTAATGTGGTCTCACCTACATCATTTGTCACGTCCAGTACCTTCACATTGCTTGGCAAACCGATCTCATAATCGATGCTGAAATCAGAAAACCCGTATTTACTCTCCGACCACTCCCACAAATCCTGCTCAGGATCATCTTTCGCATGAGTAAACACTCGAGCCGTATCTCCTTCGATCACCACTGATACTTCAGCTTGCTCCAGAATCTTCTGTAACTCTTTCTTGCTTCGGAAAATAGAGGGAGAAGCCGTAATCGTAGATTTGGCCGTTATTTTGGTTCCTGAAACACTATGAATATCCACGTCTCCTACCGAATTAACCATTTTTAAAGTCGCAGCCGCACCAGCCTCTTCTTCCGCAGCAAGCTCTACAGTTCTTCCATTCTCCTTCATGATTTCCTTACTGCTGTCCTTGGCTTCAGTAACAACCTTATCTATCGCTTGCTCCGCATTTTCTCCAAGTCCTCCACAACCTGCCACAAGCCCGAGCAGTACTGTAGCTGCAATCATACTAATAGGCTTTAATGCCTTTTTCCTGTTCATCATAGTTCCCCTTTCTTCAAACAAAATTCTGCTGTTATCAGTATATCTATTGAACATAATTTGAACACAGTCTAAAGACTTGTTGATACCCTGGACCAAAGTCTTGGAAATGGAAATTTCTGATCAAATATACAGGAATATGATCCGTATAATGCAACAAGACAGCGATCCGATGGGCCGCTGTCTATGTATGACTTGCTATATATAATTATATGAGCATAAATTAGAACCAATTATCATCATCTTGGTCAAACCAGCTTAGTCGGCGAGCACGACTACGAAATATGCTTTGACCTGGTGCAGCAATGTGATGGCTGCGTATCCGCCGTCTTTTCACCATGTGATACTATTCCTCCCTTCCAGCAAGACTATAACTTCTATTAACCATCTGGAAGAAGAGTGAAACATGTTACTGAGTTTTCCATTTAATGCATTACTTATTCCCTCATTAACGGATTTCGGACGGGCTTTTCCCTGTATATTGTTTAAACTGACGGCTAAAGAAGAAAATATCACGATAGCCCAGCGCATCCGCGACCTCCGTAACGTTCATACCTGCATGAAGCAGCAGATGCTGTGCCCGATCGATCCGAGCTTTTATGATATAAGATTGGACTGACAATCCGATGATTTCTTTAAACTTTATCGAAAAATATCGTGGGGAAAGCCCGGCACGTCCGGCCAAATCCTCTACCTTATGCGGCAGACCCGGATGCTGAAGAACATAATTTGCTACCTCGTGAATGATCTCGGTTAATTGATTGCTTACTTTTTTCTCGCGCGGCACTTCCTTCTCTTCCCTCAGCAAATAGATGAGCAGCTGCTTCAAAATAAGACGCGCTTCCTCCTCCGCCCCATAAGCCTGCACCAGAAACAGTCGAACATAACGTGACAGCATGTATTCAAAATCAAGCGTATCCTGCAGCTTCCGGTAAGGGCCCGGAACCTCATATACCGGCTCATCCACATCAAAATGAATGTAAGTGAGTACTAGCGGACGCTGCGGATTGTGGGTTGCTGTCGTATGATCGCCCTTGCGGAACAGGAAGCAGCTCCCTTTGCTGACCGGAATTTGCTGATCGTTTAGAGTAACCATACCTTCACCGCTCCACACATAGAACAAATCGTAGTTCTGAAGCGGCTTTTCCCGCTTATGCCATTTCCACCCTGGCTCGCATACGATTTTTGCAAAAGCCGGCTTCAAAATAAATGATGACGGTGATATGTGTAGCATGATCATCCCCCCAAAAATTACAATACATCTTTATAGCTTGTCTTCTTATGTTTTCTTTCCTAATTATACTCCTTTTACACTATTTCTGAATATCCCTCCATGCCATTGTCAAACGAAAAACTCCCTCTTTCAGCTCCGCTTCCTCCAGATGGGACATGCTGAAGCAGGCAGCTGGAGCACCTGTTCCAAGGTGGTACATAGCCGCGTCCCGGAACTTAACTTCTCTATTGCAGGCAGCCCGTAGAAAATCCTGATATTGCTCCGCGGAACGTCTCCATGGAGCATACACCAGAAGCCCTGCGTCTGCAGACTTCAAATCGAACAAATCCGTCATTCCCTCTTGCTCCATGAGAGAACGAAACAACTCGTGTTTTGCTCCGTATATCCGTCTCATTCGCCGCAAATGGCGATCATACTCTCCGCGAATCATAAACTTGGCAAGAGCACGCTGCTCTATTCTTGCGGATGATACGGGCTCAAACAGCATTTTGGCTCGGATCAGCGGAGCCACTAGCCCATAGGGGATGACCGCATATCCAATGCGAAGGGAGGCGAACATCGTCTTGGAAAAGGAGCCGACATAGACGACCCTTTCCTCGCTATCGAGCGCCTTAAGCGGCTCCGGCGGGCGGCCGCGCCAGCGGAATTCACTATCGTAATCATCCTCGATGATTACGGCGTTCACCCGCGCGGCCCAAGCCAGAATCTCCGCCCGACGCGCCGGAGATAAGACCGCCCCGGTCGGGAACTGCCGACCCGGGGTCACAAACAGAAGCCGCGCATCCCAGTCGCGCGGTATGATTCCGCCTGCGTCCACCCCGGCCGGAACGGCCACGCCTCCGCAGGCATGCACAGCTCTGGAGATTCCGTGATAACACGGATTCTCCAGCACTGCAGGCTCTCCTTCGCCCAGCAGCAGCTGAGTCAGCAGCATGATCGCCTGCATGGAGCCATTAAAAAGGCAGATTTGCTCCGCTTCTGCGGCGATCCCGCGGCTTCTTCGCAAATGAGCGGCAATCGCCTGGCGAAGCTCTATATCTCCGGCCGGGTCAGCCGGCATGCTCAGGCTGTCTGAAGATTCCCGGGTGGCCCAAGCCAAAGCGCTTTTCCATTCCGTATAGGGAAAGGCGCTCATCAAGGGACCACTATCCTGAAACGATATCATATTTCTATTATTCATCTGCGGATCAACCCCTCTGGGTAATTCATGCTGATGTGCAGCACCAAGCTCCATGACTCTTTGTCCCCATGAAGATAGTGAGATAGAAGCAGCTTGACCGCCAGAGCTTATATCAGACTTCGATAATATATCAGCTACATAAGTACCGCTTCCTGCAAGAGAATAGACATACCCTTCCGCCTGCAGCATGTCATAAGCCTGCGCAACGCTTCCTCTGGACAAACTGTATTGTTGGGCCAGTTCTCTTGATGAAGGAAGCCGCGTGCCTTCCTGTAATGTCCCCTCATGAATCGCAGATCGAATGGCGTGGTACAGAGCTAAATACTTAAACCGATATATTTGCTGATGAGCATCTAACGAGATCGTAAAGTCCATTCCGTCATCTCCTTCAAACTCCAACCCGTACCGTACAAATTGGACCAATAAAAATAATGTAAATTGGTTCTTTTTTCATGTCAATCCATAACATAAGCTGAATTCAACAATTACTATATTTATGGGAGTACGGAGGGGAGCTTAATGAGAAGAAAAGAATTTCATGTAGAAGACAAGCAGGAAATCGAGATGTTTTTAAAAGAAATGAGCTTCGGTTTTCTCGGAACTGTGGGTTCAGACGGATGGAGCAGAGTGACTCCACTTAATTTTGTTTACGACGGCAATTATTTTTATTTCCATGGCAGTCTTGCAGGTGAAAAAATGAAACATTTAGCGCATGATCCCAGAGTAAGCTTTACGGTTGCCAAGGAATACGCGATCATTCCATCCTATTTTACCGACCCATTATTGGCTTGCCCTGCTTCTGCTTTTTTTAAAAGTGTCATGGTACGGGGTATTGTTGAAAAAGTGGAGGACCTGAATGAAAAAGCTTCTGCGTTTACTATGTTTATGGAGAAACTTCAGCCTGAAGGCGGATATCAGCCGATTACAGCAGAGGACTCGCAATATAAAGGCCAATTAAAGGCCGTTTCACTGTGCAGAATCGTACCAGAATCAATCACAGCCAAATTTAAATTCGGACAACATGTAAACCATGAGAAGTTCGAGGGAATCCGGCAGGGGCTTCAGGAAAGAAATTATCCTATGGATCACGAGACGATTTCATTAATGAAAAAATATTGCCCGCACCAGAACGAAAATTGATTTGAGAATGCGCGATTTGTCCGTGACGGTGAAGGGGCGAAATGATATAATGTTAGGCAGTCAAAATGGCACTGTCCCATATCAAAACCGATTGGAAGGATGAAACGTGATGAACCCACTCGCGGAGCAGTTAAACGAGAACCTGAAATCCGGCAATGTCCATGTGTATGAAATGTTATCTACACTGGGTAAAGAAATCTTTTTTCCTAAGGAAGGCATTCTGAGCCAATCTGCTGAAGCTACAGCAAATGCTAAGAAATATAATGCCACTATCGGAATCGCTACAGAAAATGGCGGTCCTATGCATTTAGCATCAATCCAGGAAACGCTGTCTGCATATAAACCTCAAGATCTGTACCCTTATGCACCTCCTGCAGGTAAACCTGAGCTTCGCAAAGTATGGCGTGAAAAAATGCTGCATGAGAACCCTTCCCTTGCGGATAAGAGCTTTGGTAACCCTGTCGCTACCAATGCGCTTACTCATGGTCTGAGCATTGTGGCCGACCTCTTTGCTGATGAAGGCGATGCTGTCATCTATCCTGACAAAAACTGGGAGAACTATGAATTAACATTTGGTATTCGCCGCCATGCAGAGATTGTTAACTATCCGTTATTTACTGAAGATATGAAATTCAACAGCCAAGGCTTGCGTGATGCTCTGCTGGCGCAAAAGGATAAAGGGAAAGCGATCGTCATTCTGAATTTCCCGAACAATCCTACTGGATATACTCCTGGAGCCAAGGAAGGCGAAGAGATCGTATCCGCGATCAAAGAAGCAGCAGAAGCTGACATTAACGTCGTTGTCGTGACTGATGATGCCTACTTCGGACTATTCTTCGAGGATTCCTTGTCCGAATCATTGTTCGGTAAACTTGCCGGTCTGCATCCGCGCATTCTGCCTGTTAAGGTAGATGGCGCCACCAAAGAAGAATACGTGTGGGGCTTTCGTGTCGGATTCATCACGTTTGCGGCTGAGAGTGGGGAGGTTCTTGCAGTTCTGGAGCAAAAAACGCTCGGAATCATCCGCGCAACCATTTCCAGCGGGTCCCATCCGTCCCAAACGTTTGTTTTGCAAGCCTTGAAATCACCGGATTTTGAAGCGCAAAAAGGGGAGAAATTCGCCATTATGAAAGGCCGCGCCAATAAGGTCAAAGCCCTTCTGGACAGCGAAAAATACGGACATGTATGGGAATACTATCCGTTCAATTCCGGATATTTCATGTGTCTCAAGCTGAAGACAGTAAATGCTGAGGCGCTTCGTCAACATTTGATTCATGAATATGGCGTTGGTACCATTGCTCTGGGTGATACTGACCTTCGTGTAGCATTCTCGTGTATCGCTGAAGAAAACCTTGAGGATCTATTCGATCTTATCTACAAAGGTGTACTTGATCTCCAAGCATAAAATACCGGCATTACTTTTGTACGCTCGCCCAAGCAAGCCCCCTTTTACATTCATAGTATATGGTGTATGAACCATCCAAAACGTGAAAGGGGAATGTATATGAGTGGAATTGCTGAAGACAGAGGCGGATGTTGTGGAGGGCCAGGACCAGGTTATGGCAGTTTGTTTACCAGCACAGGCGTAATCCTTGTTCTCTTCATCCTTCTGGTTATCGTCAGCCGCGCATTTGTTTATTAATTGAAATAGAACACAAAGACCTCGCTATCGCGAGGTCTTGTTCTATTTCTCTACTCGTCTTCATCATCCCGCCACTTTTTGATCCATGAGGATCTCATGCCAAAGGCAAGCAAAATGCCCAGAACGAAACTACCCAATAATATGGGCCAGTTTCTAACCTCAGCAGCAACCATCGGAATCCACAGCAGCAATGAAAAGCCGAACAGAACATTTGAGGCTAACCGGACAATTTCCTGCATGCGGACTCCCGGAGAAATCGGATAGTAGGACGCTGCCGGGGAATCATTGTGCACATATCGAAGAGAAGTAAGCTGAGCACCTGTCAAAAAAATAAAAAACAAGTAAATGCCTGCTCCAAGCCAAGTGCTGCCATTCCAGCCCACGACCACTATGCCGAGCAGTCCTAAACGAATCATAATACCCAATAACTCACTTCGCACAAATGTCTTCATCAGTAAATATCGATAGGATGT
>RCUU01001601.1_pt1 | contig 10550 bp, 7 predicted proteins | sample 2166211 | NCBI WGS metagenome assembly RCUU01 (sample SAMN09932620, study PRJNA488358) | compost metagenome | feature: garden; material: soil; isolation source: compost soil in phenylacetic acid-enriched culture | place: Germany: Experimental Botanical Garden Goettingen | collected 2016-01-27
GTTTCTTTATTCAACCTTTTCCCCATACTGGATCACTCCTTTGATTCAAGTGTAAATTATTGGGGGCAAGGACTCCAGTTTAATTAGGGGGCCTAGGAGAATGTGCAGGAATATCCTCATTTTTGACGCGATGGCTTCTTCTGGAGCAAAAATTCCTGCAGTTTTGCAGGAATTCTTGCTCTAGCCCTCCTCGTATTATTGAAAGATGTACTTTTGCAGCAATATCCGCTGGTTAGAGGTGATTGATAGCCTGATAGCTAGCCAGCCAACCAAATGCATTTTTGAGCTACACCTTGCTGCTTATCCCCTGGACCGATCCTTACATTTACATATAAAACCAAAACGGCTCTCAAGGCTGATCTAAATCCCGCCAGGAGAGCAGTTTCTACGTACCGCTTTATTTGAACGTCTTACGCTTGTTTCTTTAATGTACCCGCTTTATTCAAACGTCTAATTCTTATTTTTTCTCCGTTAAATAGTACAGGAAGGACAAGATCGGCAGCGCCAGACCGATCAAGCTGGTTAGACTCCAGCCGCCGTACGCATATGCCCAGCCGCCCAGTGAAGAACCGATGGCTCCTCCTACGAAAAATATCGCCATGAACAATCCGTTCAAACGTCCTCTCGCCTCGTTACCAAGGGAATAAATCGCTCTTTGTCCAAGCACTAGATTACCGGACACCCCCATATCCAGCAGGATGGCTGCTGCAACCAACAATCCGAGGGTTACGGTGGAATCATCCTGAAACAGATAAGCCAACAGAAAAGCCGCAGCCGCCAGCACGAATGCGAGACCGGTCAGCGGCCGAGTCCAGCCGCGGTCGGCCAATCTCCCGGCGATGGGAGAAGCGACAGCCCCGGCCACTCCGGCCAGTGCAAACAAGGCAATGCCTTGTTGACTTAAATGATACGTATCGGCCAGATGCAGAGAGACCGTCGTCCAGAACAGGCTGAAGGCACCAAATAGACTGGCCTGATAAATCGCCCGGCGGCGTAGCACCGGCGTATTCTTCAGCAAAGTTCCCAGAGAACGTATCAACCCGCCGTAATTCATTGTAGGCACAGGCTGGCGCTGCGGCAGCACACGGGACAATAGGAGTGTTAATAAGGCAATCACCACGGCCGATATGGCATAAATCGCATGCCAGCCCCACAATCCAGAGACAAAGCTAGCCAACGGCCGGGCGAACATAATGCCAAGCAGCAGACCACTCATTACATTACCGACTACCCGGCCGCGCTGCTCTTCAGCAGCCAGAAAAGATGCGTACGGCACAAGAATCTGGGCGGCTACGGAACCGAGACCAATGAACAGGGACGCTCCGAGAAAGATCGCTGCATTCGGTGCCAGTGTGGCCGCTACCAACGAAATCACCACCACAGCCAGCGACACCACAGTCAGGCGACGGTTTTCAATAATATCGCTGAGCGGTACTACGAACAAAAGACCAAGGACGTATCCCACCTGAGTCAAGGTCACAATAAGACCCGCTGCACCGGAAGAAAGGTGCGTTGCTTGGGCGATCTGTCCAATCAGAGTTTGAGCATAATAGAGATTGGCCACAATAAGTCCGCAAGAAGCTGCCAGTAGAAAGGTAATCCATCCGGGGATCGTTTTTCTTTCCGAATGGTCCTTCGCCAGATTTACCCGATCCAATTGACTTCCTTGATTCATAAGATCTCCACCTCTCAATTTTAAATACTGAACGTTTGGTTTACTAATTGCTTTAAATATATATTGAACGTTCAGTATTGTAAATAGGCAACCTAAAATTTATAATAAATCTGCACAGATCTGCCTTTTCCAGATCTATCCGGTCAGATTGGCTACTTCATATAACCTTTTGTATAATGAACGTATAGTTTCTTTTTGAGTCGTAAAATTTTTGAGCCGTAAAGTTTTTGAACGTAAAGTTTTGAGCCGTAAAGTTTTGAGCTGTAAAATTTTCGAACCGTACAGTAGACAAAGAATTAATGAATCGGGAGGGATCTCTGATGGATAAAAAAAGAGGACGGCCGCGCAATAATGAAGCGGAGGCTTCTATTCTGGCAGCATCGTATGATCTGTTGCTGGAGACTGGATTCGGGGCGGTGACCGTAGAGAAAATTGCCGAGCGGGCAAAGGTTAGCAAAGCAACCATTTATAAATGGTGGCCCAACAAAGCAGCCGTGGTCATGGACGGCTACCTCTCTGCAGCTTCCGCAAGATTGCCGGTGCCGGACACAGGTTCAGTTATGGACGATATTATGATCCCTGCCATAAATCTCGCCAGCTTTCTTCGCAGCCGAGAAGGAACAATCATCACCGAGTTGATCGGTGAAGGACAATTCGATGCCGGCCTTGCCGAGGCCTATCGTGCTAGGTTTTTCGCTCCCCGCCGCCAAGAGGCAAGACAACTTCTGGAGCGTGGAATAACCCGGGGCGAATTAAAAAAGGATCTAGATATTGGGATTACGATCGATCTGCTCTATGGACCGATCTTTTACAGACTACTGATCACAGGCGATACGCTGGATGAAGCTTTTGTAAAATATTTGATCACTTCTGCCTTTGAGGGCATTAAAGCATAATCAAAAAAAGCCATCCTTTGCGGGATGGCCAATCATTCCTTCCTATGGTTACACCGTACGATCCAATCTAACTTCAAATGTTTCTCCAGTTACATAATCCATATACTTCGTATTGCCGTCATACTCCAAATAAGCTTGATACCGAGCACGAATAGCCGGTTGTGTAATCAGATCAAGCACTTTCTCTTTTGCCACCCACATCACTTCAGAGGTTTCTTCCGAGGTACATAAGTCCCCACCCACTGGCTTGCAGATAAAATCAAACATAACCTTGGTAGGCACATCCGTCACACCGTCATACCATTTATGCTCACCTGTATTTGAATATACGCCAATTAATTGAGATACAACGACATCTATTCCGCTTTCCTCTTTAATCTCTCGTATTAAAGCATCGACTAGATTCTCACCGTTCTCTACTTGCCCCCCAGGATATACCCACCCACCATCATGTGTTTTTACCAAAAGGATATCTCCTGTTTCATTGATTGCAATTCCACCCACCGCTACTATATGTGTTGGCCAAGCCATAGATTGCACCTCTTTTCTCAGAAGATTCTAGCAATTTATTGATAATCTGTAAACGAAATTTTTCTATTCCATAACGCTTTAAAAGCTTCGCAATGCTCCATTAAATCATCAAACTTCCCTTCCCCCACAATCGATCCTTGATCCACTACCAGTATCTTATCCACGTCTTTTATAAAATTCAGTCGGTGGGCAACAATGATGATGGTCTTGTCCTTGAATTCAGTCAAAATCGTCTCCATGAGACTTTGCTCCGTGATATTATCAAGTGCCGATACAGGTTCATCCAGAATTAAAATATTTCTTTTCTGAGCAATGATTCTGGCAAAAGCTAATCGCTGTCGTTCCCCGCCTGATAATTTGACCCCTCTTTCACCTACCAAAGTATCTAAACGATCCGGTAATTGGCTTACTTTTTCCTGCAGATGAACTTTCTCCAAAATCTCATACAGTTCTTCATCGGACAAGGTATGCTCATCAAATACAATATTGTCCCTAATCGTAGCATCGAAAATTGGCGTATCTTGTGATAAGTAAGAAATATGATCATAGTAGCTATCCAGATGGATCTCATCGATGTCCTTACCGTCCAGTAAGAGTTCACCTCTGTCCTTTTTCAGCAATCCTACGATCAGTTTAATCAGGGTGGATTTCCCGCCTCCACTTAATCCGACAATGGCAACGGACGTTCCTCGCGCAATCGAAAAGGATAGATTATTCAGGATCTTTACTTGCCCATAGTCGAAACATACATCCCTAAACTCAATATTGCCGTGGATGTCAGTGATGACTTCTCCGGACTCCAAATTCCGATCTTCTGGGGCCTCAATAAACTCCTCAAATCTTTTGTAGGTCACTTTATTCAGTCTGTAATCTACAAATAGAACATTAAAGATGGCAATCGGAGAGTAAATCTTATCAATAAACATAAACAACGCGACCACAACACCAAGTGAGCTATCCCCTGCGACAATGCTTTTCACACCGTAAATCAGGACAATGACTTTAATTACCGTGACAAATAACTCGAAGATTGCGAAAAAAGCTTCATGGATCATTTTCAGCTGAGCATTTTTATGAATGATAGTGCGTGCGGTCTGGCTTAATTTGCTGATCTCTTTCTCATATCTTTTGTTCGTACGGAAGACGACTAATTCCATAAATCCGCGGATAGAGAATCTGGACATCTTTTCTTGTTCTTGAAGGATGGTCGCCTTCATCGCATACAGAAATTTCAACAGCAGATTCGTTATCAGAAAGACAACTATGTACCCCGCTGCAATAACTAACATGATCCTTAAATCATAGAAGCTGATAAAGATGAGACTGAACAGAAGCGTGGGCAATAACTCATGTAATGTTGTGAGAAAAAAAGAATAAATCATGCTGTTTCCAGCCGCTGCCCCGTTCTCTATCACCTTGATCATCTGCCCTGTACCGATATCCTGATAGGCTTGATAGTCAATTTTTGATATTTTGGACAAGGCCATAATCTTAAGTCTCTCTGTGATACTGTTCGATAAATACACACTAGGGTATTCGTCCACATAATTTAGGATCACGACCCCAGCCAGCAAACCCCCATACGTCAGGATTAAATTAGATATCTCCCCAAAGCTGTTGATTGCCGTAGCCTTGTCTAATATTTTTTGAAATACTACAATCCCTAAACTACTCAGTAGCTGAATCGTAAAACCCAATAAAATATAACCGCATATCCACCACTTTAGGTGGGATAGACTCTTTTTCAACATATCATTAATCCCCTATCTTGTAATTGAATGCAAAAAGGCCAGGCTCGCCCCGTCCACCCAAAAAACCATCCACAAACAAACGGTTCTCTAAGTTACATAGGTTAAGTGCCTGGCTTTACAGAAATAGCTGCCTGGGCACCGTTCAAAGCTCTAGTTCATGGATCAAAAGGATAGACTTCTCCCTTGATAGCTGGTACGCGTTTGACCCAGCCCGATAACTAGTTACTTCGAACGATACGGAAAGACATCCATTTCACCTCAATTAAAAGAATTGCTCCTATTATAATCCCCTAATCCATATTTTTCAAGAATTACGTTTGACGATACGCAGGCCTGCTACTTGGCCCACCTTATGTCCTTCATGCGAAGCAAACTTGATCGTAGCCGCTGATTTGCCGCTGGTGATGGTCTGCGAAAGCTCGTAACGTATGGTCTCCAGCTTGTTCATCTCTTCAGACTCAAGGACGCCTAGTCCAAGCTGTTTCCCCTCTGCCATAACATCGAAGGCCACCGAAGTATCGTTGGACTTCAAGTACGTAACCACCAGATCCACAGGCTCGTCTGGCAAGACTTCCATCGTGAAGGAGAACCAGCCATTAATCCAGCTATCGCGATACTTGCGATTGTAGATTTTGCCTAAGCCTACATACTCCCCTTCGAAATGATGATCGCGTTCAGGCTGCATTTCAGCAGGTTGTACCGAATCAACGGTAAGCTGCTCTAGCAGCAAGTTATTCTCCACGGCTTCGCGATATTCGGCTTCTGCCAGCTTCCATTCCTCAGGCGTGAACAAATCCCAATACACGGAATAACGCTGATCATGCATAGGATAGAATGGACGAAGTTCATGGTCTCCTGCATACCCCAAGCCTTTCATCCGGAACACATTTTTGCTCACATTCGACGGAATGAGGCTGTCCGTTAGCGTCTCGCGATCACCGATTAATACGGAAGCAAGGGCACGGTCATTATTCAGCTCTGCATCAATTGGCCCGAAATCACCTGCCAGCACAAGGGGGCCGTAAAGGAACGCAATACGATTCGGGTTATCCGGCATCGCTTCAATCCTTACCGACATCGGAATATTGTATTCAACAACATCCCCCTCCTGCCATACTCGATCCAAAGTTAGATAGCTGGATTTGCTCACATCCACTTGAACGACTTCACCATTTACACTAACGCTCATGCCTTGTTCAGCCCAGTACGGGTATCTTAGCTTCAATGTGAACTTCGTGGGCTGTGCTGCGCTGATCCGCAATACACCTTGTCCCTCTTCCGGGAATTTGGTCTCCTGCTTCAGACGGACACCCTGCTCTTTCCAAGTCACCGTTGAAGGCACGTACTGATTGACATACAGCTCATCTTCACTATGGAAGTATATCGCTGATCCATACATAGAATGACTTTCCATTCCTGAGCCTACACAGCATGTAAAGCTCTCAAACTGGGAGTTGAACGACTTATGTCCACCCATTTCGAGGGACACAAAATAACATACACGCCCATCTACCGGCTCCTGTGAAGCTAGAATATGGTTATACATCGCTCGTTCGTAGTAATCTGCATACGCTGCGTAAGCATCCCACTGGAACATATGCTTGGTCAGCTTCAGCATGTTGTAAGTATTGCAGGTCTCACAGGAGCCTTCGCCCAATCGATCATTCAGTTTATCCGGTTCGCCAAAATGCTCATTATAGCTGTTGCCGCCGATCACATAAGAATGATGATTCACCACCCGATCCCAGAAAAAGCGGGAAATGCCTGCATAATGCGCCTGCCCTGTTACCTCATATTGTCTAGCGGCTCCGATAATTTTGGGAATCTGTGTATTCGCGTGTCTTCCCGCTAAGGTATCTTTTTCTACGGCAAGGTCATTAAGGACTTCTCCATGATAAAAGCTTTCGGCTAATGTGAGAAAACGATACTTACCCGAATCCTCTGCCAAATCCGTCAGCGCTTCATTCATGCCGCCGAACTCACAACGCAGCACCTCTTGGATCTGATCTTTACTCAGCCCTGCAAAAATATCCTCAAGCCACAGCCCCAGCTTCGTTTCAATCTCAAGCGCCTTCAGATTGCCCGCCAACCGATAAGCATCACGGAGACCCGCAAACAGCTTATGCATCGTGTACAGCGGTACCCAGCCACCGTTGAGATCAAAGCCCTGTGAACGAATGTCGCCTACCTTCACTTCCTCAAACAGCGCTTTACTGCGTGGAATGCCGGAGATAAATCCATTACCATGCGCATCCTGACACATCTCTAATTCATCTACTACATCATTCACGCGTTTGAGCAGCTCTTCATTCCCTGTGGAGGCATACATTAACGCACAGCCAGATAGATAGTGGCCTAGCGTATGACCGCTAATCCCCTGAGCTTCCCAGCCCTCATAGTGAGCAGCCTTAGGCGCTAAGCCTGCATATTCGCGGAAACGCGACAGCAGCCGATCAGCTTCCAGCTTGAGTAAATAATCCTTATTTAACTCCATCGCATGGAGAAGTGGACCGGATTCAATGCGTACATTCTGCAAATCAAAAGCCTGCGTCTTCAATGAAATCGCTCCCTTGTAATCTTGTCAGGGCTATATGACAAGTGTATATTTGTATCCATAAGATAACACCCGATCGTTGATTTGTCGGTAGATCAGTCATACAAATGGTGGATAAATCCGACTTATTAATGACTAGGAGGAGGACCGCATGACCTACTTGAAAATAAATGCAGATGTTCCTGTTCATTTTACGGCGGCAGGTGAATTCATCTCAGAAACGCCATGGAAACATGTAGAACGTGCAATGGGCAATTACGAGTTAATCATTGGCGTGAATGAAACGATCTATTTAAGTGAGGAAAACAAAAGCTTCGAAGTAGGGCCTGACGAAGCTCTATTGCTTATGCCTAATCGCACGCATGTCGGCTATAGAGAATCACGGCCTGGGGTTAAATTTTATTGGTTTCATTTCGAGCTGACCCACGAGGGGGTATTGCTGAGTGAGGAAGAAATGAAGCCTGAGGCGGAAGAAATCTTTTCGCGTACACAGCGCTTATGGTCTGTGCATGATTTATACCTGCCGCAATTCATAAAGATTGAACACAGTGACCGGATTCATATCCTGGCGAATCAAATCCTCCATGTAGCTAACTCAGGGTATTTAACCTATTCCAGTGTTAATTATTTGCTGACCTCTCTTTTAATTGAGCTGTCTGAGTATGCGCTTCAGCCCTTTGCCAGTAAGCTAATCCGTGCGCAGCAAGATGTCACTTTCGTCAAAATAACCGAGTGGACAAGAATACATGCAAGCGAACCCCTTACCGTGGCAATCATCGCGGAGAAATTCAATTACAACAAGGATTATTTAGCTCGGCTATTTAAACAACATACCTCCATGGGGCCTTTGGAGTATATTCATTCAGTACGGATAAGCAAAGCGAAGGAACTGTTAACGAGAACTGCCCTAAGCGTGAGGGAAATCGCAATAGAGACGGGATTTACCGACGATAAATATTTCATGCGCCTCTTCCGCAAATACGAAAACATGACGCCCACCCAATATCGCAACGCTTATCATAAGACGTTTATGAATAATGATTAGCTTGATTAGGACAAAAAAAGAGAACCTCCAAGTAAATGACGTATCTTGAAGACGTTCCGATTGTGAACTAGCAAGAAAAATAGGGAATTACTCCCTGATTTCCATCATTTAATCATTCTAATACCCACAATCAGGGAATTACTCCCTAAAATAACGTTGAAGATGCTCAGAATAGCGAATTTCAGGCTATAATTAGGGAGTATTTCCTTAAAATGCTTAATATCTAGAGAAAATCAGTTATTTTTAGGGAGAATTTCCCCAATTATCAAACACAATACAACGAAACCGACTCCCACGCTCTGCAAAACGCGAGGAATTTATAAAATAAAATTAATCTCTACACATGCAATGAGTCATGATTAATTGCGTAATCGAACTTCCCGAGAATTTACTGGATCTTCTGCGACATCGTATCAAATCGCCAGCGCGGAGCTACGCCTTGCAGATGCACCCCTCCATACCATTCATCGATTCCTTTTTTCTGAACCCAGTCTTCATTTCCAGCCAATACACTCTTGCCTAGCTCGGTTAATGCAAGCTCGCAGTCTTTGAATGACATTGCTGAATCGTTATAACCAGGAAAATCATTGAACCCATGGGTTTGCAGCAAAGGGTATGGGTTCTGTACCATTGTTCTTAGGATATGCCAATATTGCAAGTCGCCCATGCCTAAGATATGTAGCTTATCCCCCACATTTTTGAACAGCTCATAGGGTGATTTTATTCCCTCATGGATCATCTCCAGCGTGATTTGTTCTACGATGCCAAGTCCATTATTCGTTGAGGGAAAGCGCGATAAATGCGCCTCGAAGGCGTCATGTGCAAATGGCAGTGCAGACGTATCTTTAGCTAGTAGTTGTTGCAATGATTCTGGATTGGCTGATACATATGCTTCCCAGAGTGATTGTCCTACCTCTAGCTCCTTGTCTCCAATTAACTTCCACGTTCCTGATAAAGTCTTCATTTGCTCTACGGATAGTTGTCCAAGTCCTCGAAACAACTCAATTCCGGGATATTCTCCAATGCACAATAAACTCAGCTTCGTCGATCCCTTCTTCTGCTTCGAGAACCAATGGAGCAAATAGCATAACATCGTCTGGTCGAATAGATCATGCTCGAACCATAACACCACTTCTTCATATTTATGAAAATCAGCTAAGATCTTTTCCTGTTCCTCACTGATCTGTATAAATTCCTTATGCGGAATCCCCATCGTTTGTTCCAAATAATGCGCTCGTACTAAGCGGTTATCCTGTTCCGCAGGCTCTAAAAATACCGGTCCATGAGAATAGACCTCTCTCCAAACTAATACATCACCTTGCACAATTCCCTGACGTAGCTTATCTCCCACTACATCTCCGTTTACAATATGAAGCACACCTTTTCCTCCTTCGTACAAATGGTTGAATACGGAGAGGACATCTGCTACAGGCAGCGCCCCCTTAAGCTTCCGGCGAGCATCAAAGAGTCGCTTCTTCAATACCGGAACTGAAGTCCCCAGAAAGTCAGCAATCTCTTGAAGAGAATATCCCTGAAAATAATATAATTGAACGGCAATCCGCATATTGGACGTTAATGCAGCTATAGACTCATGAAGCAGACGCCGCGTTTCTTTTTTCTCAATCATGTCTGCCACACTAAATGAAGATTCTGTAGATTCTACAGCTTCATCGTAGGTTAATACAGGATGCTGCTTTTTTCGCAAGATTCGATAACATTGCCTTGCCACAATCGCTTTAAACCAGCCTGGAAAGGCCTCTACTGCTCGTAATTTATTCAAATTTAGGAAGGCTTCAGTGAAGGCTTCTTGTACAGCATCCTCCGCTAATTGATAATCGTGTAGCTTGTCATACGCAACTGCGTTCGCCATCGGTGTAAAATGCCTAACGATCTGTTCAAAAGCTTGACGATCTCCTCGCCCTGCCTCTTCAATATACTGAAGCATACTTTCGCTCGCTCCCTTCTTCCGTATTATATACAAGTGCCAATGAAGTTCCCAAAGGTTACGGATGAGATTAAAAAAGTCAGACGTTATTTATTTTTCTATTACATCCTTTGCAACCTCTAGAGCTGAAGAGGCTCGCGGCCAACCTACATA
>RCUU01001603.1_pt1 | contig 10535 bp, 9 predicted proteins | sample 2166211 | NCBI WGS metagenome assembly RCUU01 (sample SAMN09932620, study PRJNA488358) | compost metagenome | feature: garden; material: soil; isolation source: compost soil in phenylacetic acid-enriched culture | place: Germany: Experimental Botanical Garden Goettingen | collected 2016-01-27
GACATGGTCGTGCAGTCCATGCCCGATGCCAGCCCCGCCAAGTGGCACATGGCGCATGTCACCTGGTTCTTCGAGACGTTTCTGCTGGCCGAAAATGTCGTTGGTTATCGCCCGTTCGATCCGACCTTCGCTTACCTGTTCAACTCCTATTACGAAGCCGTCGGCCCTCGTCATCCAAGGCCGCAACGCGGGTTGATGACCCGCCCGAGCGTGGCCAAGGTGCTGGACTACCGCAGGCATGTGGATGAACACATGTGTACCTTGCTGGGGTCGGCGTTGCCCCAGGCCACCGCCGAACTGATCGAGCTGGGGCTGGCGCACGAGGAGCAGCATCAGGAACTGTTGCTGATGGACATCCTGCATTTGTTCAGTACCTCCTCGTTGAAGCCCGCCTACGACCTGCGCTGGCCCACCCACCTCTGCGGGCGCCGGGGCCGGTTCAAGCCGCTCAAGGGCGGGCTGACCGAAATGGGCCACGAGGGCAGGGGGTTCGCCTTTGACAACGAAGGCCCAAGGCACACTGTTTACCTGCAACCTTTCGAGATCAGCGATCGCCTGGTGACCAACGGCGAATGGCTGGCCTTCATGGCCGACGGCGGCTACAGCAAAGCCACTTTATGGCTGTCGGACGGCTGGACGGTGGTGCAGCAAAACGGCTGGGATGCCCCGTTCTATTGGCAGCGCGACGATCTGGGTTGGCGGCAGATGACTTTGCGTGGCCTGGTGCCCATCGACCCGACGGCGCCGGTGACTCACATCAGCTACTACGAAGCCGCTGCATTTGCCCAATGGGCCGATGCACGGCTGCCAACCGAAGCCGAATGGGAAGCCGCCGCTGAGGCCGGCCTGATGGAGCAGGTCGATGACGTGGCCTGGCAGTGGACACAAAGTGCCTACAGCGCCTACCCGGGCTTCCGCCCGGCGGACAGCGCGGTGGGTGAATACAATGGCAAGTTCATGATCAACACCATGGTCTTGCGGGGCGGCGCCAGCATCACCTCGCCCGGCCATGCCCGGGCGACGTATCGCAACTTTTTCGGCCCGGACAAGCGCTGGATGTTCTCCGGGCTACGGCTGGCCCGGGATGCGCGCCAGCCGGGGGCGGTGAGCAACCACGACAGTGAGTTTGGCCGGGATGTCATCGGCGGCTTGTCGGCCCCGGAGAAAAGCCTGCCACCCAAATACTTCTACGACGCCATGGGTTCCGAGCTGTTCGAGGCCATCTGCGAGACGGCCGAGTACTACCCGACGCGCGCCGAAACCACGCTGCTGGCCCAGGTTGCGCGACAGGTTGCTGCGCAGATTCCAGCGGGCGCGGCGTTGGTGGAGTTCGGCAGTGGCGCCAGCGTGAAAACCCGCCTGCTGCTCGACGCCGCGCCACAGATTGCGCTGTACGTGCCCATCGACATCAGCACCAATGCCCTGAACAAGGCGGCCGCGTTGCTGAGAAAGCAGTACAGGCAACTGAATGTCGCGCCGCTGATCGATGATTTCAGCCGTGCGCTGCAATTGCCGGCCGAAGCGGCCGGGCACACCTGTATCGGTTTTTTTCCAGGCTCCACCATTGGTAACTTCACCCATGATCAAGCCGTGAAGTTCCTGCGTTCGGCCCACGCCTTACTGGGTGATGAGGCGCATTTCATCGTCGGGGTGGACCTGGTCAAGGACGCCGGCACCCTGGTCGCTGCCTACGACGACGCCGCCGGGGTGACCGCGCGGTTCAACAAGAACCTGTTGACGCGTATCAACCGCGAATTGGACGGTGACTTCGACATCGAAGCCTTCGACCACCTGGCATTGTGGAACGCCACTGATGAGCGCATGGAGATGTACCTGGTAAGCCGCCGCGAACAGGTGGTCAACGTCGCAGGGCACACCTTCCACTTCCGCGCTGGCGAGCGTTTGCACACCGAAAACTCGCACAAGTTCACCGTCCAATCCTTCACCGAATTGGCGGCGAGTGCCGGTTGGTCGGTGAGTGGGCACTGGGTGAGCGAGGCGCCGCAGGTGGCGTTGTTCAGTTTGAAGGCGTGATTTTTCGTGTGTGCAATCGCCTGCGCCCTGATGTCTATGGGAACACTTCCTTCTGCCCACCGGTTGGCAATCGCACTTACCTTGACGCTCCACATTCGACTAAATGCAGAATCAAGAGGTGAGTGATGTCAAGGAAGGCGTGGGCCAAAGGCTGGGCATATTTGCTGGTGCCGCTGTTGGCCGCTTGTACCACACCCGGTGTTCCACCCACGGAAGAACCGAAACCCACGCTGCCGGACCATTGCGCGGTTGGCTGCCCAACGGGGGGCGGGCCGCTGACACTGGCGCGGCAGGCCTACACACTGAACAACAACGGCTCGACCAAGTTCGCCAACTGGGTGGCCTACAGAATCACCGAGGACACCTCTGCCTCCGGGCGGCCGCGCAATTGGCGCGCTGACCCGGACATCCCGGTGGGCGAGACGCTTGAACCGGTGGATTACACAGGGGCCAACAGGGCACTGGCAGTGGATCGCGGCCATCAGGCGAACCTCGCCTCCATGGCGGCCGTTCCCAACTGGCAGGAATTGAATTACCTGTCCAACATCACGCCGCAAAAGGCTGCGCTGAACCAGGGGGCCTGGGAAAGGTTGGAGGCTCGGGAACGGGCCTTGAGCAAAGAGCCGGGCATCGAGGCGGTGTATGTTGTCACCGGGCCGCTCTACGAACGCTTCATCGGCACGCTCCCCGGTAGCAACAAGGTCCACACCATTCCCAGTGGCTACTGGAAAGTCATTTTCATCGGTCGTACGCCGGAAGAGGGTGCATACGCCTCCTTTGTCATGGACCAGTCGACACCGCGCAAGGCAAACTTCTGCGATTTCCAGGTGACGGTTGAAGACATCGAGAAACGCTCTGGCTTGACGCTCTGGAGCGCGCTGCCTGTCATGGCCCAGGCGGCGTTGAAGTCAAGGCAGGGGCAGTTGCCGAAGCGATTGGGCTGTCAGTGAGGGGCTCGGTTGTCAATCGCTCATCACCACTGTCAGCGGGTCATGTCGACGGTATCGCTTCGGAGTGCCTGGGCAAGGCGATAGAAATCAGCGCAGCCAGCATGACAAAGGCCGTGGAGACCCACAGACAAGCCTCCAGTCCATAGGCTTGGTAAATCCAGCCGGACAGCACGGTGCCAAGCAGTCGCCCCAGCGCGTTGGACATGTAGTAGAAACCAACGTCCAGTGATACGCCGTCCTCTTTGGCATAGGAGACGATCAGGTAGCTGTGCAAGGATGAATTCACTGCAAACAGCGCACCGAATATCATCAAACCACCCAGGAGTACAGCCTCGGGCGACCCGCCTGCCGCGAGGCCCAGGGCGATGGCCGCCGGCAGGCCGGCCAGCAACGCCGCCCAAATGAAGGCCGCTCGCCCATCCGGGACGTGGCCACGTTTCTTCCCGGTGATGTTCGGGGCGAGGGACTGGACGATGCCGTAGCCAATGACCCAGGCCGCCAGAAACCCACCCACCCACCAGAAGTCCCAGCCAAATACCTCGCTCAGGTAAACCGGCAAGGCGACGACAAACCACACATCGCGAGCACCAAAGAGAAACATCCGCGCCGCCGAGAGGATGTTGATCGCTCGGCTTTTGGAAAGAATCTCGCGGAACTTCGGCTTGGCCTTCGCTTTGCCCAGATCTTTCTTCAGCAACAACAGGCTCACGCAAAAAATCAGTGCCAATACCGTTGCCATTAACAGCACAGCCCCTTTGAACGCCAGCAATGCCAGCAAGGCGCCACCCAGGAAGAAGCCCACGCCCTTGAGGGCGTTTTTTGAGCCGGTCAGGATGGCTACCCACTGATAAAGCGTGCCTTGTTGCTGGTCGGGCACCAGGAGCTTGATCGAACTCTTCGCACTCATTTTATTGAGGTCTTTGGCGATACCGGACAACGCTTGAGCACCCATCACCCAAGGTATGGTCAGCCAGGCGGCTGGTACCGCGAGCATCAGCAAGGCAGCCACCTGAAGGCCCAGGCCGATGTGCATCGTGCGATTCAAGCCCACGCGAGCGCCCAGGTAACCACCCACCAGGTTGGTGATGACACCGAAGATCTCGTAGAACAGGAACAGCGCGGCAATGTACAGTGGCGAATAGCCCAACGTATGGAAATGCAACACCACCAACATGCGCAACGCGCCATCGGTGAGGGTGAAGGCCCAGTAGTTGCCGGTCACCAGCAAATACTGTCGAACTGCCGGCGGCAGGGCTGAAAGCGACTTCATGATCGCTCCTGTCAGCCGACCAGCCTGGCCAATTCGACAGCGCGGTTGGCGTAGCCCCACTCGTTGTCGTACCAGGCGTAGACCTTCACTTGAGTACCGTTGACCACCATGGTCGAGGGCGCATCGATGATCGAGGAGCGCGGATCGGTGCGATAGTCGATCGATACCAGCGGACGTTCCTCGTAGCCAAGGATGTTTTTCAATGGGCCAGCGGCCGCGGCCTTGAACAGGGCATTGACCTCATCCACCGAGGTCTCGCGTTCAACCTCGAACACGCAGTCGGTCAGAGAGGCATTGGCCAGCGGCACGCGCACGGCATGACCGTTCAGGCGGCCACGCAGCTCCGGGAAAATTTGTGCAATCGCCGTCGCCGAACCCGTGCTGGTGGGGATCAGGCTCATGCCCGAAGCACGCGCACGACGCAGGTCCTTGTGCGGTTGATCGAGAATGCTTTGGGTATTGGTCAGGTCATGGATCGTGGTGATCGAGCCATGGCGAATCCCCAGGTTTTCGTGAATCACTTTGACCACTGGCGCCAGGCAATTGGTGGTGCAAGACGCGGCGGTAACAATGCGGTGCTGCGCCGGATCGAACAGGTGTTGGTTGACACCCATGACGATGTTCAGCACACCCGGTTCTTTCACGGGTGCACAGACCACCACGCGCTGTACACCCTGCGCCAGATACGCTTGAAGCACGTCAACACTCTTCATTTTGCCACTGGCTTCGATGACCAAGTCACAGCCGGACCAGTCGGTATCGGCGATGGATTTATTGGCAGTTACCCGAATGCGCCGACCGTCAATGACCACGCAATCGCCGTCGGCACTGGCTTCGTTATGCCAACGGCCGTGCACTGAGTCGAAATTGAGCAGGTGCGCATGGGTAGCACTGTCGCCAGCAGGGTCATTGATTTGCACGAATTCAAACTCGCGCCAGCTCCAGGCCGCACGCAAGGCAAGACGACCGATGCGGCCGAAACCGTTAATACCTATTTTGATGCTCATGGGGTGTTCTCATTTGTCTGCGTTGTTCCCACGGGAACGACATTGCCTGGTCGAATGTGGCTATTGCCTCAGCAGCATGCTGCCTGGCGCTCGGGGCGGTCCCCCATCTGATCAAGACGTTTTTCATCCTGGTTCAACCAATGGCGGTTGCCTTTGAGTGTCACTTGCAGCACGTCGAGCACCCATTGTGGAAGCTCAGGGTGCAGTCGGTAGTAAATCCATTGCCCTTGCCGGCGAGTTTCGAGCAGCCCGCAGGCGCGCAGTTGAGCCAGGTGGCGTGAAATCTTCGGCTGGCTGTCATCGAGCGCCCAGATCAGTTCGCATACACAGAGTTCGCCTTGCGCACACAACAGCAGCATGAGCCTGGTGCGGGTTTCATCACCCAGGCATTTGAAGACAATGGTAGGCAGGAGGCTCATAGGGTGGCTCGTACATATGAATATTCGAATATTCATATATTATAGCGTCGCCGGTATTGGCTTGCCATGGGGTGGTAATCAATGAAATGGGTTGTGGTGGCCATTGCCGCAGGAACTTCAGGGAATTGGCCAGGTCAATCAGGGCCCTGCTGCGCAGATGCCGAGCAGCGCTGGTGGCCTGCTTCATGGCCGTGCCGTCCGAGATCAGCCGAGTCCGCCCCCTGATGCCAACCAAGAGTTTTCTGCCGGGTTCCATCCTGGCGTTCTGCGCCGTCGTGTCGCTTTTCTCGGTGGCTGCCGAGCGAAGAGCACCTGCGCAAAGTAACAGTGCATCAACCACCCTGATCGAAACCGCCTCGCGGCAGTATGAAAATGGCCAGTTGGATCAAGCCGCTGCCACGCTGGAGCGTGCACTGCATATCCAGCCGAACAACCCCGCGACGCTGCATTACCTCGGTGTATTGCGTCTTCAGCAGGGGCAGTACCAGCAGGCTGAAACCTTGGCGGCGCGCTCGAACATGCGGGTTGGTCGCAACGTCGAGTTAAGAAACCGCAACTTCCAATTGATTCAGGCGGTGCAGCAGGCCCGGGCTGCGAGTACGCCACCCAACAGCAAAGAAGACCTGGTTGCAGTACAAAAGGGGCTGGAAGAGGAGGCCCAAAGGCGCCAGGAAGCTGAAACAGTCGCATCCGAACAATCCGCTCCGGCCATTGGAGGCCATGCCGGCAACCTCGCTCACGCAAAGTCAGAGCGGGTATCGGATTCGCCGATGGCTGGAAGGCCGCGACCCGAAGGCGAATTGCAAGTGGCTTCCGTAGAGCCCGAGCCGGCGTACGATGGGGTTGAGATTCCCCGCGGCCATTTACCCCCGCCAGGTAAATGCCGAATCTGGTTCCCTGGTCGCCCGCCGGGGCATCAGCCTGCATCCGGCAGTTGCAAGAAGCTGCGGCATCGGGTTCCGTTCGGCGCCTACCTGGTGCACGGGTGAGTTTCCGAGTGTCCTCTGGCGAGCGGTTGAGTCCACAACCCAAACGTTTACTACAGCGAGCGGGCGATGATTTCTTTCATGATCTCGCTGGTTGCTTGTTGCCGATTTCGCAGCATTCGCACATGTTCCTTGGGCGCCTTGCCTATCACGATTTTTCGGGGCCGGAGGTCAAGCTGGCTCAACAAGACAGCCTCATCGCGGACCTCGGGTCGCACAACGCCATGATCCTGCGAAACCATGGCCTGCTGGTCTGCGGCCGGACTATTGGTGACGCCTTTTTCAATATCTACTGGCTTGAAACCGCCTGCCGGATCCAGGTCGACGCCATGACCGCGAGCGAGTTGATTATGCCCAGCACCGAAACCCTCGAGCAGAGCCGCAAGATATTCGGCGGCAATACCCTTCGCGGAGAACGAGAATGGAGCGCTGTGCGCCGAGAGCTGGATCGTATCGATCCCACGTATCGCGACTGAAATGCACGAGATTGCCGCTGTCGACTTTAAAAAACCGGAAAGTTAATAACGGTCAACTGTGGATGAACGTCCAGAGATCGGTATTCAGTTTTTCGATAGCGGCTTCGAAGTCTTTGGTGGTGATTGGCTGACTCTCGTTCTCCAGCTGGCTGCCGAATATCTTGCGCACCACTTTGGCCATCGTCTGGTTGGTTTTCGCGTCAATGAACTCGGCTTCGATGAACAAATTGGTGTCCTGGTCCCGGTAACCGGTGGCGGCCTGTGTCGCCCCGAGAACGGCCGCGATCGGCAACACTTCATACCACTTCATGCCTTCGTTCGAAGCGCTGACGCCAGTGATTGCCGCACGCAGGGTCAGAGGGTGTGACCCGGCCGGTGCAGCGGCCGCGTTAGACACCCTCTGGTATTTCTGGCCCAGCACGATTTTGGCCTTCCTGGACATGTAGTTCTGCAAGTCGGCCAGCGTCTGCTGATTGACCTGCTCGTTGGGTTTGGGGGCGGGATAAAACTCCAGCGTTCTGAACGCGATGGTGTCATACGCATCCGGGTTCCACGACGGGCTCACCCAGCGCATTGCCTTCTCACCCGTGGTGGTGGTCACTTCTTGCAGGTTGTTGTAGTTGGACAGGAAGCCGGAGTACTGCTCGCGCTCAGTGACTTGGGAGGTGCAACCGACGAGGAGCACACTTGCCAATGCGACGCCAACAAACAGTTTATGGGCCAAGGTCATTGGGGTTCGCTCCACGATTGAGTCGTGTTTCGTCAGCAGAAGTCATGGTGTCCTTGTCCAGAGCATAGGTGGCTCCTGTGACGATGCGTCAGGTTTCGTTCATCGGGGCGCGTACGGCTGTCGAAACCGAAGTCAACGCTGGAACTCCCGGGTCGATATTTGTTGCAGGCCTGTAGGAGCGGGCTTGCCCGCGATGAATTCAGCGCGCAGAGTCAAAGAGACCGTGTTGACTGGATCGCGGGCAAGCCCGCTCCTACAAGGCCACGCACGCCAAAATGTCTGAAGGGTTCGATATTTCAAGCTGATATCATTCAAGTACTTAAAAGCCGGGTGGAACAAAGATGAATCGTCGTAAAAAAATAAAGCAGCTGCTACAAGCTAACGCCAAAAAGGCCAGTGCCAAATTGGCACCGAAAAGCAAACCTAAATACATTAGTAAAGCTGACCGATTGAAGCTGGCTGCCGAACCCAGTCACGACGCCATCGTTTCCTCGCAGAGCAGTGTCCAGGATTAGTCATCATTAGCTTCGGTCAAGGTCCGGTCTCTCGTGCTAGTCCTGATCTTCATCAACTTCTTTCCAGCTGTCATCCGGATCAAAGAGCTTCATCGATTTCGCCAGTTTTTCACCGTCAGGCCCCAGGTCTTTCTCGAACACCTGTCCTTCATGACTGATCATGAAACTCATGACCCCGGTGTCATTGTATTTCGCCGGCCAGGCGATCATCGCAAAGCCTCGGCTCATCTTGTCACCGATCAGGTAGCTGTAGGCGCCACCCGGGGCCGAAGGGCCTTGGCCATCCAGGATGCGGAAGCGGTAACCATGCCAGTCCTCGCCGGCAATGGTCTTGCCGAACTGGGGGCCCAACGGGCTGATCTGGCCGCTATCGTCGTCCGCCCAGTAGAGCCCGTCGTGCTTGCCGCTGGTGCTGAAGATTTTCTGCGCATACTCGAGTGCGCCGTCACCGTCACGATCCACTGAGGCATAGTCCATCTGGGCGTCGTGGTAGGTCTGCACCGATTGCACCGCGGCCAGTTCGTTGCGGCCAATTCGCCGTGCACGTATTTCGGCATTGCCGGCCTTGGTGTCGAAGCGCCAACCCTTCGCGTCTTTTACCAGGGGGAAAGGCAGTGTCCAGTGTTCACTGCCGACCGACAGCACCGCCTTGTTGTCGTTGGTTTTCTCAATGTGGTGTTGTTCGTGGTACTGCTTCAAGAACGCATCCACATCCTTGCGCTGCATGCCTTCGCGCGGGACGAAACTGTGCCATTCATTGCCCAGCAATTCTGTCAGGCGTGCCTGATCGGCGTGTTCGGTACCCAGTGCTTCGACGAACGCTTGAACGGCCTTCTCTGGCGTTGGAAATACCTGCTCTGCCGTTGCAATGCACGACCAGGCCAAGCCGGCAGCGATCGCAAGGATATGCGGGAGTAAGCCGGTGCGTACCTTCACTCCAGGATTGTTTTTCAACGACGGCCACCCCCCCGTTGACGTGCTGGTGGATTGGACGGCCGACTGACCTGGTGACCGGCCGAGCGCGCGGCACTGGGGCGCTGGGCGGAGGCCTGGCTGGCCCGGCCACGACTGGCATGGGTGCTGGCCCGGGCCGGTGAGCGCGCGTCGGCGAATGCATTGTTGCGGGCACTGCCCGCACTGGCCGCCGGCCGTTTTTTCGTGGTTTGACGCGCTTGCGTTTGCCCCTCTCGACGCTGATTTGCCTGAGCGGGCTGTTTCCTGGGCTGCTGGCTCTCCCGAGCGTTTCTGTTAGTGCTTTGGCTTCTGTCAGTCGCCTTGGGTCTGTCGGTGCCAGTCGCCCTCGGTCTGTCTGCACCTGCTTGTGCCCGGTTTCTGTCCGGGGTTCCGGCCTGGGCCCTGCGCGCTTGATCACGGGCCTGGAGGTTGCTGGTGGGAGGTCGTTCGATACCGTGCCTGTCCATTGAGTTGCGGGCGTTTTCACGCGCCTGGGCGCGCTGGGCGTTGTCCCCGCGATAGGCTTCGCGCTGATTGGCACCGTTGAGTTGGCGCCCGTACTGTTCTCGGCTCCTGCCGTCGCGATAGGGAACGCCATTGCGATGAACCGGGTTGTGCTCCCATTTGTTGTTGGTGATCCGGGTGTTGCCACTGATGTTGTTGTAGCGGTCGACGTCAATTTCGACGTCATTGTTGTCCCAGTCGCATTCACCCCACAACGAGCCGACAATCGCCACGCCGGCACCGAATGCCAGCCCGGAAACCAATGCCGAACCTGCGTAGTAGTAGGGTGATGGTGGATAGTACGCCGGAGGCGAGGCAGGATAGGCCCAGGTGCCATAGGTGGTTGTCGGGTTATAACTGGGTACGTACACCACCTCTGGGTCGGCCGGCTGGATGATGATGGTGGAGCTGCTGGCGGGCGCCGGGGCCGAAGTCGTGGCGGCGGGCGCCGGTGCCGGTGCTTGGACCGTCACGTTCTGGTACTGGTTGCTCTGCAGGTTGCCGGCTTCCTGCGCCTGATGACGCAAGCGTTGCACGCTATTCATGACGTCGTCGGGCTGCGCCAGGAACGCATCACCCAGGCGTTGTACCCAGACAGGATCCTGCCCCAGCGTTACCAGCACCTGCGGGAAGGCGACCAGCGCCTGCACGCTGGGATCCCAGGGCTGGTTTGCCACTTGCTTGACCGCA
>RCUU01001604.1_pt1 | contig 10532 bp, 6 predicted proteins | sample 2166211 | NCBI WGS metagenome assembly RCUU01 (sample SAMN09932620, study PRJNA488358) | compost metagenome | feature: garden; material: soil; isolation source: compost soil in phenylacetic acid-enriched culture | place: Germany: Experimental Botanical Garden Goettingen | collected 2016-01-27
TTATTCTTCCGCTGCTGAGCCCGGCCATTGTTACCGTAATTATCGTAAAGGGCGTGAACATTTATAACGATTTCTACACCCCTTTCCTGTACATGCCAAAAAGCAGCCTGCAGGTAGTTTCCACCGCGCTGTTCAAATTCAAGGGTCCGTACGGTTCACAGTGGGAGGTAATCTGCGCCGCGATTATGATCGCCATTATACCCACACTGATTGCCTTTATCGCTTTACAGAAGTACATTTACAACGGTTTTGCGCAAGGGTCGGTCAAATAAGGCTGGAACAGACCGGGCTGATTTGCAGCAGAAAAGGTTCTGGCGTAGCTGTAACTTGGGACTGCTCTCACTGCGCGAGACTGAAGGAGCATTTCACGCTGCGTCTTGCCTTTAAAATAACCGCAGCATCCGCTGCACCAACACTAGGAGGGAATCTTACTTATGAAAGAAGTTAAGTTGACCGCAAGCCAGAACATTCCAAATATCCCCTGGCAGGACAGACCTGCCGGGAATGACAATCCGGTATGGAGACACAGTGACAATCCGGTAATCAAGCGCAATCCGGCCAAAGGCGTGGCGCGTATTTTCAACAGTGCGGTGATTGCCTATGAAGGCAGCTTCCTGGGCGTATTCCGTGTCGAAGACAACACCACCCGTCCTCATCTGCGTATGGGACACAGTGTGGACGGCCTGGACTGGAAAATTGACGATGAGCCGATTCAGTTTGTAGACGAAGCAGGCCAGCCGTATATGCCGCGTTATGCGTATGATCCCCGTCTCGTCAAAGTCGAAGATACGTATTACATCATCTGGTGCACAGATTTCTACGGGGCGGCGATCGGCGTGGCCAAAACCCGGGATTTCAAAACCTTCACCAGTCTGGAAAATCCGTTCCTGCCGTTCAACCGCAACGGCGTGCTGTTCCCCAGAAAAATCAATGGCAACTTCGTCATGCTGTCCCGTCCAAGCGACAGCGGCCATACGCCTTTTGGCGACGTGTTCCTGAGCGAAAGCCCTGACTTCGTATACTGGGGCAAACACCGCCATGTCATGACCAAAGGCGGGCAAGGCTGGTGGCAGAGCACCAAAATCGGCGGCGGTCCCGCACCTATCGAGACTACCGAAGGCTGGCTGATGTTCTATCACGGCGTAACCGGAACCTGCAACGGCCTTGTATACAGCATGGGTGCGGTCATTCTCGACAAGGATGAGCCGTCCAAGGTCAAATACCGCTCCAAGAACTTCGTGCTTACCCCGGAGGAATGGTACGAAGAAAGAGGCTTCGTGAACAACGTGCTGTTCCCTTGCGCCACCCTGAATGACGCTGAAACCGGCCGGATCGCCATCTACTATGGCGCCGCCGACACCTATGTTGGTCTTGCTTACACCACAGTCGAAGAAATCGTCAACTACGTGATCGCCACCCATGAGGAAGTCGGCGACGACGCTGGACTGGGCAAGATCTAAGTGGTAGCTGGTGGTTGGATACAGCTGCAACAACCGATGCAGCTGAATTTGTCTTTGCTTGAAGCAGTATCAGCTGTTGTTCACCTAAGGTCTTGTGTGTGCTTTGCAGCCAGTGGCAGCCATCTTTGTGGCTGCCACGTTGCTGCATCATCCGAAAACCCATCATATGGGTTTTTGAATCTTAAGGTTTAGATCTGAAAGGTTTAGATCTGAAAGGTTTAGATCTGAAAGGTTTAGATCTGAAAGGTTTTGATCTGAAGGCTTTGATCTTAAAGGTTTTGATCTTAAGGGTTTTGATCTGAAAGGTTAAATCCGACTTATTGGATTTAACTTGTTCTTGCAAACCCTTCGGTGGGTGGGGAGTAACGGAGGGGAATGTTGAGTGGAGAAGCGCCAGCGTTCGCCTTTGTCCTCAGATTTCTACCGCCAGCGCGGTATAAATTCAGGAAATCTGAGGACAACAGCGATCGGAACCAACATTCCCCGCAGTTACGCTGTACACCCACCACCGCCCTGCCGCTTTGCCAAACACATTCAATCCAACCCTAAGGAGGATTTCTTATGACGTCCGAAAGATCACTCCCCCAACTAAAAGCCTACGAAGGCTCCAGCCCGAAGCCTGCAGATTTCGATTCATTCTGGGAACGCGCCTTGGCGGACCTCGATGCCCAGACACTGGACTATGAGCTGGTGCCTGCGGAATTTACCAGTGAGCTGGCCGAGTGCTTTCATTTGTATTTTACCGGCGTGGGCGGTGCCAAAGTGCACTGTAAATATGTAAGACCGAAGAAGGAGGAGCGGGTAAAAGGACCTGGTGTCGTTATGTTCCACGGCTATTCGTGCGACAGCGGCGATTGGATGGAGAAGGTTACCTACGCTGCACACGGCATCAGTGTGCTCGCCATGGATTGCCGCGGTCAAGGCGGCCTGTCCGAGGATAACCTCGTGGTCCAAGGCACGACGATCCGCGGCCACATCATCCGGGGGATCGATGATCCGGATCCGGATAAGCTGTATTACCGGAATGTGTTTCTGGATACCGCCCAGACGGCGCGTATACTGATGAGTATGCCGGAAGTGGACCCGGCACGGGTTGGCGCATTCGGCCTGTCCCAGGGCGGTGCGCTTACGGTAGCCTGCGCTGCTCTGGAGCCGCGCATCAAGCTGGCTGTTCCGGTCTATCCGTTCCTTTCCGATTATAAACGGGCGTGGGAGCTGGATATTACCACTTCCGCCTACGAGGAGATCAACTATTATTTCCGCTTTTTTGATCCGCATCATGAACGGGAGGATGAGATTTTTAACCGGCTCGGGTATATTGACATTCAGAATCTGGCGGACCGGATCCAGGCCAAAGTGCTGTGGGTGACCGGACTCGCGGATACGATCTGCCCGCCTTCTACACAATTCGCTGCATACAATAAAATCACAGCAACAAAAGAACTGATGGTATATCATGAATACGGTCATGAGTATCTTCCATATCTTTCCGACCGGACGCTACAGACCTTCATGACCTTGTAACGGGAAACCGTGCAAGAATATCGTAGATCTGGCGGTGATTTTTTTTGAGTAAACCAGCAGCAGACAGTAAAGGCATTCTTACTCGGCTGCATCCCTCCAAGTCGCTAGGGGTGCGGCTCTTTCTCGTGTTTTTCATTGCGACGATGGGGATTGTATTATCCCTGGGGTACACCTCATATTCTGTAGCCAGACATACCATTGAAAACAACGCGTTGACATCCAATCAACAGACTGTGGAACAAACCGCTGAGAAGCTGGATGTCATTCTGATGCGCTTTGAAGACAGCCTGGGACAGCTTTTTTACAGCAGGGATATTCAGGATGCAGTAAGCCGGGGAAGTACTGCCGATGCCAACAGTGCAGAGCAGCAGAAACAGACGGATCGGATCAATAATGAATTGAACCGCTGGATGTCTTCGGTTAGTGGAGTGCAGGCAGTGTACCTGATCCCGTTAAATGAACAGCTCCCTGTCTCTGCGACTGGGTCAAAGGATAATGCTTTTATGGAAGGAATCCGGAAGGCTTCCTGGTTCGAGCAACTGAAAGAGAAGCCGCAGAGCTTGTGGATTACGCAAGGCTTGAAGCAGGGAGATACTTCGGGTGTGTTTCATTTAGCCAAATCCATCGCGGCTAATGCCGGTGGAACGGGCTATATCGCTGTCTGCGACATCAGCACGGGAGAATTGGACAAGCATCTGAGCAAGATCAACCTCGGGGTCGGTTCCTACATCCAACTGCTGACAACCAAAGACGAGCTGATTGCTTCCTCCCAGCAGCAGGCGGATTCATATCTGCGCTTGGGCGGAACTCTGTTCAAGGGTCTGACGGATGCCTCCGGGTCTTTGCCGACCCAAGATGAGCAGGGCAAATCCATTCTGGCGGTTTACGGCACACTGCAGAGCTCCGGCTGGAGAGTGCTGGGTGTCGTGCCATCGGAAAATCTGGTCAAAGATGCAAGCCGTATTCTTAAAACGACCTATATCGCAGTTGCTGCTGCAGCCTTCATTGCGATTCTGGTCGGATTGTGGATGGTCAGAATGGTATCCCGTCCGCTCTCGCGGCTCAGGGATCTGATGTTCAAGGGGGCGGAAGGGGATCTGCGGGTACGGACGGTGGTTGCTTCCCGTGATGAAATCGGCCAGCTGTCGTCCTCCTTCAATCTGATGATGGAGCGGATCACAGAACTGGTGGTTCATACCAACGATACGGCGCGTGAGGTCCTGGAAACGGCAGATGCGCTGGGCAGCGCTTCGCGTAAGACAGCTGCGTCGGCCAGGGATATTGCAGCGGCGACCGAGGAGATTGCCGGAGGAGCCGGAAGCCTTGCGCTGGAAGCGGACCGCGGCAATGAGATGACGGCGCAGATTTCCGGGAGGATGGAGATGGTGATATCTGCTGCCCACGAGATGGAAAGCACTGCGCATGAGGTAGGGAAGTCCAGTCAGGAAGGTGTCGTGAAGCTGCAGGAATTGCTGGGTCAAACGCATAAGACAGGGGATATGACCGATAAGCTCGTCATGAAGGTCAATGAACTGAAAGATACCGCTTCTTCGGTAATCAAAGTTCTGGATGCCATGCAGAGCATTACGCAGCAGACCAACATCTTGTCGCTGAACGCTTCCATTGAAGCAGCGCGTGCGGGTGAAGCGGGCAAGGGCTTCACGGTAGTGGCCGATGAAATCCGCCAGCTGTCCGAACAGTCCAAACGCTCGATTGCCATGGCGGCTGACATTACCGGCAAAATTATGTCGGATATGAATGAGACGGTAGCTGCATTGTCTGAGGTGGCACCATTGTTCGGCGAGCAGATTGTTTCGGTCCAGAATACAAGCGATATCTTTGTCTCCGTACAGGGACAAATGAATCATTTCATTTCGAGTCTGGATTCTGTAGGGGCCTCGATTGATGGGCTGAATGAATCCCAGCATGTGCTGTCGGATGCGATAAGCAACGTCAGCTCTTTTGCCGAAGAATCATCGGCGGCCTCGCAGGAAGTGGCCTCACTCAGCGGGGAACAGCAGAATGTGAGTGATTATCTGGTGGACCTTTCCGGCCGGCTGGAGAATGCTTCCTCTCTGCTGAAGGAAAGACTCTCAAAGTTCACTGTGTAAAACGGGTTGACAGAGTGAATGTGCCGCTTCGGCCACTTAACAAGCATATGAGCTGTAGAACAAACCAGTAACCCAAACCAGTAGCAAGCAGTAGCTCAAACCAGTAATCCAGGCAGTAACTCAAACCAGTAACCCAAACCGCTTCTTCCTCAGGGGGAGGTGGTTTTTTTGTTGTATAGGAAACTATATGATGTAAAAAATGTTGGATAAAATTAGAAGCTTTCTAATGATTACAGGTGTGTCGGAGTGATGGGGCCATTCTGCGGAGTGAAACGGACTGAAAAGATCTTATTTTGCGAAAAAGCCTGCTTTTCAGGATGATTCGGACTCAGGAGCCGTTATATCCTTCGTTAGAGCCCAGAATGAGGGGAAATCGATCAAATAACGGAATCTCAGTCCGTCCCGCAGAATAGCTTGATCCGCCCCAATAACGGATTTCCTGTCCGCATTCACTCACAGATAGATCGGGGAAGGGCCCCCAAAATGTCCGGAGAGGGGACCAAGCCAAATCGCATGGTAAAATCACTTTTTCCACTTGGATTTGCCGCCGGGTCGATTCAAATAGATGCGGGGACTTGGGCGAGTATAGGTTCATCTCGATTTCTAGCTTAAGTCAGGTGAAAAATGAGGTAAGAAAGCTGCAAGCTGGGCATAATAGATGCCATGAAGCCCTTCTGCCAAGATGCATATTAGTCCTTCCGTTGTGCCTTCTCTATACCCGTTGACAGCAGGCAGCTTTAGTCTCACCAAACATCAGGAGGAATGGCTTTGCGCAAGCTTATTCATAAACGTATTTTTGGGGCCGCGTTAATTCTGTGCGCGCTGGTGGCCGTGCTGATTGTCAGGCTGGCCTGGGTACAGTTGCTCCTGAAGGACCGCAAGGTCCCAGGGACCGAATATTCCATGGCCCAGATGGCCGCGATCCAGAGTGAGCGGGAGGTGGTGCTGGACAGCGGCCGGGGACGGCTATACGACCGCAACGGACAGCCGCTGGCGGGCGAAACGGTGTGGACGGCGGCGTTTTTCCCCCAGGACGAAGCGGAGGCGGAAGCTGCGGAGAGTGCTGCGGGCAAGGAGAAGCTGCAGCGGCTTGCCACAGTGCTGGGAGTGACCTACGAGCAGCTTCAGACCGGACGCAGCGGGCTGAAAGAGCCGCTACTCTGGCCCTCAGGCAGCGGCAAAAATCCGCTGGAGCTGACGCCGGGGCAGGCCGAAGCGGTTGAATCGCTGGCCATTGACGGCGTGCGGGCGCTGCCTTTTGCCCGCCGCTATGAAGGGGAGAAGACAGGCCGCCAGTGGCTGGGATACCTGTCGGAAGCCAAGTCAACGGAGGTGAAGGAATCGCCAACCGGTCTGAGAATTCCTCTGACGGGAACCGACGGGCTGGAAAAGACGCTGGAGCCGCTGCTGCAGGGGGTGGGCCATACAGAAGCCTTTGCCCAGGTGGATGCCCGCGGCAACCGTCTGCCGGATAGTCCCATTAAGGTGAGAGCGCCGGGGAATCCCTATTACCCGCTGTCTTTGTACACAACCATTGACAAGAAGCTTCAGGAAAGCATTGAGAAGCTGGCTGTGAAGTCTGGAGTCCAAGAAGGCGCAGTAGTTGTGCTGAATACCCAGACCGGTGATATTGAAGCCATGGTTTCATTGCCGTTCTATAACCCCGGGCAGATTTCACCAGAGGGAGGAGAGTGGAATAACCGGGCACTTCAGGCCGCGGTTCCCGGCTCTATTTTCAAGATTGTAACCGCCGCAGCGGCGCTGGAAGCCGGTGTGACCTCACCGGAGGAGAAGTTTTATTGCTCCGGGCATTACGGGAAATACGGCTTGTCCTGCCTAAAAGGCAAAGGACACGGTGCCCTTACCATGGCCCAAGGGTTCGCCGTGTCCTGCAATACAGTATTTGCTTCTCTGGCAGAGCGGCTGAGCGGAGCACAGCTTCAGTCCGCAGCACTGGCGCTGGGGCTGGGCAGAGATATCAGCTGGCAAGCGGAGAATACGCTTGGCCTGCCGCTGCTCCGTCCGTTGTCCGGGGAACAGGCCGGAACGATCTTTACCGCGCTGCTGCCCGATGACAGCGGGGCGAGGGTGCAGACGGCGATCGGCCAGCGCGATGTCCGCGTCACGCCGCTCCAGGCGGCTAACCTAGTGGTTACGCTGCTGCACGGTGGAGAAGTCCGGGCGCCGCGCATACTACAGCGGGTGGCATTTGCCAACGGGCAGACGCTGAAGGAGCTCCCGGGGCACTTAGCCCCGTCTCCGCAAGGCAGAATCTCGCAGCCTACAGCCCGTGTGTTGCTCTCCCTGATGCGCAGGGTTGTGACCGAGGGAACCGGTAAAAGCCTGCAGGGCACGAAATGGCCCGTTGCAGGCAAGTCAGGTACAGCCCAGACACTGGTGAAGGGTATGCCCCGCAATAATCAATGGTTCATCGGCTATGGGCCGGTGGATCATCCCAGATATGCGGTGTCCGCCCTGGTGGAGAATGTGGCTCCAGGGAGTCCGCATGCTGCCACCAGGCTGTTTGGTCAGGTATTTGAGCTGCTGTCGGAATCCTCCGGCGCTTGAGCGCGGTCCGGATCACCTGAAACCGCCGCACCTCCCGGAGTTGAGGGCCCGCCGGACGCTGCAAATGGAGAGACAATGAACTCCTCCTTCGGCAGGAAGATCCAGCGCTGGAGATAGCCCTGTTGAAGCAGCTCCTTGAGGAGAATGAGCAGGATCGGCGAAAGAATCAAGCCGGCGAACCCGAAGAGGGAGCTGGACAGTATGACGAACGACAGCATCAGGAAGGCCGAGGAAACGCCGATGGAATTACCGGTAATCTTCGGCTCCAGCAGCTGCCGCACAATCAGCACCACCGCAAGCAGCACAATCAGTCCGATGGCAAGCGAGGTATTCCCGATAATGAACAGATAGACGATCCAGGGGATCAGAATCGTCGATACTCCGAGCAGCGGCAGCACATCGAATACGGCGCAGACCAGGGCCATGGTGATCTCATTACCGCTTCTAAGGATAAACAGGCCCACCAGGACAATGACAAAGGTAATGCTGATCAGAATCAGCTGTGCTTTGAGATAGGAGCCAATAGCCTTGAAGACATTCCCCTGCAGAAAAGCGTAAGCTGTTTTGAACGTTTTGGGCATTTTGTCATGGGCAATTTTCCGCCAGTCCTTAATCTCCATGCTTAGGAAAAAGGCAAGAATAATCGCAATGCCGAAATTAGCCATAAAAGAAGAGAAGGAGCCAAGCACTCCGATCATATATTTAAGGAAGACCACCAGCCAGCCCGAAAGGACATTGGTCGCTTCCTTGAAATAACCGTTGATTTTATCGGTGAGATCCGGCGGGAGCGCATCAATCTTGGTTTGCAGATAAGTTGTCGTCTCGGCAAACTGCTGCTGGACTATATATGTATATCTGGGCAGATCATCCTGGAACTTAAGTGCTTGCATCGTGATGAGAAGTCCGGCGCCGAACAGAACTCCCAGCAGCACGATCAGGAACAGAATCACGGAAACAGCGGAAGCAAACGGTTTGGCCATTCCCCGGCGGTTCAGAAAACGGGCCAGCGGCTCGATCATCAGAAATACAAAAAATGATAAAAAGACAGGCGCGGCCAGCCGGTACAGCGAACTAAAAGCAAGCATCACAAGATACACGGTCAGCACGACTAAACCGATGTCGAATATGGTACGCCAATATTTTTTGTACAACGGCAACATAGATAGGAACGACTCCTTTTTAGATAAATTTACAAATTTAGCTTTAATTCATTGTACACGATTTTAACAAAAAAGCGTCTATTTCTTTGATACCTGTGTTAAAATAGGGGGTAACGTTTTTTTGTGGGAATCTGCCTACTTAAAAACCGCGAGGCATACTTCACTCTACTTGGCCGTATCACTAAATCTGCTTGCAGACATAAAGCGAGCCAAAGTCAACTCTGGAAAAGCGGGGAATTTACATGCAGACTTTGCTGCTCTGGTTATTTTATATTTCATCATTTTATGCCTTTATTCCCGGGATGATCAGCCGGATATTTGGATATCGTGTCTTCCGCAAAGGGATTGGCCGTACCGAATTCGCGCTTACCTTTGACGACGGGCCGGACCCGCAGTATACACCGATTCTGCTCGATTTGCTGAAGCGCTATGGGGCCAAAGCCACTTTTTTTGTTGTCGGCTCCCATGCCGAGCGGTACCCGGAAATTATCAAGCGCATGCATGATGAAGGGCATCTGATCGGAATCCATAATTACGTTCACAAGACGAACTGGCTGATGCGGCCGCCTACCGTCAAACGCCAGATTCAGCGTACGGATGATATTATTTTCAGTATCACCGGTGAACGGAGCACTTATTACCGTCCGCCTTGGGGAATCGTAAATCTGTTTGACTTTTCGAAGCGCCGCCAGGTGCAGATTGTGCTGTGGTCGGCAATGTTCGGCGACTGGAAGGAGAAGCTCGGCGCAGACCGGCTGACGGAAAAGCTGCTTAGCAAGCTGAATCCGGGTGAAGTGATGCTGCTGCATGATTGCGGCACCACGCTCGGAGCGGACCCGAAAGCGCCTGAGCATATGCTCATTGCCTTGGAGCGGATGCTGCAGGAGGCGGAACGGCGCGGACTGCGCAGCATCCGGATCGATGAGATGATCACAAAGGTGCAGAATTCTCCGATTCAGAAGCTTTCTTTTGGCAAACGGCTGATTGTCGGCTTATGGCTGGCCTGGGAACAGGTCTTCCAGCTGATGTTCCGTCTCAAAACGATCTCCCCCGCAGATCCGTTCCTGCATTACCGCATACGTAAATACCAGGGCGGACCGGTACAGATGGAAGGCGGGGAGCTGCTGAATAAAGGCGACAAGGTGATTGAACTGCACATCGACAACAGGCAGTTGTTCGAGCTTGGGGTGCACTCCCGATCTTCGGCGCAGCTGGCGATCCGCATGATCCGCCGGATGGAGAAGGATATGCCGGTACTTGCGCAGCGGATTGCCGCAGATGTGGACCTCGCCGAAGCGAAGGCGCTGTACGGTGTCAGTATGATTAACCGCGGACCGGAGAAATTCGGATTTATGGTGCTGGATCTGCCGAAAGGCTGGTTCGCCCGGTCAACCAAGTTTTACCTGAGCATTCTGTTGAGTGTCATCCATCCGGCAGGAGGAGCAAGGCTGAAGGAACGGAGCGAAGTGCTGGTTCCCAAAATGATGCTGATGCCCATCTCTCAACTGATGGACCAGATGAATCAGCAGCGTCCGCAGAAACAAGTGAAGCCGCGTGAGCGGCTGCGGGAAGAAGAGCTGTCCATGGAGGCCGAGCTTCCGGCAGCTACGGTTGTGCATTAATGGCCATTATTAAATGAAATGAAACCGCAATTATAAGATAAGCTTCTGTGACCTCAGGTCGTAGGAGCTTTTTTTTTGATTTTTAGG
>RCUU01001605.1_pt1 | contig 10528 bp, 4 predicted proteins | sample 2166211 | NCBI WGS metagenome assembly RCUU01 (sample SAMN09932620, study PRJNA488358) | compost metagenome | feature: garden; material: soil; isolation source: compost soil in phenylacetic acid-enriched culture | place: Germany: Experimental Botanical Garden Goettingen | collected 2016-01-27
TATCAGCCACCGTTCGAGGGAAAATTCCCTGATGGGTACAGGTTACTCCAAAGCGTGCTATGCGGGGCAACGCACCGAAGTAGCCGCTGCAATCTGTGATGCTCAACGGAATGACACTGCATCTGCAGTGCCGAACGTTGGAGATTGTCATGAGCAAACACATCGACCCGAACCTTCGCCAGGGCCCTGGCAAGCCGACTTCGAAACAGCCACAAAGCATGCCCGCACCCCTGCATGACAAGCCCGGGCAGCCTGCCAACCGGTCTGTACACACCAAGCTGAGCGAGGCCGTGCAGCCGCACCACCAGGGCCCCGGGGCGTCCTGACTGAACCCAGGCCGGCCAAGGACGCTCAAGGAGCGTTATCATGAGCGTTAACCGAGTGAATGACGATCAGGAAGATCGCCAGAACCAGCACATCGCCGACATCCTGGGGCTATGCAAGGATGAGGTCGATGAGTGGAAGATTGGCCAGAGCCCCGATGAAAGTGAGGGTGTCATCTACGGGGAGATCATCACCTTCTCGCAAAGAACCCCAAGGTTGATACTCGATAAAGCAGGGGTAGTGAAGGGGCAGTTCCATATCATCATGTGTGAGCTTTTCAGCGACCGAGGCTAAACAGGCACCCGTGTCTGCATAGCCTCGGGCCATCGCTGCCATCGTCTTGATTTTATTCTTGCTTCTATAACCTGGCGCTCACGGTTTTATTGCACCCTGGCGTTTCTGGCTGATGCGCTTTTACCGGGCATACCACCAGGACCTGATGTTCTCTGCCGTCATCTAACAATTCCAGTACATCCTCGCCCAGTTGCTCGCCGTCCAGCGTTATCGACGGTGTAGTGGCCGTGCCGGGGCGCACGTTGATATGGTAGTGCGTCGTCCCATAGCGGTAGCGCAGGGTGTAACCAGGCCAACCGTCCTGAAGCAGCGGTACGATATGCAGCGAAGTCCCGACACGCTGCAACCCGAGCAATGACTCGACGATGAATCGGTACATCCAGCCGGCCGATCCGCTGTACCAGGTCCAGCCACCTCGGCCCGCATGGGGTGGGGCGCCGTAGACGTCGGCGGCCATGACATAAGGCTCGACCTTGTAGGTTTCGGTTTTCCGGTCGCTGCCATGGGCGGCCGGATTGATCATGTTGAACAGCCCCCAGGCCCGGGTGCTGTCGCCAAGCTGGGCGAAGGCCATGCCGGCCCATACGGCCGCATGGGTGTATTGGCCGCCGTTTTCGCGCACGCCCGGCACATAGCCCTTGATGTAGCCGGGGTCCAGCGAACCTTTGTCGAAGGGCGGATCGAGCAGCAATACCGCTCCGATGTCGGGTCGTACCAGGTGTTTCTCGACTGAAGCCATGGCGCTGCGACATCGTGCCCGCGGGGCGGCACCCGATAACACCGCCCAGCTTTGCGAGATCGAGTCGATGCGGCATTCGTCGTTTTTCGACGAACCCAGTACCTGGCCATCGTCAAAATAGGCGCGCCGGTACCAGGCACCGTCCCAGGCATGTGCCTCCAGACTGGCCTGCAGCCTGGTTGCCTCCTCGTTGCAGCGCTGTTCGAAAGCGCTATCCCCGTGCAATTTGGCGGTAACGGCAAACTGTTGCAGCACATCAAAGCCGAAAAAGCCCAGCCACACGCTTTCCCCAATCCCCAGATGGCCGACACGGTTCATGCCGTCGTTCCAATCGCCACTGCCCATCAGGGGCAGGCGGTGGCTACCGCGCTGCAGGCTATGCTCGATGGCGCGCACGCAATGCTGGTAGAGGCTTTCTTCAAGGTTCGACTTGCCAGGCAGGTCGTAATAGGACTCCTCACCGGGGTTGAGTGCGCGGCCTTCAAGGTACCCCACCGGTACTGCCAGCACGCTGAGGTCGGCGGTGACGCTGACATAGCGGCTGGTGGCCAGCGCCAGCCAGAGAAAATCATCCGAACAGCCACTGCGTACGCCGCGATCGAGCGGCGGGTGCCACCAATGCTGCACGTCGCCTTCGGGATATTGATGAGCCGCGCAAAGCAACAAGTGGCTACGCACGGCCACGGGGTCGGCATGGATCATCGCCATGCTGTCCTGCAGCTGATCGCGAAAGCCGATGGCGCCGCCGGACTGATAGTAGCCACTACGGGCCTGGAAGCGGCAGGCGATCACTTGATACATTAGCCAGCCATTGACCATGACATCGATGCTTGGGTCGGGTGTTTCGACCTGAACCGCGCCAAGCACCGACTGCCAATGCTGGCGTACCGCTGCCAGCTCGTTGGCTGCTGCGAGCGACCCCCGATACTGTTGAACCAGGCGCAACGCAGACGGCGTGTCCGCTGCAGCGCCCAAGCGCCAGACGACGTCCTGGTTTTCACCGCTGTCCAGGTCCAGGGCCACCTGTATCGCCGCACAAGGATCGAAGCCGCCACCGGTGCGGCCCGAAAGTCGTGCCTGCTTCATTGCCGCAGGCGCTTTCAGGCTGCCGCCGCGGCCGATGAACTCGGTTCTGTCGCCGCTGATGCTTCTGGTTGTCGAGTCCGTATCGAGAAAGGCCACGCGTTCGCAGAACTCGATCGAATAGGCATTTCGGGCGAGCAATGCACCACTGAACGCATCGGCCTCGGTCACGACGTGCATGGCTGATTTGCTGCGCAAGTCGCCCAGCACCCATTCGACATAGCAGGTCACGGACAGGCGCCGGGCGCGGCCTGAGCGGTTTCGAACCTGCAAGTGCGAGAACTTGATCGGCGCATCCAGGGCCACATAGACCCACAACTCGGTATGGATGCCGTCTTCATCGTGTTCGAAAACGCTGTAGCCAAAGCCGTGGCGGGTGCGATAGGTGCCGCTGCCGGGGCAAGGTTGTGGCGTCACCGACCAGAAGTGCCCGGTCTCTTCGTCACGCACGTAAATGGCTTCGCCGCTGGCGTCGGTGAGCGGGTCGTTGTGCCAGGGGCTCAGGCGATACTCGTGGGCGTTTTCCATCCAGGTGTAAGCGCCGCCACTTTCCGAGACCACCGTGCCGAAGTGCGGGTTGGCCAGGACGTTGGCCCATGGCGCCGGCGTCGGCCTGCCAGGCTGCAGGGTCATGACATACTCGCTACCATCGGCGCTGAAGCCGCCATAGGCATTGCGCAGGATCAACCCTTCGGCCGGTGGCGCGATGGCTTCACTGGCCAGTCGTTGCGCAGGCTTGGGGGGCGGGGCAAGTGCGGGGAAAACCGGGGTTGCACGGCGTCGATGAACCTGTTCGGCAAGGCTGCCGCTGTCTTCGCGCAGGACCAGGCGTGCGACCGAAAGGATAAGCGTGCGGTCCTCGTTCGACAGTTGCTGTGCGGGACGCACGAAGATGCCGCCGGGACGGTCGACCAGTGCGGCTTCACTGCCGGAAGTCACGACCCCCATGATCAGGTCCTGCAATTGCTGGCGATAGCCAGCCTGGTCCTCGTTCCAGATAACGAGGTCCACTACCAGCCCCTTTTGCCGCCAGTAGGCATGGGCCTTGACCATCTGCTGCACGAGTTCGATGTTATCCAGGGTCGATATCTGCAGCAATACGATGGGCAGGTCCCCGGATATCGCCTGGCCCCAAAGGCTCGACTGATCTCGGCGATTGGCCGTCAATACACTGCTTTCGGCGCGTAACGAGGCGTTGGCATAGATGATCGACGAGGCCATCTGCTCGAACAGGCGGGCATCCTCGAGCGAAGCGTTGAGCTGGCGCAACAACACTTGGCCGTGGGTCCATGCCAGATCGAAGACCCGATCGGCGAGGTGCCGGTCGCGGTACTTGTTGATCAGTTGCAAACAGCCTTCACGGCTGTGCGCGACGCCGGTGACCAGGTCGATGGTTGCTGTTTGCCCAGGCTCCAGTGCGATACGGCAGCGGATCGCGACGATCGGGTCGAGCACTGAACCTGCGGTGCCGGAAAGTTGCAGGGCGTCGCTATCCAGTGCTGCAGGTGCCGCAACGCTGCGTCCTCGGCCGATGAAGCGGGCCCGGTCGGTCTCGTAGGAAATGGCTTCCACGTGCACGCCATGTACCGCCAATTGGTGACACATCCAGGGTGCGGCTTCTTCCAACGTACGCGGTCGGCGGGTGCAGACGATTGCCTGCAACTGTGGCAACAGCTCGGTCTGCACGAACAGGTTGCTGAAGGCCGGGTGGATCGCGTCGCTGATCGCCGGGGCCAGCACCACCTCGGCATAGGTGGTGATTTCAACGCTGCGCCGCACCCGGGCACGGTTGGTGATGTGCAGGCGCCGTAGTTCAATGTCGTCCTCGGGGGAGACGACGATTTCCGTATGGGTGTCGAAGTCGAGTTCACGCACGCGAAACTCGGCCCGGGCATCGCTGAAAATAGCTTCATGGCTTTGTGGCTGATGCAGGGTTGGTTGGTGTGCCGACGACCAGAAAACGCCGCTGGCAACATCGCGCAGGTAGCAGAACATGCCCCAGTTATCGCAAGTCGTGTCCTCATGCCAGCGGGTCACGGCGATGTCGTTACAACGGCTGTAACCGCCGCCGGCACTGCTGATCATGACGTGGTAGTGGCCATTGGACAGTAGCTGGACCGCCGGGCGCTTGCGTCCGGGGTCGGTGAACACGCGAAGCCTGGCTTCCTGAGTTTGCTCGGCATCCTGGTCGGCAGGCACATGGGCCGCGTGCAGGTAGGGGGCGGCCGTTTTCGGCACTCTCTCTTGCAGCAGCAGGGCGGTCGCCTGGAAAGCCGGGATCGACTCGAAGCGTCGTTGCATGGGCCGGTCCAGCAGCAAGCTGGTCAGGGCCAGCAGGCTCATGCCCTGGTGGTGCGCCATAAAAGAATGCACAACCGCATACCGCTGGCCGCGTGGCAGGCGTGTCTCGGTGTAGTCGACGGCTTCATACAAGCCAAAGCGCCCAGCCGAACCTTGAGCGGCAAGGCGTTGCAGGTTGCGGCAGGCGGCTTCGGGCTCGACCATCAATGCCAGTGCGCTGGCGTAGGGCGCAACCACGGTATCCTCGCCCAGGCCGCGCTTGAGCCCAAGGCCGGGGACACCGAAGGCTCGATACTGGTAATTGAAGTGGGCATCCAGGGTGTTATAGCCCGACTCGGACACGCCCCAGGGTATGCCCAACCGGTTGCCGTGCTCGATCTGCAAGGCGACGGCAGCGCGGCACGTCTGGTCCAATAGCGTGCCTTCGTAGCTGGGCATCACCAACATCGGCATCAAGTACTCGAACATCGAGCCGGACCAGGAAAGCAGCACCGGCACACCCCGGTTGTTGCTGAGCAGGCGTCCCAGGGTGAACCAGGCCTGTTGCGGCAGCTGGCCCTGCGCGATGACCACGAAATTGGTAAGACGGACCTCGGAAGCCAGCAGGTCGTAGTAGCCGCTGTCCAACCTGCGCTCGTCGGCGTTGTAGCCAATCGAGAAGAGGTCGCGCTGATGGTCGTAGAGGAAAGTGAACTCCATGTCGGCCAGTGACTCGGCCAATTGCGCCAGGCTGCTGAGGCTGGCAATTCGTTCGCAGGCAAGGCTGCGTACCTTTTCAACCCGTGGTTGATCAGCGGGCAGCCACTGCGAGCAATCCAGCTCAGTCAGTTGATGCAGGGTTTGCGCAGGCACCTTGGCATTGCCGATTGCCGGGGGCAGCCCGAAGCGCGATATATCCGTACTCAGATCGGTGCATTGGGCCTGCAGCGCCTGTAGCCAGTAATTCACTTCTTCAGCAGGGGAGGCAGGATGGTCGATGACCCATGCAGTGGTTGAGTCCAATAGCTGTGGGATCAGCGTTGGGTTGTCCTGCCCTTCGACAAGAGCCAGTTGCGCTGTGTCGCGTAACGCGCGTACCGCACGGACATCGAGGTTTGCGTCCTGCAACGCTTGCTGGAGTACATCGAGGGTGTCGCTCAAGCCACGGATTGCGCGCGAGTCGAGCAGTGGCGTATCGGCCAACCCCAGCAGCCCTGGCCGCAGGGTGAGCAACAGCCCTGCCAGGTTGCCACTGTCCACGGTCGACACATAACGAGGCGTCAACGGCTGCAGCGTTTGGGTGTCGTACCAGTTGTAGAAATGCCCCTGATACCGCTCAAGGCCCGCCATGCAATCAAGCGTACGGGTGATGCGCTCAAGCAAGCGCCCGGTACTCAGATAGCCGAAATCATGGGCCGCCAGATGAGAGAGCAAGGCCATGCCCATGTTGGTCGGCGATGTCCGGTGGGCGATGATTTGTTTTGGGCTTTCCTGGAAGTTGTCGGGGGGCAACCAGTTGTCCGCAGGTGCCACATACTGGTCGAAGAACGCCCACGTCTTGCGCGCCAGCATCCGCAGAAACCGAAGGTCCTGCACAGAAGGGTTGAACCCGGAGGGTGTCGTAGGGAGGCTGATCCACCAGGCAATCGCCGGGCTTACCAGCCATATCAGCAACAAGGGGGCGGCCAGAGCAAGCGCGTAGAGTGAGGGGAGCAGGGCGGCGAATAGAATCAACGCCAGCGCAGGGGCGACCCACATGCTTCGGTACATCCCGGGCAAATCGTTGCCACTGGACCGCTCCACCTCGCGCGAAGGTTGCCATTGCAACATGAGGCGTTTGCTGACCAGCATGCGCCACAGCGAGCGACCAATAGCGTCGACACTCATCCAGGCATCAGCTGGCAACCAGACGATCGAGAGCAGTGCCCGCACGAAATTCTGGCCAGAAGTGCGCAAGGCTGCTGCCAGGTGTTGCCCCACAGGGATGTCGGCAGCCTTTTGTACCAGTGTCAGCACGGAGTGCAGAACCGGTTGCAGAAAAACCAGAATGACGACTGCCAGTGTCCACGAAGCAGGATTGGCTGCACCCAGCCAGCCCCATGCCAGCATGGCCAGGAACGCACAAGGCTCAAGGCTGCGCCGCAGGTTATCGAAGATTTTCCAGCGTGCCAGTGCACTCAGGCGGTTGCGGGCGAACCCCCCACCCGGTTTCGGAGCCCACGGCAAGGCCCAGTAAAGTACCTGCCAGTCTCCGCGAATCCAGCGATGCCGGCGTTTGGCGTCGGCGCTGTAGCGCGATGGATATTCTTCATACAGTTGCACATCACTGAGGAGTCCTGAACGGGCATAGCAGCCCTCGATCAGGTCGTGACTGAGGATGCGGTTGTCTGGCAAACAGCCCTCGAGCGCCTGTTCGAAGGCGTCAACCTCATAGATACCCTTGCCGATGAACGAGCCGTTCTGGAACAGGTCCTGATAAACATCCGAGACGGCACGGGTATAGGGGTCGATGCCGGCATCGCTACCGAACAGGCGGGCGTATGCCGAGCGAGCCGTGCTGGGCAGGCTGATCCCGACGCGTGGCTGAAGGATCGCGTAGCCGCTGACAATCTGTCCGCTGTGTTCATCGAACACTGGGTGGTTCAGGGGGTGCATCATGGCGCCGACGCACTGGCGCCCGACGTCGCGGGGCAGCAAGGTATCGGTGTCCAGTGTGATGACAAAGCGAACCGACGCCAGGGGTTCGATGTCGCCAACGATCACTGCAAAGCGGTCCTGCCCTTTGCCCCTCAGCAAGGCATTGAGCTCTGCGAGTTTCCCGCGTTTGCGTTCATGCCCCATCCATACCCGCTGGGTCGTGCTCCAGTGCCTGGGCCTGTGCAGCAGGAAAAACCGGTCGATCTGGCCATCGGCATATTTTTTGTTGAGCGCCTCGATCAGTTCGCGCGCCAGGGCAAGCAGCGGGGCATCCTCAGGCATCACCTGGGCAGGGGCATCCATGAAATCACTGAGCAGTGCGAAGTGCAGGTTGGCATCGCGATTGGCCAGGAAGCGCACTTCCAGGCTTTCGGCCAATGCCTCGATGTCGCCGGCATTGGCGAACATCGTCGGTATCGCCACCAGCGTACGCGCCTCGGGCGGTATGCCTTCGCTGTAGTCCAGGCGGGGCAGTATCGATGGGGCTACCGTGAGGGTCACCAGCCAGTTGACCAAGCCGATGGCCAGGCGGCTGGTCATCAATAATGCGGGCACGGCGAGCAGGGCCAGCCAGTATGCGGGCATGCCGTTCCGATAGGCAGTGTCGAGAAATGGCCAAGCCAACAGCAGTGTCAGGATTACTGCCGGGCAAAGATAAAACTTCAACGGAGCGCTCTGCAGCAAGCGCGTCCATCGATCGGCCATCGGTACACGGGCGTTGAGATGTTGCTCCAGGCTGATCCGGCCGTTCCCCACCAGGTAGTAACCCACGTGCTCGGTCACGCTGGCTTCGAATTGGGTATTGCGAGCCAGTTCGATGGCGCTCCGTGCCACGCTCGTTTCGGGCTGCGCGCAATGCCTGGCCAGGCGTTCGACGACATGGCGGTAATGATCGCGGGTGGCAAAATCCATGTTCGCGTAGACACCGGCCGGGTCCGTGCACAGCACCTGTTCGACATGGCTGAGCACTTCGACGAACTCGCGCCAGTCGGTCGCTGCCAGCAGCCGCAAGCTGGCAATGCTGTTGCTGATGGACACCTGGTCGGCCGATTGCTGCTGGGCATCCATCTGCACCAGGCGTTCAACGGTCAGCCCCGACTCACCCAGGGTTTGTTCTATCCACGCCATTGGCAAAATCAGCGCAGCGCTTTGCCCTTGCAGGCGACGCGCCAGTTCGGCAACAAACGAGGGTGTCATCGGCGGTGCCGATCTCGCCATGTCGGCAACCGTCAACACCACGCTTTTGGCGTCCCGCTCGGCGACTTCAATCAAGCGATCGGCCCAGTCATCGGCAAGGTTGCGGTCGTCCCAGTTGGCCATTACCCGCGATGCTACGCGCCGCAAATTCTCGATCAGCGCCAAGCGCAGCATGATCGGGATCGCCCAGAGTTCACCCAGGGCCAGGAGTGTCACCGTTTGATAAGAGGCGACGAAACGATCCAGGCTTAGTGCATCGACTCGGCCATCACCGTGGGCAATGGTTTCCAGGGCGATGTCAAAAACTCGCGGCAGGCCCGCCGAAGGGCCATCGATCAGGCGTGGCAGCTCGCGGCTGTACCCCTTGGGCAGGTGCGTCCTGGCGGTACGGATGTTTTCTTCGATGAGGTAGTAATTGTCCAGCAGCCACTGCGCAGCCGGGGTAGCGCGGCGGCTGGACAATTGTGCGGTCCTGAGTGCTGCGCAGCTGTGTTCGAGAATCAGTTGGTTGTCGCTCAGGCGGCCCAGTAGTGCGTCCTTTTTCGAAAGGCGCCCAAGCAGATGCCGCTGTGCCAGGACGATACCGTGGTCGGCCATCTGCTGTGCATTGAACAGGTCGGAGCGCAGGATTGGCTCGTACTCGAACTTGTGCCGCGATGCACTCCACCTGAGCCAGATGGCCGGTGGGCGCCAAAGGCTGGACAGTGTACGCGTCAGGAAATTTTGCATGTGATCCTTGGCACGACCCGCGCAGCGCAGATCGCGTGTGGAATGAAGGCGGTTCTACGCCTGACTGGGCGTATGGGGCATTGCGCCGCTGGACGCAGCATTCCACCGATGAGTGTGCGCTATTCCGCCAGACGAAGTCTGTTCGCTAGCGAACATAGGTAATGCCGATACGTTGCGGCGCAACGCGGCGCTGGTTAGCCCCAAGTACAGGCAGTGCCGCACGTCGGTGATCCGGCTGCAAGCCGTCGCGGCAGGCGGTCGGTCCGCCACCCGACCTGGGGGGATTCTTACCTTCCACTCTCTCTTTAGATTCGGACCCGAACCAGCCCTCGGCTGCGAGGGGCCCAAGGGTGCGCATGACCCTCCACTTAATCCTTCATCGGAGAGACCGCATGACAAGAACAACAATGCGCGGAGTCTTCCAGCCAAGTCTGCTGGCAGTAGCTGTAACCGTTGGTGTGAGTTCGCAGGCCTTGGCCATTGATTTCAACATCGGCGAACTGGAAGGGTCGTTCGACTCTTCGCTGTCGATCGGCGCCAGTTGGGCCGTGCGCGGGGCAGACCCTGCGTTCATCTCCAACTTCAACTCCCTGGGCAAGCGCGGCGATTCATCCTCGCGCACCGTCGACGACAACCGCCTGAACTTCAAGAAGGGTGAGACCTTCTCGAAGATCTTCAAGGGCGTGCATGACCTGGAGCTGAAATACGGCGACAGCGGCGCCTTTGTGCGCGGCAAGTACTGGTACGACTTCGAGCTCAAAGACGAACACCGTCTGTTCTACGACATCGACGACGCCGGCCGCGAGCGCGCGGCCAAGTCGTCCGGGGCGATGTTCCTCGACTCGTTCGTCTACCACAACTACAACCTGGGCGAACTGCCGGGCAACGTGCGCCTGGGCAAGCAGGTGGTGAGCTGGGGCGAGAGCACGTTCATCGGCAACTCGATCAACAGCATCAACCCGATCGACGTGGCAGCCTTGCGTCGTCCGGGGGCTGAGGTGAAGGAAGGCCTGATCCCGGTGAACATGTTCTACCTGTCTCAGGGCCTGGCCGAGAACGTCACCGCGGAGGCGTTCTACCAGATTGAATGGGAGAAGTCGGTCGTCGATAACTGCGGCACTTTCTTCGGTAACGACGGGATTCCTGCCGGGTGCGATGACCGCCTGGTGGTGGCCGGCCTCGACC
>RCUU01001608.1_pt1 | contig 10526 bp, 10 predicted proteins | sample 2166211 | NCBI WGS metagenome assembly RCUU01 (sample SAMN09932620, study PRJNA488358) | compost metagenome | feature: garden; material: soil; isolation source: compost soil in phenylacetic acid-enriched culture | place: Germany: Experimental Botanical Garden Goettingen | collected 2016-01-27
GAAGGGAGAAATTCCTCGTTCTGATACAATGCTTGTCGCCTCACTTGATCCCGTGAAGAAGAAAATCAGCGTATTCTCAATTCTTAGAGACACTTACGTTCCGATTCCAGATCACGGCGAAAAACGTATTAATTCAGCTATCATTTATGGACCTAACACGGCGATGCAGACTGTAAGCGATCTGCTCGGCATCCCGATTCAATATTATGTCTACACGGACTTCCAAGGATTCATCAAGCTTGTAGATGCCGTTGGTGGTGTAGATTATGAAGTCGAGAAAGACATGGTGTACAAGACCATTGCTGACGGTCCCGAATATGACATTGATCTTAAAAAAGGATATCAGCATCTCGACGGTAATAAAGCCCTGCAATATGTACGTTTTCGACATGACGCTACCTCCGACTTCACTCGGACTGAGCGCCAGCGTGCATTTCTCAAGGTTGTAGCTGACAAACTGATCCAGACCACATCCATAATCAAGCTGCCGAATATCCTGGGTCAAGTTACGCCTTATATTGAAACCAATATGTCAGTAAATGATATGTGGAAGCTGGCAACCGTTGGGTACGACAGCTCCATGGGTGGTAGTGAGCAAATTCCGCCGATGGATCTGCTCAAAGAAGAAACTACCAGTGACGGATCACAGGTTATCGGCATTCGCAGTGAAAATAAGTTACGGGAATTTGTGCAGGATACCTTAAATGGTCCTGAGCCAACCCCTACGCCTTCACCAGATACTACTTCAAGTAGTAACACTAGTGGTACCAAGTAAGGATCAGACAAACAACGTTCACAAGTAGAAACCGCAGTGAATCACAGTTACTTGGTATAATACGGGCGGACAGCGGAAACACCGTTGTTCGCCCGTTGCCATGAGCACCAACAATCGAAAGGATGATCACATTATGAATCGTTCCACATCTGAGCAACTTTATCACGAAGCCCTTCAACATATTGTTGGAGGTGTAAATAGCCCTTCCCGCTCTTTTAAAGCCGTTGGAGGCGGAGCACCTGTATTTATGAAACGTGCCAGTGGATCTCACTTCTGGGATGTAGATGGCAATGAATATATCGATTATCTCCAAGCCTATGGACCGATCATTACCGGCCATGCTCACCCACATATAACGAAGGCAATTACCACAGCAGCAGAGAATGGTGTTCTTTACGGAACCCCAACAGAGCTCGAAATCAAACTTGCGAAAATGCTAAAAGAAGCTATTCCCTCGATGGATAAAGTGCGGTTCGTCAATTCCGGTACCGAAGCGGTTATGACTACCATTCGTGTAGCTCGCGCTTATACAAAGCGCAGCAAAATCGTAAAGTTTGCTGGCTGTTACCACGGTCACTCTGATCTCGTGCTCGTAGCAGCAGGATCCGGGCCTTCTACGCTTGGTATTCCGGATAGCGCAGGTGTTCCAAGTAGTATCGCACAAGAAGTAATCACGGTTCCTTTTAATGATCTGGACGGCCTGCAAGAGGCACTGGAGAAATGGGGCGAAGATATCGCCGCTGTAATGGTTGAACCAATCGTTGGTAATTTCGGTATGGTTATGCCTAAACCTGGATTCCTTGAAGGGCTTTGCAAGCTGGCTCATGATAACGGATCACTCGTTATTTATGATGAAGTCATTACTGCCTTCCGCTTCCACTACGGTTCCACACAGACGTATGCAGGACTGGATAACCATGAGGACATTACCCCTGACCTTACAGCCCTCGGCAAAATCATCGGTGGCGGCCTGCCGATCGGCGCTTACGGCGGACGCAAGCATGTGATGGAACAAGTAGCACCACTAGGACCAGCATACCAAGCGGGAACAATGGCCGGAAATCCTGCTTCCATTTCCGCAGGCATCGCCTGTCTGGAAGTGTTGAGCGCAGAAGGTGTATACGATGAGATGGAACGGCTGGCAATCCGTCTTGTCGACGGACTTCAGGAATCTGCTGACCGTCATGGCATTCCACTGACGATCAACCGCATCCGTGGTTCATTCTCTACTCATTTCTGTAATCATCCAGTTACAAATTACGATGAAGCGCAGGATACCGACGGCGAAATGTTCGCCAGCTTCTTCCGTCACATGTTAAACCGCGGGATTAACCTTGCCCCTTCAAAATATGAAGCTTGGTTCCTAACGACAGCACATACCGTTACGGATATCGAAGCTACGCTAATTGCAGCAGAAGCGTCATTCCGTGCTATGGCGGCTGAGAAATAAGACTTTATTTACGGCCACTAAACATACTAAAACCTACCACCAACTTTCTGGTGGTAGGTTTTTTTGATTAATACTTTCTTATATTTTTAAAAATCAATTTGCTTGTCCAATATAATCTCCGTCATGGAAGGCCCAAACATTCGGTCATCTCCAGGGATTAAGGAAAATTGAACCGTATCCAGATCCGTTGGCAGCGGTGGCCAGACCAAGAACTGCATTTGTGTATGGGCGCCCCCTCCGTGACCTCCATGCGGCTGGATTTCATAGGCTGCCTCACTCCTAATTTCCAATGTTAGAGCGGCTCTAAGATGAACGTGCTCCACCGTTTCTTTTAAATACTTAATTTCCATAGTAACGATGCTGAGTGCTTCATACTGCATAGCATGTGTAAGTGTATATTCGCAATCTTCGAGGACTGTCCGCTTCACAATCGGAAGTACACCGAGAAGCAAGCCGGGCTCTTCCCAATATTTCCGTCTGGGTACAGCCTCATTCAGACTGTGAATATACTGTACAATCTGAGAAGTGTCCATCTCGAATCTAGTTGACCACTCCTCAAGGAGCTCGCTCTCTGGTGAAAACCGTTTCTTGCCTGTTATAGCTTTACGTTCCTGAATCAGAGTCAAAATCTGCTCATCAATCTTCTTAACCTCATCATTATACTCGTTGACCACGCCTCTTATTGGCATTCTACCCCAACCCATTTAATAACCTCCTTCTGATAATAAAGTTAATTTCTACCCATTAGCTACATGGTACCTCTTGTGGATTAATTTGTAAAATATTTGAAATCATTCAATCCTCCAGACAGCAAAAAAAACGTGCGTCCCTCAGCTTTAAGGCTGTAAGACCACACGCTTTCTTAAGTCAGAGTTGATCTCCTACTCGTACAAGTTACGAATCTCCACTCCCTGAGGAAGCTTGAATGGATTCTCCTTGTTGATTCGATCATAGAACATGATCCCATCAAGATGATCAATCTCATGCTGAATGATGATAGCTTGGTAGCCCTTAAATTTAAGGACCACTTCTTTCCCCTCAAGGTCATATCCCTTCACCTTCACAGATTCGTACCTTGGTACAAAGCCATGCACCGGTCGATCAACCGACAGACACCCCTCGCTCTCCGGTAAGTACACCATGGTTAGTGAATGACTAATGATCTTAGGGTTAACCCAAGCATGTTCTACAATTCTCCCTCTCTCGTCGGTAGAATACATCACAAACATACGCTTCGTAAGTCCAATTTGATTCGCCGACAGACCTACACCAGAGCGTAAATTGTATTCTTCGGAAATCTCCGGGTCCTGACTGTTCTTCAGAAACTGAAGCATACATTCCAGAGTCTCACGATCCTCCTTCTGTAAAGGAAGCTCCACTGGCTCAGCTACAGCACGAAGCACGGGATGACCTTCCCGTACAATATCATCCATTGTGATGATATATTCAGCACTAAATTTTGAACTAGACAATATTCCATCCACCTTTGCCTTACGGGCTTAATTTAAGTACTTATGATATAGTATGCAGATTTATGGATTTATGAAAGCCGTTCGCAGTTTGCTACTATAATTAACATCGAATCCAAGTCCGGTCGCCAATGCGGCAAGGGGAAGATAAGTTTTATCTTCTTTGCCTACCTTTTGCAGAAAAGCAGGGGTATCAATAGCTACATTCTGTCCATTTACCTTAATAAATTTGCTACCGATCGTGATTACAACAGTCCGTCCACCGTATTCAATAGTCGCACTGGAGGTCTTATTATCCCACTTTCCGTTAGCTCCTACGGCATTTAAAATATCTTTAAGCGCCAAGAAATTCTGACCATTCTTAAGGATGGGCTTATTCGGCGTATTTAACTCCACGCCCTTCACAACAATCGACATCGGTACAGTGTCCGTAGCCATAGCCGTTACAGTGGGAATGCGGTACTCGCCCCATTGTAATTCAGCAAATACTTTTGCAATGGTCTCGTATCCGAGCTGTGTTGGGTGAAAATCTGCTTGCCCTGCCCCAATAATATGTGTGAGTGAGCCTTCTGAACCGGCAAACTTTGCCGCTACATGAGCTACTAATACCTTTGCTCCCTCTTGATTCATACTTGCAGCCACACGATCTGCCGAATCCGTAAATTTCGCTGCTGCGGTCATCAATTTAGTGTACATCGCACCAAGAGCGATCTTAGGAGCAGGCTGATATTGGTCAGCCAGTATAATTGTTGCTTGAGGATTTATCGCACGAATATTCTCAAGACTCGCCTTCACATTCGTATTGTAATCCACTAGCTTCTGCTCCAACTGAGATTCGAAATCTGTATCCGTCAGCTCCTTAACCTGTAAGAAAAGACGGCTTACATCATTTCCCCCAATTGTAATCGTAATCAGATCGGCTTCCTTCAGCTCTGATGCGATCTGAGGCGTTAACTTTACGAACTGGTCTATCCGTGGATCTGGAAGACCTGACTGAATACCTTCAGCGGTAATCACTGAGCCATCCTTGATAACCCCTGTGTATTTACGTAATCCAGCAGTAGTCAGTCCTAGAATGCCATAATTGGTAAGCTCGCTCCTGCCATGATACCAACCCTGCTCCAGCAGTCGCTCCGCATACCCGTAAGGCTTGGTATTCACATCCGTCATTCCTGGCTCATATCCAGCAGTAATGGAATCTCCAAGAGCTACGATGCGAAGAACATCCTGACCCGAGTCTTGTGCTGCAGACGTGTCAGCCGCATTTGCCGATCCGGCACCTACGCCACTCAGCACAGATAACAAAAGCATACTGCTTATGCTAACCGCCAAACTTCTTTTCCACTTGCTTAGCATCGTATCCCTCCCAATTTGTTCTAATTCTCATTCTACCATCCCTGATAGCAACGCAAAAGAGCGGCCCCCTATAATCGAGGAACCGCCCTGCAAATCACTATGCTGTTCACCGCTGGAAACGAATTATTATTCTTTATCCGAATCCTCTTGTGCATTCAAATTCTTCCCGGCACGCTCCAGATATTTATCGTAACGATCGTCTAGTTCATGTCCAATCTTACGATAACGCAGCGTCTCCTCCACAATTGGATCCATAGTGGTCTGGATACGGATTTCATACTTCGGAGAGATTTCACGTATTTCTTTAGCTATACGGTCGCCCTGTTCCATCTCGCCATCTACCAGCATTTCACTTAGCTTGCGTTCCAGATCATCCTTCTCGCTCATGATGCATCGTCCTCCCTAAAGCTTATAACCTGTTGCTTCAGCATTCTTCAGTGACGAAACCAAATATTCGTGAATATGACCATTACTTGCTACGACATGTCGAGTACCGATATCGTATGGACGCCCAAGAGTATCCGTAATTCTGCCCCCTGATTCCAGGACCAGCAGCACTCCTGCCGCACAATCCCAAGGGCTTAGACCTACTTCCCAGTACCCATCTACTCGACCTGCTGCTACATAAGCCAAGTGTAGAGCAGCCGAACCTCCTGCACGGATACCACGAATCTGCGGAAGAATGTTCTGCAGTCCTGCCATATTCACAGGCTGCGCAAATTCACGGTCCGGCGGAAAGCCCATAGCAATCAAACTGTCTCCAAAAACGTTCTCCGTAGAGACTGAGGTAGGAACGCCATGCATATAGGCTCCCTTCCCTTTTTCAGCAACGAACATTTCATCACGAATCGGATCGTAAATGACGCCAACCGACAATTCCCCGCGAATCACCAAAGCAATGGAGACACAGTAAAAAGGAAATCCGTGTACAAAATTAGTCGTACCATCTACAGGATCTACAATCCACAGATATTCATGCTCACGAGCTTCTTCCAATGCAGCGGTCGCTGCTGCTGCTCCTGGGGATACGCCCTCCTCACCGAGGATCGCATGATCTGGAAAATGTGTCAGAATCAATCTGCGGATCATCTGTTCAACGCCTTTATCAACTTCCGTAACCAGATCCTGTGCCGATGTTTTCGTATTAAGTTCATTCACCAGGCCCTGTCTGCTCTTTATCCATTCTCCTGCTTTGGCAGCAGCATTAATGGCTACCGCCGTATGTCCCTTGCTCGTTACTACATAGGGTTCACGTTCTTTCTTACCCTCTGGTTTTAAAGGACTCATCTCTTCACTCCGCTTCCTTGAACATAATCGGCATTGGCATGAAATTTAAAGCAATCCTATTCACAATACCGTTGCAATACGCCAAAACGTTCCCAAAGTTCCGCCATAAAGGGTATCCAATTCTCCTCGAATCCCTTGAATGCTAATCGTAATAAAGTTTCATTCAACGTACCCTATTTCAAGTTACATATCAAGTCATGATAGAGCCCGTATTCGGGACCTATCGCCTTATTTTCATTGTTTAAGGTTCGATATTCACACTTGCCCCATTTAATACGGAAATTCCGTTACCGGCATCAGCCAGCTCTTTGATTGCTTCCATCAATCCGAATAACGCACCATCTTTTAGTTTCGCTTCAATCATAACATCTACAGCCGGAGTATCTGCAGCAATACGTTTTAAAAAAGCTACTAATGGCGCAGGTTCCACACCATCTGCATGACTGCGTGGATCAGACGGACTTCGCGGACTAGATACATGAATCTTAGGCGACAAAAGCTCTCCCGATAGAACATCCTTCTGCGCAAGCTCGCTTCGCCATGTCTTCTGAATTTCAGGCCACAACTCCCAAGGGAGCTCTCCCTCATTATTCACCCATTGGTGATGAATATCCAGCACCATCGGCAGACCTACATTCTGGCAAACTGCTAGTGTCTCCGGGGCTGTGAAGGTCTTATCATCGTTCTCCAGCGTAATCCGCGTTTGCAGCGCTGCTGGCAGCTCGTGGAAATGCTTCTCGAACCGCTTGGCTGCCACAGGCTTGTCCCCATAGGCTCCACCAATATGAATATTGTTCTTCGCCGTAGCAGGAAGTCCCAAGGCATTTAGCATGTCCGTGTGGTGCTGCAAATCCCGGATGGAACTCACTAGCACCTCAGGACGGGGTGTACTTAGCACTGTAAAGTGATCTGGATGAAAGGACACCCGCATCCCATGCTTTTTCACATATTGCCCCACTTCTGCGAATTCCTCAGCGAGCGCAGTAAACGGATTCCAGTCCTGTAAATCAGGATGCGTCGCTAGAGGAATCAACTTAGAAGTGAGGCGGTATACAAAGATGTCCGAAGCTACATTATGCTTCATCAGTCGCAGCGTATTGTGCAGATTCATCCGAGCGATGTTCTCCAGACGCCGAAGTGCCGCTTCACGGTCATCCAGCTTCTTGAAGGAAGCCATCGTCATGGTCTTGGATGGAGAGCAGTCTTTAATAACGGTGGACATCGCTACATATCCAAAGCGGACTATCATCCCTGTGATCCAAAAAACATTTCATCAGCTAGTGCAGTCTGCACTTTGGACTCTTCTTCATTCAATTTACGCACGAGTTCCATTTCGACTGCAGTAACCTCATGCCCCTGAAAATTAATCTCAGCAATCGAAGCAGAGATTTTGACAATGGCTACAGCTACATTCTCAGGTGTATAGGCAATCACCTTCTGACCTGTCGGATACACGCGAAAGCCCTGCTTCACCATTTTGGTACGCCCGTACTCCAGCAGCTCGTACAGCTCTTGTTCATTCTTGAACTTACAGACGGAATTGAATTCAGTTTGAAAACCCATGTCTCTTAGCCCCTTTCTAGTCGGGATAAACCCGCTAGTAGCTTCAATTACTCATTGTCATACTTAAGACCTTGTTTGAAATTATAGCGCTCTAAGGCTAACTCAATCATACGGTCTAACAGAGCTCTATAGGATACACCTGTCTCACGCCACAATAATGGATACATGCTGTAAGGAGTGAAGCCAGGCATCGTATTCACTTCGTTTATTAGTATTTTACCATCCGATCTCCGCAGGAAGAAATCTGCCCGGGTAATGCCGCTACCCTCAATGGCTCGAAACGCGGTTATCGCGGACTCCCGCAGACGATCGGCGACTTCAGAATCTACTGGCGCAGGAATCATCATTTGCGATTTACCGTCCGTATATTTAGCTGCGTAGTCATAATATTCTCCAGAAGAAACGATTTCACCCGGGACAGAGGCCTCTGGCTCATCATTTCCGAGCACACCGACCTCTACCTCACGAGCATCCACGAATTCCTCAATAATGACTTTAGTGTCATAACGGAAGGCAAAATCTATAGCTTTTACAAGACTATCCTTATCAGTTGCCTTAGAAATACCTACACTTGAACCCAGATTGGCAGGCTTCACGAATACGGGATACCCCAGTTTATCCTCTACACCCACAATCAACTCATGACTTTTTCTTTTCCAAGCACTGATGTTAAAATAACAATATTCGCATTGATCCAGACCGGCATCAGCGAACAGCTTCTTCATAACAACCTTATCCATACCTGCCGAAGAGGCAAGGACACCAGCCCCGATATAAGGAATATTCGCCATTTCGAACAACCCTTGAATCGTCCCGTCCTCACCATACGTGCCGTGCAGCAATGGGAACATGACGTCCACCTTTTTTTCCGCACCAGATAATCCACTAAATACTACGTTCAAAGCTGTACCCATATCTTCAGTTGCTGCTGCAAGCTTGAGCTGCCCCACCTCACTGTAAGGCGCCGATAACGTCTCTCCGACTTTCCACAAACCCTGTTTTGAAATGTAGAAAGGAATAATCTCATATTTATCGTAGTCAAATGAGTTCATCACGGCAAAAGCCGTCTGTAGTGATACCTCATGTTCTCCTGATTTGCCCCCGTACACTAGCCCTACGGTTAGTTTTGTGTTCCCCATACCCTAATAACCTCTTTCTGTCCTATAAATAGTCGTTAATATGAAAAAAACGGTATTTCGTTTGATCCGTCCATGCGTAGGAATCCCGATAGTCCCAAAAGCGATGACGGCTGCTTACTGTACGTGCATTCACAAGCGGCATGCCACCCGCATCAAAAGCTGTGACGATCGTGCTGTGCTGATATTGCCCATTGCCATCCCAGTCATATTGAATGATATCGCCCAGCATCAATTGCTCCGGCCGCTCCATGACTTCCGCACGCAAGCCATTGCTTCGGCTAACGCTCAAATAGCGCTGCAGACTGTCTGATACAGCCCAGCTATAACTCCACCATTCTTGTTTTCCCTGGTAGCCTTTGTACCACCAACCCGTTTCTCTTTTACCAGTATAGTTGATAGGTGCTCCCCCTGCAAAGAGGCATTGGGAGACATAATTCGTACAATCTACCTCAAACGTTTCGAACTCCGGATTGCCGTCTTTCCACCAGCGGTCGGCATAAGCCACCGCTTCTTCACGGTTATAGCGAACCTCTCTTGAACCAGCAATCTCCCCAAGAATATTCCGGTTTAGAAGGGGCTGTGATGGCAGCGGAGCAGGCAAAGCTTCTCCCCATTTGGATAACCTGCCAGATAACTCGACTTCTGCTCTATGAACCGTATTTCTTTCGGGAATCGTTCGTTCAATAGCAGCAATCTCCCAGCCCCTACCGTCCCGCGCAAAGGTCAACCGTTCCAGCTCAACCTTATCCTCTCGGTGGTTAACGCCTCCTTTTTCATAATAAAGTGCACTATGCAGCGTAACTTCTGCTACCACCTCAGTTGGCGTCTGCCGGACAGTCCGCAAAGTCTTCACACCTGTTTCCCCTCGCAGCGGGGTTATCCCACGAACGTTATACCATTCAGCGATACGGCGCGAACGTTCCCCTTGCTCCACAAGATAACGTGGGTCCTTAACGGATACGGAAACCGTTTGCGATGAAGACTTAGGTTCTACCCTGGCCTTGTTCACTTGATCTACATATACATATAGACTTTGTTTCCACTGTTGTTCCATTATACTCGCACCCCTTCATTCCCTTTTAACTGCTGCTCTATGTATATGAAAGGAAACAGGCCGCTATACAGATCGCTTCAATTTACATGATGGGGCATATGCTTTGCTTATAGCTCTCGTTTCGGGGGGAACTCTAAAAGCTTTCAGAGATGCGTTATTCGGGCTTTTTATATAGGAAAAAAAACTTTACTCCCCTCTTTGTAACCGTTATAATTAAATAACATGCAATGTGAAATAGAGTTTCAATAGATGAAACAAGGAGGCGCACATATGCCAAGCAAGGATCATTTCTCGTTGGCCCGCACCCTGGAATCAGGTGGCAAAACTTATCGCTATTATGATCTTAACTCCCTTGAGGAACAAGGATTGGGTTCTATCTCTTCCCTGCCTTTTTCGATCAAAGTCCTACTAGAGGCTGCTGTTCGTCAGTTTG
>RCUU01001609.1_pt1 | contig 10526 bp, 8 predicted proteins | sample 2166211 | NCBI WGS metagenome assembly RCUU01 (sample SAMN09932620, study PRJNA488358) | compost metagenome | feature: garden; material: soil; isolation source: compost soil in phenylacetic acid-enriched culture | place: Germany: Experimental Botanical Garden Goettingen | collected 2016-01-27
CGCCTGCATCCATGGCGTAGAAACCGAGCTTGCCATCGATGAAGCCGGGCTCGCGGTCAATCGCCAGGTCGCGCACCGGCCACACCAGCGGCAGCGCATCATGGGTCTTGCCGGTGGCGGTCCACTCTGCCCAGGCATGCTCCAGAAAGCTTACGTAGCGCTCACTGTGCGCGGCCACGTAGCAGGCGCGATCGAACGCCTGCTCGGCGATGACCTGCCCCAGGCCCGTCTGCTGGACGCGGGCCAGCACGGTATCGGCACGCTGCGGGTTTTCGAACGAGGGCTTTACCGCGCCGTCCTTGAGTTCGGAGCCATGGTGCAAGCGGTGGTTGTTGCTAAAGACTGTCAGCACGCGAATATCCTTTTTCCAAGGTGATTTCGGATGACTGATTTTCGCGAGGATGCCGTGAAAATGCTTTGCTTTATGCTCAAGCAATCCGGATGCTTGAGCAAAGCTTTCACACGGTACTGCCCATATGAGCAAAAGTTTTGCTTCTGAAGAATTGGATAACGTCGACCGCGATCTGCTGCGGCTGCTGCAAGAGGACGGCACCTTGTCCAGCGCTGCGCTGGGCGAACGCCTGTCGATGACCGTCACGCCATGCTGGCGACGGCGCAAGCGCCTGGAAGAGCTGGGTATCATCAAGGACTACCAGGCCAACCTGGACCGGCGCAAACTGGGTTTCGACGTGATGGCCTTCGCCCAGGTACGCTTCGATAACCATTCCGCGAACGCCCCGGACAATTTCGAGCAAGTGATATTGAAGCTTCCGCAGGTGTTGTCCTGCCACAAAGTCACAGGGGAAGCCGACTACCTCCTGACCGTGCTGGCCACCGACCTGGAAAGCTATGGGCGCTTCGTCGAAGAGGTCTTGCGCCGGCAGCCAGGCATCGCCTCGATCCAGTCGAGCCTGGCGTTGCGGGAAGTGAAGGCCGTGACGCGGATACCGGTCACCCAGTAGCAGCGTCGCTGTTCATCTCAGCGCTGATACAGAATGACCAGGTCATTGATCACCGAAGGCCGCTCCTGACCGACTACGTGGGTGTTGATCTCCAGCGTCAGTTGCGTCCCCCGCTCGCGCACTTCGACCGCCTTGACCCGTGCCCGTGCGTGAATGCGTGATCCTGCCGGTACCGGCGCCGGAAAACGCAGGCGGTCGGAGCCATAGTTGATCTGCGTGGTGAACCCGGTGATCTCGAAGTCCAACGCCAGCTTCAGGCGCGATTGCAGCACCTGCACCAGCGCGCCATGGGCAATGGTGCCGCCGAACGGGCTGCTGCGCCGGGCGCGTTCCGGGTCGGTGTGAATCCAGTAGTCGTCACCCGACAACTGGGCGAAGGCATCGATCAGCGCCTGATCGACCAAGAGGCTGTTGCTCCAGTCGCTGTACTGCTCGCTGACCAACGCCTGCAAGGCCGCCTGGTCGCTGCAGTCGACCTGATGCCGAGTGCTCGCCTCGGGCACCGGCGTCACTTCGTCAGCGACGGCCGGGGGCGCTTCGAAAGCACCGACGTCCTGCTCCAGGCCAGTAAAACGCAACAGCCGGTTGCCCTTGCCATCCACCTGCGCGAACACCGGCTGCAACGGCATGCCGATACGGATCTGCTCTTCCTCCAGCCCCACCAGCGTGGTGTTGATGCGGACGCCTTCGGCCAACTCGACCACCGCCAGTTTCTGCGGCATCTCATCGATGAAATCGGGCAAGGTCGGAATGCGCGTCAGGGTAAAACTGTACAACGTCGCCGCGCCGCTCACCTCGCGCCAGAGCGGATCCTGCGCCAGGCACGCAGGGCAGTGCCGGCGCGGGTAGAACAGCCACTGCTCGCACGCCGTGCATTGCTGGATCAACAGGCGCCGGGCCTTCAGCCCTTCCCAGAACGGTGCGGAGATCTCCGTCGCCACGGGCATCGGTTTGTTGTTGGACATGCTGGTTATGCTCCCTGGAGGATCAATGCGCCCTGCTCGCTCATCACGCCGCCGGTGCCGGAGACGTAGACGCTGTCGCAGCGTTCGAGCTGGCGTTCGCCTGCCGCACCGGCAATCTGCGTGACCGCCTCGATGACCTGCGACATACCGCCCGCAGAGCCGGCCTGGCCGAAGCTGAGCTGGCCGCCGTGGGTGTTCATGGGGAAATCGCCACGCCAGGTCAGGTCGTGCTCGCGCACGAACGCCATGCCCTCGCCCTTACCGCAGAAACCGGCGTCTTCGAGGGTCAGCAAGGCAGTGATGGTGTAGCAGTCGTAGATCTGTGCGGCATCCACCTCGCTGGGTTTCAGCCCGGCCATGGCGAACGCGCGACGGGATGCCGGGCCGATTGGCGTGTGCAGCATGTCCTGGGCATAGGACGGCGACTTGAAGGCCAGGTGCTCGCCAAAACCGGTGATGTAGGCCGGTCGCTTGCGGGCACGTGCCGCCACCTCCTTGGACGCGATGATCATCGCCGCCCCGCCGGCCACCGGCATGACGATCTCCAGCACATGCAGCGGGTCGGCGACTTTGCGGCTGGCCAGCACCTGCTCGACGCTCAGGGGTTGGCCGAAGAACATCGCTTCGGGGTTGGCCTGGGCGTTGCTGCGCTGGTCCACGGCGATCTTCGCCATCGCCCGCGGGTCATAACCATACTGCGCCGCGTAGCGCTGGGCGATCATCGCGTAGCCGGTGTTCTGCCCCATGTGCCCGTAAGGCAGGTCGAACTCTGCTTCCGGCGCGCCGAACGCCGTGCTGTGGCCACCGAAACGCATGGCCCGTGCCATCCAGCCGGCGTCTTCATCCGGGCCCAGCGGCGCCATGCGCGCCGGCAGCACGCACAGCACCGCCTGACACAGCCCCAGCTCGATCGCCGCCGCCGCCCGCCAGACCATGCCCACCGAAGTGCACCCACCGAGGTCGACCACTTCGGCGAAGTTCAGCCGCAAGCCCAGGTACTCGGCCGCCATGGCCGGCACGAACACCGACGCTTCGTGGAACTGTGGCCCGTTGATCACCAGGCCATCCAGGTCCGAGGCCTGCAGGCCGGCATCGCGCAAGGCCTGGGCCGCCAGGTCGGCGACCTGTTCGAGGTGGAACATCCTGGGCGCGGTCGCGTACTTCTCCGGCTTGTACTGCGCGGTACCCACAATTGCTGCGTGGCCTTTGAGCCCCATAGTGCCTCCATGCCAGGGCCCGCAGGCCCCAGCGTTGTCCAGATGATCGGTCAGAAGGTGTATTTCATCGAGAACGTGGCGTAGTCACGGTCGGCGAACGGCCGCTTGACTGCGTCGGGCGAGCCCAGGTAGCCGGTGTAGTTCAGGCCGACTTCCAGGTTGCCCAGGTACTTGAACGTGGTGCCTACGCTGATGCGGCGGTCGCCCTGCAGGCCGGAGATGCTGCCGGACATGGGCGTCGCGCCGCTGAACACGTTGGAGAAGCGCACCGGCACTTCCAGATCCCAGCCCTGGAAAACCCCCGGATAACTGAACGATGCGCCCAGGGTGTAGGCGCTGGCATCGCGCGAACGCCAGCCGGTTGCGGTCTTGTAGGTGTAGTCATCGGACGCTCCGACCAGAGGTGCCAGGCTCGGCAGCAATGCCACGCCTTGCAGGTTGGCTGCCGCGGAAGTGGACTCGACGCTGTCCACCCGCACATGAATGATCTCGCCGGTCAGGGTGGTCTGGCTGGCCCATGGCCGGTCGCCCAGCACCCGCATGGCCGAGAGTTGCATCTGCTGGCCCTTGCCCTTGGCCGGGGTTGGCCCGAGGCCGGTGTTGACCATCACCGGGGCACCATCGCGGTACGACCATTCGGCACCGACCTGGGTATCGCCCAGTTTGGTCGAGGCGCTGATACCGGTCAGCTTGATGTCCTCGAAGTACTTCACCCGGTAGCCATTGCTGGCAAAGGCGAACAGCCCGCCGCCCACCGGCACGGGGTTGTAGCCCACCAGGGCGGTCGCCGGGTTCTTGTCGTGGTAGTTGACATGGAACACTGACAGCTCGATGGCCGGTACCGGCCGGTAGCGCAGTTGCACGCCCCACTGGCCGCTGTCACTGGGTTCGTCGGTGCCGCGATAAGGCACGTTGCCGGTGGGCGTGATAAGGAACTCGCGCCCCGGGCCGATCACGTCGCTGCCCGACAGGTAGCTGCCTACCGGCGGCAGTTCGGTGCCCTTCCATTCGTACTGCACGTCGGCGCCGAGGGTGAACTGCGGGTTGAAGCGGTACGAGGCAGAGAACTGCCCCACCGGCAGCAGCACTTCCTTGACCTCGACGCCCGGCTGCGCCGCCTTGACGGCGTCGGACGGGTTCTGCACGCCATTGACGCCGGGGTAGTACAGGCTCTCGCCCCAGGACTCGATATGCCGCCCGGCCTTGGCGTCCAGCGCCGAGCCGTTGTCGAAACGCCAACCGCCGAACACATAGGCGTCGAGCAGGCGCGTGCGGCCGCCGCTGTAGTAGCGGGTGTCGCTGGTGAACTCGTCGTTGTCACCGTTCTTGTTCACGGTGGCCGGCGAGTCGTTGTCGTTCTTGCGGTGGTACACGTCGTCGTAGAAGGTACTGGCGCGCACCACCGCGCCGTAGTTGTCCATGCGCAGGATCATCTCGCCCAACGCGCCAACGCGGTTGGTGGTCAGGCTGCCCTGGTTGAAGTTGCGGTTGGCGTCATCGGCGTTGACCCCGAGCAGGCGGTCACTGGGCTTGCCCAGGCGCATGCCGACGCCGTAGCTGGTGGTCACCGACCAGTCGATGGTCGCACCGTTGTCGAACTCGATGGTTTCCCCCGACCAGGCTGGCGCGGAGGCCAGCGCGATGGCCGCCGTCAGGCTGGCCGCCTGGACACCGCGGGCAGCGAGGCCAGTACCGTTATTGTTGTTCTTGTCGATCACACGGACTCTCCTGATAGGCAACCGCCAGGCCGCCTGGAATGTTCAACAGCACCGTCGAGCCGCCGCTGGTAGCGGTATTGCCCCTGCTGGCAGTCGCGCACGAGCAGCCCTTCGGCCATGAGGTAGTTGGCATGGGCCAACGTTTCGCCAAGCGCCATCAGTTCGTCGAAACGCCCTGACAACCTGGGGAACAGCACGGCCATCAGCTCGAGCGCACTACGCGGCTCGTCGCAGCTGGCCAGCAACAACGCCAGATGGGCCTGGTGGTGGGCCTGCAACTGGTCAAGGCGGGTGTGCAGGTTGCAGAACGGCCGCTCGTGGGCCGGCAACACCAGTACGCTGTCGGGCAGGCTGCGCAAGTGCTCCAGCGAGGCCAGCCAGTCGCGCAGCGGATCGGCTTCGGGCTCGGTGGCATGGACACCGACCGTGGGTGTGATGCGCGGCAGCACCTGGTCGCCGGCAATCAGCAGGCCGTCTTCGGCGGCATACAGGCAGGCGTGCTCAGGGGAATGGCCACGCCCGATCAGCACCTGCCACTGGCGATCGCCGAGGGTCAGCCGATCGCCCTCGCGCAGGCGCTGGTAGCTGTTGAAATGCAGCGGTCGGAAATGACCGCTCTGGATCAACGTGTACAGCTCGCCCGCCTGCTCTTGGCTAAAGCCCGCTTTCTGATAGAAATCCATGAAATCCCAGCCCGGCGCTGGTCCGGCGGGCACGGTCACATACAGCGAGCGGTACTCGTCTGCCGTCATGTACACCGGGCAGCGGAAGCGCTCGGCCAGCCAGCCGGCGACGCCCGCGTGGTCGGAGTGGTAGTGGGTGCAGATCACCGCCAGCAGCGGTTGGCCGGCAAACAGCTGGGTGAACACGCGCTCCCAGACCTCGCGGGTCTGCGCGGTGTTCATGCCGGTGTCGACCACTACCCAGCCGTCGCCATGGCGCAGCAGGTACAGGTTGATGTGGTCCAGGCGAAACGGCAGCGGCATGCGCAGCCACCATACGCCGGCAGCCACTTCACGCACCTCGCCGCTGCCCGGCGCCTCTGGCCATGGGTAACGCAGGCCGCCCTGCAGTTCATGGCCGTTGCCATCGCGCTCAGCCACGGTGGCCACCCTCGAACGCGGGCAGGCCAACTTGCGCCAGGACCTGGGACGAATACGGCCGATAGGTCTGGCTGGCCTCGTCGCGTACGAACAGCGGATCGCCGCACGCCTCGGGGCAATAGCCTTGGCGCTGCAGATCGACCTTGCGCAGCTTGAAAGTGCTGGTCAGGTCCGCCGCCGCACTCACACGCACGAACACCGGGGCGGCATAGCGTGGCAGACGGGCGTCGGTCAGGCGGTAGAACGCCTGGGGGTCGAAGGCATGGCCTGGCTGCATCAGCACGGCGGCCATGCCTGCCCTGCCCTCGTGCTCCGGCACCTGCACGCCATACACATTGATCAGTTCAAGGCCTGGCAGGTCGCTCAAGGCGTCGGCCACTTCCTGGGTAGAGACGTTCTCGCTCTTCCAGCGGAAGGTGTCGCCAATACGGTCGACGAAGTAGCAGTAACCGTCGGCGTCTTCGCGCAGCAGATCGCCAGAGCTCCACCAGGCGTCGCCCTCACGCAGTACGTTGCGGCGGATCTTGCTTTCGGTGGCCTGCGCGCAGGTGTAACCCTCGAACCGGCCGCCGCCGATGTCCGGGTGATCGACGATAAAGCCCATGGCCTCGCCCACTTCCCCCGGCTGGCAGAGCTGGTAGAAGCCGTTCTCGTCCCGCGGGTGGCAATCGTTCTCGATGTCGTAGCGCACCAGGCGCAGGTTGGTGCGGTTCCAGTCCGGCACCCGGCCACAGGATCCCAGGTAATTGTCGACGTTGATCAGGTTGGCGTTGGCCTCGGTCGCGCCCCAGCCCTCGAAGACCTGGATCGGTCCGAAACGCTCGACCCAGCGCTGCCAGGACTCGCTCGACAGCCCGGCGCCGAGCATGCAGCGCAGGCTGTGCTCGCGCTCACCGGCGACTGGCGGGCGGTTGAGCAGGTAGCGGCAGATTTCGCCAATGTACTGGAACACACTGATGCGATGACGGGCGACATCGCCCCAGAACTCGCGCACGCTGAACTTGCGCCGGACCACGATGCTCGCGCCGGCGCGCAAGGCGGTAGAGGTCACCGAGGTGGCGGCGGCGCCGTGGTAGAGCGGCAGGCAGCAGTAGAACACGTCGTCGACGCTGGCCTGCAGGGTCACTTCCATCACATCCCCCGACGACAGCCAGCGCATGTGGCTGTAGCGCGCCGCCTTGGGCAGGCCGGTGGTGCCGGAAGTGAAGATCAGCAGCGTCGGGGCCTGCGCCTCGATGCCGGCGCGCCCTTCCCGCGGGAACGCTGTGCTGGGTGCAGCGTGCGATTGCGCGGTGAACTGCGTATCGACGCCGTTGGGGCGCGCAGCGGACCCGCGATGCTCCGGGTCATCCACCAGCCACATCGGCAGTGCCGGCAGGCCGTCAGTGGCGAGCAGGTTGCCCAGGCACTCCTCGCCCACCACCAGCGCCTTGGCGCCCGTCGTTTCCAGCGCGTGCAGCAACGGCTTGCCGGAAACCTGGGTATTGATGAATGCCACCACCACGCCGAGCTTGACCAGGCCAAACCAGCTGGTGAAGAACGCCGGGCGGTTTTCCATCAGGATCGCGCAGACATCACCGGCGCGCAGACCGTTGGCGTGGAACGTGTGGGCCATCTGGTTGGCCTGGCTGTCCACCTCGGCATAGCTCAAGGTCTGCTCGCCATAGATCAGGAACGCTCGCTCGGCATGGCGCGCGGCCTGTTGTTCCAAGCGGTCGGCCAGGGTGTAGTGATCGCGGGGCTTGATCTGGGCGCTGGCGGCGGCGCGCAGGTCCAGCAGGGCCTGGGTTTGTTCGCGGTCTACCGGTGTAGGCAGGGCAATGGCCTGGGGCAGGTTCATGGCGATACCTCCAGGCTGGCCTGCCAGTTCGGGTAGTCGCTGTACCCTTTGGCCCCAGCGGTATAGAGCGTCTTGCGGTCGAAACCGGCCAGCGGTCGGTCGTTGCGCAGCCGTTCGACCAGGTCGGGGTTGGCGATGAAGTGGCGGCCGAACGAGACCGCCGCGCCCTCGCCTGCCTCCAGCGCGGCACGCGCCGAGGCGCCGTCGAAGCCGTCGTTGAGGATCAGCGCCTGCGGGCTGTGCGTGCGGGCCAGGGCGAAGGCGTCCAGATCGGCCTGCGGCGAACGCATGATGTGCAGGTAGGCCAGGCCCAGTGGCGCCACCGCCTCGCAGAGGGCGGCAGCGGTTTCGGCGGGGGCTTGGTCGTCGATGTCGTTGTAGGGGTTGCCGGGGCACTGGCGTACTCCCACCCGGCCTGCGCCGATGGCGCCAGCCATGGCCTGGAGCACCTCCATGGCGAAGCGCACGCGGTGCTGCGCACTGCCGCCGTAGGCGTCGGTGCGCTGATTGCTGCCCGAGGCCATGAACTGCATGGGCAGGTAGCCGCTGGTGCAGTGCAGCTCGACCCCATCGAAACCGGCCTCGCGGGCATTCAGCGCGGCCTGGCGGTAGTCGTCGATCACCGCGGCGATACCTTCCAGGCTCAGGGCCTCGGGGACATCGGTATCGACCAGGCCCTGGCTGTCGGTGAACAGCTGGGTGCGGGCGCGGATCGCCGAAGGCGCCACGGTCGCCGCCCCGGCGGGCTTGTTGAGGTGGCTGGCGGCGCGTCCGACATGCATCAGTTGCAGCACGATGCGCCCGCCGCGTGCATGCACGGCATCGGTAACCCGGCGCCAGCCGGCGATCTGTTCGGCGCTGTAGATGGCCGGGGTGCGGCAATAGCCCAGGCCGCTGGCCGAGGGCGCGGTGCCTTCGGCGACGATCAACCCGGCGCTGGCCCGTTGGCGGTAGTACTCGACCATGTCACTGCCCGGCACCCCGTCACTGCCAGCGCGGCTGCGGGTCATCGGGGCCATGACGATGCGGTTGGCCAGTTGCAGTTCGCCCAGGCGCACAGGCTCGAACAAGATGCTCATTTCAGCTCCTTTACGTCTTCTTGTTTCCGGCTCGCAGGGAGCGCGAAACACCGGATATGGGCTGAATGATTCACCGTGGGCAGGTGTTAAACATCGTCCGTCGAGACTAGGTGCCGGCCAATGCTCCAGCCGTCGGCAAAGCACACGCAGGCAAGGCAAACTGGTCTGAACAGACGATGAAATATCGCTAGGATGGATCGACGATCGTGCGCATCCATAACAAGAAGCGGAGCCTGTGCAGTGAACGCATCCCCCCCTGTGACCTGGCGTACTCATTACGCCCTGCTGGTACTGGCCAGCATCTATGTCTTCAACTACATCGACCGGCAGTTGATGGCGATCCTGATCGAGCCGGTCAAGCTTGAATTCGGCATCTCCGACACCGGCATCGGCCTGCTTTCGGGCGTGACCTTCGCGGTGTTCTACACGGTGTTCGGCCTGCCGCTGGGGCGCCTGTCGGACCGCATCGGGCGCAAGCCGGTCATTGCATTCAGCTGCATGGCCTGGAGCCTGATGACCATGCTGTGCGGCATGGCCGGCAACTTCCTGACCCTGGTCCTGGCGCGCATCGGCGTGGCCATTGGCGAGGCTGGCGGCACGGCGCCTTCGGTGGCCATGGTGTCAGACCTGTACCCGGCACATCGCCGCTCCACGGCGCTGGCGGTGCTGATGCTGGGGTCGAGCCTGGGCGCGATCGTTGGCCTGGGGCTGGGTGGCTGGATTGCCCAGCATCATGGCTGGCGCTATGCGTTCCTGCTGATTGGCGCGCCCGGGATTCTGCTCGGCCTGGTGCTGTTGCTGACCGTACGGGTGCCGGCGCCCGTGCAGGTAAAGCGCGCGGTCGATGCCCCAGACGAAGGCTGGTTGCAGACCTTGAGCGAGCTGATGCGCATGCCGTCGTTCCTGTGGCTGGTGCTTACCGGTGGCGCTGCGGCGATTGCCGGCTATGCCATCGGCACCTGGAGCCCGAGCTTCCTGATCCGCTCGCATGGCTTGAACATGCAGCAGGCGGGTTTTCTGGTCGGTGTGGTCGGCGGTACAGGCTCGACCATCGGCACCCTGGTGTGCGGCGTGTTGACCGACCGTTTGGCCCGGCGCGACGTGGGCTGGCAGATTGGCGTGCCGTTGTTGGGCACGTTGATCAGTATTCCGTTTGCCCTGGCGTATTTCCTTTGGCCGCAGGGGATTGCGTTTCATATCGGTGACACGCCGGTGCCGCAGGCGTTCCTGTTCTACAGTGCCTTCGGTTTCTTTGGCGTGTGGTGGGCGACGCCTTGCCTGGGGGCGATCAGCCACCTGTTCCCGGCCAACCGCCTGGCCCAGGCCACGGCGATTTTCGTCATGGCCATGACCTTGCTGGGGGTTGGCCTTGGGCCGCTGTTGATCGGGATGCTCAGTGACCTGTTCCTGCCGAGTTTGCAGGGGGAGTCGTTGCGCTATGCGCTGGCGGCTTCGGTGGCGTTGCTGGTGCTGGCGGCGGTGTTCCTGGCGGTGGCGTTGCCGCGCTACCGGGCGCGGATGAAGGGCGTGACGGGTGACGCGGCGGCAGTTGGGGCGGTGACGGTTTAATTTGCATTTGGGCTGACAGGTGTTTGCCTTGGCATCTTCAGCGCCTGTCAGATCGAGCGCCGCCCGCGCGGCG
>RCUU01001610.1_pt1 | contig 10523 bp, 5 predicted proteins | sample 2166211 | NCBI WGS metagenome assembly RCUU01 (sample SAMN09932620, study PRJNA488358) | compost metagenome | feature: garden; material: soil; isolation source: compost soil in phenylacetic acid-enriched culture | place: Germany: Experimental Botanical Garden Goettingen | collected 2016-01-27
CTCGTACACCCGAACACCGGGAAGATCCAGAGGCGGGTTGCCATCTTCAAGGAGCACAGCGCGCACCGCAGCCAGATAGTCTCTGGCAATGGCCGCATCTTCGGAATCTTCAGGCCGAATCTGTTTTTCTAATTGGCGAATGCCGCGCAAGTTTTTCTTAATTCCAGTCTTCAGCTTACGATCGATATCCATGACAGGCTTGGCAATATCCTTGAGATAATGGTACTGACAGTATTGGTAAGGTACCTCCGGCCACAGGCTGGACATCGCCAGACGAATCGAGTGCTGCCCGTCACTCAGCAGTCCAATAATGGGAAATCCAAGTTGCTCTACAGGCTCTAGCAGACGCTTCAGTTCCTCTGCGCTTCCGCTTTTAAGGTTCTGCGCAGCAAGGATGCTGCCGCTGAATCCTTCGCGTACCACATACAGGGTTTCATTTCCTTTTTCAGGTTGGACGCCATCCATGGAAAGAAGCAAACCTCCGTATTCGTGCACGACTTCCGCTAAGGTCTCACGAAGATGGTCGGTGACCGACGCACGAAGCAGCGTCAAATATCGTTCGTATAGTCGTTCACAATTCCGCTCGGAGGTCACAACATCCCTTCGGTTCAACTCCTCGTGCAACTCGGAAAGCGAATAGTGGTGTTTGAAGTGAAGCTCGCCGACGAGCGCCAGGACGTCGAATCCGTAGGAGGTATGTTTCATGACCAGCGCGTCGGCCTCGGCAGATCGAAAATAAGATCCGGGATACGGACACTCGGAATTTGGACAGGCGTAGGCCATATTCCAGATGTCAAAGATTCCACTAAGCGTATTCACGTATTTATGCCAAGCCGTATGGTGCCGCTTCAGTTTCGTTCCGCAGCGCGGGCATTGTCGCAGTTCACTGTGGAAATACATTCTCTTTTCCGGGGTAATCCGGTTTTTGGTTGAAGGCATGAATACCTCCTCCTTCCTTACCTTTTATTACCCCTTAGGAGAATCTTTCCACATGGTTAGTGAAACGGGCAGACGTAGTTTTTTTGTAAAAAAGTAATGTTTAAATTCTCTTTTTTTCGTGAATACTAGATTTATAGAGAAGAGGAGATGACTGAGATGCTGCTCAATAGACCTAAGCGTTACTCAGACGAAAGTGTATCAAGTTATTTATTTAGATTAGCTAAAGTCAATCATGGACCTATAGGTGTATTTCTTACTAAATTTAAAATTACAAGAGCAGAATGGTTAAGTAACACATTTTCAAATGAGCAATTAGAAAGAGTAGCATTGCAAATCAATTCATCTAAATACAATCTGTATCAGGGTACTTATAATATTTATCAAGAAAAGATAATTGACCTTAGTTTATACCTGTTACAAAATCGCATGAAATACTGCCCGGATTGTTTTAGGGAAAAGGCATACCATCGAGTAAATTGGGGGCTAAAACCTATAACAATATGTTTACGTCACAGCTCAAGATTGTTAGATGTTTGCCCACAATGCCATGCTCCGATCTACATGGGCCAGTTTATGAATGGCATTTGTAATGATTGTCATTTTCGATATGTATTTTCAAAATCCACGAAAGTACCACTGGAGTCAATAGAACATAAATTCCAAGGTGAGCTTCAGCAAACGCTTGTTCATGATGGTGAAGTTTTACAGAGCATCGGTGGTTTGAATATACAGCAATTTCTAAACTTAGCTCGGCATTCTTTTTATCTATTAGAAGGTCAAAAGTCATTTATAGAGGACTCTAGACAATTACTTAAGATATTTCAAAATAAACGAGGTGGGCTTCAACTCAACGAATCGTTAGCTGCAGCGTATAATCATGTCTACTGGATGTATCAAGAGTTTCCCCTGCATTTTAATAAAGTATTAAATGGGGTTTTAAACAACAGAAGAAAAAGAATGTATGAGCAACTGAAAAATTTTGAAGTTATATTCAAAAATTCTCGATATGAAAGAGTTCAAGTAGCATACAACCAGTTTTGGCTTAATGAGCTAGAGAAAGGAACTGTGCGTAGCGATTTATCTGTATTCAAGTATGATCAAGACTTACTTAATGAAAAAAGACATTTGCGTTTAGAGGAAGCAAAACGTCAAGGTATCTCAAAACCTAGAATACAGAATTTAACCCAATCTGGAATTATTGAGTTAAGAGCAGAATGGAACGGGAAAATGCCCCAGTATTTTATTGCCAAGGATCAAATGATTGAATATCAGAAAATTCAGGAAAAATATATTACAAAGATGAAAGTGGCAGAAATTTTAGGAGTCAAAAAGGAATCTGTAACGCAACTCATTCAAGAAGGCTGGCTCACTGAAGCAAAATTGCCTTATGATCATAACTATCGCTTTTCAAAAGATGAAGTTGAAATTTTACTTAAAACAATTACTGGAGAGTACAAGCCTAATGCTGATGGGATCGCTTTTCATAAAGCTCTAAACAAATATTCAATTATTGGCCTAACCGTATCTAAATTAATAAAGTTCATCCATCAAGGTTTACTGCATCCACAGGTAAAAGTAAAGGGTGGGAATCTTTCTAGCACCTTCTTTAGAAAGGAGGAAATAGGACAGTGTATTGAGGTGATGAAACTGAGTAGAAGAGAGGAGAAGGGTATGACTTTGACGGAAGTCATTCAATATTTACATATTGGAGAAAGAAAAATGAAACGATATATGATTACGGGAGAGCTGCTTCCCTACACAGTAGTTACTTGGAATGATGGACGGCAGCGTTATTTTTTTCATGAAGTAGATGTTCTAGCATTTGAAGAAAAGATTATAGGCGCAATATCCAAAAAATACCCAATGGACGTGAGCTTATGAATCACAAAGAAATATATACAATGTATCTTCAGTTGATCAGTATTTATGAGGAGAATTTTAAAAGATCATATATATCAACAACAAATTGATTACTTTAAAGGACAGTCTGTTCATGTACACTGAAGATATTGTTCAGAAGATTTTTGTATTGAACTAAATACTGAAGATATATGAGGAGAGGAGAGAATTACAAGTTCGGTATTGTGCAGATGAGTATTTTGGAAGAGCATCTTTCAAATGAAGTAACTTGATTATGGATTAATTTAAAGAAATTAAGTATATAGTATTTCTCTGTCACTTTATTTTACTACACTGATCTATGGGGATGAGAATATGGGAAATAGGATAAAACCTTATTATTCGGTGGATAAGACTATATATTTTACCGATCATGTTGAGGAGGTAATCATTTGTACTGTAGAACGAAATGATATCGCCGATATGATATGTACTTTGTTAAATGATGCTTATAAAGCAGCATATGAAGATGGTCTAAATGCTTCTTTGAATGATCAATATGTAGATTTAAACAAAAAATTAATGTCCTTATCAATCGAGAATACTCGATTGAAAAAAATATTAAATATGACAGGACAATTATGATTTGATTGTTATCTTCATCGACTATCAATTACAGCAAAAAATATCGGGGGAATTCATTTCGTGGTACAATATGTAAACAATATTCTTCAATATTTGAGGTGTTAGCGCTTGGAAAATCAAACGAGTGTTCCTTCTTTTTTGTATACTCCACCCAGTAGTTTTTTGCATCCTCCTGTGGAAACTAGAATACAAGAACTTCCTTTTTCAAAAATATCTTGGGAAGACTTCGAAAAATTATGTTTAAGGTTAGTGCAGTTGGATTCGAATGTTATACATTGCCAACTGTATGGAGAAAGAGGGCAAGATCAATCTGGTATTGATTTTTATGTTAGAGAGAATACCACTAGTGTTTATAAAGTATATCAGTGCAAGAGAGTAATGAAGTTTACTCCTGCAAAAATAAAAGAAGCTGTTGATCAATTCATTGCAAATGAATGGTCAAAAAAATCGAAACTTTTTATATTATGTACTTCTGAGAGCATGATTGCTAAGGAGAAGGCAGATGAAATTGAGAACCAAAGTTCAAGATTACAAAAGCATGGTATTAAAATGCAAGTATGGGATAGTAATATACTCTCATATAAATTAAAACAAAATCCGGATTTGGTAGATGATTTTTTTGGTAGACCCTGGGTAACGTCATTCTGTGGTATAGAAGCATCAGATAATTTGGTTTCCAGATTTGACAAGTATCAATTGTTAAGGTTGAGGGAAAGACTTTCTGTGTTTTATAAAATTGTTTTTAATACTCATGATCCTGGTCTTTTGTTATCAACAAAAAATAGTCAATATTCCGTGCCACTCCAGAATCGATATGTTGTTCCCGACATAGTTGAGAAACGTAATGTTAACTTTGGTCATGATAATTGGAATACGAATTTAGAATTACAATATGATGGTATATATAATGTTCAAAATAGACCAACAATAAAAATGATAAATCAAATAGATATAGAGCATAGAATCGATATTGAATCATGGTTACTTAATTCTTCAAGGAATGTGATACTAGGTGGCCCAGGAAGCGGGAAGAGTACGTTTCTTCGTTATTTAGCTATAGATATACTGAGTGATGAACCAAAATTAAATAAGGTTGCTCAGAAATATGGAGGTTTCCTACCGATCTGGATTCCATTTGCACTTTGGACCAAGCATATTTCTACAAATGAGTACTCATTATCGGAGTTTCTTGAATTATGGTTTAAAAGTTGGAATGAAGAAGAACTTTGGCCTCTGATTAAAAGTGCGTTAACAGAAGAACGCCTTCTATTGTTAGTTGATGGTTTAGATGAGTCAGCAAATATCATGAATTCTCAAATCGTAATGGATAGGCTGGCTGTTTTTGTTGAGCAAAGAAAGCTACCTATTATTATTACTAGTAGACCACATGGGTTTACAAGACTTATAACCAATCTGCAAGGTATGCAGGTTGGAGAGCTAGGGGCCTTATCACTAAATCAACAAAAGCAAATTTCATCAATTTGGTTCTCAATATGGGCAACGCAAATGAATATGAATGTTGACCTAAAAGAAGAAGAAATTTTAATAAAATCCACTACAAATATGAATTCATTTATGAACGAATTATCAAAATCTCAAGATCTTAAAGAACTTGCAAAGATACCGTTGTTGCTTACCTTATTGATATCATTACGATTATATGAAACTAGGTTGCCGCAAAATCGTTTTAAAGCATATGATAAACTCGTAGATCATTTAATATCTATTCACCCACAAAGGAGACAGACCGCAGCGGGTCTGGCATCCTATTCAGAGGAGATTTCTGGAGAAGATTTAAAAGTGGTTCTTGCGAATTTAGCCTACAACATGCAATCCCATTATCTAGAAGGAGTAGTGGGAAAAAATAGTGCGATTCTAATTATAGAAACGCAATTAAAAGATTCAGATACAGGATTTGGACTTGATAATAAAGAAGCACGAAATTTGAGCAAATGTATAATTGAATTAGGGGAGAATTCAACCGGATTATTAGTTAACAAATCACAATTGGAAATAGGATTTTTTCATAGGGCCTTTCAAGAATATCTTACTGCTGTTTATATATCTAGACTACCATTTGAAAAACAAATTCAGATAATTGAATTGCATAGTACGGACCCTCAATGGCGAGAAGTTATCTTAGCATTGATGCAATTAAACTCGAGATCAGAAGAAGTGAAACAAATTATTATACGAATAAAAAACAAGAAAATACTTATTCATGAGAAAGATTATGTTGATCTGCTCTTATTTGAAGCTGCATTTGGTACATATAATCTTCCTCCAAATTTAATAAAAGAATTGACTAATGAAGCATTTTTAAAAATTGAATCTGAAGCAAGGATAGAATTAAGAGAAGATGTATTAAAAATTGCACTAGAAGGACTGAAATCTTCAAGAACAAAAGAGGCTGTTTTTAACAAGTTAAATGAATGGTTTCCTGGAAGAGATTATAGGAAGCGTGACTTGTTTTTTGTTATAGCAGAATGGGAAATAAATAATGACGTTATTAATTATTTGTTCAGAGGACTTTTTGATGAGTCTTATATTATTAAAAAAAGTGCGGCAGAGGCTATTGTACGTATTAAAGATAAGGCTGATCTTAGCGTAAAATTAATTCATCTTGTAAAATATGGTTCAGATCCATTGACCGTTGCTGCTGCATTTCATGCTCTAATATTGGGATGGATAAACTCGGAAGAAATAGATGATCTTATAAATATACTGAAATTATCAGTTACTCCTGAACTAAGACTTTACTCTATATGGGCAAAATTATTACGAGGTATGCACAATGAGAGTGATTTGTTGGAATTGTTGGAGTTGGCCTCAAGAAATATGTTTATTGAATATTCGCTTCAACCGGTAATTACAAATTTATTAAATCAAGCTTGGACCAATTCAGAATTAATAAAAAATGCTTGCATTGATTCTATATTGAATCGACATAGAAGTGAGTATGAAATAGAACCTAATATTGCTTTCGAAGTTCTCATTAAAAAATACTATAAAGATGATGACGTTATTAATCTTGTTGTTAATGAATTAAAGGATAAATTCCCTTTTAATACTATGGGATTTCAGTGGTCTCTATTGTCAAATTTTCATGAAAGTGAAAAAGTTATTCAAGCAGTAGATGAATGGATTATAAATCAACAGTATCGGGAAATGGAGATATCATTTGCAGCTCTAGTAGGTAAAACAAGTATTGCGAAAAATAAACTAATTAGTGAACTTGAAAAATCTACATTTCCATATTGGATAGTAAATTCTTTATTATTAGGTTGGGGAATGGAAGATACTGAGGTCAGAAAGACTTTAAACAATTTTATATCATCTTCAATATCAAATGCTTCAAAAATAGCGAATTTCCTCCCCGGAATTGTAAAAAACAAGCAAGAATGTTTAGATTTATTGTTAAAGATACTTATGGATGAAAATTGTGAACGGTATGATTTTTGTTTAGATGCATTAAAAGAGACGGGTTATCCTGATAGTTTGCTTGAGATGTTATTTGAGTTGTTACATAAAAAAGATGATATCTCTATTAGAAATTTTTTGTATCAAGAATTTCCCACAAATCTTCGTGTCCGCGAGTTAGCCAAAAATGAGTTTTCCTTAAAAGAAGGAAGTTTTAAAGTAATTGCTACAGTGTACAAGGACGAAATTGAATACAGGAACAGCATACTTCAAATTCTCTGCCCACTGGATTCTAGACTCAGAAGAACGATTGCAATGGAATTAGGGAACTATCTGAATGAAGGAAACGATAACATTTTTGCCTTGCTAAATAAGTACGATCTGGAATCTGACGATATTGCAAAAACCGCAGCTTCAATTAGTTATCACAATTATTTGAAAATACTGGGGACAGACAATAGTAATGTAATTGAAAAATTATCTAAGGTTATTGTTTGTTATGGTCCAGATTATGAAGAAAGAAGACAAGCTGCTTTTGTAGGACTCATTATATTAAAAAGACTTGAAGTTATGAACTCAATTTATGAAAGTATGGGTGAGAAAGAAGAAGTTTCGATATCACTTGTATCAAAATATATGTTAAATGGAAATTTTCCATTAATTAGAGTTATTCTTGATAATTGGATGTATATCAAAGAAACATTTGGTATAAGTTATTTTAACCGATTTGCAAAATTTACAAATGACCCTCTAGAAGTATGGGATAACATCTGCCTACTAATTAATAAAGATTACCCAGAGGCATTAAAAGATCTTTTGGAGTTCTTAGAAACTCGACAAGAAAGAAATATAAGACCAAATATTTTACGCGTTCTGTCAGAAGAACGTCCTAAGAGCGACTTGTTAGTTGAGTACGTATTAGAACAAATATTAAATGAGAAAAAATCGTGGGATCTACCAAGAATTCATGAAATAGCAGCCAATATTTTAGGAGAACAGTTTGGAAACGATGAAAAAATCCTTCATCGTTTATTAGGAAATAAAAAAAATAATTCTCTTATTGGAGAACGGGTTATTATTGCAATTTGCGAAGGTTGGAAAGATTCAAAAGAGCTGCAAAATATTTATAAAGAAATCACGCTAAACAAGCGTGAATTATCAATTGATACACTATATCAGTTAATTTCAAGAATAGAAACCAAAGAAAACTTTCTGGATAGAATTCTATTTGATTTAAAAAAGGGTTATTTTTCTTACGGACCAAGAAATCAAACTTTAATTAAAACTATTACCAGACGTCTGAAAGAAGATTCTGAATTAAAAGATCTATTCTTTGAAACTATAGATACAACAAACGATTTTAATGAGAAGTTTGTGTTATTAAAACTAATTGTGCTGTCAGTTGGAGTAACTTTGGAAGTGCGTCAATGGGCCATAAAGATACTTGAGAATACAGAGAAAAAGTTAGAACCAGAAGTGTTTTCATTAGATATAAGTACTGGTGAGTATATTTCCTTTTTTCAAGGTGTTATTGAGTTATTAGAAAAATAGATTAATTAGTTCAAGAAAAGTGTCAGATTAAGACTTTGATTTTTGAGTCTCAATCTGACATTTTTTTAATGGAAAGCTCTGAACAATGAGATTATATTAATCTCTATTTTTTTAGGAAAGTTAGTTCACAGGCTGGAAATCCAGTGTTTATAGATCCCGAACTATTACTTCATGTCCTTTTTTTTCAGAGTCTGGATGGTAGGATTAAGAATTGCATGATTAAAGCATTCATGCTTAGGTTGTGCGTAAACAACAAGATTTCTCATAATATAAAGTTATGTTATAATTTGGATAATTATAAAGTTGTTTAGTATTTACATATAGATTGCTATAGTTATACTCATATGAAATGAACTATAAAAATAAGACAAGGAGAGTTTATGGAAATTTTATATATTTGGATTCCTGAAGACTGGACCGGATACATTCCCGTACATGCTGTTTGCATCCAAAGACGAATCTAGTAATACTGACGGGTACACCGGGATAACTATTCCCGCGCATACGTGGGCAATCTTCCCTTCGGAGACACATCCATGGGAACAGTTCGGAGAAAAGATCGAATCGCTATACAAGCGCTTTTACACCGAATGGCTACCGACGGCCGGTTACGAGCAGGTAGACGGGATAGAATTTTAAATGTACGGCACAAAAGACGGTTTAAACTACATTGAACTTTGGTTCGCGGTTCGAAAAGTGTGATTGGTACGCAATAACAACAAGGGCTCAAATAATGATAAACCACAAGGTGCCGAGTAATATGCGGCAACCTTCGTTGAAAGTAAACCCATATTTATTTTAGATAATGCTTTCGGGAGGATAAATGGAGGAACTTGAGAAGTATATAAGACAATTTTATGAGGCGATTTTGCACTCGGAGGATTTACCTGCTCCTTATGACAATTTCCCATTTAGATGCTGCCAAGATGCATCGTGGATACTGCACAGACATCTATTTGAAAAAGGCTATATCTCTGTGGAGTTAGTTAGTGGAGAATATCATGGTGATAATGGAGAATATATGAGCCACGCTTGGCTAGAATTTGACGGAACGATTATCGATATTACATACTCTCAATTTGATGAAGTCAATGATGTTGTAATTACAAAAGAACGGGATTTACATCAAAAGTTCATTAAGAATTACAGGTATAGAAAGCCATACTGGGAGATCTATATGGATGATCATACTTCGATTATTCTTGACCTTTTCTATAAGAAAGTCATCAAAAATTTTAACAATAATGGTACAATATCATGAGCAAAGATCTGATTGAACGGCTTAGACCTCTTGGTCAAGGATTTGACAAAGAGCCATTTGCTTTATATAAGTTGCGTGTTGCATCGGAGCTGACGAATTTTCCCGAGTGTGCTTTAGAAAACTGGATATACAGGCATTATTTTCAGATCAATAAATATTCGTTCCTTGACATTGAAAAAATGGTCTTTAACGATGAGCTTTGGTCAAAAGAAGATATTTTCAATAATATCTAGTCATATTACCCTGATATGATAGATTCCTTGGGGTATCAGATTTATGAACGGCATGATAAAACATGGTTGCAGAAATATACGCTTGAGCATAGGACATGGAATGTGCCTATTATTGTATACCAGAACAACTCACATCTAGACATGGGTAAACCATTTCATTTGATAGAAGGTCATCTTCGTCTAAACTAGTTTAGGACGATTTATCGTAAAGAACGTGGCACACTCCTCGATCTGCACAGGATATGGAAGTTACAATTTCAGAATAAGGTTGTTTTATATGGACTCAAGAATATAATTCGATGCTACGGATCGACACAAAATATATGGGGGTGGGAGCTTGAGTATATCTTCCTTTGGAGAAAGCATAAAGAGCATTTTAACTCGACATATAGAGAATGAAGGGTTCGAATATTTGTTCAGTGGTATTATTAAATTTGAGGATTTTATTAATCAAATTATTTTTGAAAAATATAAAGAAGCATATTTAAGCAAAAGTAATCGAAGTTCACTAAGATCTTTTATTCCGACTGGACAAACTTTTGATGCAGATTATCAAAACATGAAACGTACACTCACGTTTTCTAATTATTATAAAGAGCGTGAAATAGAGGACCTAACTAGTCATGGCATTGATG
>RCUU01001611.1_pt1 | contig 10520 bp, 8 predicted proteins | sample 2166211 | NCBI WGS metagenome assembly RCUU01 (sample SAMN09932620, study PRJNA488358) | compost metagenome | feature: garden; material: soil; isolation source: compost soil in phenylacetic acid-enriched culture | place: Germany: Experimental Botanical Garden Goettingen | collected 2016-01-27
GAAAGTAGTAAAGAAAGTAACAAGGATGCTAGTAAAAATAGTAGTAAGGCAGCAGTCGCTGCATCTGTAGATACAACAAAAAAAGAGGAAACAGGCAGTAAGCAGGAGGCTGCGGCGAAGACAACGGAGAAGACAACCGTCAAGCAGCAGAATAAAGCCAGCGGAGTGTCCAGCATCACCTGGGCGGGATTTTTTGATGGCGACGATCAGACGACACCGTCCGAGCGATTTTGGGACCTCAGCGGATCTACGGTAAAGATCAAAGGATTTATGGGTGAGGTGCTCTCATTTGAGAAGCATTGGTTTCTGCTCATACCAGAGCCGGGCGCCGAGTGCCCATTTGATAATGGAGACGAGACATACTGGAACAGAATTATGATTGTGTTCGTTCCGGATGATATTAAGCTGAGATACACCTCCAAGCCGCTTGAGCTTACAGGCAGGCTTGATGTAGGAATCAAAATCGATGAGTCAGGGTATAAAACGATGTTCAGGCTGTACGATGCGTCTTTTAAGGAAATAGAGGATTAATGAAGGGTTGAGCTCAGACCGGAGCATATCCATAAGGAAAAGGCCCTCGTTTACCGTCAAGGCTTGCAGCTCGGTAATGAGGGCCTTTAGTTAAAAATTCCATATCGTCTGAACTAACAAATACACATTTAGTAAAACGATGATTCCGGCAATCAGCCAAGCTAACGTATTGAGCCAAGGCTTGTTGGCGAATTCACCCATTTTGGATTTGCTGGATGTGAATTTAATGAGCGGAATGACCGCAAACGGAAGCTGAAGAGACAAGATAACCTGACTTAGAATAAGTAAGTCTTGAGTTCCTTTTTCTCCATAAATAGCCGTAACGATGACTGCCGGAATTATGGCAATTAATCGTGTGATTAATCGTCTAAGCCAAGGAGATATCCGGATGTTAACAAAGCCCTCCATAACGATTTGTCCGGCAAGAGTACCTGTTAAGGTCGAGTTTTGTCCTGATGCAAGCAGTGCTACGGCAAACATTACACTGGCAAGCGTTGTGCCTACGATAGGAGTAAGCAGATGATAGGCTTCACTAATGTCTGCCACTTGGGTCATTCCCGCTTTATGGAAAGTTGCTGCCGCCACAATCAGGATAGCCGAGTTAATAAATAGAGCAAAGGTTAGGGCAATCGAGGAATCCCATGTCGCATACTTAATGGCCTGCCGCTTGCCTGCGGGACTCTTGTCATATTGTCTGGTCTGAACAATGGAGGAGTGCAGATATAAATTATGCGGCATAACAGTCGCTCCAAGAATCCCGATGGCGATGTACAGCATTTCAGGATTTTGAAGGATTTCTGTATTAGGTACATAACCGAGAGCAACGCTGCCGAAATCCGGTTTTACCAGGAACAGATCAATACCAAAGCATAATCCAATCGTTGCAATAAGTAGAACGACAAATATTTCAAGGGTTCGAAAGCCTTTATTTTGTAATAATAAAATAAGCAGGACATCCACGGCTGTAATCATAACGCCATATATGATGGGGATGCCAAAAAGTAAATTTAAAGCTATCGCTGCCCCGATCACTTCGGCAAGGTCCGTTGCGGTTATGGCCAGCTCGCATAATATCCACAGCATGATGGAAACGGGTCTTGAGTAATTGTCCCTGCAAGCCTGCGCCAAATCCTTGCCTGTGACGATGCCAAGCTTACTGGATAATGATTGCAGCAGCACAGCCATCAGATTGGATATCAAAATAACCGACAGCAGTGTGTAGCCAAAACGCGACCCGCCTTCAATATCGGTTGCCCAATTTCCGGGGTCCATATAGCCGACTGCAACCATGTAGCCTGGACCTGCAAAAGCCAAAAACTTTCTGAACCAGGACCCTCCGGCAGGAATCTGCATCGTTCCATGAGCTTCTGGTAGGGAAGGCTGATTATTATTGTTATGTCTCCATCCACTGATACCTGCTTCTGAGTGTTGCTCTGATTGATTCATATGGTATCATCCCTATGTTTATATTTTTAAATGAAGCTGCTAAAAAGTAATTTAAAATTATTACAGATATATTGTACACCCACAAGAGTTTTTGTCTAGGGAAACTTTTTCATGTAAACGGTTCATTTCAAAATTTTTTTGCTTTTTATTTTGCGGGCTAGAAGATTTAAATATGCGGATTGTCAGATTGTGATTTTTATTCCAAGTTGACATGCTGCTCAAAATTCTTTAATATGTCTAAGTACTAAAACAGGAATTTAATTTGATAATACGGGTGATAACCATGTCTTACAGACCGAGTATTGATAATGTGATCAAAGCTGCGAGCAACGACAAAGAGGGTTTGTACGAATTTATCGTCAAATTGGTCGATGGAACGGAGTGTCGTGTATTTTACCATCGTTTTCCTGAATGGCGATTGACCAACATTAGCCGATTGCAGAAAACACCTTGTCCGGTCTGCCGCAAAGATTTCATTTGCAAATGTATGGACAGTTTTACGGGAGAAATTGGACGCCAAATGGAAGACGAGCAATGGTTTGACAAGGCTTTAGCTGAGTAATTTAATAAGCATCGATTCGATGTTAAGCACGGGAGATTCCCGTGCTTTTTTCTTTTTTAGCGGAGGGCAGCTTTATTGATTAAAGTGTGGTGTAGAGAGAGAATTGCTGCAATAATACAGTTTTTTATCGACTAAAGGTGAATTTGAGCGAAAAGCCTGCAAATGTGCATCAATTTCACACAAATGAAGCTTAAAGCGGGTAGTTTGGGTAATAAGCCTGCATTTTTGCAGCAATTCTGCGCATCTTGAAGGACACATAAGAAATACCTGCACCTTTGCAGTAATTTTTGCTTTCTCAGTGGCATAGCTACCTGAGAAAACCGGATTTTCTTCAAATTGAAGGTTTTTTTGGCTCAAGTGTTATTCTGAATATGCAAGTGATCGTCAGCATGTGGATAAAATATGGAGCAGATGCAGTGAACTGCATTATAATGTTATTTAAAGGCTGCAAGATAATGTTCTTTATCAGCTGCAAAAATTACACAATCAGGAGCGAGGGACTCATCTATGAATACGAAAAACGGTGTAATAGTAAAGTTGAATCTCTTGAAATATCCGTCCAAGCTTATTCTGAATAAACCGGAGAACATGGATGAATTCAATGAGCTGGATTTTGATACTGATTTTATTGGAGAGAAATACGATCTTATTTTTATATTTGTTTTTAATCTCGAGGAATTTAATCATTATTTGCAGCTTATCATCGAGAAGCAAGCGATAAATGATAATGGATATGTATTTTTTGCCTATCCCAAAAAGAATAATCCCAGATACAAGGAATATATCGAGCGTGACAGCTTATTCAGTAACATTCCTGTTGATGAGGACGGCTATGCGTATAACAGCAGCTTGAAGTTTTCGCGGATGGTCAGTTTGGATGAGGTGTTTACAGTAGTGGGGCTTAAATCCCAGGTAAAAAAATCAAAACAAGCAGCCAGCACCAAGAGCAGCCAACGTGTAGATGACTACATCGTCAAAATTCCGGATATTAAAGGCTATTTGGAGAGTACCCCGTCCTTGCTGGAACGTTATAATGATTTGACTCCCGGTTACCAGAAGGACTGGGCTCGTTACGTATATAGCGCAAAGAGAAGTGAAACACAGGAAAAGAGATTGCTTGAGATGAAGGATATTTTAGCTGAGGGCTATAAATCAATTGAGCTATATAGAAATCGGGATAAATAAAGCTTAATCCGATTAGAGAGTTTATCCGATAAGTATGGTACTAAAGGGCTGATATTGTGATTAAGCGTATAATGATCGTTTGCATATCAAGTTTATTGCTTTTTTTGTTTATACCGGTATCTGGCATGCTGGATCAGGATCGAAAAACGAATGATTTACAGGTCATTAACGGGGTTATGGATCTTTCAAAATGGGATTATGAGCATAATGAACGAATCAAGCTGGATGGTGACTGGGAGTTTTATTGGGATCAGCTTCTAACCCCGGAGCAATTCAGGGAAAAAGGAGCAGACAAGCCTGCACTTTCCGCATATATTCAGGTTCCATCATTGTGGAATGGTGAAAAGGTAAACGGTCAATCCCTTCCTGCATATGGCTCAGCAACCTACAGGGTCCTGCTTAAGAATGTACCCCATAGTGGCATTTTTGCATTGAAAAAAACGAATATTCGCTTTTCAAGCACGATCTATGTAAATGGGCAGAAGCTTATAGAAGATGGGCTTCCCTCCAAGGATGCTGCTGACTATAAAGCGAGCAATTATTCTGAGCTTGCCTTTTTTTCTTACGAAAAGGGAGATATTGAAATCATTGTTCATGCTGCTAACTACGACTACACCAATGCAGGTATACCGGTATCTATTTATTTCGGAGAGCAAGCTGCGATGCAGGAGCATCAGCAGCGAAGCATGTCTTACGGAATGAGCATTTGCGCAATACTCGCTTCACTTGCACTTATTTATTTGATCTGTTTTGTTATGGCGGGAAGGTATGGCAAAAGAGATTACACCTTGCTGCTGATTACCGGTATCAGCTTGTTCTATGCGTTGTATAACGGACTCATCGGTGATCGCGTTCTTCAGTCGTTTTTCCCTGATATGTCCTTCGAGCTCATGTATAAATTGAAGGATATTAGCTCAATTGTTGCTTTTATTCTATTAACTGTCTTTTTCTATATTTTGAACAAAAATATCATTTCCTTAAAATTTACACAGCTAGCGATCGTCCTTCAAGCTATTTATATGGTTATGGTAGCGCTTCTCCCTATTCGCATCTACACTACCTGTTCTTTCTTTATTCTATTTTTAAATGGATTAATACTGGTGTGGCTGCTCTATAGGGTCGTTGTGCAATACATTGTCAGCGAAGCTAACGAGTGGTATAAAAATTTTCTGCTATTTTTAGCGATTCTTACTATTAATTTATACTCGCTAGACGTGATGCTGTTTGCGTTCTTTACGAAGAGCAGCCTGTGGCCAAGCCACTTCTACATCATGATGTTTAATTTCATTCTGGTTCTGCTCATCACCTACCGTTTTGTTGAAGACTATCAAGCGATTAATAAGATGAAAAACCAGCTTGTTCAGCTGGATAAAATCAAGGATGAATTTCTCTCCAATACCTCCCATGAGCTAAAAACGCCCTTAAATGCGATAGTGAACATTACGGATACGCTGCTCAAAGGCGCTGAGGGGCCGGTTACAGACCAGCAGGCTCGAAATTTGGCTATTGTTAAGGATAACGGAAGAAGATTGACGCATCTGGTAAATGAGCTACTGGATTATTCTAAAATGAAGCATGGAGACATTACATTTTATAAGAGCAGTATAGATCTGAAGTCGACTGTAGATTCTGTCGTGCAGCTTCATTCATTTCTTCTGGAAAATAAAAGAATCATACTTATAAATAGTATTCTCGACAATTTTCCCGAGGTATATGCTGACGGTAATCGGCTTCTGCAAATCATGCATAACCTGATAGGAAATGCGATTAAATTCACACATCATGGAAAAGTGGAAATTTTGTCCGAGATAGTCGATGGAATGGCCCATATCCAAGTGATCGATTCGGGAATTGGAATACAGCCGGATATGATGGAGCGTATATTCATGCCTTTTGAACAGGCCGATGACATGGTAAACCGTTCAGAAGGCGGAACAGGTATTGGTTTAAGCATAACCAAAAAATTAGTAGAGCTGCATGGTGGAGGCCTTTATGTAAAATCAGCTCCAGGAGAGGGCTCTACATTTTCCTTTACAATTCCTCTTTCGGGTCTGGACAGAGTCTCAAATAAAGCGATAACACAGGTATTGGAGACTGATTATCAAATTAAGCATGGCAACGCACCAGTTCAATATCCTCACTACGTCCCGGGGAAGCTGGATGAGCCTATTTTGGTCGTAGACGACAACTATTCCAATCTGCAGACTATAACTAATTTACTTAAGCTGGAGGGTTATCCTTTAGTTGTAGTGAACCGGGGGCAGCTTGCCCTTGATGAGCTTACGACCAGTACAGGGTTCTTCTTGGTGATATTGGACATCTCGATGCCTGACATGTCCGGTTATGAGGTGCTTCATAGAATCAGAGAAAGATTTTCACCTTTTGAGCTGCCTGTATTGATGCTAACAGCCAAAAATAGAGCCTCTGAAATAGCTATTGCGATTGAAAACGGGGCAAACGATTTTGTAGGAAAGCCTTTTGAAGCGGAGGAACTGATGGCCAGAGTCCGAAGCTTGACTAAACTGAAGGCTTCCGTAAAAGGCGCCAGAGATTCAGAGATCGCATTTTTACGCTCTCAAATCAATCCTCATTTTCTGTATAATGCCTTGAATGCAATTGCTGAGCTGTGCGTAGCTGATGCTGATCAGGCGGAGGAGCTTACATTGCAGCTTTCGAAATATTTAAGAAGCAGCTTTGACTTCAAGCAGCTCGATTCGCTGACCGGTTTGAAGAATGAGCTGGAGCTGGTACAAGCTTATCTCCAGATCGAAAAGGCGCGTTTTGGAAATAGATTAGCTGTAGAATTTGATGTGGATGACGGGCTGGACATAAGAATCCCGCCTCTTGTACTACAGCCTCTGGTGGAGAATGCGATCAGACACGGCCTGATGTCCAATCTTCGCGGCGGTCTGGTTAAGATTTCTATCAAGCAAATGAAGAATGGTGAGGTAAGCTTTGTGGTTGAGGACAACGGCTGCGGCATAGGTGAGGCCAAGCTGGAGATGCTGCTGGAGCCTGATGTGGACGACAAAGGGGTAGGACTATGGAATATTAGTCAGCGTATCAAGCTTCTATACGATAGGGACATATATGTAGAAAGTGAAAAAGATGTAGGTACGAAGGTTTCCTTTGTCATTCCTGCAGCGTCAACAAAGCATTAGGAGGTTACAGAATGTTACAGGCAATTATTGTGGACGATGAGGAATTATCGGTTAAACGGTTGAAGAGAATGCTGTCTGAAAATACAGATATCGAGGTTTGCCACACATTTTTGAGTCCAACAGACGGTTATGAATATGTGAAAACAAATTCTATTCAAATCGCTTTTCTTGACATCTCTATGCCGGAAATCAACGGGATGAGCCTGTCCAGTCTTTTACGTGAGCTGGATAATACCATTGAAATCGTATTTGTTACAGGGTATGACCAATATGCAGTCCAAGCCTTTGATATGAACGCCCTGGATTATTTGCTTAAGCCTGTCACAAGGGAGCGCTTGTCCAAAACAGTAGAAAGGATCAGAAAAAAACGCAGAATTGTAGATGTTGAGTCTAAACCAGAGGTCCATCTGTTTAATGGGCTGAGGCTCTATCAGAATTATCCCGAGCGGAGACTGATCAAGCTAAGAAGCCCTAAAACTGAAGAGCTGTTCGCTTATCTCGTGTGCAAAGGGAAGGTGAGCCGTGAGGAAATCTTCGATACCCTATGGAGCGGTTTAGAGCCTAAAAAAGCCCAGCAAAATTTGAACACTACGATGCATTACGTCAGAAAAGCGGTCAATTCCGGCAATCGGGGAGAGTGCATCGAGGCTGATCGGAACGAAATTCGTATAAATGAGAGTGAAATTTATAGCGATATGTATGCATTTGAAACATTAATGAGGCAAGTCAGAATTGAATCAAAGCCTGGTCTTGAGCTGTTATTGAAGGCGGAAGCGTTGTATACGGGGGAGTTTTTAAAAGGAAAATCATACGAATGGGCTAACGATAAAAGAAGACAGCTGGAGCAGGATTATATCAAGCTGCTTGAGCTTATAGCAATCCAGCAAGTGGAACAGAATGAACCGATAAAGGCGCTGCAGTATTACTCCGAGATTTTGAAGGTAGATTGGCTTAGAGAAGATATTCACCGTGATATCATATATTTGTATATAGAGCTTGGAAGAAAAAACGATGCTGTCCGGCAGTACCGTGTGATGGTGGAAATGCTGGAGCAGGAGCTGGGAATGGGGCCAGATCCCCAACTTGAGCAGGTGATGGATGATCTGGTAACCTGATATTCGTTAGGGAAAGTATACGTGAGTGGAGAATAGAGGTGCTGCATGAAATGAGCGGTAAAAGCAGACAATCTATCGTATTATTTGACGGGGTGTGCCACCTGTGCCAAGGCGCAGTTAAATTTATCATAAAGCGGGACCGGGCCGGGCGATTCAAATTTGCTTCACTGCAAAGCAAGGCCGCCGAAAGGCTGCTAATGGATGATAGCACGCAGCATGAAGATTCATTAGGAACCATGGTGCTGGTGGAGAACGGTATTGCGTATCGTCGCTCCACGGCGGCGCTGCGGATTGCGAAAGGCCTCTGTTTTCCTTGGCCGTTGCTATACATTTTTATCGTAATTCCCCCGCCGCTGCGAAATGCGGTATACAAATGGATTGCCGCCAATCGCTATCGTTGGTTCGGGAAAGATGAAGCGTGCATGGTGCCAACTCCAGAGATCAGGGAGAGATTCCTTGAGGAGTAGGATTTTCTAAAAAAAGGCTTGTCTGCATCATTTTTCTGTGGTATTCTAGCTGTAAATTTAAGGAACTCGGAACGGGAGCACCGTCCAATTAACCGAAATATCGGTTTTTGGGCGGTGCTTTTTCGCGTTCTGCGAAAGGCTGGTGAATAAGTGTTGCCTGTTCTACGGCTTTTTTACTCCTTCATGACCAATTCCCCACAGATTAACAAGTGGTCCGATTGCAGGGTTGAATTTGCCATTCGTATCTCTAGCATAATTTACTGCCGTGGAAATCAGTTCAAATGTACTCTTAGATACTTTTACTGCCGACAGTCCGGCATGGTTATTAATTTTCGCTATCTCGCTTTCTGTATTTGTTCGGCTAATTTCTTGCTCAACTGTCTGTAGTATTTTATTCACTCCGGTGAAAATCTCTTCTGACTTACCATCATCAAAAATTTTCATTTGGATGACGGTATCAAAATAAAAATAGGTTTTGCTAATTGCATCTCGCTGTGGCTTAGAAGAACACCCTAATACAACCACACAAATAAGGATATTTGCTAAAATTAATAGGTTATATTTTTATTCATTATCTCCACTTCCTACAAAGATTGTTGGTGTTGCTCCGACTTTGCAGGTAAGGGCATCGAATGTTTTTTTAGTTGAAACACCGCTTTGATCAGTGGTGGGGTAACTAATGTAGTTAAAATGACAACCAGTATGACGGAAGTAAAATACTTTGTCGGTAACAGGCCAGCAGATAAGCCAGAAGAAGCAATAATCAAGGCTACCTCTCCACGAGATACCATGCCAGATCCAACAGCTAGCGATTCGTGTAAATTAAATCCGGTCAGTCTTGCTCCAATGCCTCCGCCAACTAATTTGGTCACAATAGCCACTAGTGTGAGTAGCACAATGAATATTATTTGATTGCCAAGCCCCTCAAACGTTACGTTTAAGCCAATACTTACAAAAAAAACAGGCACAAACAGCGTATAAGCAATGGGCTCTATTTTTGTTTCTACCGTATGTTGATAAGATGTTCTTGAAATGGCTAAACCAGCCGCGAAGGCTCCGATAATTCCTGCTACTCCCATCATTTCAGCAAAATAAGAAAACCCAAGGCAAAGTAGCAAGGCACCGCTCATGATTCCTTCTGTAATTTTAAACTTGGACATTTGCTTTAAAAGAAATGGGACAATAAACCAGCCCGCTACAACAATTACAACAAAAAAGATCAATTTTTTGGTTATCATGAGTGGAATAGATATCGCTTCTGCTGTGCCAAGCAAACTCATCATAACAGCAAATAAAATGACAACCACCACATCATCTACAACTGCTGCACCCAATATCGTGGTTCCTTCTTTAGAGCTCAATTGATTCATTTCTTTTAAGGTCTGGACTGTGATGCTAACGGAAGTAGCACATAATAAAAGTCCAATAAATAAGGCATAGGTTTGATTTAATCCAAGAGCTGATGCAAGGCTATACCCCCCTATGAAGGGAAGGATAATACCACCAATAGCTACTGCACAGGATGGCAGCCAATTTTTACGTAATTGCTCCATATCCGTTTCGAGCCCAGCGATGAACATTAAGAGCAACACGCCAATTTCTGAAAAAACATGAATAAGCTCACCATTCTGTAGCCAACCTAAAACAGCCGGCCCAAGTATGACACCTGCAAGCAGTTTGCCAAGTACCGAAGGCTGTCCAAGTCGTGCAGATAAGTCGCCTGCTAATTTTGTAGTAACGATTATCAGAATTAAACTTAAGATAAAATTCAAATAGACACTCCCTTTCGTTATTGTTGCTTATGACCAGGAACTTTTATCACAACAAAAAAGCCCGACAAAACACAAGTACTTGGTTTATAAACGCAAGTATCCCGTGTTTGACAGGCTCCACCGAGTCATAACTATTGAATTGAAATTAATCATACGCTATTTCAAGAAGTTTTTCAATGAAATATCTAAAATTTAATTTTTGATTAAATACCTTCTGCTTAATCTAAAGTAAATAAAAATTAACAAATAGGCTATTAGATAAGACACATCATGTTCAATAA
>RCUU01001612.1_pt1 | contig 10520 bp, 8 predicted proteins | sample 2166211 | NCBI WGS metagenome assembly RCUU01 (sample SAMN09932620, study PRJNA488358) | compost metagenome | feature: garden; material: soil; isolation source: compost soil in phenylacetic acid-enriched culture | place: Germany: Experimental Botanical Garden Goettingen | collected 2016-01-27
CGATGTCATTGCTAGTCATTCTTGTGTCCCCTCGTGGTGAAGCCCGCTCGAATCTGCTCAGGCTTGCAGTAGGAACGACGCCGACGCGGCGTTCTCTCTTCACGATTATTGCGATCAACACGGGACTCTGAGTAATGGCATTAACCGAACACTCCATATGCATTCGAGCATGACTGGCGATACCCCGGGAATTCCAACCCAGACAACTCACAGATCCCGTTCAACCAAGAAATGCGCTTCAGTTCGGACAGAAAATGGCAACCACCTCCTAGCGCACCGGGAGCTCTGCCCTTAGAAACGGGAGCCATTGTCGTGGATTGGACCCGACGCCTACGCTTGCGCCACTTTCAATTGCTGGAAAGCCTGATCAAGACTGGCAGCCTCAGCGATACCGCCCGTCAAGCTCATAGCACCCAGCCTTCGCTGTCCAAGTGGCTGAAGGAACTGGAAGACGATATCGGAGCACCGCTGTTCGAACGGCATGCCCGAGGGCTCCGGCCGACCCCGCTAGCCACCCTGATGCTGGGTCACGTGCAGCGCATCCTCAGCGAGGTCACCCGCGCCCAGAACAGCCTCGTAGCGTTCAAGCAGGGCAGCTATCAGCGAATCGCCCTGGGCACCTCGCCCGCCTCCGCGCCCACTCTGGTACCCGCAGCCGTGCAACGCTTTCTTCACGAATATCCGAAGGTTCAGGTGGAACTGCACGAAGGCACCATGAACGCGTTGTTGGATCGACTGGAGCGAGGGCAACTGGACCTTGTGGTCGGCCGCCTGGACAACTGCACGCCACGCTCGACGCTACGCAGCGAAACGCTGTATTCGGAACGTTTGCGCATCGTTGCTCGCCCTGGCCATCCGTTAGTCTCGCGCGACGACCTGGAGTGGGCCGAACTGCGCACCTTCGACTGGATAACATGGCCCGACGGCACACCAATAAGAGCCAACTTCGATGCGATGCTGGCCATGGCGGGGCAACAACCTCTGCCTTATCGAGTTGAATCGATGTCGCTGATCAGCAACCTCTGGCTCCTGCAATACAGCGATATGCTTTCAATCGCCTCGGACAAGGTGGCCGAGCACTTTCGCACACGAGGTCTGGTGGAACCGCTGCGATTCGACCCGGAGTGCTGCGGCGTACTCGGCATGTGCTGGCGTGACGAAGCCTTTCCCGAGCCGCATCTGGAAACGCTCCTGGGATGCATGCGGGAGGCCGTGAGCGACTGAGCCGCAGCCCAGTTGCTCAATGCCCGTCTGTCACCTCACTCCTCTGCCGATCGAAGCGAGCGTGGTGTGGTGCCATAACGCTCGCGGAAACGCTTGGAGAAATGCGAAAGATCGTTGAAACCGCTCTCAAAGGCGATGTCGGTGATCGAGCGACCCCGATAGTGGACGTCGCTGAGTAAGGCATGACAGCGGGCGAGGCGTTTCTCCAGAAGCATTTTGCCGAAACTGCTATTCATTTCAGCAAATATGCTGTCGACATAGCGGCGAGAAATGCCGATTTCCTCCGCCAAGCGTGTTGCCGAATACGTCGGATCCGCGAAACCGCCGTCCAGACTTTTCAGAATCCGTCCGGCCAACAGCGAATGCCTGAAATCACGCCCCATTGGGCGAACTGGGTCATACGCCAGCCGATCGCCCAGCAGCTTCACCACCGTTTCGGACATTGTAGCGATGGTGCTGGACGTGGCCCCGCCGAGCGACACGATCATTTCCAATACGCCAGCCGCTGCCTTGGCCTCGGCGGTATCCCCCGCCACCGGCTGGTCCAGCATCAACGATGCCGCCGGATGCAAGGCCACGAAGCGCGCCTTCGACATGCGCAGAACCAAATGGTCGAAGCGATCATCCATCGCCAGGTCGTGAGGCTTGTCACTGTCGAGTACGATGAACGAGCCCTGATTGACCATTCCGTCAAAACGCCGATGGGAAACTCTGGTGTCTCCAGCCTTGAGATAGATGAGCAAGACAAAATCACTCGCCACCTCACGCAAACGGCGGGGTGGCCGTGTGGTGCGGTGAGGGCTGCCAAACAGGCGCGCCGCGACGAAATCCTTCGTAGACATGTAATGGTAGGATCCTGAGAAACAGGAGTCCTTCGCGGAAAAATCCAGATTGATGAGCGTGTGATTAACACACTCCCCCCAGGCCTGCAGTTCCGCGTACGTTTGGTTCTTCGACTCTATTGTTTTTATCATGGTCGTTACCACCAAGCTGACATCTCAGTAGAAAATTCAGGTAGCTACCTGGTCCTTATGCGGCATTGCCGCCGAAAAGCCGAATGCATGTCCGAATGCCTACGGTGAACGCTTATTCCATCAACAACACAGGTTTGATGACTTTCCCTGACTTCATGTCGGCAACGGCCGTTTCAATGGCATCGAGAGGATAATGCCGAACCAGCCTGTCGATCGGGAACAGCCCGTCCCGGTAGAGTTTAACCAGCTGTGGAAGGAATTTCTTCGGTTTGCTATCGCCCTGGAGGATGCCCCGGACGGTACGCCCGAACAGTAGGTGGGTCATGTCGAGACTGGTTTCGGTGCCAAGTTTCGAGCCGCCGATCAGGCCGCATACGCCACGCGCTTGCAGCATTCCAAAAGCCGACTTCAGCACATCGGGATTACCGGTAGTCTCGATGGCATATCGCACGCCGTCAGGACAGATGCGCTTGACGGCCGCCACCGGATCGAGCGCCGATGCATCGATCACATGCGTGGCCCCCAGGGACTTGGCCAGTTCCAGGCGTTCGGAGACCATGTCGACAACGATGATCGGATCGCATTTGGCAACCGTCGCGGCCATCACCGCGGCCAGCCCCACATTGCCGCCGCCCGTGATGACCAGTGACGACCCCAGCTCCGGACGCAGCGTATTGAATATCGCGCCCGCGCCAGTCTGAAAACCACACCCAAGAGGTGCCAGCATCTTCAGGTCGAGGTCTGGATCCACCACCACCACGTTGTCTTCCAGGGCGATAGCATGACTGGCCAAAGCCGACTGGTTGAAGAAGGCACCATTGATCCGCTCGGTACCGCCCGCCGAATCCCGCTTCACCAACGGCGCGGGCACGTTCCATTCGCTACCGGAATAGCGCATGCCCGAGAAATTCATTTCCATGTGGTGCCAGCAGTAGGCGGTAGCCCCGTCAAGGCAACTGGGACAACCGCCGCAATAGGCGAATGACATCAGCACGTGGTCGCCGGGCTTCACCGTTTTCACCCCAGGCCCGACTGCTTCGACGATGCCCGCGCCCTCATGCCCGAGCACCACGGGAAGCGGCGTGGGATAGAACTGGTCACGAACGATCAGATCCGTGTGGCAGATCCCGCAAGCGACCACCTTTACCAATACTTCGCCTTCGCGGGGCGACTCCAGTTGCAGGTTCTCGATCAGAAATGGCCCGCCACTCTGGCGGACGACAGCAGCTTTGATTTCCATATTCGTTCCTCGTGTAGGTAGGCGCATCAGAACGGATAGGTGGGGACTTCGTCGCTGACGGTGACCCACTGCCATTGGCTGTATTCATCCATCACCGTCGGCCCGCCCGAGCGCGAACCGTTTCCAGAGGCCCCCATGCCGCCAATAGGCCCGTATACCTCGTGCAGAACGGTCTGATCATTGATGTGAACGATGCCAGTGTGCAGGGATTCGGCGATCCGCATGGCCTTGCCCTGGTCACAGGTGAACAGAGCGGTGGCCAGGCCATACTCATTACCATTGGCCAGCGCGATGGCTTCTTCGTCGGTCCTGAAGGTCAGGATTGGCGCCACCGGCCCGAATATCTCATCGGTGTAGATCGGCATTTCCGTGGTCACGCCAACCAACACCGTGGGCTGGAAGAACTGCCCCGTACGAGATCCACCGGCCAGCAGTCTGGCACCGGCTCTCAGGCTATCGTCCAGTAGGGCTTGCACGCGCTGCGCCTGCTTTTCATTGATCAGCGGGCCAAGATGGACCTGTTCACTGCAAGGATCGCCCACATGCAGTTGCCGAGCCTTTTCCGCCAGCTTGCTGGCGTACGCTTCGGCGATCGTTTCGTGAACGATGTGCCGCCCAACGCTGAAACATATCTGCCCCTGGTGGAAGAAGGAACCGAATGCCGCGGCGGACACCGTGGCCTCCAGGTCCGCGTCATGGAATGCGATCAGGGCATTATTGCCTCCCAGCTCCAGGGCAATCTTCTTCAGCCCCCGGCCAGCCGCTTCACCGACCTTGCGCCCGGCGGCCGTCGAGCCCGTAAAGGAGATCATGTTTACGTCCGGATTCTCGGTGAGCGCCGCGCCCACGTCGCCGGCACCGGGCAGCACGGCCAGGACCCCTTCGGGCACGCCGGCCAGCTCGAACAACCGGGCAAGCAGGTAGCCGCCGCACACAGGAGTCTGGATATCCGGCTTGAGCACTACCGCATTGCCCATGGCGAGTGCCGGCAGAATAACCCGTGCCGCCAGAATGAACGGCGAGTTCCATGGCGTGATGACACCGACCACGCCCAACGGTACTCGCCGGGCATAACTCCTTCGGGATGTCGCGGTGGCCAGGATATGACCGATCGGTTGCCCGGTGTACCCCGCCGTCTCGATGGCCTCACGCGCGGAGGTAAGGATTTCAAAAGGCGCCTTCGGTGCAACGGAGCCCGTTTCCCGGACGATCCAGCGACCGATCTCCTCGGCATGAAGCTCGCACAGCTGCGCGAAGCGACGCAGGATATCGCCTCGCTCCACAGGCGACCTGCGAGCCCAGTCGTGCTGGGCCAGGCGTGCGCTGCGACAAGCATCGGCGACATCATCAAGGCTGGCGATGCCTCCCTCGTAAAGCGCCACTCCACTGGCCTTGTCGGTGACGATGGTGCTTCCTCCCGTCGCCGGCCGGAAACCTCGGATGTACACCGAACCCGCCATCTCATCGCTCAGCAGACCAGTACCGCGATTCAAATATTGTTGCGTCATGCATTTCCCCAATCAAAGTTTCTTACGCTCAAGAACATGGGCAAGGAAAGCGCAAGAAACTGCCGTAAACGACAGACCGCTTTCGAGAGAAAAGAAAATCATCTGGTGGGCCAGGAGCACTTTGTCGAAACAGCACAACTTGTGTTTTCAACAGGAAGCCCCTGCACGCCACACGCCTGCGAGGGAGAGACACGTGTGGCGCTGGCCGTCCAGCCACAAGAGCTGGACGTGCCAAGTGGATCAGGCGTTCAGACGCACGCCCTGAATGTCACGGCCGCCAGGGGCGCAAGCCGGATGCAGGTGCCCAAGCGACAGGGCCACGGAACATCAATGACCATCAACTACATTGATGGCGCCGATCTTTCTCGCCAGCTCCGCATTGGACCATCCCAGCCGGCCATCCAGCGTCAAGCCACCAGCCTCGACCAGAACAACGTTGCAGCACACCGGATAAGGATGAACCGAGCCGAACAGCTCTCCTTGCCCCTGGATGCTTGCCACGTACCCGTCCGTCTCGAAGAAGCGCCGCAAGGCCAGCCGCGATTCCACGACGAACTCCACTGCGGCATGGAACTGCTGACTGGTTGGCAGGTGGTGATTCACAGTTGCTGCGTGCCAAGCATCCTCATGCGTCTCGAACGCTTCCAGCAGGTGATATCGGCAGCGTAGGACATGCGGCGAGCGGGTGAAGATGGGCACCAACTCATCCCGGATGAACTCCCGAAAGCGGACATCCGCTACCCCTTCCTTGCGGCGGATCAACGCGACGACAGTCAAGCAACCGCGCGCGGCACGATCAACATCCGCCTTGGTGGTGCGGCTCCGGCCATCGACCGAGTAGTGTCCGTAGGTACCGTCGAAGCAGTTCTGCTCGTCGTCCTTCAGATGTTCGGCGGCATGCCGCCACCTGTCGAAATCGGCGACGGTCCGGAAGCTGCACTCGGCCACCCCATCGAAACGGTCTGCGCCCTGCACCTTGGTCGAGACCCGATTGTCCGTGAGCCACAGATCCGGCTGCATCTCGCCGAAGTGCTGCTGCACATACAGGTGCAGCCCGTCGATACCCGCGCACATCGGGCCGTGCAGGTCCCGCCAATAACGTTGGAAAAGCTCCCGGTCCAGACCAGTGCGCTTCGTGACAGGAACGTACCGCACCATCCCCAGATCGTTTTCTTCGTTCATTCATATCTCCTTGCGCAATCGCCGTTCCGGTCGTGATTCATCATTATCGAGATCACGCTCAGGGAACCCCCTCGCTCCGCCTTACTGGGCAGTGAAACCGCCATCTACAAAAAGGTCCGCCCCGGTCACGAAGCCCGCGCAATCGGATGCGAGATAGACCGCCGCATGCGCGATGTCATCGGGAGTGCCGCGCTTTCCGATGGGGTGCGCCGAGATCACGTCGCGGCGATAGGCCTCCGGGCCTTGCAGATAGGACGCCTCGGTTTCCAGGTGCAATGGAGTGACTATCGCGCCAGGGTTGATGCAGTTCACCCGAATACCACGCGATGCGTAAACCACCGCGTCAGTTTTGCTCATCAGGCGTACCGCGCCCTTGGTCGAATGATAAAGCGGAAGATCTGCATTCCCGATGTAACCCGAGATCGAACCGATGTTCACGATGACGCCTTTCCTCGCCGCCAACATGCCAGGCAGTACATGCTTGGTGCATAACCAGACGCCTTTCACGTTGACCGAAAAGAGACGGTCAAAATCCGCCTCGGTAGCCATATGCGGCTCCACGTGCGTTCCAGGAATGCCGGCGTTGTTTACCAGCACATCGACCCTCTTGTAGCGGGAAACCACGCTCCCCACGACATCGGTCACCTCAGCCTCGGAAGCGACATCGAGTAGATGGGCCTCCGCCGAACCGGGGCCACTGTCCCGCGTGATGAAATCCACGGTCTCCTCGGCGGCCGCCTTGTTGACATCGGTGACCACGACATGTCCCCCAAGCTGGGCAAACGCCCTGGCAATCGCCCGGCCGATACCGCTGCCGGCGCCCGTCACCAGGATGACCTTTCCGGAAAACTCCAATCGCTCTTTCATCTGAACTCCTTGACGAGTTGTGAATGACTGGCAGGCCGCCGATGCTCGATCGACGCGCCTCGGTCCGTCGGTTTGGCCTGTCGCCATTTACGAAAACCGCGATAGACCCATTCGTTTGAAAATACGCGGCCGGCGCCCCTGAGCTCTTTGCCCAACAGGCAGGCCAAATATCCTTATCAAGCACAAGGTTCCATGAGCGAATTCAGGCGCAGAGGGCACACTGACGCGGGTTGTTCAGTGTTCACTGCGAAGAGGTGCCGCCAACTATTCGGCTGAGCAATAGGGCGGCAACGATGATTGCCCCGTAAGTTGCCTCGATCCAATATGTCGCAACCTGCGCCAGGAGCAGCACGTTCTGCACGAGCCCCAGTAGAATGACGCCAAGGAAGGCTCCGAAGAGGTTTCCACGTCCGCCGTTCATGCTGACACCGCCGATGACCGCCGCCGCCAGCGTGGAAAATATGAGGTTCGCCCCCTGATTCGAGGTCGCTGCGGAAATGCGCCCGGTCAGCATTATCCCCGCCAATGCGGCCAGCACGCCCGCAGCGACGAAGATCAGAAACCTGACACGGTCCACATTGATACCGGCGGTACGGGCCGCCTCGGCATTACCGCCGATGGCATAGATGGCTCGGCCAACCCAGTGGTAGCGAAGGAACAGCGCCATCAGGATCAACACCGTCCCGGCGATCCATATTGGCACAGGCAACCCAGCCAGACGCCCCGCCCCGAGCACCAGAAATTCCTCCGGCAGGTTGTAAACCGTATTCCCCTTGCCGATGCCCAATGCGATTCCCCGCAGCAGAATCAGCATCGCCAGTGTCGTGATGAATGCGTTGAGCCTGACATGCACGATGAGAAAGCCGTTGATGGAGCCCGCCACCCCGCCGATCAACAAGGCGATCAACAGGCCGAGATAGCCAGGCACCTGCATACCGATACCACCGCTGGATATCGGCGCCATCAGAATGGCCGCGGCCATCGGCGCCAGGGTCACGACGGACTCCAGCGAAATATCGATTTCTCCCGACAGGAGAACGAGGACCTGCGCCACCACGACAATCAGCAGAATAGAAGACTGGTTGAGAATGTTGGTCAGATTCGGCGCGGAAAAGAAGGCATCGTTTATGGATGCCCCCCAAACCAACAGGATCACGATGAATGGCAGAATGGCGAAGTTCTTGAGCATTAGTTGGCCCCGGAACTTGTGTTCTTTCATTACATTGGCAGGCGACATAGGTCGGGTCATCTCATTCCACTCCCTCGATTGCCGATATCAGGCTATGTAAATCCACCCCCGCGTTGAAACGCCTGGTCAATTGCCCTTTGACGATCACCTGGATGGAGTCGCAGATCGATAGCTCGTCCGCCTCGTCGGAAACAATCAGAACCCCGGTTCCGGCAGCAGCTACTTTCTTCACCGTGTCGTAGATAATCCTGTTGGATGCGACGTCCACGCCTACCAGCGGATTGACCAGGACCAGCAACTTGGGGGAAGACGCCAGAGCCCGGGCCAGAACGACCTTCTGCTGATTGCCGCCACTCAGATCGGAAACCGGCTGGTTGCGCGAAGATGCCTTGATACTGAGGGACTTGATGACACTGTCGGCGTAGTCGCTCATGGCAGCCAGATTGACGATGCCGTGGCGGGAATTCGCGCGCATGACGCTCATAGAAGCGTTCGCCGCAATGCTGTCATGCACGATGAAACCGTCAAAATGCCGATCTTCGCCGACAAAGCCGACGCCTTTGGCGATGGCATCCGCAGTGCTTCCTGGTTTCAGTACTCGACCGTCGACGACAATCGCACCGCTTGCATACTTCGACCGACCGGCGATGCAATTGGCAATCTGCGACTTTCCCGAACCTGCCAGACCAGCCAACCCTTTGATCTCCCCGGGCTGGACATTGAAACTGACATCCTTGACCAAGCTCCCGCAGCACAGATTCCTGACTTCCAGCACTGGCGATCTGTCCAGCCTGGCAGTGCTCGCCCGCCGAGCTGTCGAGGCGCCTACTTCTGCCTCGCCGATCATCGCCGCCACGATGTCCGATTGGTTCAGGTCGGACACGGAGCGGGATAGCACCGTGCGACCGTCACGCAGTACCGTCGCCGCCTGGCAAACAACGAAGGTTTCCTCCAGGTGATGGGATATGTAGAGGAACGTCACGCCTTTCTTCTGTAGTGCCCCGATTTTGCCGAGCAGCGCTTGAACCTCACGTCCATCCAGCCCGGCGGTAGGCTCATCGAGAATGACGAAGCGACAACCGAAGGAAAGCGCACGCGCCAGTTCAATCAGTCGCCGTTGAGCGATGCTGAGTGTCGAGACCTCCCGGCGTGGATCGATCTCGATATCCCACTCCTCAAGCAGCGACTTGGCATGGGTGTGAATCTCGCGCCAACTGATACGACCAAATGCATCACGACGAGCACTGTTGAGGCAGATGTTTTCCGCCACGCTCAATTGAGGTACCAATCGTGATTTCTGGTATACGCAGGCAACCTTCCGCAACCACTCCCCTCGGTCGCCGATCCGCGGCGCTCTTTCGCCATGGATTTCGACCACACCGTCGTCGGGAGCGGTTATCCCCGTCATGATTGAAACCAGCGTGGACTTCCCCGCCCCGTTTCGTCCCAGAAGGCCGTGTGACTCACCTTCCCTCACCTCAAGGGAGACGTGGCCCAGGGCTTTTGTCGCACCGAAGGACTTGGATACGTCCTTTACGCTTATAACCACAGGCCCCCGCCCATGTACGGCGAGCAGGTCCCGCTGATTGTCATCGATCATCACTTCCCCTCACCGAGTAAGCCGACTGCGACCCAGGAGCCCTTCGCATAAAATGCACGCGCCGTCTCTCACTGGACGAGGTTGCCCCAGAGCTTGTCGCTGTCGACGTTGGCTTTGTTCACCAGGATCGGAGTGAGGGTGTCGTACAGCACGCCACTCTTGGCAATGATTTCAGAGCCGTGCTCGGTGGGACCGGGGGAAATCCTCTCGCCGTTCAGTGCCATCTTCACGTATTTGGCAGTCAGCCTTGCGTACTCGGGAAGTGGTTGCGCTATGGTCACGTCCGCCTCGCCAGCGCGAATGGCCTTCATCGCATCCGGGCTGCCATCGATACTGGTGATGTAGATATGTCCATCCTGGCCAGCCGGAATCAGTTTTCCCGCCGACCGCAAAACAGCCACAGTTCCGAACAGGTAAACAGAGTCAGCGGCCAAGGCGATGGCTTTCACGTCCGGATTGGCGACCAGAATCGAATTGACCGCATCGGCTGCGACACGGGTGTCCCACTTCGACTCGCCGATGACTATCTGGATATCCGGATAATTGGCAGCCATGCAGTCGTTGAAACCGTCGTATCGAGACTTCCCTGCCAGGTCGGCCAAGTTTCCAGTGATGTAGGCTATTTTTCCGCGCTGGATTTTCGGCCCCAAATCCTCGCACTGCATCTTGCCCATCAGGTGATTGTCAACGGTGACATTCACATAGACGTTGGGGTCATCGATACCAATGTCAGGCC
>RCUU01001614.1_pt1 | contig 10507 bp, 12 predicted proteins | sample 2166211 | NCBI WGS metagenome assembly RCUU01 (sample SAMN09932620, study PRJNA488358) | compost metagenome | feature: garden; material: soil; isolation source: compost soil in phenylacetic acid-enriched culture | place: Germany: Experimental Botanical Garden Goettingen | collected 2016-01-27
ACCTGTCGTTCCTGGCCAACGTCTACAACCAGAAGGCCCGCGACTTCTATCACCGTCACGGGGTCAAGCTGATCGACGCCGCCTACGAGGCCCACGAGGAAACCGGCGAGGTGCCGGTGATGATCACCAAGCATTGCCTGCGCTTCTCGTTCAACCTGTGCCCCAAGCAGGCCAAGGGCGTCACCGGCGTGCGCACCAAGGTCGCGCCGATGCAACTGGTGCATGGCGACGAGGTCCTGACGCTGAAGTTCGACTGCAAACCCTGCGAGATGCACGTGATCGGCAAGATGAAGGGCCACATCCTCGACCTGCCGCAACCGGGCAGCGCGGTGAATCAGGTGGTGGGCTATATCAGCCCTGAAGACCTGCTCAAGACCATTCCTCGCGCCCCCCACTGACCGATTGGCGAGCGCGCCGCAATGGCGCGTTCGCCTTCCAGCCAGGACGCAGCCTGGCGGCAGTTGCTACGCGATGGTGTGTTATATCAATCACGTCCGGTCGCCGGTTCGGTAAACTCTCCTGAATCGATCAGGAGATGTTCCATGGCAATTTCGCTCATCCTTGGCATGTTGGTGGGGGCCATCCTCGGCCTGACCGGCGCTGGCGGCGGCATTCTGGCCGTACCCGTGCTCGTGGCCGGAATGGGTTGGACCATGCAACAGGCAGCTCCGGTGGCACTGGTCGCAGTCGCCGGCAGTGCCGTGATCGGCGCCCTGCAAGGGTTGCGCAAGAAACTGGTGCGTTATCGCGCAGCGATCCTGATGGCGGTCGCCGGTGTACCCTTTACCCTGGTGGGCCTGCAGGTGGCCCAGGCACTGCCACAACGTTGGTTGATGGGGCTGTTCGGCGTCGTCATGTTGATCGTGGCTGTTCGCTTGCTGCTGCAAAAGCAGGGATCGGATGCCATGTGCGTGGAAACGACCATGCGCACGGTGGGGCGCATCGACCCCGAAACAGGACGGTTCCAGTGGTCCTGGGGCACAGCCTGCCTGCTAGGCGGTATCGGTGCCATGACGGGATTCCTGACCGGCCTGCTGGGTGTCGGCGGCGGGTTCGTCATCGTGCCCATGCTCCGTCGGTTTACCAATGTCTCGATGCATGGGGTCGTCGCCACATCCTTGATGGTGATCGCATTGGTCGGCACCGGCGGCATCGTGGTCGCCCAGGCGCATGGCGCGCAGATACCGGTAGACATCACAGTGCTGTTTGCCCTTGCCACCGCCATGGGCATGTTGGCCGGACGACAATTGGCCGACCATCTTTCCGGCCGCCAGGTACAGCGAGGGTTTGCCGCAGTGCTGCTCGTTGTAGCGACTGGCTTGTTGGCCCAGGCCATCCTTGACCCGGTATTCGGTTAGCTCACTCGAGCTTTCGAGTTAGCGGTCGTTCTTCGACGATGAGGTGCGAGCGTTGCTCAGCCCCTTGGCATTGTGGTCGCCGGGCGTGGTGCGAGCGACCGCCGTCGATTTTGCCAGGCCGCGGGTATCGCGGTCATGCGCCACGGCGGACGTCACCGAACCATGGCCATTGTCATCGTTGCGTGCACTGCCGTAATGGTTGCCGCTTTCGCCTCTATCGCGCGTGGCCTTGCCGGCATGATCGCTGCTCAACCCTTTGCCCGTGCCATGGCCTGCCGAACCGCCCGAATGTCCACCCGCGTGGCCTCCCCCATTGCCGCCGCCGTGACCACCACCACCGCCATGACCGCCACCGCCGCCATGACCACCGCCACCACCACCGCCCTGGGCATGTGCAGCGGAGATGGGCGAGAGTTGGCCAGGGAGCATGCTCGTACCGGCCAGCATCAACGCGTAGACCGCTGCCACCATCAAATTTTTCTTTCTTATCAACATGATGCCTCCCGGCGACTGGATTCGACTGTCATCAGACAAGGGCCCTGAATTTAGGTTCTGGATCCAGAAAAAATTGATCTGCGACATCATCACCGGCATTCAGGCAGGAACTTACCGGTTAGCCATCATCTAAATGGCATGCGGGCTCAGCCCAGCCACCAGAGGGATCTACGCCATGTCGAACTACGAATGGCTCCAGGCCGGAACGGATGTGGTGCTGGTGGCCGTCGCCACCGGCATCATCTACGAAGTCCTGCACGACGCGCTGCACTGAACGTAGCCATTGGCCGGCTTGCCCCGGCCTTCGGCCTGAACGGCCATGCGCCTCCCCTCGCCTGGCTTATGGTTCCAGCTTCAGCAGCGGCTCGCCTTTCTTCACGACGTAGGTCGCCAACTCCGAGGCTTTGCCGGTGCCGATATTTTTGGCCACGTGCGCAACGCCCGCCGGGATGAACAGCGAGTCACCGGCTTTCAGCGTGACCGGTGGCCGCCCTTCGAGCTGGTATTGGAATGTGCCCTCGACCACGTACGCCACCTCCGTCCCTGGATGTGAATGCCGGGGGGATGCAATGTCCGGGTCGATATCGACACGGGCCTGGATAATTTCCTGCCCCGGGATCGAGAGATCCTCGTGCAACAGATCGGTTCGGTGAATGCCGCTCAGCCAGCTTTTGCCCGGGTTCGCCTCCTGTGCGTGAGCGAAACCGGTAATGGCGGTAGCTGCGACAACGGTGGCCAATAGAATGGGGTAGCGCATGATCGTGCCCTTTTCAGAAAGTGGGGGTTTGCCAGCCCTACTTTGATCATGGCATGTACGGTCGGTGTGTCATCAGGGTCGAGATTTGTAAGCCCGCATGTATGCGATCCCGGGTGATACACAGCCATACAAATGGGCCTGGGCGGATCGTCATACCGAGCAAGGTAGCCGCAAATGATGTGCCGGAAACCTACAAGGCACTGTATGAGCGTGCGCTGCTGACGTCGACGGTCGGCCCCTCCGCCCTCGAAAGGGCGGCACAGGCTTGCATCTGATCCCCACTGTCACTTACGCGCCAAGGTGTACTTGATGCAATCTTCGTAAAAGCTCTGGCGCACGGCGGCGGGTTTGATCCGCGAGTTGCTGTCGTAGGTTTGCTCGGTAATGCCCAGGGCGGTCATGCGCATCCACGGCTTGCTGAACTTGTACTGCTGGATCTTCTGGCGAGCGGCGTAGAGCGAAACCCCCGACAATTTGAGTTCCTGGGCGCGCGCCGCCGTGCCGGCCCCCCAATCGCACATGTATCGGTCATTGGCCTTGATCTCCCTGGCCTGGGCCGCAGTTGCAACGCTTACCAGCGCAAACGAGAAGAGTGCACTCATTACACTTCGCATAAGATTCCAACCCCAACCGACTGAATATAAAGTAATTTTGTCGGTTACTTTGTAACTTGGGGGCCAGCAAAATGCCTTCTTTGCCTTACTTGCTTGCGCGGCGTGTATCAGTCAATCGCGGTGCAGCCCTCAGGCTGCCCACGCGCCGATGAAGTTTTTGCCGCGCGCGCCTTGCAAGGCATAGCCAATGATTGCCTCGGCCTCCTCTGGGGGCACACCGTAATCGGCGAACTCAGTCTTCACGCCCAGGCTGTGGAGAAACTCGCGCAATCGGGCCTGGGCCACCGCCAGGTTGTTGCCGAACACCCGTTGCAGGGTCTGGTCGCACGCGGCGTCGCGGCCCCAGGCCAGGCCCAGCACCAGTGGCAGCGTGAATGAGCAGGCAATGCCGTGGGGCAGCCCATGGCGCAACGTCATCTCATAAGAGATGGAGTGCGCCAGTGCCGTCTTGGTGTTGGAAAAGGCCATGCCGGCCTTGAGCGCCGCCAGGGCCATGCGCGAACGCAGTTCCCGGCTGCCCAGGTCAAGGCGCAGCTTCGGCAGGCATTCAAGGATGTCCTCGATGGCCGCGATGGCGAAAGTGTCCGAGATGGGGTTGGCGTTGACGTTCCAGATCGCCTCCAGGGCGTGGGACAGCGCATCGAGCCCGGTCGATACGGTGACCTCGGCCGGCACGGTGAGCATCAGTTCCGGGTCGATGATGGCGACCGCAGGCCAGGTGCTGTCCAGGTGCAACGAGTACTTTTTCTGGCTGCCCGCGTCCCAGATCGTGGCCCACGGCGTGACTTCACTGCCGGTGCCGGCGGTGGTCGGTGCTGCAATCAGTGCCTTGCTGCGTGCCGGCACGAACGGCTTGCCCGTGGCCAGCAGCGCCAGTAGTTCAGCAAAATCACCGGACTCGGTGCCCACGATCAAGGCTTTGGCGGTATCGATGGCGCTGCCTCCACCCACCGCGATCACCGTCTGGCAATCGGCTGCCACACGCCAGAAGCGTTCGTAAGTAGTGCGCAACCAAGCCACATCCGGGTTGGGTTGCACATCCTCGACCAGGTACACCAGGCGTTCGCCGAGCAGGTCCTGGATGCGGTCGACCACGCCCAGCCCACGGGCCTCGGGAAAGGTCACCAGGGCGACTTGCTGGTGTTCGGTCAGCGCGACCAGTTGTTGCAGGCTGCCGCAGCCGAAGCGTGTATCGACCGGGTTATGGAAACGAACAGTCATGTCGACTCCTGGAGTTGCTAGGTGTTGAACGCCGGGCACACAGGGACGCCGCGTCCGTAACAAACGTTTAAGGGGGTGTGCGTTGAAGCGGCCTGCCTAGTGCCGGCTGCCGCCCTGGATATGGCGGCGCAGCTGGCTGGAGAGCAAGTCCGCGGCAATCACCATCAGGGTGATGACAACGATGCAGGTGGCTGTCTGCTGGTACTTGAACAGTTTCAGGCTGCTGACCAGTTCGAAACCCAGCCCCCCTGCCCCGACCATGCCCAGCACGGTCGCCGAGCGCAGGTTGACCTCGAAGCGGTACAGCACCACCGCAATCCAGGCGGTGATCACCTGCGGCAGCACGCCGAATGCAATCACCTGCAAAGGGCGCGCACCGGTTGCCTGCAATGCTTCGATCGGGCCCTGGTCGATTTCTTCGATGCTGTCGGCGAAGAACTTGCCGAGCATGCCGACCCCGTGCAACGCCAGCGCCAGCACCCCCGGAAACGGCCCGAGGCCGACTGCCGAAACAAACACCAGGGCCAGAATCAGTTCGTTGATGCTGCGGATCACATTGAGCAATTGCCGCGTACCGGCGTAGAGCCAGCGATTGCCGTTCAGGTTTCGCGCGGCCAGAAATGCCAGCGGTACCGCGAACACGATGCCCAGCAAGGTTCCCCACAAGGCGATCTGCAAGGTTTCCACCGCCGGTTGCAACAACTTGGGCAGGATGCTCACGTCCGGGGGCAGCGAGCGCAGGATGAAATCGCCGATCTGCGGCAGGCCGTTGTTCAACTCGCTCCAGCTCAATTGCGCGCCTTCGGCGCTCCACTGCAGGATGCCCAGGGCGATCAGCAATACAATGCCCGTCAGCAGCCAGCCGCGGGAAGTCTCGGGGGTTTTCACGACCCATTGATGCCCGTTCATGCGCTTCTCCGGTTGGCATGCAGTGCCTGCACAGTGGGCGTGCTCTCGAAGGCATCCAGGCTGCCCGCCGCGGGGTAAATCCGCTGCAGGGCCGCTTCGTCGAGCCGTTCATGGTTGCTGTCGAACACCAGGCGGCCATGGGCCAGCCCGACAATCCGGTCGCCGAACTCGCGCGCCAGGTCGACCTGGTGCAGGTTGCACACCACCGTGATCCCCAGGCTGCGCGTGGCGTCGCGCAGGTAGTGCATGACCAGCCTGGCCGTCTTGGGGTCGAGGCTGGCGACCGGCTCATCGGCAAGAATCACCCGCGGCTGCTGGGCCAGGGCGCGGGCGATACCCACACGTTGCATCTGCCCACCGGAGAGCGAATCGGTACGCGCCAGTGCCTTGTGTTCCAGTTCCACATGGCGCAGGCAGGCCATCGCCAATTGCACATCGGCGCGGCTGAACAGTTGCAGTACCGACGTCAGGGTTGCGACCGAGCCCAGGCGGCCGGTCAATACATTCTTGAGCACCGACAGCCGCGGCACCACATTGTGGTGTTGGAAAATCATCGCCACATGGCGGCGCAGCTGGCGTTGGTCGCGGCGGCCCATGGCGTCGATACCGGCGATTTGCAGAACACCGGCATCGGCCTGGGCCAGGCGATTCATGCAGCGCAGCAAGGTGGACTTGCCCGCGCCCGACTGCCCCAGCACCACCACGAATTCACCGGCGCCAACCTGCAGGTCGACGCCGCGCAGTACCGGGTTGTCGCCGTAGCGCTTGGTCAGTTGCCGGACGTTGATCATTTCATGCTCCGCAGGTCGAGGTGGAGCACCTTGCCGGTCTCACGCACGACGTCGTAGGCCGCATCGTTGGTAGGCTGGAAGCCGTTGAGCAGGCCCTGGTCGCCCCACGGCACATCCTTGATCTGGCCAAGCGCGACGGCGACTTTCTGCTTGAGGGCCGGGTCCAGGTCCTTGCGCCAGACCATGGGCGACTCGGGGATATCGGCCGAGGACCAGATCACCTCAAAGTCGTCCTGCTTGACGTGCCCCTGAGCCACCGCCGAGGCGAAAATCCGGTCGGCAACGGCCGCCGCATCGACCTTGTGGTTGGCCACGGCGAGAATACTGGCGTCATGCGAACCCGAGAAAATCACCCGCGAAAACAGTTCATCCGGCTCGTAGCCTGCCGCTTCCAGGCCGGCCTTGGGAAACAGGTGCCCCGAGGCGGAACTGGGGTCAACGAAGGCGAACGTGCGCCCCTTGAGATCGGCCAGCTGCTTGATGCCACTGTCCTTACGCGCCAGGATCTGGCTGTGATAGGCGCTGGTGCCGGCCTTACGGGTCACGGCCACGGCAAATGCCTCCACACCGGCCACCTGGTTGGCCAGCACGTACGAGAAAGGCCCCAGGTACGCCACATCCAGCTTGCCGGAGCGCAGCGCCTCGATGACACCGTTGTAGTCGGTGGCCACGAAGGGCTTGACCGGCATGCCCAGCTGCTGCTGCAAGTCATCGAGCACCTGCTTGCTGCTCTCGATCATGGCCTGGGAATCTTCGGACGGGATCAGGCCAACGCGCAGCGTGTCTTGCGCAACGACGTGGGTGCTGGCGAACAGGGGTAACAGACTCAAGCCGGCCAAGCGAAGCAATTTGCAGATGGAGTTCATGGCGTTTCCAAGGGTTGTGGTTGGAGTCCCCACACCCTAGGGTTGTCATGTGACAGTCACAGCATCAATTCAATATGGGTTTTTTGGGAAAACCATTGATGGAAGCTATGGATGTCCGCCTCTAATCTTTCTACCTCCAAGCTGTCCACCTCAAAGCTACGCACCTTCCTGGCCGTGGCGCGCCATGGCAGTTTCAGTGCCGGTGCCCGCTCGCTGGGCCTGAGCCAACCCACGGCGACCACACAGATCCAGGGGCTGGAACGCGAGTACAACGTCGAGTTGTTCCACCGCCGCGGGCGACGGGTCGAGTTGACCCCGGTTGGCCGCCAATTGCTGCCGATCGCACAACAATTGGGCACGCTGGAACTTGAAGCCTCCAACCTGCTGCGCGATTCGGGCAAGCTCAACCGCGGCCAACTGAAGATCGGTGCCGTGGGCCCATTCCATGCCATTGAAATGGTCGATGCCTACCGCCGGGACTACCCGCAAATCGATGTTTCCATTCGCATCGGCAATTCCGCATGCGTGCTGGCTGAACTGGAAAACTACATCATCGATGTCGGCGTGCTGGCGGGCCTGCATGACGATCCGGCCTTCAGCGCCGAGCTGTATGCACGTCACCGCGTGATCCTGTTCGCCAATGTCAGCCACCCCTTGGCCCGCCACGACACCCTTGAGCTGGAAGCCTTGAACGGGCAACACCTGCTGCGCCGGGAAAGCGGTTCGACCACCCGCGAGGCCTTTGAGAAAGTGCTGGCCGCCCGTGAAGTCATCCCCCGTATCGTGATGGAAATCGGTAGCCGCGAAGCGTTGCGCGAGGCCGTTATCCGCGGCATTGGCATTGGCGCCGTGTCTGAAGCGGAGTTCATTCCCGACCCGCGGATCAAAGCCATCGCCATTGCCGGCGACCCGGTCTGGACACAGACTTACCTGTATTGCCTGGCCGAGCGGCGCAGCAGCCAGGTGATTGCGTCTTTCTTGGCGACGCAGCGGATACAAAAGGGTTAATTGGCCGTAAATGGCCTGAAGAGGGTTTGCGGGCGCTTTGCGCCCGATCGCAGGCAAGCCAGCTCCTACAACGCAGTGTTGGACCCGATGCAAACGCACCTTGCACGCCGAGTAGGATCGGGGCCATACTTGTGTCTACAGATACATTTTAAATATTATTGCATCTGTAGATTCTTAGAGAGGTAATGGACATGACCACCGCCCTGCAACCCCAGGTATTCACCAAGGACCAATGCGCCGCCGGCCTGCGCGCGGCCGTCGCGGTCATTGATAAATGGCAGGCGACCAGCGAGCAGGCCTGCCGCATCCTGCGGATTTCGCGCAGTACCCACGCCCGCGCCAGGCAGCGCGACCCGGCCTGGTCGGTGAACCTGGACGCCGACCAGATGCAGCGCATCAGTTTTGTGCTGAACATGCATGCGGCACTGCGACTGGTGTTCGATAACCCGGAAAATGTCTACGGGTTTGCCGCCATGGCCAACCATAACGCGTTTTTCAATGGGCGCACGCCATTGGAGATCATGGCCCAGGGCGACATGATTTCCTTGTATGAGACGTTCCGGCGCATCGACGCGCTGCGGGGTAGCCAGTGGTGACATTGAGCGAGCTGGGAACGCTGCCTGGCGAACCATTGCAGGCCTACCGCCTGGTCAATTCCAAGTTTCCGCCCATTGCCCTGTTCGATGATGTTGCCGATGCCGATGAGTTCGAAGCGCTGTATCAGATCCAGGCATTGACCAACCCGCGACTGCAGAACGAGGCGGGACGCCTGGAGTTGATACCCCGTGGGGAAATCCCCTTCGGGATTGTCGGCTGTTCTTATGCGACCGGGCCATTCACCCACGTCAACCCGGCGGGTTCACGCTTCAGTGACGGCAGTTTTGGTGTGCTTTATCTTGCCGACACGATGGACTCCGCGTTGGCGGAGGTCCGGCACCACCAGAACCTGTATTGGTCGAAGGTTGAGGGCTTGAACTATGAGCGTTTCATCTTTCGCGGCCTGTCCTGCGCGTTCGTGGACACCGCCATGCTGGATGCCACCGGCATTGCGTTGGATGACCCGCTTTACGACCCTGTCGATTACAGCCATGCCCGGCGTCTGGGGCGGGAGCTCAAGGATGCCGGAACACCCGGCCTGCGTTACAACTCGGTGCGGGTGCGCGACCACCACTGCTGGGCACTGATGACCCCGCGGCCGGTTTCATCGATCCTGCAAACGGCCCATTACGAGATGGTCTGGAACGGCCAGATCACCAGCGTCAGCAAAATCGGCGCCGCCTGATCCCCACGGCGTTTGCGCGGGGTGCGCAAACGCCGTTGTTTCAGGACCTCACCTGAGCAGGCGTTACGACGCCTGGCGGGCCAGCTCTTCCTCGCGGATCAGGCGCTTGTTCATCTTACCGACGCTGGTCTTGGGGATATCGTCGACAAAACGGATCTGCCGCGGGATCGCCCATTTGTTGATCCGGCCACTTTCAACGTATTGCAGCAGGTGGGTCTCCAGCGCCTTGGCAACCAGGGTTTCGCCCGGTACGCACACCACCAGGGCAATCGGTCGCTCACCCCATTGCGGGTCAGGAATACCCACCACCGCCACCGATGCCACCGCCGGGTGTTCGCTGATCAGGCTTTCCAGTTCCAGGGAGCTGATCCATTCGCCGCCCGTCTTGATCACGTCCTTGAGGCGGTCCTTGATCTCCACTACGCCCATCGGGTCGATCGAGGCGATATCGCCGGTGTGCATCCAACCGTTTTCCCACAGCTGGGCACCCTGCTCCGGCTCCTTCAGATACCCCTGGGTCAGCCATGGCGCACGCACCACGATCTCGCCCTGGGCTTCACCATCGTGAGGCGCCTCGTTACCGAAGGCATCGATGATGCGCAGGTCGACCATGGGCACGGCGACGCCGGTCTTGATCCGGGCCGGTACTTGCGCTGTCGCGTCCTGTTGATAGTCGGCGTCGCGCAGGTGAGTGAGGCAGAGGATCGGACAGGTCTCGGACATGCCGTAGCCGCAATGAATCAGCATGCCGCGCTCGGTTGCCTCATTGGCCATGCCCTGGGTCAAGGCGCTGCCGCCCAGGAGCATTTTCCAGCCACTGAAGTCGACGCTCTGCGCTTCCTTGCAATCGAGGATCATCTGCAGGATCGTCGGCACACAGTGAGAGAAAGTGACCTTCTCGTCACGGTACAGCTTGACCAGGCTATTGGGTTCATAGCGGCCCGGGTAGACCTGCTTGATGCCCATCAGTGTGGCGACATAGGGCACGCCCCAGGCGTGCACATGGAACATCGGCGTGATGGGCATGTACACATCGTCCGAGCGCAGCAACGGCAAGCCCTGGTAGGCGCCCAGGGTGCCCACCGAGTTCAGGGTGTGCAGGACCAGTTGGCGGTGGCTGAAATACACGCCTTTCGGGTTGCCGGTGGTACCGGTGGTGTAGAACAGGGTGGCCACCGAATTCTCGTCGAAATCCGGGAAGTCGAA
>RCUU01001617.1_pt1 | contig 10495 bp, 9 predicted proteins | sample 2166211 | NCBI WGS metagenome assembly RCUU01 (sample SAMN09932620, study PRJNA488358) | compost metagenome | feature: garden; material: soil; isolation source: compost soil in phenylacetic acid-enriched culture | place: Germany: Experimental Botanical Garden Goettingen | collected 2016-01-27
ACTTTCCCCCCTACGACTTCTCGTCTGTCTTATCTATACTAGGGTTATTACTAAAGGGGGAATATTTGAATGAAGAAGAGACTTGCGTTTGTAACGACAATTATCTTGATGATTGCCCTTTTGGCAACCGCTTGCAACAATAGCGGAAAAAAGGAGCAGAGCAATGAAGACAACAAAAGCTCTGGAGAAAAAACGAAAATATCAATATGGCATAACTTCGCGGGTGACGACCTGCGTGCCAAAGCGGTTAGAGACCTGATCGACAAGTATAAAGAGGAACATCCAGACGTTGAGGTAGATGCGCAAGCGATCCCTGTTGACGGTTATCGTCAACGCCTAAGCACAGTGGCTGCAGCAAATGAAATGCCAGACGTATTTTTTGTCTATGCGGGTAGCCAATCCCAGGAGTTCTATGATGCCGGGAAGCTTCAACCGATTACAGAGCTGATGGATAAATACCCAGAATGGAAGAACAGTTTCTTGGCAGGGGCATTCGACCGCTATGAGTTTGAAAAAGGACAAATTTTCACAGCACCGCTTGGGATGTCAGCAACTTCGTTCATGTATTATAACAAAGATCTTTTTGAGAAGCATAGTGTAAAAGTACCGACAACTTGGGAAGAGATGATGACTGCGATTAAAACGTTCAACGACAACGGCATTACGCCGATTGCCCTCGGCAATAAAGCGCCATGGGTTGCACAATCGACGATTATCGGTTCGTTGGCTGACCGCGTGACGGGCACGGAATGGTTCTTGAAAGCTGCAGCTCAAGATGGAGCGTCTTTTACAGATCCTGTGTTCATTGATGCTTTGGGCAAGTACAAAGAGCTCGTTGACAATAAAGCGTTTCAAGATGGCGCAAACAGCATCGACAACACGCAAGCAGAGCAATACTTCATTCAAGGCAAGGCAGCCATGATGATTAACGGTGCATGGTCGCTTACGAATCTTGCAGCATCCTCAACGCCTGAGCAATTGGCACCTATCGAAGTCACAACAATGCCTGGCATAGAAGGTGGAGCAGGAAAAGCGAATACGATTTCCGGTGGTGCCGGCGCTGGCTTCGCGCTTAACAAAGATACAAAAGGTGCACAGAAGCAGGCAGCGCTTGATCTGATCTACGCAGTAAGCGGGCCGGATGGCCAAAAGGCGATCGCAGAAAGCAACTCGATGGTTATGTACAAAGTAGAACTGGATAAGTCGAAAGTAAGCCCGCTTTACTTCAAAGCTTACGAATTAGCTGTAAATTCCGAAATTACGCCGGTATATGACGCTTATTTATCTGCTGAAGCAGGCGAGGTGATCAACAACGGTCTTCAAGAGCTTATGATGGGTGGTAAGCCGGAAGATGTAGCTAAAAAACTGCAGGATGCGCAAGCGCGTTCGACTAAAAAGTAATCAGACAAAAGAACGTATAGGAGGCTGTCGCCATGCCTGCATCATTGCGCAGCAGAAGCTTCGTCATCATGGCGCTGCTTCCTGCACTACTCATCTTTATTGTCTTTGCGATCGTCCCGATTTTTTGGTCAGCTTACTACGGTTTCTTTGATTGGAAGGGACTCGGTGCTGCTAAGTTTATCGGGTTGGATAATTATCGAATGATACTAGAGGATCCTGTATTCTGGAGAGCGCTGAAAAACAACCTGATCCTTGTTGTCTCGGCAATAATAGGTCAAGTATCGATCGCATTGCTGCTGTCATTGCTCGTGCTAAAGAACACGATGTTCAATCGGTTGATGCGCTCCGCTGTATTTCTCCCGATGGTGCTGTCTACAGTCGTCGTCGGTCTCATCTGGGGCTATATTTATCACCCGCAAATCGGTTTGCTGAATCAATTATTGGAGACGCTGGGACTGGAATCTTGGAGTCGACCTTGGCTAGACGACCCTAAAATCAATATGTTTGCCGTATCGATCCCGATTAACTGGGCGAATATCGGTCCGTATCTCATCATTTTCATCGCAGCACTCCAAAATATTTCTTCAGAAATTGAAGATGCTGCGAAAATCGACGGAGCGATTGCCTGGAAGAAGCTATTTTTCGTGACGCTCCCGATGATTTGGGGAACAGTTGTTGTAACCATCGTACTGTGCATATCTGGAAGTTTGAAGGCATTCGACCATGTTATCGTCATGACGCGCGGCGGACCTGCACAATCGACAGAATTGCTCGCCACATATATGTACAATAACACCTTTACGGTATACCGTTACGGCTACGGCTCTGCGGTATCCACAATGATTATTCTGATTAGCGCCGTGCTCATTGGCCTAAATCATATCATCACGAAAAGACGCGGGTAATGGGCGGTCGGCTAATGTTAGCCCGGCCGATGAAGGAGTGAATCGCTATGCAAGCAATGATAAACGCTCGGTCGGAGAAGATGAGGGGCTCGCTGTGGCGTAAGCCGATTTCCGGAATTGCGAAAATCATCCTGTTATTTTATGCCATAATTACATTGTATCCGCTATACTGGTTAGTAATAAGTGCATTCAAGTCGAATCAGGAATTTTTTAATCGTCCTTATTCCTGGCCGCAGCATTGGCAGTTCGACAATATAACCCGAGCATGGGATCTCGGAAATATGGGCCGGGCGGTGATCAACTCCACAATAGTTACCTTCTCAGCGCTGCTGCTGACCATTGTGCTCGGCATGCTTGCAGCTTATGTGCTTGCCCGCTTCCCATTCAAGTTGAGTGGAGCTGTAAAAGGATTGTTTTTGCTCGGCATGCTCATTCCAATTCATAGTACACTCGTTCCGTTGTTTATTTTCATGAACAAGATCGGGATGCTGAATACTTACTGGTCACTCATCCTGCCTTATACGGCATTTGAATTACCAATTGCAATCTTCCTCGGAATGGCCTATATCGTATCCATTCCGAGAGAAGTAGAGGAAGCGGCGATGATCGACGGCAACGGCTGGTGGGGAATCTTCGGACGTATAATTTTCCCGCTATCCCTGCCGATCGTGGCTACGATTACAATTCTTGCATTTTTGAGGTTTTGGAATGACTTCTCTTTCGCGCTCGTCTTTATTAATTCTCAAGCGCTGAAGACGCTGCCCCTCAGCTTGTCGCTCTTCTCCGACGGATTCGGAACGGACTACAGCTTAACGATGGGCGCGATGTTTATTGCTGCAATACCAACCATCGTCATCTTTTTGATCTTCCAAGAGCAAATTATGAAAGGTATGGTAGCAGGCTCGGTCAAAGGTTAACACCCTTGATCGAGTTTTTGGTGTAATTATATATATATTTCATTCTTGTGGAGGGATTGATAGTGAAGTTACATTTTATAGGAGAATTGAGCGAGCTTCAATCAGGGCTTCAGTTGCTGCTTGCCGAACTTAAGTCAGAATGGTCGGAGGATGGAATTCCCGTTTTGATAGAACCGTCTTCAGGAGAACTGGAAGTTGGCTATGATGGTAAAAGCGCTTATATTCGTTACGGCGCTAAACATCAATTTTTCCGCGGCTTGGGACTGTTGATTCAGAAGATTCGGGGCAGAGAGAGCTTTCAAATTACAGAGCAACAACAATTCGATGCGATCGGTCCGATGTTTGATTTATCGCGCAATGGAGTGCTGACCGTTGAAAGCTTCAAGTTTATGCTGCGCAAAATGGCGCTGATGGGCTTGAATAGCGTCATGCTCTATTTGGAAGACACTTACGAGATAGAAGACGAGCCATATTTCGGCTACATGCGCGGCCGCTACTCGGCGGCGGAGTTGAAGGAAATCGACGATTACGCCGATCAATTCGGCATTGAAGCGTTCCCGAGCATTCAGACACTGGCTCATTTGGAGGAGTTTCTGAAATGGGAGCCGGTAAAGGAATATAAAGATACAAAAGGCGCGTTGCTAGTTGGAGCGGAGAAGACCGATCGTTTGGTCGAAAATATGATTGTCAGTATCAGCTCGCTGTTTCGCAGCCGGAAAATCCACATCGGCATGGATGAAGCGGAAGAGCTTGGACGCGGCAAATTTTTGGATCACAATGGACATATCAGCCGTTTTGATATTATGACAGGCCATCTGGAGCGGGTGCTCGCAGTAACTCGACGCTTAGGGTTGAAAGCGATGATGTGGAGCGATATGTTCCTGAAGCTGGCTTCGACGAACGGTGAAGATTATTACGGCCATGAGACGCAAATACCAGAGGACATGTCGAGCCGCATTCCTAAGGACGTAGATATGGTTTACTGGGACTATAATCACGTCGAGAAGAAGGACTACGAAACATTGATCGCCAAACACCGGCCGCTCGGCAATACTCTCATTTTTGCGGGTGCGGTGTGGGTATTCAATACGTTCGGCGTCAACTACGGGCTATCTTTGCCGGCGACGGATGCAGCACTGACGGTATGCAAGAAGGAAGGCATTCGTGAAGTTTACGCGACGATGTGGGGTGACGATGGAATGGAGAGCAATCCATTCATCGCTTTGCTCGGCTTGCAGTTTTATGCGGAGCATGCCTATTCTGCGTCCACGCCGACTGACGAGGTGCTGGCTGAGCGCGTTCGGTTCTGCACCGGCATCGAGGCGGATGCTTACATGGGGCTGAAGTATTTGGACGAGACACCAGGAGCTGCACCCAATAATCAGAAGCAGAGCAATCCGTCAAAGTTTCTGTTGTATCAGGATGTACTGCTGGGGCTGTTCGACAAACAGATTGATGGACTAGAGATGGCGGCTCATTATGCTTGGACGGAAGGCGAAATTGCTAGCCGCAGAAAGCCCGAGGCAGAGCTGGATTACTTGTTCGAGGTGCCGCAAAAGCTTTGTGCGGTGCTGAAGCAGAAGAGCGAAATCGGTCTTGAGCTGAAGCGGGCTTATGACAGTGGCGACAAGGCATTGCTTAGGCGGATGGCTGAGGACGTTTTGCCCGAAATCTCGCAGGGTGTGCTAAAGCTTCGCGCCGCACACCGGAAGCAATGGTTATCGATGTTCAAACCGTTCGGGTGGGAGGTGCTTGATATTCGTTACGGCGGCGTCGTAAGCCGGCTGGATACAGCGAGCATGAGGCTGTTAGAATATGCGGACGGAAAGCTCGAGCGGATCGAGGAGCTGGAGCAGGAACGATTGCTGTATAGCTCAACGAACCGCTTCACCGGCAAAGGTGCAGGCTGGTGCAGCTATTATTACCGTATGGCGTCGCCTAACGTCTTTTTCCATGTGATCAATCCATTCTAGGTTGAAGAATTATAGAATAAGAAGATAGATAGAGGACAGCTGATTGCGGCTGTCCTATTGTTTTTAGCTTTGATCATAACATTAGTATTCTCGAGCAAATTGAAATCAATGGTACGGGTCATGAAGTGATGATTAGGGGAGTTGACCTGGCTGATTAGAGATTCCATTTTTTTGTTGTGTTATCGTTACTTTAATTGTTATTAAATTCATTGAAATCTGTGATTTACAATTATAAAAAAGAATGGTATTATTTCCTTGAGTCAAAATACAAAAAAACATATATTCAAAACGAACTGAAAAGCAACACTGAAATTGGCAGTAAGTTAGTTGATTTACAAGTCAAGTGGGGGAAAATTTATGATCCAATATACAAATTAATGTATTTTGAGGTCGAGAGAAAAGGGGGCAATGTTGTAAGCGCTACCTAGTACGAATCTGTGGAGCGCACAAGGAAATTATTGAAATCATAGCTACATAATCGATTAATGGGGAGTTGTGAAAAAATGAAAAAACAATCTTTGTTATTGGCTATTACAGCACTGGTGGCGTTAGCAGGTTGTGCGGAGAAAAATGCAGAGACGACGGAGAAGGCAAGCCCCGCTGCTTCTTCAACGACTGAAGCAAGTAAGCCTGCTGCATCAGAGCCATTCAAGATGGTCCTTCGCCATATTCACATTCGTGAAACTGCGATACCAACATTGAAGCTGCTTGAGGAAGTTGTGAAGAAGACGGAAGCAGATGTACCAGGCTTGAAGTTCACGCTTGATGGAGTCGAAGATACTGTCAATCGAAATGTAAAGCTAAAGGCAGAGATGGCAAGTGGCACACAACCCCCAATCTTCAGTTTGTTTGGTGGCGCGGACACTCAGAACTACTCAAAGGCAGGTCGGTTGTTAGCGCTTAATGACATCATGGCTGAAGTAGGTATTAAGGATTCCTTTTTCGATCTTCGCGAATTTACAGTGGATGGAAAAATATATGGCTTGCCTGAATCAGGCTACATAGAAGGTTTCTTTTACAATAAGAAGCTATTTGAAGAAGCAGGCGTGGAAGTGCCAAAGACTTGGGATGATCTACTGGTGGTAATGGAAAAGCTGAAAGCCAAAGGGATTACCCCGCTTGCAATGGGAGCTGGTGGAGGCGATGGTTGGGTCGCGAACATGCTCGTGAACAATTTGTTAGTAGCTCTTGGTGGGCCTAGCATACAGGAAGGTTTTGCGACAGGAGCTACGAAATGGACGGACCCTGCGGTGGTTGAAACTTTCAAACGCGTTACTGACTTAGTTGATAAAAAGTATATTGATCCGAACGTGCTTGGATTGGCTTTTGCTGAAGGGCAGGCTACTTTCTATACAGGTAAAGCTGCAATGCTCTTTGATGGTAGCTGGGCTGTAAATGCAATCGTTGGTGACACATCATTGGTTAAAGATTCCACAGGATTTTTCCGTTTCCCTGATGTAGGTGGTGCAGGTGATGGATATATCAATGGTGGCTGGTCGAATGGTTATGGATTCTCAGCGGATCTGAAAGATAACGAATTACAAGCGGTAAAGGCATTTATTAAGAACTTTTATACTTTAGACAATCAAGCACGCATACTTGGTGAAACAAACCAAATTCCTGCAATGAAAGGTATCACAGAGGTAAAAGGCGCTAGTGAATTGATTACGATGATTGGTGAACAACAAGGTTCAGCTAAAGGCGCTTACCCGGCTTTTGATGCATTTGTACAAACGAGTGTAAAAGTAGAATTAGAAACTATTGTACAAGAATTGTTAGGTGGAAAAATCAAACCTGAAGCAGCAGCAGAGCGTATGCAAAAAACGCAAGAAAGCGCGAATGCAGCAGGTAAGTGATTTTAGTATGAAGCCTACTACAGGAGATATGACATGAGCAAAATCTATAGGAATTTTACAGCTTACTTTATATTCGTAGTCCCGGCGCTATTGTTGTACATTACATTTTATTTGATACCGTTATTTAATTCCTTGCATTATTCTTTTACGGACTGGAATGGTATTAATGATCCTGTATACAATGGCTTCGGCAATTTTGCAAAAGCTTTATCTGATGAGAAGTTCTGGGTTGCCTTTAAGAATAATGCTTACTTTGTGGCCTTCTCTGTCTTCATTCAAGTACCGCTTATCATTTTTATTTCCATTATGGTAAGTGGAGTCAAGCGCTTTCTTGGATTCTATAAGCTGACTGTATTTTTACCGAGTATTCTATCAACGGCTTCAGTCTCCATCATCTGGAAGTTTATTTATGCACCGGAAGCAGGATTGTTGAATCAAGTACTGCGCACGATTGGACTAGATTCATGGGCACGAATATGGCTTGGAGATGAAGCTTATGCGATATTCGCTGTGCTTGTAACGAATGGGTGGCAGTGGACAGGATTCTATATCGTTCTAATCCTCGCAGCGATCTTCGCTATCCCCAAAGAAGTTCTGGAAGCTGGGGAAATCGACGGTGCTACAGGTTGGACCAAAGCAAGACTGTTAACGATTCCGCTAATTAGACCCGTCATCGGTGTAACGCTGTTACTATCTGTTACGGGAGCGATGAAAGCGCTCGATATTGTGCTTATTATGACCAAGGGTGGCCCTTTCGGCAGTACCGAATTGATGGCAACCTATATGTATAAACAGGCTTATAGTATGAACGATTTCGGATATGCAAATGCAATAGCAATTGTTATTACCATATTTACGGCGTTAGTAACACTGGGACTTCAGTTCTTTAACAGTCGGTCAAAGGAGGATTCATACTAATGGATAATAAGCCTAAACGCCGCATTCTCCCACATGTAATACTCATGGCTTATGTCCTGTCGGTACTGTATCCTTTATGGTTTGTTGTTGTTTCATCTATGAAGAACAATACCGAAATGTTTAATGATCCATGGGGACTACCGCCTAGCTTGGATTTTACGAATTATGCAAGTGTACTATCCAACTCGCTAGTCATACGTAATTTTATGAACAGTATGTTCGTTGGGTTGATTGCGACGGTCACTACCATTCTCCTATCAACAGCGATTGCATATGCACTGACTAGAATGAAGTTCAAAAGCTTAAACAGGATGGTATATGGATTACTATTGTTATCCTTGTTAATCCCACCTGCTTCATTACTTATACCTTTGTATACTATGATTCAGGATCTTGGACTCTATAATACTTATTTTGCTCTAATTATCCCTTATGCTGCATTCGGTATACCGCTTACCGTATTTGTCGTGAGTGCATTTTTAAAGTCGATCCCTCTTGAGTTAGAGGAAGCGGGTGTAATGGATGGCTTGACCACATATGGTATTTTGATGAGAGTCATCATTCCGCTTACGATGCCAACATTAGTCACAGTATTTATTCTCAATTTCATTAACAACTGGAATGAATACATTATGGCGAGCTTATTCTTATCTAGCCAAGAGCTTCGTACGATGCCTGTTGCTGTAGTAGCCTTTGCAGATAAGTTCAACATGAACTATGGCGCATTGACCGCATCTATTGCGATCAGCATCTTTCCAGTCATTCTGATGTACTCCTTCTTCCAAAAGAGTATTATCGAAGGGGTAACAGCAGGTAGTGTAAAGGGTTAAATCAGTAGATTTTAAATAACTATTAATAAGCATTAGCTCTTTCGGATCTCCGTACGGACTAAGTCTTTACATCGTTCCTTGAGCTCTTGTATAATGAATCCACAAATCAAAATACAGAATTTTGTATTTTAGAGCAAGAATATCTAGTGGATGAATTGGAGCGAGATAATGATGAAAGATAAATTGTACCAAAAAAGCGGAGTGGTCATTATGCATTTGGCTAGGGTGTTTATGACCAAGAAGAAGGGCGATCGGATTGAAACGGTAACGGAGTACGAGAAAGAGTTAGGTTATGCTCGTGGAACGATCCAGAATGCACTTTCTGTATTGAAAAAAGAAGGTGCGGTTACGTTGGAGAGCAGAGGTCATGTTGGTACTTTTATAAAAGAAATCGACTATAAGCTTGTCTGGATGTTCACGGGTATTGATTTTGTTATGGGTGCGATGCCGCTGCCATATTCAAAATTGTATGAAGGATTTGCGACGGGTTTGTATAAATCAGCAGAAAAGCATAGTGGTGATTTAAACATGGCGTATGTTCGGGGAGCGAGTGTACGGATTCAAATGCTGCTTAAAGGCGCATATGATTTTGTCGTCGTTTCCCGTCTTGCTGCCAATCAAGCTATTGCAGATGGATTGGAACTAGAGATAGGGCTGTATTTTGGGCCAAAAACGTATTTGTCTGAGCATGTTATCTTATTCGCAGACAGCACGAAGCAAACGATTGAGGATGGAATGACCATTGGGCTCGATCCGAAATCGATAGACCAATCCTACATTACAAAAGCATTGTGCGAAGGCAAACAAGTGAAGCTGATGGAAATGCCATATAACCAAATCGTTCAGAGTATTCAATCCAATAAAATAGACGCTGGCGTGTGGAACTTGGATGAAATTAAGGAAAAAGAATTAAACATTTCCTATCAAAGCATATCGAATAATACAACATTCATCGAGACATCTGAGACCGTTATTTTGACTGCAAAGAATAACAAAGGGATCAATAATATTTTAAAAGAATTGATTCAATCGGACATCGTACTCGACTACCAGCGCAAGGTAGTGAACTATGAAATCGATCCTAGCTACTAATACCAACTAACAGATAGGGAGACAGATAGAATGTCACTTAACGATCGAATTGAACTGTTATTTGAATCTGATCAAGTGGATCGCAATACCTTTGAGCAGACACCAAGTGTATTAAATAAGGTAGAAGTGTTTCTGGATCTTAAGCTTGAAGAGGAGAATGCAGGTTCATTTGCCTCTCACCTTATGAAAGCTATTCAACGGATTAAAACGAATGAAGCCGTACAGACATGTTCGACGGCACTAGTGCAGCAAGCCATAGCTAAACCTGAGATCTATGAATTCTCATTAGAACTCCTGTCTCCATTTAATATTCATAAGGTTAATTTAGATGCTGAGGCTGCATTTATCGCCTCTTATTTACTCTCACTGACGGATGAGGAGGAAGTATAATGATACGTATTGTTATTGCAGGGTTGCAAAAGGATCGGATTAAAAAAAGTATTAACAACGCAGGTGGAGATCGTGTAGAAGCTCTGATAACAACAGATATGGACGCTGCAAAAAGAGTGAAAAATGGCCAAGCCGATTATTATATCGGAGCATGTAATTCAGGTGGAGGGGCTGCTCTATCCATTGCTATTGGTCTTCTTGGTTATAGCAAGT
>RCUU01001618.1_pt1 | contig 10487 bp, 7 predicted proteins | sample 2166211 | NCBI WGS metagenome assembly RCUU01 (sample SAMN09932620, study PRJNA488358) | compost metagenome | feature: garden; material: soil; isolation source: compost soil in phenylacetic acid-enriched culture | place: Germany: Experimental Botanical Garden Goettingen | collected 2016-01-27
GAACTTTTTCAAACCAACTTCCCATCACGATGTTATTCGTAGGAGCGTATTCGGCATCGAATCTTGAATTCAGTCGGTCGCTCCGTTGCTCACGTAGATCTGTCTACGCTCCGCTACTCCCTCTCTCCTTCATCCAACCTTCTCGGTGCTGATAACCCGATTCCTAAACTATGATAGTAACCTAACGGAACGTAGAGACGTTATTCGATCATTTCCCGGATATTTCCCGGTTTAACGGAACACAGAGACCTTATTGGGCATATATCTCTGCGTTTACGGTCATTCTCGAGTAAATAGCGTCTCCTCGTTCCGTTAGAATGAAAACCGGTAGTTCTTAGAGCTAATAAGGTCGCTCAGTTCCTTTACAATGGTTCGCGCCCCCTGGTCGAAGGCAACAACAGCGGAAGACGGCGACGGCAGGATCCGGTCCTAGCGATCAAGGCCGGCCTTCCCCGCTCGAATCCGGTCAACGAGGCTACCTACAGCAACCGGCTCGCGGCCAATAGTCACCCCCATTTAGAGGGACAGCACTCTGTCAGCCATCACTCAGCCCGCAGCTCCAAAATCGCGTCACGCAGCTCCGCGGCACGCTCGAATTGCAGGTTCTTGGCCGCTTCCTTCATCTCGACTTCCAGACGACCGATCATCGCTTCGCGGTCGCGTTTGGACATCTTGCCTTTGGCGTCGGCCAGATAATCGGCTTTGCTCTCCGCCACCTTGGTGGCCTCGATCACGTCGCGGACCTTCTTGCGAATCGTCTGCGGCGTGATACCGTGCTCCTCGTTGTAAGCAATCTGGATGCTGCGCCGCCGTTCGGTCTCCTTGATCGCCCGATCCATCGACTCCGTGATCGAGTCGCCGTACATTAGCACTCGGCCGTCCGAGTTTCGCGCGGCCCGACCAATGGTCTGGATCAGCGATCGCTCCGAGCGCAGGAAACCTTCCTTGTCGGCGTCCAAAATCGCCACCAGCGACACCTCCGGCAAGTCAAGACCTTCCCGCAGCAGGTTGATCCCAATCAGTACATGGAACGTCCCCAGCCGCAGGTCGCGCAAGATCGTCATCCGTTCCAACGTTTTGATATCGGAATGGAGATACCTGACTTTGATGCCGACTTCCTTCAGGTAATCGGTCAAATCCTCCGACATCTTCTTGGTCAGTGTTGTTACCAGTACGCGTTCATCTTTAGCGATACGGTCGCGGATTTCCCCGATCAAATCGTCGATCTGTCCCTTGGTCGGCCGTACCTCGATAATTGGATCCAGCAGACCCGTCGGACGGATGATCTGTTGCACCATCGTAGGGCAATGCTCCAACTCATAAGGACCCGGCGTAGCCGATACATAGATCAGCTGCGTCGCTTTCTCCTCGAACTCCTCGAACCGCAGCGGGCGGTTATCCAACGCGGATGGCAGACGGAAACCGTGGTCCACCAGCACATTTTTACGCGCCTGGTCACCATTGTACATCGCTCGGATTTGCGGCAGCGTAACGTGGGATTCGTCGATGACGATCAGCATATCATCCGGAAAATAATCCATCAACGTATACGGCGTCGCCCCCCGCTCCCGGAAAGTTAACGGTCCCGAATAGTTCTCGATCCCGGAACAGAAGCCGACCTCCTTCATCATTTCGATGTCGTAGCGCGTCCGCTGCTCCAACCTCTGGGCTTCCAGCAGTTTCCCCTGCGCACGGAATACCTCCAGCCGTTCTTCCAGTTCACGTTCGATGTTCGTGATGGCGATCTTCATCGTCTCTTCTTGAGTAACGAAGTGAGACGCCGGAAAAATCGCAATATGCTCGCGTTCGCCAACCAGCTCTCCGGTCAACACATCAATTTCCGTGATCCGCTCAATCTCGTCGCCAAAAAACTCCACACGCACGGCCTGCTCGCCCCGGGATGCCGGGAAGATCTCCAACACGTCGCCGCGAACCCGAAACGTACCGCGCACAAAGTTCAAATCGTTCCGTTGATATTGGATATCCACCAGCCGGCTCAAAATCTGATTGCGCGGCTTTTCCATCCCTACCCGCAGCGACAGTACCAAATTGCGATACTCCATCGGGGAACCGAGACCGTAAATACACGACACGCTCGCCACGATGATAACATCCCGCCGCTCAAACAACGAGCTCGTCGCCGAGTGACGTAATTTATCGATTTCTTCATTAATGCTGGAATCTTTCTCGATATAGGTGTCGGAGGAAGGAATGTAGGCTTCCGGCTGGTAGTAGTCGTAGTAACTAACGAAGTAGTCAACCGAGTTATTGGGGAAAAATTCGCGAAACTCGCTGGCCAGCTGCGCCGCCAAAGTCTTGTTATGCGCGATGACGAGGGTGGGCCGTCCGAGCTTCGCGATCGTATGCGCGATCGTAAACGTCTTTCCTGTCCCGGTCGCCCCGAGTAACGTCTGGTGCTTCTTTCCAGCGAGTGTACCCTCCACCAGTTGTCGAACCGCCTCCGGTTGGTCCCCTTGTGGCGTATATTCGGAGATCAGCTCGAATTTATTGTCGCTAACCACGATTTCACTCATTGTCCAACATCACCCTATCGTCTAAAATGGAATACTAGAGGCGTCTCCGGTATTCGTTCTATCTATGCATGAGAGGTTTCCTCAAGATGTTCGTTTCTTCATCTAAACTAGGATCGTCATCATTCCGATGAATAAACCAAGCTTAACCTTCGAGTCCTTCCTAAATTTATCAAAATAGGAATGGGTGTTCCCATGTATTATACCTTTTTCATCCTATAGATGCAAACGGTAAGTCGAGAATAGGAGTTGTACACAATCCATGGATATTGCAACGCTGATAGGCATCATTGTCGGACTAGCCGCCTTGGTTGGCGGATTTATGCTGGAAGGCGGTCAATTGGGTGGTTTGCTGCAGATTACCGCCGCTTTGATCGTGTTTGGCGGCACCTTCGCCGCAGTGTTGATCAGCTTCCCCGTCGCCAAGCTGCGTACGGTGCCGAAGGCGTTGGCGCTGGCGTTTATGAGCAAATCTCCTGCACAGGATGACGTAATCGAAGATATTGTCGGGATGTCATCGATCTCTCGCCGCGAAGGCGTATTGGCCTTGGAAAAAAAGGCTGCTGAGCATCGGGATCCTTTTCTGCGCGAAGGTATTCAGCTTGTGGTGGACGGTACGGACCGCGCGATGGTGCGGCAAATCATGGAGCTTGAAATCGATGCTGTATCGAAAAAATATGACGGCTACGCCAAAATATTCGAATCGGCCGGCGGGTACGCTCCAACGATGGGGATTATCGGCACCGTGATGGGGCTCATCCACGTACTCGGAAGCTTGTCCGAACCGACCGCGCTGGGGCCATCGATCGCACTTGCTTTTACGGCGACGTTATACGGGGTGGCCAGTGCCAACCTGATCTTCCTTCCGATCGCCTCCAAAATCAAAGCGCGCTGCGATGACGAGATCGATCGGATGGATATGATGCTCGAAGGGATTTTGTCGATCCAAAACGGCGACCATCCTTTGCTCGTGCGGCGGAAGCTGGAGTCTTTTACCGCGGAAACCACACGGCTTCTGCCTGACAGCGAACCGGAGAAACCGGCTGGATTCGAAATCGGCTCCCGCATTCGCAGCTCTGAGGAGAATGAGCGATGAGGCCGAGTAGTAAATCAGGCAAGAACACGGGGCCGGAACGTTCGCCGCGAGAACCCCGCAGGCGCGGACGCCGTGCGGAGCGCAACGAAACGAAGGACCGCTGGTTGATTACCTATGCGGATTTAATTACGTTGTTGTTGATTTTTTTCGTGATGATGTATGCCATGAGCCGTTTAGACGTGGAAAAATATGAAGTCGTGACCTCCTCCCTCCAGCAGACGTTCAAAGGCGGGGATTCCATCCTGGAGTTGGGCAGCGGGATTACCGGGACGGAGGGAAGGTACAACCACAAGAATCCGCCGGCTTCAGCCGATAACGGCAGCAAGCAAGGCGAGGGAAAAGGCACAACGGGGCAAGCGGACAGTACCGGTCAAGGGCCGTTGACGGAGCGGGAGCTTGCTTTTCGCAAACAAGAGGAAGAACTCGCGAATTTGATGAAGCTGATCGAGGCTTATGTCAAGGACAACTCACTTGAGGATCAAATCCGCGTGACCGACTTGCCGAAAGGCATCTCGATCACGTTAAGCGACCGGTTCCTGTTCGACACCGGACAAGCCGATCTGAAGAGCGGTTCGGCCAAGACGCTTGCCAAGCTGGCCAGCTTGTTCCGGCAGCTCAATACCGTGATCAGTATTGAAGGCCATACCGATAGCCTGCCGATCGTGTATGCGTCGGAATTTAAGGACAACTGGGAGCTGTCGGGGGCAAGAGCGCTGTCGGTACTGCGGTTTTTCGTGGACAAGGAGAAGCTGGACCCGCAGCACTTCCAATATGCCGGTTACGCCGATACCCGCCCCGCCGCGGACAACGACACCCCCGAAGGCCGCCAGAAGAACCGCCGGGTGGAGATCACGGTGTTACGGCAGTTGCAGAAGTAGGGGGAGAGGACAACAACGGAACCATTGCCAAAATACGCCAATCACGATAAACTAATCTCAAACAGGCCGTGAAGCACACGCCGTCTTGATCCTTCTACCCTTTATTGGTGGAATGGGATCGGGGCGGCGTTTTTGTTTTCACCATATGGAGGAAGGATGAGTTGGAATGAAATTTGTTCAAGCCTTTAATGCGTGGATGGCACGCCAAATGGAGGAAGAGAAGAACCCTAGACGGTTGGAGCTCCTCAAAAAGGGATTGGGACACGGCACCATGGAATTTTTGCGACTCGTCTGGTACCCTGCCGTAGGTCAATTCGACTTCTTATACGCGGAATGGGAGGTGCGGGACTTCAACAACGGTTACCGATACTTGGACCTCGCCTATCTCCCTGGATCAGGGTCGGTGAAAGGGGCTATTGAAATTCAGGGCTACGGCCCCCATGCAAGAGATCTGGACGTACGGCGCTTCAAGGATTTATGCTGGCGGCACAGCTTACTGGCGTTAGATGGCTGGACGTTGCTCCCCATCGCTTATTTGTCTATCGTGGAGGAGCCGAAGCAATGTCAGCAGCTGGTCTTGTCGTTTATCGGGAAATTCATCACAACGGACCTGATGGCTGATCTCAACTGGCTGGAAGCGGAAACTGTTCGCTTCGGTCGCCGTCTTCATCGCCCATTCCCGCCCAACGAGCTGGCAGTACATCTCAGGGTTTCTGATCGCCACGCCAGAAATATTTTGCATGGGTTAATTGAGAAGAACCTCTTCGCCGTCACCAACGGTAAAGCTAGATATCGCAGTTACCAGCTAGTTGATTAGGGCTCAAGGCTTCGTCAGCGCTCTAACGGAACGTAGGGACCTTATTAGTTATTTCCCGCACGATTTCCCGCTCTAACGGAACGTACGGATCTTATTTAAGTTGTTTTACCGCAGATTGCACACGATAGGGCTAAATAAGGGATCCTGGTTCCGTTACATGCTGGAAATGTTCGAATCGAGCTAAATAAGGGCTTCTAGTTCCGTTAGAGAGACAGTTCTGCTAAAAAAATCCCCTAATGAGCGGGTGAACCACCTCATTAGGGGATAGGATTGCATAAGCCTGCGCGCGCCCTACGCCTCGGCGGCCGGCCCGTCGGCCGCCGCCGGCGCACCGCCGCCCGCCCGCGCTTCGCGCTGCGGCGCGGGCGTGGCGCCCCGAGCGCCGCGCACCACGCGGGCGCTCGTGCGCGGGCGCAGCAGCTGCAGCAGCGATAGCGGCTGCAGCCTTACCGCCGCCGGCGCCAGCTCATCCGGCGCGAGGATCGCGCCGAGCTGGTGGTGATCGCCGGCGTAGATGGCGCGCTGGAGGAATTTACTCTCGCCCGCGAGATTCAGCACCTCCAGCTTGCAAAAAGCCGGGTTGATCCGCAGCGCTGCATGCAGATCCTCCTTGGTTGGCACCGGCACGCCGTTGACCTTCACGATCGACTCGCCGGCCCGGATCCCAAGCTCTTCCGCCGGACTGCCCGGCAGCACCGCAAGCACCTTCAGTCCCCCCTGCGGATGGACGAATAACGGGCTGCGTTGCTGCTCTTCGAAACGGCTCAGCCAAATCAGCGCTTCGTGCAGCACAAACGCCGCGAGTGCGGCTACCGGCAGCAGAGGGCTCCACCACGCCGTTAACAGCGCCAATACCGTGATGACCGCGCCGTAACCCAACAGCCGGCCGGACGAGATGCGGGCTTTGTCTTTTGGCAGCAGCCCCATCGTCATCTCCGAGAACCCAAGCACAATCGGCAGCGCCATCAATCCAAAGCCGCCTTGCCAGGCATCCCCGCCGAACAACGGCGTCCACGGCAGCACCCCGCCCGTGGTTTGAGCCGGAATAAGCAGGAATAACGGCACCGGCCACAAGCTTTGCATTTGGTACCCGCCGATCAGCTTGCCCCGCTTCCCTTCGTAAAACAACGGTCCGGCAAACGACGCGCCCTGCCACCGTACCAGCATGCCCTCAACTAGATGCAGCAGCCCAACAAGACAGAGCAGCGCCGGGATGTCCAGCTCTCGGACGATACGCACGACGTCGCCCACGAAGCCGCTGCCCGCAAATCCCGGGAACAAATTCAACCCGAACTGAATTAACCCGAGTATACCCACGGAATAGGCCAGGCATAAATAGCGTATGCGGAACAGCATCAGCACGATCGTAACCGCCCAGAGGCAGAGGATCCCCTCCATCGTCAGATTCATTCCCAGGAATACGAAGACGACGGAAACCGCCAGACCCGCCAACAAGCCGGCAAGAACGGTACGCCAAGTCTGCAAGCCCCAGCTGTGCAGGCGAACATGGAACAGACGGCGCTCCAGCACAACCTGCCTGCGATAGATCAGCAGGACGACGATGATCGAAATATAGTAAAACGGCTGCAGCAACAGCTGCACCCCTGCTTCCGCCAGACTCCATAATCCTTCCAGAATGAGATCCAAGAGGTACTCACGCTCCTTTATGTTAACTTATACACTTCCGCTAATCAGAAAAAAAGAGGGCCGGATTTCAGCCCTCTAAGGGATTCGACAATTATGAGGTGATTTCCTTCCGTACAACCTCGAGTGCGCGATTTAACTGCGCATCGTTTTTCGGATCGCGGATTTGTTTAATGACGCTGCTCTCCAGCGCCTCGGCTGTTTTCGCATCCAGTACGCCGTTCACCGTGAGCTTTTGGTCGGACTGGAATTTCTTCAACGCCTTCTCGGTATTTTTATCGAAGTAACCGTCCTTCCGGCCCGGAGCGTATCCGAGTCCATCCAGCATCGTTTGGGCGCTTTTGATATCTTCGCCGAGCATATCGTATTTGTACGTTTTTTCTTTATTGATTGGGGCTACCGTAAAATAGTCCGGTTGAGACACCGCAATATCCGGCTTGATCCCCTTCTTGTGAATCCATTCGCCGTTTGGCGTCAGCCACTTGGCGATGGTGATTTTCAGCAGGCTGCCGTCCCCCATCTCCTGGCTATAGCTCGATTGCACTGTACCTTTACCATAGGTGGCTTCGCCAACCAGCTTCGCTCCCGCGGACTCCTGCAACGCTCCGGCTAGGATCTCCGAGGCGCTCGCGCTGCCCTTATTAGTGACGACAACGATCGGATAGGATTTGCCGCTTCCTTTGGAAACCGACTGTTGCCGGCGTTTGTACTTATCTTCGATTTGAACGATGGCTTTGCCCTTCGGCACGAACACCTCGGACATCGCTTCGACGACGTCAAGCACCCCACCCGGGTTGTTCCGAACGTCGATTACCAGACCCTTCATGCCTTGTTTCTCCAAGGCAGCCAGCTCTTTTTTGAAACGATCGGCCGTATTCAAGGAGAACTCGGTAACCTCGATGACTCCGACCTTTCCTTCCTTCATCTCCGCATACACGGTCTCTAGGGCGATGTCGTCACGAACGATTTTAAATTCCAGCGTGCTGGCTGTTCCAGCCCGTTTGACCTTAACCGTGGCTGTTGTGCCTTTCGGGCCGCGAATTTTGGCCACCGCTTCATTCAAGCTCAATCCCTCGAACGATTCGCCGTTTACCGACAGCAGGATATCCTTCGGCTGAATGCCTGCCTTTTCCGCAGGAGAGCCTTTGATCGGGGACACGACGACCACATTGCCGTTCTCCATGGAGACCTCTGCCCCAATTCCGGTAAAAGAACCCTCAATCTGCTCCGAAAATTGCTGCGCCGTATCAGGCGCCATGTAGGAGGAGAATGGATCCTCCAACGCATTCATCATTCCGTCAATCGCGCCATCAATCAATTTGTTCGTATCCACGTCTTCGACGTAGTTTTTCTGGACGAGCTGCAGCGCCGTCTCGATTTTTTTGATGTTTTGCTTCGAGCCGGTGCCGGCCGTGTCGGCAAAATTTCCGCTGCGCAGCGGTCCCGTACCGGCAAAGCTCCATTCCCCTGTCAGCGTTAATGTCAACAAGCTGCTGACCAGCATGGCTGCGACAACGAGCAGGGTTACCGTACGACCTTTAAACATCCTAGATCACCGCCTCTGAAAAATAGTCGTTATCAATTTGGTGCTAATAACCCCATTTGATAACTCTCATCTAAACAACGAGCCGGGTCCTACCGGCCCGTCCGATTTTGAACGTCCCATAGTATATGTCCCGCCCATGAGAAATATTTACAATATAAGGTTGTTTTAAAATCGGCTCCTTAGCACGATGTAACTTCATGGGGGTCATTTCGACGTCGAATCTTGAATTCAGCCGAGCCTTCCGCTGCTCACGTAGCCTACGACTACGCTCCGCTACTCAGTCTCTAGCTTCATCCAACCTTCTCGGTGCTAAGAACCCAATTTTAAAACTTTCATCCAAGCCAGGTTGTTTTCAAATCGGCTCCTTAGCACGATGTAACTTCATGGGGGTCATTTCGACGTCGAATCTTGAATTCAGCCGAGCCTTCCGCTGCTCACGTAGCCTACGACTACGCTCCGCTACTCAGTCTCTAGCTTCATCCAACCTTCTCGGTGCTAAGAACCCAATTTTAAAACTTTCATCCAAGCCAGGTTGTTTTCAAATCGGCTCCTTAGCACGATGTATCTTCATGGAACTAATAACCTTGATCAAACGGGGAAAACGGACCCTTGCCCCAAAAGAGGCGGTATCCGTTTTCGCTCGAACACTATAGCTATTTTATTACAAATAAGGCATTGGGTCTACCGGGTTTCCGTTAATCCGGACTTCAAAGTGGCAATGCGGGCCGGTCGAGTTACCGGTGCTTCCCACTTCGGCGATTTTTTCGCCTTTCTTGACTTGCTCGCCTTTTTCTACTTTAATTCCGCCGTTGCGGATATGGCCGTAGAGCGTCCACACGTTGTCGCCGTGGTCGATGATCACCGTATTACCGTACCCACTCCACCATTCTGCAACGATGACGACGCCGTCCTCAGCCGCATGGATATCCGTACCTTGGGGGGCCGCGAAATCCACGCCGGTATGTTTCTTCTTCACGCCGGTAATCGGGTGGATCCGCGTACCATATCCGGAAGAAATTCGTGCGCCGTCCACCGGCAGACCAAACGAACCGCCGTTGCCTTTGAATCCGCCCGAACCGTTAGAACTCTTTTTATATTTATAAACCTGAGCCGCCTTCAGCTTGTTCTTCTCTTGCTCCAAAGCGGCCCGTTTCGTTGCCAGTTCAATGAGGAGCGCTTCCTGCTCTTCGCTAATGTCTTCGGATTGTTCAATGTCGGCGTTGTATTTCGCGATCAGTTGCTGCTTCTCGTTCTCTTTAGATTCCAAATCGCTCTTGCGGGATTCGGCATCCGCGTAAAGCTGCTTCACTTTTGCATAGTCCTGCTTCAACTGTTGTTGCTGCTGCACGATCAGTTCCTTGTCCCGTTTGTGCTCATCCAAAAGTACATGGTCCTGGTTGGCTATCGCCTGCAAGGAGTCTGCCCGTTCCAGAAAATCAGTAAAGCTAGTGGAGGACAGCAGCACGTCCAAATAGGAAACGACGCCATCCGTATACATCAACCGGACACGGGTATCGAGCAAATGCGAGCGTTCCTCGATCCGAGCCTGGGTCTGGTCCAATTTTTCCGCGGTCGTCCGCAAGTCTTGCTCGGTCTTATCAATGTCTAGCGAAATTTGGGTCAACTCGTTGCTGACAACCTCGATCTGCCCCATCAATTGTTTCAGGTAATTGGTGTTTTTATTAACGTAATGCTGCGCTTCTTGCTTCTGATTTGCGGCATTTTCTTGTTGCTTCTTGGCCTGTTTGGCCTGCTCCTGAAGCTGCTTCAACTCTTTGTCGATCTGGCTGATGGTTTTCGTTTTGGCGAAGCCTTCGGTAGGTTGGAAGATGAAAGCGGCTAATGCGACAACGGTGATCGTGGTTATCCATTTCTTCAACTTTGTTTCCCCATCCTTCGTATAAGGTAGTTATAAATACGGCTTTTGATCGCGATGCACTACACCTTCAGAAACTTCCGGATCGACATCGTACTT
>RCUU01001620.1_pt1 | contig 10486 bp, 10 predicted proteins | sample 2166211 | NCBI WGS metagenome assembly RCUU01 (sample SAMN09932620, study PRJNA488358) | compost metagenome | feature: garden; material: soil; isolation source: compost soil in phenylacetic acid-enriched culture | place: Germany: Experimental Botanical Garden Goettingen | collected 2016-01-27
TTGAACAAGACTACTCAATAAAATCTGCTTAAACAAGACTACTCAATAAAATATGGATCGACTGTGACTAATGATATTTCCCCCCGTCGGACTCTTAGGGATGATGAGACTGACTTGGTTGAACTGCTGCTGAGCTTATGGATGCAAAAGTGGCTAATCATACTGATCACCTTGACGATCACTGCTGGTGCCGCCTTTTATGCGTTTCTCAGTAAGCCGGTTTACGAGGCGCGTATTTCCGTACTACCGCCCTCACTCAGTAACATTGCTGGCTTCAACCTGGGGCGGAGTGGCGCGCGTGGGCTGGGGCCTTTCTCGGTCAGCGATGTATACACTGTTTTCACTCGCAACCTGCAAGCCGAGGAAGTTCGCCGCCAGTTCTTCAGGGAGATTTACTTGCCGTCACTGGACGAAGAGCGACGTTCAAGCTCTCTGGATAGGCTCTACATGGAGTTTTCTGGGTTACTAAGCGTCAAGGTGTTAGACAAAAATCAGCCAGATCGCTATACCATCGTTGTTGAGCGTCATGACCCAGGCCAAGCTGTGGACTGGGCCAAGCGCTTTATCGACCAGACAGCCCGACAATCCCTCGTTGAAATGCTGAAAAACGCTCAAAGTGAACTCTCTGTGCAGGCCGAGAATATTGAGCGGCAGATAAAATCCCAACGGGATACTGCCAGAGCTCGTCGTGAGGACCGCATTACTCAGTTGCAAGAGGCGATGAAGGTTGCCGAGGCAATTGGCCTTGAAAATCCTCTGGTGATTACTGGGCGAGTTTCGAATGACGGCGAGCACGCCACATTTATGGGAGGTAGCTTGTATATGCGCGGAGCCAAAGCGCTACGAGCAGAAACGCAGGTGCTTAAGTCACGCGAATCTGACGACCCCTTTATTCCCGACCTGCGGAACCTTCAGGAACAATACGAGCTTTATGCCGGTGTAAGTCTTAACTCAGAAGGAGTCGCGGTCTTCCGTCAAGATGGTAAAATCGAAATGCCGGACGCCGCCATCAAGCCCAAGAAGGCATTGATTCTGACTCTTGGCGTGGTTCTTGGCGGTATGCTTGGTCTCTTCATCGCTCTGATTCGTCTAATGTTTAAAAAACGTTTAGCCAAGACCTGAACTCTCCTCCTCTACCGTTTACGGGAGGGGAGCAGGAGAGAAATGACTAACTCCACATCCAGGAAGGTGCGTTGGGCGAAGAAATTACCGTTCAACTCCCCTTCCTCCCCGACTTTTCGTGGGGCAACCGTTTCACCGAGTATTTTAGGAAGTCGCAACCCTTCTGAGCCCGTGGGCACCGAAACATGTAGAATCCGGAAAATGGTTGCTTTTTTTTCACCGTCGACAGCGATAGTGACCACCCGCATGGTGTGGCGCGTTGTTCAAACGACGCGACTGGTCATCAGTGGTAACGGCAAATACCCCGGCAGCCCTAACGTTAAAGGCATGCTCAGAGATAGAAGGCGCGTTGTACTCTTGATCGATTACCAAGCCAAAGGCCCGTCGGCAGAGCCATCCAGACTTCTGTACCAAAAGGTGTGTGTTTTGATCCGAAAGGTAAGCTGCATATTTTTCGACCCGTGCGGATCAGAGGGGGAACGTGGGTGCTTAAGCGTTCATCAGAGGTACGATTTTTTGCTGTGGTGATGCGGGGACTAAGCAACAGTTTGGTGAAGCGCGATGACACCGCAATAAGCAGAATAAACTCGAGGCTCGCATCAAAATTCAAATTTTATTTGTGTGAATTTTTATTCAGGTATATCAGTCGTGAAAAATCTTGCGTGAGTTGTTCGAATCCTTTATTGATAAAAAATAGATGGCATAGAGTAAATAATGCAGGACTATATATATTGTGAATTAGGCACCTAAGAAGCACTGTTCCCCTATAGAGGGAAGACTGTTACTCAACTGTAGCGTTTCTTTTTTTGGGAACCTGTTAATGTTACTACGTAACTCTCTGTTGAATTTAATTGGACTTGGCGGTCCGTTGCTGGCGGCAATTTTTACTATACCGTATTTAATTGCTGGGCTCGGTCCTGAACGCTTTGGACTGTTAACCTTAATTTGGGCTGTCGTTAGCTACTTCGGTTTGTTTGATTTCGGACTAGGGCGTGCACTTACCCAACAGCTCGCGATCACATGGTCTCGTGATGAAAATCAAGATACACCCGCAATCACAGGGACCGCCTATCTCATTATGCTTGTCCTTGGCCTCTGCGCGGGCCTGATTATGATCTTGGTAGCGCCATTTCTTATTGACCAGATTAAGAGTGTTCCTAATAAGCCAGAAGCTATTAATGCTCTGTACGCAATGGCTTGTGCGATGCCATTCATTGTTCTGACATCAGGATTTCGCGGTGTGCTCGAAGCGCGACAAGCCTTCGGAATTATTAATTTGATTCGCATACCCATGGGGCTCTTCACTTTTCTCGGGCCGGCTGCGGTAATCTGGATTGATGAACCTAGGCTCGACTTGATAGCCTGGGTACTTGCCATTGGAAGAGTCGTGGGATGTGTCGTTCATGCCTGGTTTGCCTCTCGCTCTCTGCCGAAAGAGTATAGGACACTGCTTGTCAAACGAACCTGGGTTCGACCGTTATGCGTCAATGGTGGCTGGTTAACTGTGAGCAATGTCATTAGCCCTTTGATGGGTTACATTGACCGTTTCATCATCGGGGCATTGGTTTCGACAGCTGCTGTCACATATTACGCGACACCCAATGAGATTGTTACCAAACTCTGGATATTCCCTGCTGCATTGACAGCCGTACTATTCCCAACCTTTTCCGCGCAGATCAGTCGCGGCGGAGGAGAAACGCGTGAACTGTTCAAGAAGGTTCTAGTTTGGCTTTCTCTTGCGATGACTCCAATTGTAGTTATGCTGATACTTTTCGCTCACGATATCATGCGTCTGTGGATCAACGAGGATTTTGCCAACCAGAGCGCGACAATCTTGCGGATCTTTGCAGTCGGAATACTGATTAATAGCCTAACACATATTCCATTTACCTTGATTCAGAGCAGTGGGCATGCTCGATGGACCGCGCTGATACATTTAGTCGAATTTCCGATGTTCATGGTGGCCCTTTGGTGGTTTACCGTTAACTATGGTGTCGAGGGTTCAGCATGGGCGTGGCTATTGCGCATATTTTTTGATACTGGATTGATGTTTGCTTGCGCAAAGCACATCCTTGATTCGCGTGTGGTAACGGCAAAACATAGCTAGCTAAAAGTTTGCCATACCTGGTTGAGTTTGATTAAAGTCACTGTAGGAGGCCTAATTTGAAAGTTCATGATGTTGTAATAGTTATGTCGGTGTTCAATGGCGAGAAATATGTGATTGAGCAAATCGATAGCATACTTCGCCAAGAGTCGGCAAATGTAAAGCTTTGGATCAGGGATGACGGCTCAACTGATAGCACAGTTAGTTTGATTAATGAAAAGTATGCTGGCGATGACAGGGTATTTATACAGAAGGGACAAAATTTAGGCGCGTGCAAATCGTTTATTGAAGCTGTTTTCTGCTGTGAGTTTGTCGGGGATTATTATGGATTCTCAGATGCTGATGACGTTTGGGTGGTTGACAAAGTTACGCATTCTATTGAGCAACTGAAGAAAGAGGGAGGTGATATTCCCGTCGCTGTTTCTACAAGATTAGAGATTGTTGATGAGTCTTTAGGTCCTTTAGGCTACACAAAAGTACCTAGAAAGGGTTTGATCTTCAAGAATGCCATCGTTGAAACTGTTGCGAGTGGCGCATCAATTCTAATGAATGAACAAGCATTTAAGTTGATCAGGTCAGTAAGGCCTAGCCATGCCGTTATGCATGACGCGTGGGTATATTTAGTGATTTCTGCATTCGGGAAATTTATTTACAGTGAATATCCTACGATAAAATACAGGCAGCATGGTAGTAATGTGTTCGGAGCCTCAAGCTCTTTAAAGAAGAAGATTATTTTACGATTTGCTAGACTGTCAAGTGTTAGCCCCTTCCGCGCTCAGGCCGAAGATTTTATGCGCTGCTTTGGCAAGTCGCTTAGCAAGGAAAACTATGTAATTTTGGATGAGTACTGCAATCACCATAGTAGCTTTCGAAGGAGGGTTATGTTTGCACTTAATCCGAGTGTTTCTTTTCAGAGCGTAAAGGCCGGCATTTATTTAAGGTTCTTGTCATTGCTAGGTAAGGTGTAATTAAGTGCAAGAAAAACAGCAAGAATATAGTTTTGTTTGCTCTGCCTTGCGAAGTCTTTTCAGCTTTAATTTATATGTACTTTTTTCAGCACTGGCTTTCTGTTCGTTTTATTCTGCACAGGAAAATTTTTCATATGATTATGTTTTTTATATAGGCTACTTCGACGCTATACAAAAAATGCAGCTGGAAAGTATTTTTTTATCGCTGCAAAATAACTTACCAATCATTTACGTAAATGTCCCCCCCTCAGGGCTGTTGGAGGTTGGTTTCGTATTGCTTGTGAGGGCGCTGTTTTTTATCACTGAAAGTCCAGAATTAGTCTATGCGTTAATTGCCACGATATCGCTAATGACAAGGGTTTTCATCATGAGAAGGCTTGGTATAAATTGGGCCTGGATCGTGCTGATAAATATTTACGCGATTACATTGTTTGAGGCTAATGCAATACGCGCCGGTTGTGCTTTGACTTTAATTATATTTGGTGGTTATTGCCTTCTAAAAGATAGAAAACTTATAGGCTTTGCTCTCTTGGTTTCTTCTGCTGCATTTCACGTGCAGGCCGCTTTTGTTTTTTGTTTTTTTAGTTTTTTTTGGCTGTTCTATAATTTTTTCAGTCAAAGTGCGTTAAAGCTTGCCTTGATAGGGTTCGGATTGGGAATAAGTGGGTTGGTTGTAGATAAGGCTCTTATTCTATTGAACGTAAGCAAAATGGAAGATTATAACGGTAAATATGTTCAGTCGGTTGGATTTAATAGCATTTCATTGGCTGGTATATTTTTGGTTTTTGGTTTTTTCTATAAGCTCGTATCGTCGAAAAAGCATGTATTGGAATCAATGGGGGCCGAAGGAAGGGTTTTGTTGCCGTTTTTAATTTCTTCAATTCCTGCATTGTCTGCTTTGGTGTTCGCTACGTCTCTTGGAGCTATAGGTGATAGGCTTTGGCAATTCTCTTTTGTTGTTTTTAGTATTTTTATGCTGAGAGCAAGCATAAGGGATGATTTTAGATATATTCTGTATTTACTGTTGCTTTTGTGTTTGCTTATTTCAAATATAAATATCTTGATAAGATATCCGCTGTCTAATTTTTTATATCCCCTGGTTCCGTACATTGACATTATTCCTAAGTTTTGATTTTTTGGAGAAGGGTCTTGGATTGTAAAAATATAGTTGCCGAGCAGTTTATTAAGCAGGCTGCGAGAAGACTTGATAGGTTGGGTGTTGGCGCGGATAAAAAATCACCCTACTCTGCCGATTGAAATTTGATCTACAGCATGGTTATTAATTTCTTCATCAGCAACTGTGGATTAGTTTAGCGGGCGAGTTGTTTTGGAATACTTCCTGTCGACAACCCAACTCGAAGATCCGTATGCGATCCATGAACCCCACATTTTAAAGGTGGGGCGTATAGCTATCTTGGTATTTGCGGCGTGCAGTTCCACGGCAGCAAGGCTTCGAAGTCTTCTACTGCGGCGGCTTGCGGCAACCGTTCAAGTGCGTGGCGCAGCCACGCATAGGGCTCTCGGCCGTTGGCTTTAGCCGTCTCGACCAAACTGTAAAGTTGAGCGCTGGCCGTCGCGCCTTTGGGCGTGTCGCTGAACAACCAGTTCTTGCGCCCGATTACGAACGGCCTGATCGCACGCTCTGCCGCGTTGTTGTCGATCGGCAAAAAACCGGCTTCGGTGTAGCGCACTAACTTGTCCCAGTTGCTGGCCAGATAACTGATGGCTTTGCCCAGCGCGTTTTGCGCCGTCACCTGAGGCTGCGCTTTCTCCAGCCAGGCGTGTAACTGCGCCAGGACCGACAGGCTGTTTTGCTGTCGACCTTCATGGCGATGTTCATCGCCGACTTCTTTTAAATCTCGCTCGATACCGTACAGCTTGTTGATCAGATTCAGGGAAATGTCGGCACGCCCGGTTTTGCCCTTGGGTTGCACTTTTTGCGCCTCGACAAACTTGCGTCGCGCATGTGCCCAGCAGCCTAAACGTTCGACACCAGCCTGCGCGCCCAAGGCGTTATAACCGGCGTAATCGTCGGTCATCAGATAGCCGCGATAACCTTCGAGCAGGCGCGACGGCACCTCTTGTGCTCGGCTGGCCGAGTAATCAAAAAGGATCACTGGCTGATTCGGCGGTCCGCCGGTTTGTACCCACATCCAGGATTGGCTAGTCGGCTCTCGATCAGGCTCTTTCATCACCTGGACACGCGTTTCGTCGCAGTGGATTAGGCGACTTTCCAGCAGCCGGTCACGCATCAAGTTGAGCAGCGGTTGCAGGTGTTCGCCGCACTGGATGACCCAACGTGCCAAGGTTTGTCGTGGAATATCGACGCCGTGGCGACCGAGTACTTTTTCGAAGCGATGCAGCGGCAGACCGTCGACGTATTTGGTGGTCAGCAACATCGCCAACACACTGGGACTAGCCATGCTCTTTTCAATCAATTGCGCTGGCTTGTCAGCGGTGACCGGAGCGGTTTCACAGCCACGGCAGCCGTAGACCTTGCGGATGTGTTTGATCACGCGGATCTGCATCGGCACGATTTCCAGCTGCTGGCTGGTTTCTTCGCCGATGGCGTGCTTGCGGCAGCCGCAAGCACAAGTCAGCTCGTGCTCGGGCAGTTCGTGGATGACTTCGATACGGGGCAAGTCGGCGGGCAGAGGCTTGCGTTTGCCACGGCGTTTGGTCGGAGCGACGACTTCTTCCTCCGACTCTTCGGCGGCAGGTTCAGCGACACTTTCGGCTTCATTAAAAAGAGCCAATTGCGGGGTCGCTGGGATCGACTGTTTGTTCGGATTTACGCCCGAAGAGACGCTGACGGAGCAGCGCATTTTCTTCTTCGAGATGAACAACCTTGGACTGCATCTGAGCAAGTAATTGCTTGAGCGCAGTCAGGTCATCGGGAAGGTTGTCGGGCATGGAAATCATGCCGTGGGTTATACCGAATCAGGCGACAAATCGAGGTGTCAAAACCTGATGTGGACGGTTGCGCCACAGATCAAAACCATCGAGCAGCCAGTTCAGCTCCTGGACCGTCAGCACGATGGCTTCGTCGGTGTGATCGGGCGATGTTTTGAAGCGTTCGGATTCAAGGCGTTTGAGCCAAAGGCAAAAGCCGTTGCGCTCCCAATACAAAATCTTCACCCGATTGCGGGGTTTGTTGAGAAAGACGAAAAGCACCGGATCGAACACCGCCACTTTGATATCCAGCTCCACCAGTGCGGCTAGGCCGTCGATGGATTTTCGAAAGTCTACGGGTTTAGGGTAGAGGTACACTTTTTCAACTTTGGCATCGGGACGCATCATGGCCGCTGGCTTCTGAAAGAGATCGGAAGCACAGCATCAGGCATCAAATCGCGGCTTTGAATGTGGGGTTCGTGGAGCGGTTACAATCTTCACGCAGTTACGTGGCTTGTTGAGGAAGACGAAAAGCACAGGGTCGAATACCGCGACGTTGATATCCAGTTCGAGCAGTGCAACCAGGTCGTCAATGGGTTTTCGAAAGTCCACGGGCTTGGGTTTGGGGTAGAGATAGACTGAGATTGATAGTAAATAAACAAAAACAATCTATTGAGTTTATTTTAAAACGCAGCCTCAATTATCCCGAGCCAAATCCTCAAAATAATCGACCATATCAGTTACGATTACATGCCAACTATAATGATCGATGACAAACGATTTAAGTCGCTGCCCTTTGAGCGTCAAATCGTCGATCTCTGAAAGCATAATCTGAAGTCCTCTACTGATGCCAACAACTGTCGGATCAACTACGCTCCCCCCGTTGATAGCCTGTACTTCATCAAAGCCACATGTACTTGTCAGTAATACCGGCAAACCTGTAATTCCGGCCTCCAGAGCAACAAGTGACATGGCTTCCGATCTAGAGGGAATAACAAGCATCAATGCATGTTGATAAGCTTCATTTCGCTGGGCCTCATTGAGAAATCCAATAAAACTAACTTGACGAGATACTTCATGGCCAATCAAAGAGGCTTCTAGTTCAGCTTGCATTCCAAAGTCTGGACCGGCAACCACTAAAGGATAATGGTGGGCTACCTTCGTGGAGAGATAGGCTTTAATGAGTAAGTCAGGGCCTTTCACGGGGGCAAGCCTACCCATAAATAAAATGTACGGCTCTTCAGGCAGATACTGCAGTGTACGCGTTGGAGATAACGCGGGCTCCGTCACCCCATTCGGAAACACCGGGATTCGATCTGGCAAAAAGCCTGTAACATCTGCAATCAGCACCCGCTCCAACTGAGTAATCGCAATAAAACCCGATGCCCTATTTATAAGCGATTTACCTAGCAATAAATGAAATAGCTTCATAATTTTGCGAGGTTTTCCGATGGAAGCAAATTCACCCGCAGGGCAAAGCACATAAGGAGTCCGCGCGATCCTGGCGAAGAAGCCGGTAATAACGCTCAGCAAATTCCAATAGCCCATGATATGGATAATATCAGCAGACTTCACCGTTTTCCACAGCCGTATAAAATTGACTAATGGGATTGGAAAGCGCTGACCAACTTTTCCTGTAATGTAAGTTTTAACACCACGACTATTAAACTCTGATTGCCAGGAATCACCGGACATCGCGATGACTTTACAACAACAGCCTTTATCCGCAAGAGTATTGGCTAAATGCCTTGTGCGCTCCGCTGTTCCACCTCCACGTTGTGCATCAAGAGAAATATTAACCAATAAAACATTCATACTGCTGCCCTCAAATGACTCAAATAACTTTTGAGGCGATTGGAAAACAGCGCAGAATCAGAAAATCCAAGTTGCATCAATCGATCCTCATGAAAGCGACGCATTGGATCGGTATTACTAATCCCCCTCGCACTTAATACCAAGCGCAGCACTCGCGAGGGAAGGTAAGGCATATGCAAAACTTCAGTACGATTAAATAATTCCAGCAAACAGTCTTGGAGGTAAGCGAAATTGTTATCGGCGTCGGCATCTTCAGTCACGACAATAACTTCCCCTTGGACAATTGGCGCCGCAGTTGTAATAAACAATAAAACTTCGACTACTTTTTCGACACTAACCAAGTGCATTCGCCGCGCACCGTACAATGAACGACGCAATGCGAGTTTCCAGCCGGGGGCACTCGAAACTTCACTTACGAATGAAACAACGTTTAATCCCCCTACACCAAATACCGCGCCAAGACGCAAAATCAAGGTTTCGAAACACTCGACATTGACTGCGCACACAAGCTTCTCAGCAGCGGCATGCTCACGCTCATAAGGCGTGATAGGCACGATCTGTGACGCCGAAGTACAAATGCTGTCTTGGCTTGCTCCAAAAACGTCAATACTTGAAACATGGATATAACGTTTAACGCGTGCATTGCTGCAAGCGCGCAAAACATTCTTGATCGCAGACAAGAACCATCCGGTGCCGTCTGGCCGCAGCAAATTCAAAACGATACTGCCGCGATTCAAAATTTGTTCTAATGACGCGCTATCATCCAAGTCAAAATATCTGACCTGTATAGACGATTCTGTTAACCAACGTGGTTCACTTCGATGGACCGCGAAAACGATTTCGAACTCTTTGCTGTAATCAACTAAAGACCTGAGTAAATGCTGACCAACAAAGCCAGTTCCACCTATCACCACAATACGCTGTTCAATGGTAGCGCCAACTTCGCACTCAGCATCACTTATCACAGTATCCAAGATGATTCACTCATTAAATGCACAAACAAATCAAGCCATACTATTCGAGCAGATACCATCAAAAATACAAAACAGTTAAAAAATAAAACATCTGCTCAGCACGCTTACTTAATCCGACAGGGAGTTTAAAACTTTATCAGGAAGTGTTCTGATCAACGCAAAAAATCTGTGCCTTTTCTTTTACCCTGGCGAAACAGTATAAAACATATCGAAGGCAGGAGTAAGGAGTATTACGTTCCTTGGCGGCCACATCCAGTACCTGAGGTGCTTTGACCATCTCAGGACAGGTCGCTGGAGCAGCGAAAGCAACGATGGGAACTCTGGCAAAAAGAGAAAAAAACAGAGTAGAGATAGGCAGTACGCATAATTGAAGCCCCATGATGGCGTTTTAGAAAGCAGCTTTTCCGAAGCTGCTCCTCAAAGTTAGGCTATGTAATGGCGCTATCAAAAACATGTACATCGCAGAATATGAATCAATCAGGGTTCCAAGCGTCGTTGCTGGTAGATCCAGTCGACGATTTCACCATCCGGAGTGTAGCCACTAACCGTGTCGCGTAACAATTGGCGAACACGCGCATAATCGTCTTGATCAACGGCGCGGAGCAATTCGG